>JAAUYD010044251.1_pt1 | contig 63027 bp, 54 predicted proteins | sample 7278101 | NCBI WGS metagenome assembly JAAUYD01 (sample SAMN14350128, study PRJNA611818) | marine sediment metagenome | isolation source: surface marine sediment (0.6m) | place: French Polynesia: Moorea | collected 2018-08
CCTTTTTCAAGGGGGAGATCCTTTACCCGGCATAAAAATAGCAAAAATCGCGACATTTGCCCTTAACCGAATGCCATTGTGGCAAAGGGGGCCGGGGGGATTTCGTCATTTTTCCTGGCATTGCAAGGTGACAAAATCCCCCTTCCCCCCTTTTTCAAGGGGGAATTTGCTAACTTCACCTGATAAATTTCGTTTGACATTGCACCACCTGACAACATCCCCCTGCCACTACATGGGTAAGCGAGTGGCGCACGGCATTCGGGTCGACTTGCTGATCTGGCATCGATGTTGCTAACAGCAAAAATGCATCAACCCGTGCGATCGTTCCTTATGCGTGCGATCGCTCGCAACAAAAGGCATTAACAATGACGCAGCTCAAACGCGGAGACAATGCGCCTGATTTTTCCCTACTCGACCAAAACCAAAACACGGTGCGGCTCAGTGATTTCAAGGGTAAAAAACTACTCGTTTACTTCTATCCAAAAGCCAACACACCGGGGTGAACCCGACAATCCTGCGCCGTGAGCGATGCAATGCCAGATTTAGAGCGAGCCGGGACTGCAGCTGTGGGCATCAGTCCGGACAAACCTGAGAAACAGAAAAAATTTGCCGACAAATACGGGCTCGGCTTTCCCCTTCTTGCCGACGAAAACCGGGAAATTGCCGAGGCTTTTGGCGCCATACGCGGGCCAATTATCCCGGGTACCAATATTGGGAAAATTGTTCGCTCTGCCTTTCTCATCGATGAGGATCAAAAAATCGCCGAGGCATGGTACAACATCAAAGCAAACGACACTGTGCCAAAGGCCATGGCTGCCCTGGCGCTGTAATAACAGTTTAAAAGGTGATGAATGAGTGCCAAGGCGAAGTATGTCATGGGCCTGACAATGACCATCGCGCTGATGTTCGGATTCCTCGATCCGATCTGGCCGGACGCGGTGGTTTCGTTTAAGCGGCTGCACATCTTCCTGTTCAACCTGCTCACAGGCGGGTCTTTAATTTTGTACTACACCGAGGGCAAGGGTATCTTTACGGTCAAGGTGCGGGCCTTCTTTGCCTTAGCGCTCCTCTACGCACTTTTTGCTGCAGCTGGCTTGTACATACCCACACTGATACTCTCGGCACCCCTATTTTTGATCGTCGAGTCGGTTCGCAACAGCCGGTTTTCGTTTTTACCGCTTGATTTTTTTAGACCCCGAGTGCCGGTGCACGAAAAATTCAACCAGGCCTCGTTGCTGTGCCTTAGTCTGGGCATTGTCATCGCCTCTCTGGTTATCATTAATAACGAATACGCCGGGTGGGTTCAGTACGAAAAGCTCACCATCGAGGTCTTCTTTTTAGGATATTCCTTTCCGGTCTCCCTCATTACCATGGCATTGATGTTTTCCTTTATGACCGAGCGATCCAGTCGGCTGATCGGGGTTTTAAAGGAGATAGGCTTCTGGTCGGTTAACTTAGGGGTGATCATTTTTTTCGTCTTTATTATCTTTAAGTGGTTTGCGGCAGAGATGGTCATCTCGATCACCCTCTTTTTCACAGTGTTCATGATCTTTTTCATGTTTATCATCACCGCACCCGCGGTTCAGCAGAAGACCTTTCTCCTTTCGGGCATGGTTTTTTTGCTGTTCACCGCATTGACCGGCATTGCCTATATCCTGGCCTATCCATTTCCGTTTTTGAGCGAGTACAAGGATTTCCTGCTGCAGCTTCACGCCATGGTGTCGCTCTACGGGTGGAACCTATCCGGTCTGTTCATCATCATCCGATATAACGACTTCCCCATTCGCCTGAATTCATTTTTGGCGATTTTTCTCCACTGGGCCATTGTCCTGGTACTCGCCCCCCTCGGCAAATACGACTGGCCGATCGCGGTCGCTGCCCTTGGGGCCTATGTGGGCCTGTTGACGGTTGTTTTCCTGGGACACGCCATTCAAAGGAGCGTTCGACAATGAAATCCACGTTTACCAAAAGCTCTTTCTTTTCCGTGCCCAAGCAGGTCCTTTTTGAGTTTCACGAGCGGGACGACGCCTTTTCCGTGCTCACACCTGAGGAAGAGAAGATCGAGGTATACAGCACTGCGTCGACCCTGGCGCCCTCTGAGGACGTGGTGCGATTTGCGGTCAACTTTCTGGTATTTAAATTTCAATTTGAAAACGTGCACACGGTATACGAGCCGTTTGATCGGTTTGTGGACGAGCAGAAAAAAGGCCTTTTTTCATTGTGGCGGCACGAACACAGATTTGTCGAGGCTGGCTGGCAGCAGGATCCGGCTGCCATGCTCATCGACGAGATAACCTATGCCCATCCATTGCTTCCTGCGTTTAATCCGTTTGTAAAACACAAGCTCGGCCAGCTCTTTGCCTACAGACACGCCACGACTGGTAAATATGTCCAAGACAGCAAGGCAAGCACTGAAACCCCGACCAAGACCGTTGCTGTGACCGGCGCGACCGGACTGATCGGCAAGCGGATTGTCCAGATTCTCGTCGAAAAGGGCATGCGGGTGGTGGCGCTGGTCCGAAATGTGAACAAGGCCAGCAAAGCACTCGGTAGCGGTGTGACCTGTGTTCACTGGGATTTTACCAAGCCCGAACAGGGGGAGTGGAAAGAGGCCCTCACGGCTGCTGACGGGGTGATCCACCTCGCTGGCACGCCCCTGTTTAAACAGCGCTGGACCCCTGCTTTTAAGCGGGAGATGGAGCAGAGCCGGGTTCAGGGTACGCGCCAGCTCGTCGACGCGATTGCCGGGTCTGCTAAAAAGCCCGGGGTGTTTATCTCTGCATCGGCCATGGGTATTTACGGCACAGATCCAACGCGCTCTGTAGATGAAGGCTCGGCCACGGCCGAAGATCTGCTCGCCCGCATCTGCCTGAATTGGGAAGACGAGTCAAAAAAACTAGATACCCACGGCGTGCGCACGGTTCAAATGCGCATCGGCATCGCCCTCAGCACGGAATCCGGGGCCCTCAAGGAGCTATTGCCCTTGTTTCGCACGGGATTGGGGGGAACCATGGGTTCCCCAGACCACTACATCAACTGGATTCACATCGAAGACGTGGCTCGAATGTTTGTCATGGCACTTGAAAACCAAGCCATGCAGGGACCGTACAACGCGGTTGGCCCCAGACCGGTTAAGAACGCCGGGTTTGCACAGGCCATTGCCCGCGCCTTGAACAGGCCGTCAGTGATGAGCTTCCCAACGTCAATGCTCAAGGTGATGATCGGCGAGGCCGGGGAATATGCCTCGGGGGGTCCCAAGGCCAGTTGCAAACGCATTCAAGACGCCGGGTATCGATTCTTTTTTAATGACATAGACAGTGCGCTGAACCATCTCCTCAGCAATTCTTGAATTCCCTCAAAGCTTAAATAGGATTGGATTTGGGACAGCAAATGGTTAGATTGGCTGTTGATTGGTGAGTAGAATGAATAAAAAAAACAAGCCTTTACTCGTTATCTCGACCATCTGTCTCGTCATGGGCGCATTCGTCTATCTCGTGTTATCCAGCGCAGGGGAATCAATGGTTTATTACAAAACCGTGGACGAACTGCTCAATGACACGGGCCGGTTTGCCGGGCAATCCATTCGCGTGAACGGCGCGCTCGTGCCCGACTCCCTCAGACAAAAGCCCGGCACGGATCAGTATCGTTTCAAGGTGAGCAAGCGGGGAAAGATCATGGAGGTCGCCTATGCCGGGGTGCTCCCGGACGCAATGGGCGATGGCCAGGATGTCATTGTTCACGGTATATTTTCCGAGAAGAAAAATATTTTTAGTGCCACTGAAATTCTCACCAAATGTCCGTCAAAATACGAAGCCAAGGCCCAATCAATAGCCCCCTAAAACCTGCGATCCGAAATTTTTTTTTAATTTTACCATTCTCTCTCGGGGATTTTTTTGCTATGCCTAGTGTACCGTTTTCACAACACAAGCAACATGGGAGGACATCATGGAACGTAGGGGAAGTACGAGTGGGATAGGGTTAACCATCGCGGCGTTGATCGCGGTTTTATCGATGGGGTTTTCCGCTGCTGCAGCTGAGGGGCCAAAGGTGCCGTCCATAGACTGGCAGCCGTGTGGGGAAGCGTTTCCCACAGCTGAGTGCGCAATGGTCGAGGTACCCCTGGATTACGACACCCCACACGGTCAACAAATCGACCTGGCGCTGGCGCGCATACCAGCCAGCAACCCCGAAGAAAAAATAGGCTCACTTTTTGTCAACCCCGGGGGGCCTGGCGGTTCCGGTGTGGACTTTGTGCTGTTCGGTTGGGGTGACTACCTCTCCGCGGCCACTGGCGGACGGTTTGATGTGGTGGGGTTTGACCCCCGGGGCATTGGTGCCTCCACTCCGATTCGCTGTTTTGAGAGTCAGGATGAGTTTTTTGATTTTATCTATGGCGTTCCACTATTTCCCTACGAGGAAGAACAGAAACGACCGTTTTTCGACCACTTAAACGAATTCACCGCAAAATGCCTCGAGAAAGGCCTGGACATCACCCACCACATGAGCACAGCTGACGTGGTGCGGGACCTGGATTTGCTGCGCCGGGCAGTGGGCGACAGCAAGTTGACCTATCTCGGATTTTCGTACGGATCACATATCGGCAACACGTACGCCAATCTATTTCCGAAGAAGGTCCGCGCGTTGGTCATCGATGGCGTGCTCAACCCCATATTGTGGACCTTTGGCCTGCAAATCGTCGCTGACCGAACTGCCACCAAAGAGGTGTTCGACGAGTTCGCGCGCCTGTGCGACGAGGCCGGGCCCGAGCACTGCGCGTTGACCGGACCGGACGGCACACTAACCCGATGGGAGGCGCTGGCTGCGGCACTGCTCGAAGAACCGTTTGTGTTTCCCGATGGGTTTGTCTACTACTACGATTACCTCATCGGAGACACCACTTCTGTGATGTACAGGCCGGAGATCTGGGGCGGGCCCGATGGTGCGGCCGTTTTCTTCGACTTTCTGGCCGATGCGGTGCTCAATAGAGATGCCTGGGCTGCCGAGGCAGCCCGTGAGGTACACCTGGCGCTGAAGCGGCGCTTTGAGGCGGCCCGTCCGAGCCGGGACGAATACGACAACGGTTTTGATGCCCTTTTCGGCAATCACTGCGGCGACGCCCAGTACCCCTCCCACTACGCCGGCCACTATGCCATGGGCGAGTATGCAGAGGAGGGTTCCATATTCGGCCCCTACTGGTCGTGGTTCACCGCACCCTGCGCCACCTGGCCTACCGCAGAAGACCGATACGTCTGGCCCTGGCGCGCGCGGACATCTAGACCTGTGCTGGTGGTGGGCAACTATTTCGACCCTGCGACCGATTATGACGGCGCCGTGGCGAGCGATAAGCTGCTGAAAAACAGTCGGCTGCTGAGCTACGCCGGATGGGGGCACTGCGCGTTTGGCCGCAGTGCTTGTGTGGATAATTACGTGGTGCAGTACCTGCTGGACGGCAGCTTGCCGCCAGAAGGCACGGTTTGCCCGGCCAATCCCAATCCGTTCTTGCCCGCCACAGCCAGGGGACTGAACAAGCGAGCCGTCCGCACAACCCTACCGGCCATTGGCCGCCCGCCCCTGACCAGCTCTTTCAGGTAGTCTGACTACATAGCCCCGATTTGCCCACCTGGGTTGCTGCTCACAGACCCCAAACAGTTGTCATTGGAGAGAGGCGGTCAAAGCGGTCTGTCCAAAATTGACAAATAACCGGGAAGGGATAAATTACGCACGCGAATCGAGGACTCGTTTAAACTTTAAAAAAAGGAGTGTTTATGAGCAATTATGAGTTCTATCGGGTTGAAAAAAAGCCGCCAGTGGCGTGGGTATATTTAAACCGACCTGAGAAAAAGAATGCCTTGAATCCACCGGCGTGGAAAGAGCCGATTCCGATTTTTGACGACCTTGATAAAGACCCTGAAATACGAGTCGTCGTTCTTAGCGGCAAGGGGCCGTGCTTTTCATCGGGAATTGATTTATTTGGCATGATGCCAGAGATGCCCGAGCTCATGGATAATGAGCAAAAGGGGGGCACTAAATGGAAATTTATCCCGAAGCTTTTACAAATGCAGGAAGGTATTAATTGTATTCAAAGATGCAAAAAACCTGTGATTGCAGCCATACATGGGTATTGCATCGGCGGTGCACTTGATATGGTGACCGCTTGTGATATTCGGATATGTGCTGAAGATGCCGTGTTTTCTTTAAAAGAAGCGGCGGTTGGCTTTGTGGCTGACATGGGTGTGTTGCAGCGAATACCGCTTATTGTGGGTCAGGGAATTGCAAGAGAACTCGCCTATACTGCAAAACAGTTTGATGCCAAGCGGGCAAAAGAGATCCTTTTGGTGAATGAAGTGTATCAAACCTACGAGGCATTGATAGCAGCAGCGGAAAAAATGGCACTGGCCATTAGTGAGAATTCTCCTCTGGCCGTGCAAGCCTCCAAAGACGTATTGAATTTCGGTATTGGCAACACGATTGAAGACTCTTTGAAGTACGTTGCAGCGATCAGTTCAAATATCATTCCATCAAATGATTTGATGGAAGCAGTAGCGGCGTTTACCGAAAAAAGAAAACCAACGTTTTCAGGAGAATAGAAAAAGGGTCAAGAACGCCTTAGGAAGCAGTCGTCGATGAGACCTATCTTGTCCCGTGTTTCCCGCGTGTCTGCAATAAATCCAGCGGTGACGGGATCTCGATACCCGCTTGCGAATCTGACTGTTGAGGACGCCAACCGGCGATTCAAGTCGCGCATGGCCAGCTCTCGCAGGTATTTTCCTACCATCGAGGCCATGGCAATGGGTAGATGGCTGGCATCACCGTCCCGGACAAAAGAAACCCGACCGATCTGCCGCACGCGATACGTGCTCACCTCGGGCATCTCGGTTTCTACCCACCACGGGTCAAATTCGAAATCAGAGAACCAGGGACGGTATCGCCGGGTGGATCCCACTTTTCCGCAGAGCACGGTTACATCTTCAGATGTATCTTTTGCAAGGGCCGCGGCAAGGGCTGTCATCAGTTGGAAATCGAGCTTGAATTTGTTCATCTTCGCAGGGGCCGTCGCAAGGTTAAATGCACCGGGACAGGCTGAAACAGCTTTCACAGCAACTGGTCGAATGCCCGCCTCTAGAAGAAATGGGCGCACATTTGCAGAAGCAATGTTGGAAGATGTTTTTTGAAATGCCGGTAGTGCCTGATCCGATGGATGGCAATGGCCAGGTCGTTCTCCAGGTGGACAGGGCATGGGAATCGGCGGCTCCATGCAAATGAGACGCACCGCATCTGCATGGGTGTGGGGTGTCATATCAAATGCCGATAACCAGCTGAGCGTGGCCTGCTCGGCCAAAGCGAGATGGCCCTTCTTAAATATTTTTTTTGAATCGTCTGCTGCGATCACGGCTGTGGCGTGATCCCAGAACGCCTTTGGGTCATATTGATCCACATCAAACGCTGTTGCCGTGACAATAAGCGGGCCTAAAACCGGGCCTAGTCCGTTTTCGTCTATGCCGATCACGCGCATGGCTCAGACCTGTGGTCGCTCATTTTTTTTAAATGAATAAAGACTTCTTGATTCCCCTTTGGACCTGGAATTCGGGCATTGGCGCGTCCGATATATGAGAGCCCTATTTGGGTGGCCGATTCAATGACCCCTAGCACAACAGCTTCCCGAACTGAGGGATCCCGAACCACGCCTCCCTTGCCCACCTTGTCCCGACCTGCCTCGAATTGGGGCTTGACCATGGCCAATATGTCACTGTTTTTCCGCAAGCAGCTGGAGACAGGGCCGAGCACCTTGGTCAGCGAAATAAAGGATACGTCAATAACTGCCAGGTCAGCCGCGCTTGGCAACATGTCTGGGGATAGGTACCGCGCGTTTGTTTGCTCCAACGAGACCACTCTGGCATCGGATCTCAGTGAATATGCGAGCTGGTTGGTGCCCACATCCACTGCATACACCCGGGTTGCACCGCGCTTTAAGCAAACATCGGTAAACCCCCCTGTTGAGGCACCGATGTCGAGAATCACCTTACCGCGTACAGAAATGTTCAAATCATCGAGGGCCCCTTCGAGCTTGAGCCCGCCCCGGGATACATAGGGCATCTCCTTGCCTCGCAGGCGAACCGATGCGTCTGTAGGCACCATCGCGCCTGCTTTGGTCACTGGGACGTCGTCAACCAGCACGTTGCCCGACATGACGAGCGCCCGCGCACGCTCTCTGGAGGATGCTAAATTGCGATCCACGAGCAGCCTGTCGATTCTCTGTTTTTGCGCCATGGGATCAATCCGAGATGAGGCGCTCAATATCGATGTATCCGGCGTATAGCTGGTTGGCCAGATATACAGTATCGGCTGGATCTGACCGTCTTGGAATCCTCAAGAAACTGTTTACTTTCTCACCATCGACGATTCTTTGGTGTGGTCCGTTCGGCCATACAGCGATCCGTCTGGGTCGGTGTCCGGTGCGCGTGACTACTTCGAAACCAGGACTGTTCTTGGCCACCACCACACCGCATCCAGTCAGCCAATCGTCTGTTACGCCGTTTCCATTTGCATCCCGTTGATTGTGAAACAGCACGATATCGCCCGGAGATGGTCTCGGCCCTGTGTGGTATGCCTGTTTTTTCTTAGCCAAAGAGACGAGTTGCTTGAGCCCCTCTGTGGAGCGCCAACCCACGTTTATGGACATACTGTCGAGCAGCGCTGACACATCCCCTGTGCCGTAGCCCGATGCTTCGCTGTTCTTTTGAAGTTGGGCCAACGCGCCTGCGATCATCTGTTTGCGAACATCCAGGTGCTGTCGAGGTGTTTGTCTTTTTCCTGGCCGCCGGCCATGGGTCGGCGATTGCCGCGGGCTTAGCGGCGGTCCTTGATCCGAGAGAAACGGTGTGTGAAACAGGGGTTGCCGCTTGGGCTGGGACCCTGAACAGGCCATTGTGAATAGTGCCAATAATGCCAAACGGGTCATAGTCGTATCTTACTTCGGTGGCGGACGCTTTCCCAACTTCCCGACATTGAATTTAACGGCAATGCGAGCGAGCACTGCGATGCGACCTACAAAATCCGACACGCCTTTGTAATAGAAATCACTTTGGAACACCGCGCCGACATCCAAATATTCTAATACTTGGTATTGTGCACCGATACTGAGGCGCATGCCCAGTACGTATCCCCAGCTATCATATCGACGGGTTTGTTGGTCATTGCGGGCGCCAGAGACGCCCAGGCTGAAATAGGGCATCAGCTTCATGACGTCCAGCACATAAATAATCGATAGGGTCAATTGGGACACGTAGGACGCTTTGACCCGGTTTATCTCCACTGGGCCGATCTCTGTTTCCCCGGGTGCTTCCCCTGGGACTTCACCCAGCCCATAAAGGGTAAACGGGGATTGCACATCGAAATTGGTCTCTAAACCAATGCCAAAGCTCTCGGTAAGGCCATAGCTGAGGTCCAAGCCAAAAGACGCACCATTCGCTGTGTCCGGGGTTAACGCACCGCCGCGATCCAGCACGGAATACCCACCGGTTACGCCGGCAGCCATCTGTCCTTGGTACGCGATAGCGGGCAAAGAGATCAGAGCGACAATCCCGATAACATACCCCTTGATCAAGACCGGCATTCTTTTATATCCATCCCATATGGCAGTTAGCAAGCCACTGACAAAAGCCTTATGCGCTGCCTACAAAGAGCAATGTACCCTTTTTGGGGGCTAAAAAAAAGAACTTGCAAATAATCCATTTCTAAGCGAAGCCTGGCTCAGAAACGGGAGGGAATCTGTTTTGGGGAGGGCTCAGCATCGGAACCGCAGCGCGAGGGACCCGTGCTTCGTGCTTGTGCACAGAGATATTGGTATTTTATTTAAGGTAAGTGTTGATAAAATATACAAGGACAAGTGTAAATATTTTGAAAGACAAATAAAAAAACATTAACTATGATGTTTTGTATTGTTGGCGTCAAATTTAACAAAGGAGAAGTAATATGAAACTGAAAATAACAATGGCATGGGTAATGGCAGCGCTACTCATTGGGTTATTGCCATTTAGTTGTACAAAAGAAGATGATACCGATACCACCCCTAGCACTGATACTGATACTGACTCAGATTCTGACTCTGATTCAGATTCTGACTCTGATTCAGATTCCGATTCTGACTCAGATTCCGATTCTGACTCAGATTCTGATTCCGACTCAGATTCCGACTCAGATTCTGATACCGACACAGACACAGATACGGATACCGATACCGACACGGACACTGACACGGATACCGACACAGACACCGATACTGATACGGACACGGATACCGACACGGACACGGATACCGACACGGACACAGACACAGAAGAATGCGATGTGGAGCCGATTACCGGTCCATGGGGCAATATGTGCACCCCTGGTGGATCAGAGTGTAGCGCTGGTGCGACGTGTCTCGGCATTACCGGCTTAGAAGGTAACTTCTGCGCACCTCAATGCTGCGACTTTCTCACAGCAGATCCGACCTATTGTACAGATCAGGGAAGCGGGGCTGAAGGCTGCCAGGTCAGTGATGTTGACGAGAATGAAGAACCAATACCTCCCTACCATTGCATAATCGTCTGTCAGAGTGCAGCGGATTGCCCTGAAGGAACAGGGTGCGTAGAGGCTCAACCTGGTCTAAGCATCTGTATTGGGCCTGCAAAATAGGCTATGGGATAACCCCGAAAAACGTTCGATCTTACTAATTCCGTTGTAGGTCCGGGGTTTATCCCCGGCCGCTGATCATACAACGCCACTGATACATGGCAGGGCGTAACGTCCTCTCCCAATATAGAATTAGCTGTTGTTGCGGCTAAGGCCGAGGGTCTTGAGCTTCTTGTGCAGGTTGGTCCGTTCGATGCCGAGAATGGTGGCGGTCTTTGAGATGTTCCAGTCGTTCTCCTCTAACGTATCCCGGATGTACGCCCGCTCTGCAGAATCCCGAAATTCGCGTAACGTGGGCCGCTGTCCGTCAAAGCGCGGTGCAAATGGGGTCGCGGGTTTGCTGCCGACGATTGGTTCAGGCAGGTCGTTCATTGTAATGCGATCTCCGCTCATAATCATCAGGCGTTCTGCTAAGTTCTTGAGTTCTCGCACATTGCCCGGCCAGGTGTACCCACAAAGGTGGGCCAGTACCTCGTCGTCTATTCCCTTTTCCCGGTATCCGTTTTCCTTTGAAAACTGGGTGACGAATTCCTTGAGCAATATGGGAATATCTGCGAGACGGTCCCGCAAGGGGGGCGCCTTTATCGGCAGGACATTTAGCCGAAAGTATAAATCTTCTCTAAACAATCCGCCTCGGACAGCCTCTTCCAGATCCCGATTCGTGGCTGCCAATACGCGCACGTCTACATTTACAGAGCGCTGTCCGCCCACGCGCGTCATCTCTCCGGATTGCAACACGCGCAACACCTTTGCCTGGGCGGTTAGGGACATATCGCCGATCTCGTCCAAAAAAAGCGTGCCGCTATCGGCGAGCTCGAACTGGCCTGGTTTACGGGTGTGGGCGCCGGTGAATGCACCGCGCTCGTAACCAAAGAGCTCGCTTTCTATAAGCTCAGCAGGGATGGCTGCGCAATTGACCTTGACAAACGGAGAGGCCACCCGTTGGGACATGCGGTGGATCGCCCGCGCGATCAGTTCCTTGCCGGTCCCAGACTCCCCGGTGATGAGGACGCGCCCCTTGGTAGGAGCGATTTTACGTATTTCTTCATAGAGTTTTTTCATCACCGGCGTTTGTCCCAGGAGCTCCTGTCGCTCCCCCACAGCTGCGCGCAGCTCTTCAACCTCCAGTGTCAGCCGCCGTTGTTTCAGGCAGTTGGCCACACGGATGAGGATGCTGTTCCGATCCAGGGGCTTTTCAAAAAAGTCTGTGGCGCCTTTTTTTACCGCGTCGACAGCCTCTGATAGGGATGCATGTCCGGAAATCATAATGATGGGGATATCCTTGGTATGTGGTGATCCCTGGCGGACCTTCTGCAGGAGATCTATCCCACTCATGCCCGGCAGTTTCACATCGAGGATCATCAGATCGGCGCCCTCGGACTCTAAATGGGTAAGCCCATCTTCTGCAGAGCCCGTACTTGCGACCTCGTACCCTTCCCCTTCAAGAACGAGTCCCAAGGTTTTACGGATGTTCTTCTCGTCATCGACGATGAGTATTTTGGGTGGAAACATGGGTTATTCCTCGAATACGTGCGCCTCTAGCGGCGGTGGTTGCTTTTGGGTGCTGACAAACAGGGCGTGTAGCTTGCCGAGCACCTGGTTTCCAAACGCGTTATTTGTTACAAGCGAAATGCGAAATCCAGACGTGGAAAGGCCGAGGATGGGCGCGCCGAGATCGCGCATGGCCCGGATTGCCCGCGTCACATTGCGCGTATCCCGGTTAATGCCGACGCCGATAAGGGATACGGCTGTCAGATCCTCTGCGATCTCAACCGATTCCCCGCCGATCTCTCGAATCTTATCCTGGATGATCTCCCAATCCGGCAAGGTGGCCGTTGAAACGACAAACGATGCGCGCGCCCATGCTACGGGTCCAGCCAGGTGTTGCATGCGCAGTTCTTTTACCGGCGTGTGGGTGTGTTCGAGGGCACTGAGAATATCAGCCACCCTGTCGGTAGCAGTGCGGCCAAGCAGCGCGATCGAAGCGACCCCATTTTCAGAGACCACGGCGCGCACGCCAGTGCCTTCAGTTGGGGCATCCCGGCGGACGACGGTCTCGCGCCCTGGGGCAAACGATGAACGGGCATAAATGGCAATCTTGGATCGCTTGGCAAATTCGATCGCATCTGCTTGCAGGACCTTTGCTCCGGCCACAGCCATTTCCTGCATTTCTTCGTAGGAAATGACCGGCAGCGGTCTGGCATCGGCGATGATATTTGGATCCGCTGAATAGACCCCGTCCACATCAGAGTATATCTCGCAGGATTCAGCCCCAAGCGCCGCAGCCAGGGCGACCGCAGTCGTGTCAGTGCCGCCGCGTCCTAGGGTTGTGATTTCGCGCTTGTAGCTCATCCCCTGAAACCCCGCCACGATAACGATGTTACCTCGGCTGAGCTCGTCTTCGACGCGAATCGGACGTACTTCGATGATACGGGCATTGGCATGGCGGTCGTTTGTAATGATGCCGCATTGAGACCCGGTGAGAGAGACGGCTTGAAACCCTTCGGCATGGATGGCGATCGACAGCAGGGCCGACGTGATTCGCTCGCCTGTTGTGAGGAGCATATCGAGCTCCCTGCGCGATGGCGCCTCGGTGAGTTGCTTTGCAAGATCTATCAGTTCATTGGTCGTCTTTCCCATGGCAGATACGACCACCGCCACATCGCGTCCTGCTGCCTTTGCATCGCAGACTTTTTTGGCTACCAGGCGAATTTTGTCGAGATCCGCGACAGAACTGCCCCCGTATTTCTGTACGATAATCGCCATGGGTTACGTTGGATTGTCAGCCATGGCAACATCCCGGCACTGGGTTTTCTTGAGATCCGTTAAAAGTTGCTTCTTGATGGCCTCTGGAACCCCCAATTGCCCCAGGCTATCTCGAATGGCCGCTTTCAACGTATCGATTTCTTGAATTGCATTTTCCAGCTTGGCTTGATACGCAGCCACTTTTTTTCCATTCCCCTTGGCTTGGTGGCTGGTTACTTTTGCCTTGAACCGTTCTCGTTTTTTTGCCAGTCGACCACATCTATCTATGTCTTGCTTTGCTGCTTGGAGGAACTTTTCGCTCGATATTTTCTCGGCTCTGAGCGCCATTTCTTCCTTTTCAGGCGTAAATTCATCGAGTGTCTTTTTTATAAGCTCAGTTGACTCAGGAAATAGGGCCCTTGCCTCAAGGGCATCGAGTTTGCTGGAAATACCGCCCAGGGTCCTGAAATGGGTCATCCACAGCACGGGATTTTCTTCTATTTTGGGGTGTTCCAGCTCCCATGAAATCTGCTCAACAACGCCCTTAATCACATGGCGGAGGGCTATTCGACACCGGGGAATGGTCGTGTCTCTCTCTTTTGCGGCGATGGATGTTTCATCCAATGGCGTGGCGATTTGTCCGTTTACCTTCATTTTATCCAGCAGTTGGTCGAGGAGCATCTTTTTTTCGCTCCCGGATTTTTCGTCGAAAATCGCATTGACGCGGATGCACTCATCCGAAAGCGCGATAAATCCGGCTGCAACCTTTTCATCTGCGATCTGGTTTTCCAGGTGCTCAATCAGGCGGGTCGATACTGCTAAGGTGTCATCTGAATAGGTGTACGTTCGGCATTCGACCATGAGGTCGGTTATCTCCTTCAGGGCCCATTCGCACATTTTACCAGTGCAGTCCTGGTGCGCCATCTCTCGTATCCGAGCCGTACACGTATCACGCCGGGCCCGCCGTTGCCGATGTCGATCACTGCAGGCATGGGATCGGAGCATCAAGTCGCGGATATCCCGTTGGTCTTGTTGGGCGATGATGTCGGCGCAGGTCTGCTCCCACTGATTGATCTGGCCTTCCAACTGCTCAACGGCAAAGGGATCGCAGACATTACCTGCTGATTTGAATTGCGCGAGCTGTTCGCGACACTGATCCACCCCTGCTGTCTTGGGGGCGCCAGCGCCGCTACAACCTACGAAAATGAGCGTGAACGCCCCGATGATTGAAACCTGTTTCATTTTATTGGCCTCCCCGAGAATGGATACTTCATTTGGCAAGAAAAATGAAGGGCCCCCATGGGGCGGTGATACCGATTGGGCGGCTTTTCGAAACTTGACAATGATACTGTATTATTTTCACTCAACCCTTGACAACGATATAACAAAGGCTTTTAATCTTTATCGCTCGAACATTATCTTTAATTATTTTTTGGAAACATAAAAATGATAATGTGTTTTTCCTTCCTTAAACAATTGTGTGCATCAGCGAAGAAATGTATCCCTAAGCAAAAATTGGGAAAAGATGTGTCAATCCAACAGAAAGGATGAAAGAGAATGTCAGTATTAAGACGAAGCATTTCAAAAACGCCGCTTTTGCTTCTATGCTTAAGCCTGGGCTGCCAGTCCAACACCGATGAAGAAGAGGCATATATTAGCCAAGAAAAACAATCACTTAGCCAGGATGAGCGACCCATTGTCCAACAGATCCCGGCGCCAGTCCAGGGAAGGTTAAAAACAGCTGCTGTGCTGCACCAGAGCCTGGTCCAAAAATCCGGATTTCAAAAAGTCTCTGTTCGACTGGCCGCAGATCCGATCGCCAAGGGACCCCATGCGGTCGAGGCCGAGCAAGATGCATTTCTCGATCGTATGATGCCCCAACTGGGCGACGCAAAAATAATCGGCAGGGTAAAGCGCGTCCTCAATGCAATCTTTCTCTTTGTCGACGCAAAACACTTGCCAAAAATAGCTAACGACCCGGCAGTACACAGGATTTCGCCTGTGGGCAACTACAAAATTAACTTGGAGGAGACAGTACCGTACATCGGCGCACAGACCGTTCAGAACCTCGGGCACGACGGCACTGGCGTGACAGTGGCTGTCCTGGATACAGGTATCGATTACACCCACGCTAACATCGGGGGAACCGGTGATACGGCTGACTACGAAGCTGCAATCGCAGACCTGACAGAAGCACCCGATGACAACGCTTACTTTCCCACTGCAAAAGTCGTGGGCGGCTACGACTTTGTCGGTACCCTCGATTCAAATGGCCTGACCACACCTGACCCGGATCCCATCGACCTGCAAGGCCACGGCAGCCATGTGGCGCACATCATCGCCGGCGTCAAAATGGGAGAGGGTGAGAATGGGGTTGCACCTGGCGCGTCCCTGTACGCCATCACCGTATGCAGTGCCACCGGAGGCTGTCCTGGAGAGGCCATCATCATGGGTCTGGAATATGCGGTGAATTTAGAAGTTGACATCATTAATATGTCTCTGGGCGCGGACTATGGCCAGCCATTTGACGATGACTCGACCATGGCTGTGAACAATGCCACCGCCCATGGCATATTGGTCGTGGCCTCGGCTGGTAACGGCAGTGACAAGCCATTCAAGATCGGTACCCCAGCTGCTGCTGATTCCGCCCTTGCCGTGGCCCAGACCCATGTCCCCTCTGCTGCATTTCAGTACATGACGGTCACCAGCCCGGAAGCATCGGCTGGGGATTACCTCGCCGCATGGTTCGCTTGGTCAGGAGAGCTCTCAAGTGCGATGTCCGGCACAGTATGGTACGGGGATACAGACGCAAAGAAACTCGGGTGCAGTATCGAGGTCACCGATACGGACACCACCACGGATACAGATACCGAACCAGTATTTGAGAGCCCATTTGACGAGAATGAATTGGACGGTCAGATAGTGCTCGTCGACCGTGGTGCGTGTCGGTTTGACGAGAAGATCAAGAATATCGAAGATGCCGGCGGTGTGCTCGGTATCATCGGCCTGGTCACGCCGGAATTGCCCTTTGCAGGTGGCGGCGATCCGATCGTAACCATACCCGGTTTTATGATCTCCCAGGCAGCTGGGGATATTCTGCGCGCTGGCAATGCTGAAGTGACCTTCACCCCGGGCAATGGATTGCCACTGGTCGGATCGATGGTCAGTTCTTCGTCCCGCGGCCCCAGGTTTGACAATATCGCGATCAAGCCCGAAATCGGGGCGCCTGGCGCATCGGTTTCAGCGGTTGTGGGCACGGGCACCGAGATCTCAGCATTTGGCGGCACATCGGGTGCTGCTCCCATGGTGAGCGGTGCTGCTGCACTCTTGAAGCAAGTCTGGGATGACCGGGAAGTCGCGCTGACACCCCGCCAGCTCAAGCAACTACTCATTTCGACAGCTGAGACGAGCATCGAGACCGATCCGACAAGCGGAGACGACGTGGCGCCGATCACCCGCATCGGTGGGGGTGAGGTCCGGGCAGACAGGGCTGTCGCCGCGGTCGTGGATATCAGAGTCGACGGCCAGGACGGTGGCGGTGGCCTCAGCTTTGGATTCGAGGATATTGCCGAAGCCACAGTGGAGTTAACAAAGACAATCCAGCTTACAAACCTCTCCGACGAAGTACCTGTATGGTATAACGTATCGAGTGAATTCCGATTTGAAGCAGATGAGACAACAGGCGCTGTTTCAATCGAGATTGCCACACCTGACACTGAGTCGTATGTCTTTCTCAGCCCAAGTGAAACAGCTGAAGTCACTGTAACAATGACCATAGACGGCACAAAGCTGGCTGGAAACGTGCTCAATTCAGGAACGATGGGTGCCGATCCCGCTGCACTGACCACAGCTGAATACGATGGCTATCTCGTGTTTGACTCTGTCTTCGACGCGCATGACATGCACATTCCGTGGCACATCCTGCCGAGGCAGTCGGCCCTGGTAACCCCTGAGACTGACGAGATTATATTTGGCGGCGAAGACCAAGTGACCATTGAGTTCTCAAATACCGGTGTGGGTACGGCCCAAAATGCGGTTTACTCCCTGCTCGCAGTGAGCCCGGATATCGAAGAAGGTGGGGAGGGTGAGCAATCGCCTACACCGGATATTCGCGCATTCGGTGTCACTACTATTCCGGTTGACGCTACTACGTGTACATCTGAATTTTTAATGATATTTGCCATCAATACCTGGGAGCGGCAGACCCATCTCTTGCCGGTGCGTCCCATCATCGAGGTAGACATCAACCAAGATGCTACGGTCGATTACGAGTTGTTCAGCGGCGATATCTCGATCCTAAGCACGGGTCAGCTCAATACAATTGACGACGGTCGACAGATTTCGTTTGCGTACGATATTGCAAATGCATCTGTGGGAGCCTTTTACTTTGCCGAGCACGCAACCCTTACTGCAAATACGAGCCTTTACTACTGCGGAGAACAAATCGGCCTTGCTGCAGCTGATCTCGGAACCAAGTCAATCGACGTTACGCTGAGTATCCATGATTTCTATTTTGGCGGCCCAGGCGATGCAGTGGACAAGGTCACGATCATCCCTGGTGGTGAGCGATTCCTCGGCGCAATTGACGATATTCCCGCGGGTGGTACAGCAGATCTCACAGTGACCCAAAGCACTGCCGCAACGGTCAATCCAACCGAGCTCGGTCTCTTGGTCTTCACCAACAGCGCACGCACAGGCAATAACGGCGGCGCCACAGCGGAAACAGAAGCCCTGATTTTCCCAGCGAGTGACATCGATACCGATACCGATACGGATACGGACACGGATACGGATACGGACACGGACACTGATACGGATACGGACACCGATACGGATACGGATACGGACACCGATACGGATACGGATACGGATACGGACACCGATACGGACACCGATACGGACACCGATACGGACACCGATACGGACACCGATACGGACACCGACACCGACACCGATACCGATACCGATACGGACACCGACACTGATCCCGCGGATGACGATGACGATGACGGATGTGGATGCAGGCAACCTGGCTATGCGCGAACCCCGTCGCTCCTAAAAGCGATCGTATCGCTTTTCTAATTCCTACCCGATAACGCCACCCAACCCCCACAGGTAAGCCAAGCCAAAAAGATAGTGGCGCAGGCTGAATTGCAATTGCATATCAATGGACTTTATTTTAATAATAGTAAAGGATTATAGTGGGGGTTGATTGATTACGCCCAATAATAGTGCGCATATGGGATGCGCAATTTAAGGAGAGGAAATGATGAGATTGAAGAGAACTACGTATGTAACCCGGGGCATTGCTATTTTTGTATTCGTGCTATGTGGAATAAGCGCAAGTGTGGCGGCTGATGCAGGACTGGTTCGGATTACTCCTGACGGGGATGCGCTCGTGAGCGAGGGGGTTCGCATTGTTCATATCTCCGGGGATCAAACCCATGAACCCATCCCCTTGGCAGCTGATACCCTGGTCGTGATCAGCCTTAAGGACAATCCGTCGACCGGGTATGGGTGGTACCTGGCCTCTAAGAGCGAAACCGTAACTGTCTTGGGACAGGAGCATATCTCGCGGTTTGCCCCAGACCACATGGTAGGCGTGCCCGGCACTGTTCGCATCTATGTGGCCGGTAAGGGATTGGGCCGTGACACCATTGATTTGGTATATCGCAGATACCACGAGCGTGACCCCGCGGATGCGCGATCATTTCATTTTATATCGGACGGTGCATTTCGCGGACAGTTTACACTTCCCCCAAAAGCGAAGCCCGCGCTTTACGCTTCAGGGTCAACCCGCTCCCAGCTGCCCGAGCAATGGGACTGGCGGGACGAAGCCAGTGTGTCACCTGTAAAGAACCAGGCCTCGTGCGGCAGTTGCTGGGCATTTGCCACCGTCGGGGCAATGGAAGGCGCCATGTTGGCAATGGGTGAGCAGGAGTACGATTTTTCCGAGCAGTATCTCGTATCTTGTAACATGGAGGAATGGGGGTGCGACGGTGGATCAGTTGCCCACGACTACCACTGGCGGCGATTTATTTCTGGTCAGGAAGGACCAGGAACCGTACTGGAAAGCACATTGGCTTATACCGGGACCGACAGTGCATGCAATCCACCCTATGCCAGGACGCACCGACTCGATAATTGGCACTATGTGGATTTAGATGCCTATGTTGAAAGCGACGGCATTGCCGATACAGAAAAGATGAAGCAGGCGATCTACGACCACGGTCCGATATGGGTGGGTGTGACAGCCACGTCATCATTCCAAATGTATTCTGGTGGTGTCTACGAAGGGGAAACTGTGGATCAGATCAACCACGCGGTTGTTCTGACCGGATGGAATGACGCAGAGAGCGCTTGGTATTTAAAGAATTCCTGGGGCGCAAACTGGGGAGAAGAAGGCTACATGCGCATTAAGTACGGCGCCAATCTGGTTGGCTACATTGCGAACTATGTGATGTATTCCGGGAATGCTGACATGGATGAAGTCATCGACCCCAACCCGTGGGAAGGGGGAGATATCACACCAGATACATCCCTAACCTGCAGCAATGACGATGAATACGAAGAAAACGACGACGTGGGGAGCGCAGCTGCCATCTCGACTGGCGCGTCTACCAAGGCCATTGCCTGCAGTGACGATGGTGAATTCTTTGAATTTGAATTGGCGCAAAATGACATCGTGGATATCGGCGTGTTTTTCACCCACGCAGAGGATAAGGACATCGACCTGCTGCTCTACAACGCAGCCGGTGAGGCAGTTCACCTTGCAGGGTCTGGCAGTGATAATGAATATCTCACATACAAAGCAGATGAGGCGGGCAAGTACATTCTTGAAATCATTCCGTATTCAAATGAAACGGTCACATTCAGCGAAGCGCCATATGTCATCTTGCCCCTGGTCGTCGGTGCGACCGACACGGATACTGACACGGATAGTGACAGTGACAGCGATAGCGACAGTGACAGCGATAGCGACAGTGACAGCGATAGCGACAGTGACAGCGATAGCGACAGTGACAGCGATAGCGACAGTGACAGTGACGGCGATGGGGATAGCGATGAGGGCGACGATGGATCGTGTGGTTGCCGTACCACCGGCAAAGCCGACCCGCGGCGCTACAATGGGAGTGATCTTACGTCAGTACTGACTCAGATACTGTTCTAGAATAACTCATTACAAGCAGCGTTGGTTAAGATCCCTATTCTTCGGGGTGACAGTAATCAACACCATCGAAATCTTGGCAGGTCTGGTTTGGCGGGCACTCCGCATCAGAGATGCAACTCAGTGCACAGTACATATCGCCGCCGGTTTCTAGTTCTAGTTCGCATACGCCTTCGGCGTCATATTCGGTCGTACAATCTGCATCGCCCTGGCACGGTTTTGCACAGAATCCCAGCGATGCCCCAGTAATTATCGCCGCGCATGGAGAGTCGTCGTCACAAGGATCAGACGTACAGGTACAGGGATACGCAGAATTCTCAGGGCAGGCGCTGGTATCAGTGTCGGTGTCGGTATCAGTGTCAGAGTCTGAGTCTGCGTCCGAATCCGAGTCTGAGTCCGAATCCGAATCTGAGTCCGAATCAGAACCACAAGCACAGTCGTCACCGCACCCAACCGGCAGCGTTCCAATGAGCAACCCAACTAATGCCAAAATCAAACTAATTTTCGTTTTCATCTTTGGTCTCCTTTCTAGGCAATGTTAGCGTATCATAATGAAAGCCTATTTATTTGTCTCGCGAAATATGAAATCAGAGCATGCTACTTTATTGGTAAAATGGTATATGTATAATTTTGTAGTATTATAGGAATTATAGTCAGCAGTGGCGCCCAACCATTACTGGGATTCAGATATGCATGGATGCTCAACCCGCGTCACTGCAACACCCCATGTCCCTGGCCCCATGTGCACGGCTGAGGTTGCCGAGAGTGGTGAGGACAGTATTTCACAGTCGCCTCCCAACTCAGTTTTGAGGTGCTCGACCACGCGGCCAGCCCACTTTTTATTATCGGTATATTCGACCATTACCAGGAACGTGCCCCTGCCTGGGTGGGTTTTTATCCTTTTTGATATTTCAGCGAGGGCTGCAGTGTGATTGCGCACTTTGGCGTGGGTTATGGCGCCGCTATCCCCATGTCCGACAATCGGCTTTACTGACAGCGCGCCTGCGAGTGCCGCCTTTATCCTGCCGATACGTCCTGTCCGCGCCAGGTGCTTGAGGTCGTCGATAACGAGATATTCTCGGCAGATTCTCACCTGATGTGCAAGGTAGGTTTTTATTTCTTCCAGGTCCATGCCCCACTCTGCGCAACGGGCAGCGACTAAGCAGATGAGCCCCTGTTGTCCTGAGGCAGCTTGAGTGTCGATGATTGCAATGCGATCCTTTTTCGGGTGTGTATCCGCTATTTTGCGAACCGTATTTTGAGTGCCGGTATAGGCATTCCCCACGGCGACGTAGATCAGGTGTTCACAGCCAGCGGTCATGGCGTCTAAAAAGTCCCTGACTTCTGCTGGAGAGCATTGGGCGGTCTTGTAAAGATGGCCCTGCCGCATTCTCTTAAACAGGAGATCCCTGTTCAGATCCCTGTCCCGAACCATCTCTCCTTGGACACTGACGTAGTTTTCGATTTGATGGATGTCGTGAGGGCGTCCAATTGTTTCGGTAAGAGACATGGAAGAGTCACCGATGACCCGTATTTTTTTTGCCAGAAGGGGTTGTGGGATACCCGGGGCTGGCCTTTGAACGAGCCCACGCGCCATATCGTCCACTGTGATATCGATGATGTGTCCCAGATCCCCTGCAGCCTTTTGAACAGCATCCAGATCATTGGTGTGCACGTGGAGTTTCATCAGGGTATTGCTCCTCGCCACATCCACGGATGCGCCGTACTTACAAAAGACGTCAGCTAAATTATCTGGTGTATGGCCGCCGGTCTCTAAAAGGATATTCACACAGAACTTGAATGCGGTATCATCCCTCCCGGCCGCATTTGAAATGGCCGGCAACATTGCATCTGAGATCTTGCCAATGGCTGCCTGGTCCTTTCCTGAGATGCGCGCATTTATTTTTTCTATCGCCCCTGTGTTGCTTGCTATCGCAGGGAGGACAAGCATGAGTCCTGAGGCGAAAATCGAAAACCCAAGGGCGCCTGCATCTACAACTCCAGCCCGCTTGAGCGTGGGGTTTAGCCTTTCGGTCTGAGTCACTGTGTGGGCCAGGTGCTGTTCAATCCCCCTATGGTCTTCTAGGTTGTCACATCGATCTAGGGTGGTCAGATACTCGGCCAACTGAGAAATGACCGTGAGGATGGTCCCCTCAACAGGAGAGGACACGGCGTAATAGGCGTTCTTTTCCGCCTGGACAGCAGCCAGGGCGATACTCTTCAGCGTGAGGTTACCAGTGGTTTCAACCGAAGCAAAGAACGCCGTCAAAAATTGGGAAAAGATTACGCCAGAGTTACCCCGTGCATCCCGAATGATCTGGTGTCCAATGAGGTCAAACAGACCATCAAAAGAGACAGGAAGATGGGATTCGAGGATCCCCATGGTCGACGATAGGGTGTGACGCATATTGTCACCGGTATCTGCGTCAGCCACAGGGAACACATTAATGCGATTTAAAAGTGGCGCGCGATACTTGAGGTCGGTGGCGCCCGCCAGAAACGCCATTGATAGAATAGTTTGATCGATCATTTATCTGGCGCTTTGTTGCGGATGGTCAACTTGGGTTCCTCACCGCGAATTAAGCGGCCCCAATTGGCGCGGTGTGTGATAGCCAGAATAGTGGCAATGCCCATCCCGGCCACAATGGCCATACTATACATACCGTCGACAATCCAAACCGCTGGCATAAAAGCCAATGCCATTACGAGTGAGCCCACTGAAACGCGGCGGATGATCAGTACAACGATAATAAAGATGCCACCGGCCATTAGCATGGCAGTAGGGGAAATCCCAAGGAAAATACCCACTGCTGTTGCCACCCCTTTGCCACCCCTGAATTTGTGAAAAATGGGAAAGATATTCCCGGCCAACAGGGGGAACGCCAGTAAGGGAGCCGTGTCCTTGGGAAGCCACTCACCCAACAACAGAATCGCGGCCGCACTCTTCCCGACATCGGCGATCAGCACGGGTACTGCAATCATCGGTCCTGCCCGGCGAAATAAATTCGTCGCTCCTGGATTGCCGCTGCCCACACTGCGAATATCGCGAATGCCAATGCATCGACTTACAACAAGCGTCGTATTTATCGATCCGACCAGATACGCCCCAATGGTCGCCCCCGCGATTTGAATAGCTGTCTCATATCCCATCATGAATACGCAAGATAGCGTAAAACAGGTGACAGGAAAATGGGCCTTTCGACCTTAGCGAAAGAGTGCAATTGGGCGCTAAATTTTAGAACGGGTATTGGTTAGCCCGTATAGCTATCGGCACTTTTTATCTTGCCGTCCTTCCATGCACGCCAATGCTCGCCGCAAAATCCCTCGCCTCTAGGGAAGCGGTTTTTCGTGCATCCGGTAAAGGCGCACTTGGGATAGCTCGTTCTTTTCTTTCTCGGTGTCCGTGTAGCACGCCGAGAAGCAGCCTTGGGCTTGGGACCTGGCTTGGGGCCTGGCCTTCTTAGAGGGGTTTTAGCAGGGCGTCGTTCGGTAACCGAAACAGCCGGTGTTTCTTCACTTTGGAGGGCGATGAGCTCCTGTAAGGTCGCTCCTTTGATTGCGGATACGATTTCCAGAGCAAAGGTTGTCGCCGCCTGTTCAATTGTTTGTTGCAGATCTGTTTTAGGCATAGTACCTCCTCGCAAAAAACTGAGCCTAATATAATGGAGATTGAATTATTCGCAAGTAATTAACATTAAATTATTGCATTTAATGCATTCTATTTTTATGAACCGGGAAAAGAAAGGGGCGTCTGCAGTTTGAAGAACAAAAAGAATCATCGATTTTCTTCTGGTAAATATTCTACTAATCCATTCGTCTCTTCTCTATAGATATTATGCGCAGTAGGCAATATGACGCCTTTAGCGCACTTTTGGCTTGACCGATTCATTGTATTTGAGTGACCATGTTTTAGCATGCTAGGACGACTACTTTACGTTAATTTATGATGACAATTAAACGCCATGCGGTCCTTGTTCTTTTTCTATTGGCCCCGATCACATATCCCAGTGTGACATCGGCGGCTAGTAAAAGCGGCTCCCCACCTTCACAACTGACAGCTGATTTTTCCCTAACCCGAACACTCTCCGTACTTTCCGACACCATTGCCTCTTCAGGAACCCTGACCCTCGGTGGCCCTGGCTTGCTCAGATGGAAAACCACATCTCCCAGCAGGTCCATTCTCGTGATTAATCGGCATGTAGCGTGGATCCACTATCCGGATTTGGGTATTACAAAGAATTTTGAGATCTCTCGAGATCCAGTGATGGGTGTTCTATCAAAGCATTTACTCGCATTGACAAGCGGCGATGTCGATTCAATCGCTCGATATTACAGATTAATGAACGCTTCGAAGACGAAAAAACACCTCGTTCCCCTTGAGCCCGAAGTGAAGCAGGTTTTCAGGGAAATGTACGTGACAATGGGCGCAGATGGTGTTGCGACCCGTGTTGAACTCATTTCATCCAATGGAGATATATCTGTTATCGTATTTAGCAATATCCGTATTAATCCCCGAATTCCCAGAGAATTGTTTGAAAATCCAGAAAAATACCAGAGATCTCAGTAGGAAGGTCAAGATGCCGTCTAACATTTATACCAGGTCAGGCGATAGCGGTACCACATCGCTTTCGGATGGTACCCGAATACCCAAGGACGGGCCCCGGGTCATGGCCTATGGCGAGATCGATGAGGCCAATTCTTGGATCGGTGTCGCGAGATCCTTTGTGTCTGATGGTGTTTTAGACAGCATACTCGAATTGCTGCAGCATCGGTTCTACAATTGCTCGTCTCAGCTCGCCACCCCACCCACATCCGGCGTAACGCCCACATCGGTGTCACAGCCAGATGTGGATTTTCTAGAACTGTCCATTGACATGCTCGATGAAAAAACCGGGAAACTGACCGGATTCATCGTTCCCGGTGGAACGCGGGCAGCGGGGTTCCTTCATGTGGCGCGAACCGTATGTCGCAGGGCAGAGCGACGGATATGGGCCCTGGCCCGGACCGAAGAGGTGGATGCGCTGCTTGTGAAATTCATTAATCGGTCCTCGGATCTTCTCTTTTGTACAGCGCGTTACGCCAATTTTATCGAGGCTAGTGGTGATGTGCTGTGGGATAAGGATCTGCCGATCCCTTCAATTGAGATAGATTGATCGCCGCTACTTTTTAAATAGGGCATCCAAATCGGCCAGTGCGGCAGATCGGGTCTTTGGCGCTTCTCGTTTTTGGCCGCTTTGAACTTGGGGCAATGGCCCGGTTTCCCTGGGCGATCGATCTTCTTGAGGTTTTAGACTAAGCGCGATGCGATCCTTTTCAGGAATGACTTCAAGTATGCGGGCTTTTATCTGTTGGCCCACCCGAACCACCTGGGAGGGGTCCTCTACAAATTCTGTAGATAGCTGCGAAACATGGATCATGCCCTCGGTGGCAAGGCCAATATTCACGAATGCACCAAATCGAGTGATATTTGTAATGATACCATCGACCACCATTTCCGGGCGCAAATCGCGTATTGTTTTGACAAAAGAATTGAGGCGTTTGCCAGAGGGCAGGGTACTGGCCGATCGACCCGCAATGCCCGGCTTTTTTGTCGACGTCTTTTTTCGCCGCTCCCAAGAGGAGATGAGCTTGGCTTCGGTGAGGATCGTTCGCAGATGGTCGAGGTTGAGTTCCCGAGGATATTCGCCCAGATGGAGCAATAGCGGATCGACGCGTCCCCACTCTCGACCCGGCTTGAGGGCCCGACGTCCTAGCACAACCGCGCTCGATGCTGCGGGTTCAAAGGGCAGGTTCTTTCGGGCTTCTGAAATCGCTGCATCGTGAATCCGCTGCACTGGCAAGGACCCAATCGCAGTCTCTACTTCTCTTAAGCGGTTTTTGTCCTCACTTGAAAGCGGCAGCACCGCTGCTGCAGGCGATTGTGCCTCAATCATCTGAGTGATCGGCGCTGCGATGTCCATGCCAGGTGGTATTTGCGTTGGCTTAACCACGTCTCCCCGCTTGTCGACTATCGCCAAGCCAAGGGGCGCATCTGGCCGACCAACATATGCTGCGAGGACGCGATCCGCCTGTAAAGGTGGGGTGCCCAGCAGGCTCATATATGCGGTTCGAACAGATGTCACGGCCTCCTTTTTGGCTTTACTATCCAAGAGGTCTCGAATGGTTTGATCCAATTCGCGTTCGATGAGGTCCGCCATCACCGCCTCGGCTTTTCGCTTCATGGCGATCAACCCGAGTTGGGGCAGCCTGGCGTCTGTCTGGCGAAGTATTTCATGCCACGGTAACTCAAGGATGACACTGAGAATGCCGGCGCGTTCTCCCCTGCGGATGGCCAGCCAATTGTAGCCGCGGATCTCTGACAGAATGACGCGGGCCGTAACATGGCCTTCAAATTCCGACGCATCCGGGTGTTCTGGCTGTTCCATGCGGATAATTGCCGACCCATGTGCCAAGGACAGATCCACGGCTGCCCGCCACAGTGCAACGTGCGCTGCCACTGCTTCTGCCCAAGAGCCGTGATCAGGATGACCCGACCGTTGACAAAGGGTTGCGGTTCGCTCCAGGGCGGAAAGTTCGTGGGGCGTATGGGCAATGTTACGACTGCCATCTGGCAGTGCCAAGCCGTTTTGACTCACGTGTCTCCGGAAAGATTTGGCCGCTTCCTTCCATTCCAAGTATTCGCGGTATATATCTGCGAGCACAGCCAGGGTGTCGGCTGAAAATGGCTCTATGGTGGCATCATTTGCTTCTAGCAGGGGGCCTAAGGCGCCTGTTCGATCCATTGTCCGGCCAAACCGCTGTAATGCGCTGCGGGGGATGGCATCGTGCTGGTCTCTGTACAGTGTTCTTACAAAATCAACAAAATCCATAATGTGTCACGAATTGCTTATCGGCTCGTAGGGGCCGATGGGTCTCATTTAACGGCAGCAGATAAAGATGCCACCCAACCGGTTTCCTCTAGACGAAATCTAGATAGTGTATGATATCATAGGCGGTTACCGTGAACGCATCGCGCTCGGCACTGCCCCTTGTAATGAATACCAAGATCGTTGACGGCCCCTCCGGTGATGCCCACGATTGTCGCTCTCTTTTTCCCTGTCTTATCGGAGGTCCACATTACATAAGAAGCGTCTTTGATAATTTTATCACTCTCTACTATTAATAGCGCTTCTTTTTGGGTCGGCAAGCGCCATCCTGATTTTCCGGCAAGGCTTAGGTTTTTGCAATAGGCTTCTGCGTCTAACCAATTTATGTCAGCACCGTTATGTCCGCTTTGGACCAACAGTCCGTCAATGTCGAAAGACGGTCCGAGAGCCGGTCGCTTTTCTAGATGCTGCTGGCCTTGGGGTTCTGGGGCAGGTATTTCCTTTAGGCTGGATTGTCTAAGCAATGCTTGGCAGTTATCCGCTGGGAGACACCCCGGATCGTCACAGTCAGTCTGGCCGTCGTAGTCATTGTCTTTTTTGTCCTGACAATCACCGTTTTCAGATCCTTCAGGCCCGCGCTTGCACGCAATTACAATTAAAATGAACGCGATCAGCATAGGGGTAGTCTTCATAACGAGCTCCTTAAAATATCATCCCTCATGTTATATCAAATCGGCAAAATAAAACGGGATAAAAAGCCAAATAAAAAAAATCTGTAGGCGACCTTTTTACAATATTCGGTCGACCCAGGGGTACGTTCTCGTTTGCTGCAGTAGCGGAGAGATAGGGATTCGAACCCTAGGTACCTTGCGGTACACACGATTTCCAATCGTGCACCTTCGTCCACTCGGTCATCTCTCCATCAATTTACTTTACAAAGAACACGTCCATAAACGGGCCTGCGGAGAGAGTGGGATTCGAACCCACGGAGGCTGTTAACCCCACACGATTTCGAATCGTGCGCCTTCGACCTCTCGGCCATCTCTCCGCCGCGGAGAATATTTTAAAGAATGTTTCCAAGTCAAGGGTTTTGCTAACCCGCGCAATCTCGTCATGGCAGTCCGTGACAGGGTGTGCCTGCATCGTACTTTTATTGTTATTATGAAATCGTCATAGTGGTATAATGAATAGACCATAATGGTCTAATGCTGCACGCGTCAATGGCGATCTCGAACAGTAGCAAGCTACCTCGGTATCGCCTATTATTAGCTTTCTGCCATGATCAGCTCTTTGAACAGCATAAGCATTGGCCAGCGCTTAAAAAAATAGAAGTGGCAATTAACAGTATTATCTACATTTAAACATGTAAAAAACCTGCGATGACACCAATGGGAATGTGTATCCAGGCGCAACAGAGGAGTGGCGGGTTATGCGCTTACGGCCCTGCATTGTGCGCGGGCCTTGCTGATTGTAGTGCCGCACCCCATACCTTCGATGCTGATACCTTTCCGACGATCGGGTCTTTGGGCGACGAATAATCCCTGAGATTCTGGCAAAGATACCGCCAAATATCCTCCAAACGACACTTTGTCCACCAATCGCATTTGTTCTCGTACGAATAATCGAGTACAAAGGGAAATGTAACAGGTGCGGTGCACCAACTGACAGGAGAACCCGCATGTATTCGGTTGCCATTAGTATGCCACTCATCGGCATGCCCGGAATGATGGAGTGGCTTATCATTGGCGGTGCCGTGCTTCTTTTATTCGGCGCCACCAGATTGCCCAAATTGGGTAAAGGTCTGGGGGAGGGTATTCGCAATTTCAAGTCCGGCCTCATGGGCAGCAAGGATCAGGATGAAGAGGAGGAAAAAGGGATTGTTCCGTCAGGCGATGACTCCGATGAAAAAATAGACAAGGAATAATTCACGATACAATTGAATGAAACCAGTGACGCCGACATCTACAGTTTATTTTTTAGTAGGCATTCCCAGGTAAGAGATAAAAAATATGGATTTTCGAACATATATGTACCACAAGGCACCTCGTCTCAAAAAAGGGTTGCGAAAGCAACTCATCAAGATCAAGGTCGCTCTAGATCGGGAAGCAGAGAAAAACAGTGAGATGATAGATACCTACCGCAGGTATGTCCGAGGGAAAGCCACTGATGCGGAAATGGCTGCGGCAAATGAGCAGTTTCGGGAGTTCCTAAAGACCATGGGACTGGGTGTGCTCACGGTTTTACCGTTCAGCCCGGTCACGATTCCAGTCGCGGTCAACCTCGGCAAAAAATTCGGCATCGATATATTGCCCAGCTCCTTTCGAGCCTCCAAAAAGGGCCATAAGAAGAGCAAGTCTCAAGATCAGCCTCAAGACAAACAGTAATTATTGCAGCTAGGTATTGCGGTTTTGGGTGCAAATAGGTATAAATAAAATTGCCTTTTGTGGGGGGATATGCCCGGCGGCTGTATCCGCAGCGGAACGGCACGACCAGGGTTGGAGGAGTATCCATGTACCGCAAAATGTTCAAGTCCAAAATCCACAGGGCAACTGTAACCGAAGCAAACCTCGATTATGAGGGAAGCGTGACAATTGACGCAGACCTGCTAAAGGCTGCCGATATTCTGCCCAATGAGCATGTGCATATTTGGAACATTACCCGTGGGACGCGCATCGAGACCTATACCTTGGAAGGGGAACCAGGCTCGGGCGTTATCTGTGTCAATGGCGCTGCTGCCCATCAGAACCGGCCCGGAGATCTGGTCATCATCGCCACGTTCGCGGACTACGATCAGAAGGAACTGGATGCCTATAGACCCACAGTTGTCCTGGTCGATCGGAGCAATCGGATCACAGATCCTGGCCACAAAGAGCGTCCTAAAACCTTGTGTGCTGTTACGGCGTGAACCCGGTCGTATGCCGCTGCATCGCCCTTTAAAGTTAGGGCCTGTCTATGCCAGATGCAACCCGGGTGGTGCACGCTGCCTTGGCGCGGGGGATTAATTTTTTCGACAGTGCACGCGCCTGCACAGATAGCGAAGAAAAACTGGGCGCTTGAACGCCTGGCTGATCTGGAAAAAACATACGCGGATTGCACTGCCTGCGGCGAGTGCATGGAGCGCTGTCCGTATGACCTGCCACTTCCAGATCTCATGGCCCGCGCTGCCATGCAGATGTGCGGGCCCTAACCCCCCAGCTCCGCTCGTAGAAAAAGGCCGCCAATCGCTCAAGGATCGCCCCCAAGGCCCGACCTAAAAAAATAGGGGCTAGTTCGCTGTATTAAGGGGGGTGAATGCCACTGAACACCTGTAAACGTGCGATCTTTTTGCTTCTTTTTGTCTCGATAGTGGGGTCATGTGGGGTGAACATCCGCACGGTAGCGCACCGGTCTACCAGTGCCGAACCAGTCCCTGCAAACGGCTCGGTGTGCTCTGGAAATGGCATCAACATCAACCAATGTGTCTGCTTTTTGGGGTATCGCGGCAATGCGTGCCAACATGAAACCGAGATCACCCAGTTGAGCGCGGCTGCAACAACAGGGAATATTGAAGCACTTGACGGCCTGTTAGCAACAGGGGTCAGTCAAGATGAGTTGAATGATGCCGTGCGCTATGCGGCCAGTCATGGTCGACTCGAGGTGCTCAAGCGGCTCCTAGCTCAGGGCGCAGCCGTTGATTGCCCCGATATGCACAATTGGACGCCCATCATGTGGGCCTCCCTTGGCAATGCACCAAGGATTGTCAGATATCTGTACACTCGAGGCGCAGATCTAGAGGCGCGAAACAGGGATGGCGGTACTGCATTGATGATTGCATCGGCCGCCGGGTCCATTGCCGCTGCCAAAGCGTTACTGGCCTTGGGCGCAGAAATAGAGGCCCGGTCAAATGATGGGGCGACATCCCTCATCCTGGCAGCCACAGTCGGACAAAAAAGGTCTGTTCAACTACTGAGCAGCCATGGCGCCAATATCGAAGCGATTGCCTCGCGGGGTAAGACCGCGCTGATGGCGGCGGCAGCCGCAGGCCATGTGGAGACAGCAGCTAGCCTGATCGACAATGGCGCTGATCTCAATGCCAGGGACGGGCGCGGGATCACCCCTTTGATGTTTGCCGCGGCACATAACCAGGAGGGCATTGTGGATTTGCTCGTCTCTGCAGGCGCAAATCTGGAAATACAGGATTTAGACGGGTGGACCGCTCTCTTGGCCGCATGCCACCTCAAGCAAGCGGACGCTGTCGAAAGACTGATTGCTGCCGGGGCTGCCCTAAATATCCGCGATAATGCAGGCATCACCCCTCTGATGGCACTAGTTCGGGCAAAGGATCCAGGGCTTACTGAACGTGCGCTTCGAAACGGAAGCGATCCAAATACCAGAGCCGTTCGCGGCGAGACCGCCTTGATGGCTGCCGCTTATTTGGGTCATGTGGATCAGATGCGGCACCTGATAGACCACGGCGCAGAGATAGACGCACAAAACGAAATGGGCATCACCGCCCTTATCGGTGCCTGTGTCAATGGCCACGATGGCGCTGTGGATTTGCTCATTGCGAGTGGGGCTGACGTCAATCACCGCACCGAAGAAGGCTGGTCTGCTGTGACAGTCGCTTCTCGCCGGGGTCACGTCAGCACCGTGCGATTGCTGCTCGATCGCGGTGCGGATCCCAATGCCAGAACGGACCAGGGGGAAAACGCACTGCTTTTCGCTTGCTACAGGGATGATTTGGACTTGGCGCAATTCATCATCCATTGGGGCGGCGATATCAATGCGCGGGTACGGGGCGGAGGCAGCGCCCTCATGGCAGCAGCCCTCAACGGTAATGTGGCCCTGGCCCAACTTCTGATCGAGCGCGGTGCGGACATTCACGCTGAGACACATAACGGTCGGACTGCCCTGGCCCATGCCGTGGGCAAGGGACACCTGGAGGTGGCCGAATTGCTCGTTGCGCGCGGGGCAGATCTAAAGGTGAAAAACAAGGAGGGCATCACCCTCCTGATGATTGCGGCGAGCCTGGGCCGGGACGCGATGGCAGCCTATCTACTTCGCAACCGGGTCGAGGTAAATGCCATCGACGCGGATGGGTTTTCTGCCCTGATGTTTGCAGCGGCCACCAATAACGTGACGTTTGTCAAAGTGCTGCTGTCCAATGGCGCTGACCCACACATCCAAAACAAGAATGGTGCCACTGCACATGCACTGGCCCAGTTTTTGGGATTCAACGAGGTCGCTCAGGTACTCGGTGAGTGGATGCAGAACAGCAATGAAAAAAAGTAGGCTTAAATAGGATCTTCTGTCTCGATGTTCAGGTTGAGGCCGACGTTTTCCTCTGGGATGTTGCATGTACCCCTAAAGATCGCACCCCGTTCTACCTGAATGATAGGTGTGGTCACGTCGCCGTTGAGTCGCCCATCCGGATGGATTTCGACCGCTTTTGTTGCAATGACGCGAGCGTCGACCAGACCACCGGTGATGATCAAGGTGCCGACCTCAACGGTTCCCCGTACTTCCCCACCCTTTGCCACCACCAGGGTATCGTCAGAGTAAATATCGCCTTCGATGCGCCCTTCGATGCGCACAGTGCCTAAAAAGGTCAATTTACCCTGAAAATCGCTGCCGCTGCCCAAAAGAGACCCAGTATCCCGCTGCTCGTCCGCCATCTACACTCCTCGCCTCCGCATTGTCCGACCGTATTCAAGCGCGATATCGCTAATTTGTACAGTCTTTTATGGAGCGCGGTAGGGCACCCGATGCGCGGGCAGGGTGGGTTATTTATTCACCGAGTACGGATAGAAATCGCTCGAGCAATGCTGTGTGCTCCTTCGTGATTTCGTCAAAACGCGCACCTGCTGAAAACCCGACATCTTCCCGCTCTGTACACCAAATAACCTTTGCCTTGAGATTCAAAGGCTCAGCATCTGGGTCCTCAATGCCATCCGAGGTGAAGAAAAGGGAGATGCCCACAGTACCGCCCTCTTCGAGCCCCTCGGCTACATCGAGGCAGACGCCAGTGCTGCTCAAGTTTCGGGTATTGGCAGGCATCACTGCATCTCTGGTGTATACTTCTGCAGCGACCTCTACGTCGAATCTGGCGTCTCTTCGTTGCTCGATAATACCCATCTTATCACCTCAGCGCATGTATCAAGACCGGCGATCATTGCCAAGCGTGCGCGTAAGCTGCTGCCCTGTCAAGCCGCAGTTAGATCAATTTTCCACTTAAAGCGGCGAGATGCAAATGTCAGTGTTCCTGCCCTGGCCCGCGACTCGGGCGCTTAGGGTTTTAGTCACGTGCTGGTATCGTTTTCCCAGCCGATGCAGTCCGGCCAGGTCTCGGTGTCAGTAGGCAATGGATCGAGGAGGGGTTGAAGAAACCAACAAGCACTTTCAAGGGGCTGGACTTGCGTTTCATCGTGGTCAGCGGTCAGCTCTGCGCAGAACGGATACGCCTCGATCGCATCAATGCACGCTTGCAGATCTACGCCATCCCAGCCGCTGAGCGCGGGTTGACGCGCGTGACAGCGTCCCTGGATGTCTGAAATACACCCATCTCGACTGAATGTGGGGAAATGCTGATCAAAGTGCAGCGGGGTTTCGTTTTGGCAACGCGCCTTCAGGTCACATCTGGCGGTTTCAATGAGCGGGCATTCATCTGTCTCGCGAGAGGCTGCACACTGACAGATAAACGCGCCGACGAGCGTTAAATATATTGGCGTGATCCTCGGAAGAATCTTCATATCAAGACGTATGATCAGTATACCTGCCTGTCAAACAGGGCATTGCTAGGCAATGGGGCGACGATTCGCTTTGCAGAGGCGGTTGTTAGGGATCGGGCTTTTTGTAAACTGGGATGGGCACCATTTTGTGCAGGTTTGCCGCTCTTAGGGTTCTGTATCGTTGTAATACGTACGCCTCCCTGGAGGTCAGGTCCTTAGCGGTAGCAGAGGCTTCGTGAGCCATGGCCCATTCCAGCTCGTCGTAGGTCGCACCCAGTTGGTCTTCGTCGGTTCGGTTGTCCTCCCACAAACCATCGGTGGGCGGTGCGTCGATGATTTCTGTCAAGATCCCCAATCCTCGAGCCAGTTGCCGCACCTCTGACTTGAGCAGATCCCCGATTGGACTCACATCCACACCGCCGTCTCCATACTTGGTAAAAAAACCAACACCAAAGTCCTCTACGCGATTACCAGTGCCCACGACCAACCCACCCTGACTCGCGGCGATCTGGTACAGGGCAGCCATGCGAAGACGGGACCGGGCATTGGCCAGTCCAAGGGCACTGTCAAATCCATGGGAAAAGGCCGCGGCAAAGCAATCGAATGTATCGCTCAGGTCGACTACGAGCGGTGTGACGTTGGGATATTTTTTCTCTAGCCAATTGAGATGGCGGGTCGCCCGCGTTAGTTGGGTCTGTTCCTGGTGAATCGGCAATGACACTGCAAACGTGTTAATACCGGTTTCGCCACACAGGGTCGAGGTGACTGCAGAGTCGACACCACCAGAGACGCCGACGACGAGTATCCGCTCCCCACTTTTTTGCGCATAATCAAAAAGCCACTTGCTGATAGGGTTCATCATGGGGGCAGTATACAGCAACTGGGTTGCATTTCCCTCAAATGTGTGTAAATGGAGGTAGACTGACACGTCAGTCTACCGGCATCACCGCGCCGAGATATTCGGATCATGCGCGTTGTTTCTAACGCGACGATGCCAAACTGGCAGGAGAGACCCATGGCTGCTGTTTGTACGCATAACAAGGGGGGTTGGGCTAATGTCTAATCGTGTTGTCGGCATCGACATCGGTGCCGAAACGATAAAAATCGTCGAGCTTTCAAAGGCTAGGGATACGCTTGTTTGGACCCGACGGGCGTTGGTGGAGCACCACAAATCACCTGCGGACGCCCTGCTTACCCTTCTTGCTGATTGGCATTGGAATGGCGTAGATCAGGCGGCAGTGACGGGTCGGATGAGTCGCCAGATAGATCTACCTCGAATACCGGTAAAACAGGCCCAGGCAAGTGGATTCCGATTCCTCATCCCAGCGGATGAACCGGCCACGGTCGTTTCTATTGGGAGCCATGGGTTTTCCGCATTGGAGTTGCGCGCGTCGAGTCTGGAGATCTTTCGGGAGAATTCGAGGTGCTCTCAGGGAACGGGTAACTTTTTGCGCCAACTGGTCGAGCGGTTCGAGCTCACCATCGAGCGCGCCAGTGAGATCTGTACGGATGTGACGGATCCAGCACCGCTTTCAGGCAGATGTCCGGTGATCCTCAAGACCGACATGACCCATCTTGCCAACAAAGGGGAACCGCGAGAGCGGATTTTAGCAGGCCTCTATGACGCGGTCTGCGAAAATGTCCAGGTGCTTATTAAACCGCGGATAAGTCCTCCGCGCGTTGTACTCATTGGCGGGGTAACCCGCGCGGTTCGGATCCGGGAAAACTTCAGGCGCTTTGCTCAGCGCAACGGCATGACCCTGCTCGATCTAGAGGGTGACGATGCCCTATATGTCGAGGCCTTGGGTGCGGCTGTGGCTGCCTCAAAGCGAAGTGAGCCAGTACCGCAGCTACAGGCCCTGCTCCTTGCACCGGAGTCCCATCCGCTCGACCAACTGCCACCCTTGTCTGAGTATATCGACAGGGTGAAGCGATTGTCTGCCCCTGCATTTGATCCAACGGCCTCACCGGGCTATGTGTCACTGATCGTCGGATATGACATTGGGTCCACTGGGTCGAAGACAGTGGCCGTAAACGCAGAGACCGGGGAGCCCGTGTGGCAGGGCTATGTCAATACCAACGGCGCTCCCATACGGGCGGCACAGGAGCTGACCCGGCAGTTTTTGGCCAGTGAGGTTGCGGATTATCCAGTGGTCGCTGTTGGAGCAACAGGCAGTGGTCGAGAGATCGTGGGCTCCTTGATGACCACCTGTTACGGTGCGGACAAGGTATTTGTGCTCAACGAGATCGCGGCCCATGCTGAAGGTGCGATTCACTACGATTCCAGGGTCGATACGATTTTTGAAATCGGGGGTCAGGACGCCAAGTATATTCGCCTGTCCAGTGGCCGCGTGGTCGACGCTGCCATGAACGAAGCGTGCAGTGCCGGCACTGGGTCGTTTATCGAAGAACAAGGACGAAAGTTCCAAGGCATATCCTCGGTGGTCGCGCTCGGGCAAGCAGCTGTCCAGGCGGATTTCGGCGTATCTCTGGGGCAGCACTGCAGCGTGTTCATGGCAGAGATCATCGACGAAGCCGTTGCCGCGGGCACGCCCAAGAAGTCGATCATTGCGGGGATATACGACTCGATCATTCAAAACTACTTAAATCGGGTAAAGGGCAGCCGTTCCGTGGGCAAGGTGATTTTCTGCCAGGGCATGCCCTTTGCCGCCGATGCGCTTGCAGCGTCTGTGGTACGTCAGACCGGTGCAGAGGTGATCGTGCCGCCCAATCCCGGCACGGTCGGGGCCCTTGGCATTGGCCTCCTTGCCAGAAAGGAGCTGGACTTGAGCGACCGCTCGTCCATGTCCCTGGACCGCTTCCTCGATGCCAAGGTATTGAAAAAAGACGTTTTTATCTGCCGCTCTAAAAAGGGGTGTGGCGGTGCTGGGAACAAGTGTCGGATAGATCGCATTGCCACGCGCGTGGACGGCAAGGACAAAAAATTCACCTGGGGAGGGGGATGCTCCCTGTACGATAAGGGCACGGGCAAGGCCAAGTTACCGGATTTGGCGCCGGATCCATTTCGCGAACGCGAGGCACTCGTCGAAAAACTGCGCGGGCGACTCAGCGATGCCAGGGGATTCAAGCGGGTTGCCCTGACCGATGAATTTGTGCTTAAGGGCCTCTTTCCATTTTTCGCCACCTTTATCTACGACCTCGGGTTTGACTTGGATTTTTTCGCCAATGCGGATCAGACAGTGCTCAAACGGGGTATCGAGGACGCCAATGTGCCCTTTTGCGCGCCCATGCAACAGTATCACGGCGTGGTCTCTGCCATGGCCCAGATGGCACCTGATATTCTGTTTTTGCCCATGGTTCGGAATATTCGACGTGTCGGTGATGAGTATATTGCCCGGCTCTGCCCGGTGGTACAGGGCAGCGCCGATATTCTGCGCCACGACCTCGGACTGAACGGTCAGATAAAGATCGTCTCCCCGGTATTTAACTTTGGCAGGGAAAACTTTGATTCGGATCTCTTCAAGGATAGTTGCCGGTCAATGGCCCGGGAGCTGGGGGTTCTGGGAGACAAGTGGGAAGCCTCATATGAGCGGGCCGTAGCAGTACAAGAAGACTTTGATAGGGCGTGTCGCGACCTGGGTAAACAGGCATTGGCCTTTTGCAAAGCCAACGCTATCACTCCTATTGTTATTCTGGGCCGATCTTACACCATCTACAATACGGTCCTCAATTCCAATGTTCCTGCCATCCTGCGAGAGCAGGGGGTGGTTCCCATTCCAGTGGACTGCTACCCAGTAGGTGATGAGATACCTATTTTTCACAACATCTACTGGGGGTATGGGCAGCGGAATCTCAGGGCTGCCGAGCACATCCGCAAAACAGATGGGGTTTACAGCCTGTTCTGCAGCAACTATTCCTGTGGTCCAGACAGCTTCAATATCCACTTTTATAGCTACATCATGGACGGCAAACCCTATACGGTCATCGAGACCGACGGCCATTCAGGAGATGCAGGCACAAAAACCCGCACCGAGGCGTTTCTCTACTGCGTCCGGGAAGACCAGCAGCGACCCCGGGCAAACGGGCCGATCAATCAATTCAAAAAGTTTGAAGGCCAGTTTGACTTGCTGGACGACATCAGAGCCCGGGGAGCAACGGTTCTCATTCCTCGAATGGGCGCTGGTGCCGAGGCCTTTGCAGCTTGTTTGAAAGGCATTGGCGTACCAGCTGAAGCACTGCCCTTGCCCGACCGGGAGTCCCTGGCACTGGGTCGGCGCCATACCTCTGGCAAGGAATGCGTGCCCATGACCCTCACCCTGGGGAGTCTGATCAGCCGATTGGAAAGATCCCGACAAACGAGCGAGCAGTTCTCATTTTTCATGCCCACAGCCATGGGCCCTTGTCGGTTTGGATCCTACAACACGCTGCAGAAAATCATCATTGAGCGGCTGGGGTGGCAGAATCGAGTTCAGTTCTGGTCCCCGATTGACGACGATTACTTCGAGGGCATGGACGCTGGGTTTTCAGCGCTCGTGTTCGCGGGGTTTTCAGCATCGGATTTACTGCTCGCCGCCCTTTTTGACGCGAGACCTGTGGAGCGAACGCCAGGCGCTGCCCAGGAGGTGTACGACTATTATAAGGATGAGCTATTAAAACAGCTGGAAAAAGCAGGCGCTGGGGACCTTTCCGCTGGCTTTGCCATGACCCAGGCCCTGGGCGGACAGCTCTTTGGCGTGACCCACCTGCTCCATCGGGCAGCTGTTGCTTTTGAAGAAGTGAAAGAGCAAAGATCCATCCCAACGGTATTGGTGGTGGGCGAGCTATATGTTCGGTGCGACCCCTTTGCCAATGACTTTGTCATTCGCAAGCTAGAGCAGCGGGGCATTCGGGGTCGGTTTGCTGCATTTACAGAATGGCTCGAATACACCGACTATCAGGACAAGCGAAAGGAAAAAGTCGTCGACTACGTAACCTCGTTTCTGCAGGCGACGATTCAGCATCAGGCATACCTGACCGTGGCCAAGCCCATGGGATGGCATAGGAGAACCACGGTACAGGATTCACTGGAAGCGGCCCGACCCTACATTCGGGAGAATTTGAGTGGAGAGGCAGTGCTAACCGTGGGGGGCCCGGTTCACGAGTGGCGAGAGGGGCACATCGATGGGGTGGTAAGCGTGGGCCCCCTGGAATGCATGCCCAACAAAGTTGCAGAGTCCCAGTTCTTTCACGTGGCCGAGCAAGAGGGGCTTATCTCGCTGACCCTATCCCTCAACGGAGACCCCATTGATCCCGAGATTCTGGACAATTTCGCCTACGAAGTGCACGCCCAGTTCAATCGACGGCGAACTGGAAAGAGCGTGCCCCCACCAATGCCAGGGCGCCGTCGCCCGAGTTGGGTGCCCCAAAGCAAAGTAAACCTGCGCGAATAAAAGTAATTAACAGCGCTTGTGCAGCACGCTTGGATTGCGGTGTCCATGAAAAATGGCAAGTACGACGATGGCTTTTGGACGAACGACGTAGAAGACCCCGTAAGGGAATCTCCGCACGAGTGCGCGGCGAACATCGCGATGAGCCACTCTATACATCTCCGGCGAACGCCTGGCTTGTTGGATAACCGCATCAACGCAAAGTAGAAATTCATCCCCTAGCCCGGAACGCCTTTCTTGATACCATTGATATGCTTCGGTCAGTTCTCGCTCTGCTTCAGGCCGAAGGATAACCTCTCTCATTGGCCAGATTTTTTTATTTCAGCTAGTACGCGTTCCCAGGATGTTCCCAGTTCAGGTTGTTTTTCCATTGCTTCGAGTCGACCATCGAGCTCCATCTTCTGAGCCTCAGTTAGCTCAACCGCGTCTGCATCAGCAGCGATCCTATCCCAGAGATCCTGTAAGCGGAGGATTTTTTCTGAAGTACTGAGTTTGTCGAAATTGGTAAGTAGTGGTTGGCTTTCCATAATACTATTTTAACATATCGCAGCTCATTTGCAGATTCAAACTTCAGCCGTTTGACTTAGTTACGCCCGTAAGTCATGGATTTTAGTTACTCAGTGACTCGAAGGGTGTTTTCTCTTGCGTTAAATCAGGCGCTTGCTACTCGCGGGCGAGGCGTTTATATACCCTCTTGTGTTTTGGGTAATTGAAAATTGATGGTCATAATAAGCGATTGTGGAGACTGCGATGCGCGAGAGTTACTACCCAAAGGAAGTTGAGGAAAAATGGCGGCGGTATTGGGAGGATAGGCAAGTCTTCCAGGCCCGCCTGGAAGACCCGGCCCCCAAGTTCTATATGTTGGAGATGTTTCCCTACCCCTCGGGCCGCATTCATATGGGCCACGTGCGCAATTACGCCATGGGCGATGTGGTGGCCCGGTATAGGTGGAAAAAGGGTTTCAAGGTCCTTCACCCCATGGGCTGGGATGCCTTTGGCCTGCCCGCGGAGAACGCGGCTATCGAACGGGGGGTCCATCCGGCCGACTGGACCTACGACAATATTCGGGAGATGCGCTCCGAGCTTAAGGCCCTTGGACTCAGCTATGACTGGCCCCGCGAGATCGCCACATGCCACCCGGACTACTATAAATGGGAGCAGATGGTCTTTTGCCGCGCCTTTGAAAAAGGGCTGGTCTATCGAAAAACGGCGCTTGTCAATTGGTCGGAAAAGATGCAGACCGTGCTCGCCAATGAGCAGGTGATAGACGGTCGGGACTACCGCTACGGATTGCCAGTGGTTCAAAAGGAACTGACCCAGTGGTTTTTTAAAACAACGGCGTATGCCGAAGCCCTGCTCGAGGGGATCGAAGCACTAAAAGGGGCGTGGCCAGATCGGGTTCTGTTAGAGCAGCGGGCCCGCATAGGAAAGAGCTACGGGGCTGAAGTCAAATTCCGCTTAGAAGACCCCGTGGACGGTGAGGATGCCCTGCCTATCTTCACCACCCGACCAGATACGCTTTTTGGCGTCACCTTCATGAGCCTCGCCCCTGAGCACCCCATGGCACTAAAGCTGGTAAGGGGAACGGAACAAGAGGCTGAGGTGCGCGCATTTATCGATCGGGTTCAGGCAGAGGACTCGCACAAGCGAAGCGCCGAGGATTACGAAAAAGAGGGAATTTTTACCGGCACATACTGCGTCAATCCCGTCAATGGGGAGCGGGTGCCGATCTATATTGCCAACTTCGTGCTCATGGACTACGGCACCGGCGCTGTCATGGCCGTGCCTGCCCACGATCAACGGGATTTCGAACTCGCCCGCAAGTACAAATTGCCAATCCGGGTGGTGATTGCGCCACAAGACGGTTCGCCCCTCGATCCGGCGACCATGGAAGCCGCCTTTGTCGATGACGGTATCCAAGTGCAATCCGGGCAATTTAACGGCCTGTCCAATCGGAAAGCGATTGATAAAATATGCGATTACCTGGCTGACAAGGGGGTTGGCGGGCGGACCGTCAACTATCGGCTCAGGGACTGGTGTATCTCCAGGCAGCGCTATTGGGGCGCGCCCATTCCGGTTGTCTATTGCGATGCCTGTGGTGTCCAGACCGTGCCAGAGGATGCCCTGCCAGTGCGGCTCCCCGAGGACGTGACGTTTCAGGCAGAAGGCGGTTCACCCCTTGCGCGGTGTGAATCATTTTTCAACACAACTTGTCCCACATGCGGTGGACCGGCACAGCGGGAGACAGATACCTTCGACACGTTTGTACAATCGTCCTGGTATTTTTTGCGGTTTACCTCGGCTCGATATGCGCGCGGCATTGTCGACGAAAAGGAAGTCACTGCGTGGTTGCCGGTCGATCACTACATCGGCGGCATTGAGCACGCGGTCGGGCACCTGGTTTATGCGCGGTTTTACAACCGAATCTTGCGCGATCTCGAATTGATCCCCGCCGCAGTGCCGGCCGAGCCGTTTTCAAAACTATTTACCCAGGGCATGGTGTGTCTCGAGACCCAGTACACCCTGGATGAAAAAAACCAGCCGGTGTGGCATTACCCCCACGAGGTTGAAGACGGCATCAGCAAGCTAAATGGAAAGAAAGTGTTGACGGGTCGGCTCGAAAAAATGTCCAAATCCAAGCGCAACACGGTCGATACCAGCGGTATTATCGCCAAGTACGGCGTGGATGCGACACGGTTGTTCACCCTGTTCGCCTCACCACCCGAGAACGACGTGGCCTGGCGGGACGAGGGCGTGGAAGGCACGTACCGCTTCTTGAACCGGATCTGGCGTATCGTGTGGGAGCGACGGGCCTCCATGGCCCAGGCAGTGCCGTACAGCGGAAACGGCAGCGACCTCTCTGATGCGGCCATGTCCCTCAGGCGATTGACCCACAAAACCATTGCCGCGGTAACATCAGATATTGAAACCCGATTTCACCTCAACACTGCCATCGCGCGATGCATGGAGCTGGTCAATACCCTGGCAAAGTTCGATGCGCGGGCCGATAGCGCGTCAGATTGCTCTGTGGAGCGCGATGCAACCCTGGCGCTGATCGGATTGCTCACGCCGTTTGCGCCCCACTTTGCCGAGGAGATTTGGGAAGAAATTGGCACCGGCGGTACGGCGGCCAAAGCACCCTGGCCCGCGTGGGATGAAAAAGTAGCCGCAGACGACGTCGTGACCATTGCCGTGCAAGTCATGGGCAAACTTCGGGCCCGCATTGAAATGTCGGCCGATGCCAGTAAGGAGGAGATGGAGGAGATGGCCCTTTCAGACGCCAATGTAAAACGCCATATCCAGGGCAAAACCGTGCAAAAAGTCATCGTCGTGCCGGGAAAGCTCGTCAACATCGTGGCGCGTTAAAAAGCATATGTCTAATATCGTCATCAAGGGAACAGCCCAACTCGATGCCATGCGTCAAGTGTGCAGACTTGCGGCCCAAACCCTGGAAGAGACCGCAAAAATACTGGGCCCGGGGATAACCACAGAGGACATTAACACCTTTGTGCACGACTACACGATATCCCACGGGGCGATTCCTGCGCCGCTCAACTACAGGGGATTTCCAAAGAGTGTTTGCACGTCTGTCAACGAAGTGATCTGCCACGGTATCCCAGGGCCTCGACAATTAAAGCCCGGAGATATCATCAACGTGGACGTGACCTCCATTCTCGACGGTTGGCACGGCGACGTGTCGGCCACCTTTTACATCGGCGATCCCAGTCCAGCTGCACGCCACTTGGTGGAGGTGACGAGAACCTGTCTGCAACTCGGTATCTCAGAGGTAAGGCCCGGGGCCAGGATAGGCGACATCGGCGCTGCGATCCAAGCCTATGCCGAGGCAAACGGGTGTTCTGTGGTCAGGGATTTTGTGGGCCATGGCGTGGGTCAGGCATTTCACGAAGCCCCCCAAATCCCCCATTTTGGAAAGCGAGGCAGGGGGCCTCGGCTAAAAGAGGGCATGGTTTTCACCATAGAACCGATGATCAACCAGGGCGGCTGGCAACTTCACACCTTGAGCGATGGGTGGACCGCGGTGACGAGCGATGGCAAGCTGTCTGCACAGTTCGAGCACACCGTTGTGGTGACAAATGAAGGTGTGGAAATCCTAACAGCGTTTAGTGCACCGCTTGTCAGCAGCGAGGTCTTTTAACTTATAGAGTAGCGAAGCCCCAGAGGCGCTATGGCACCTCAGTGGGACAGCCAAAGGTGGCTTGGATGAGCTGTACAGTGGGTAGCTGGTCACAGGATTCATCGCAGAAGCGGATTTTGTTCTTGTTATTGACATCGACCCAGGTCCAGCCGACATCTGGTGGTGCAGCCGGATTTGCACAATCTTGGTTGTAGATGAGCACGTTCCCATCTAGATAGATGTTTACTTCATCCTCGTCCGCGTCATCGGGAATGACGACGTCGAAATCACAAGACAACACAGATCCGCCGATGTCATTCAATGCGGCTTCGAGCGAAGCCTGGTCTTGCGCGTCGATGTACTCTGTCAGCCCGGTTCCTCCGGCAAGAACAATGGCATTCAGCTGGTCCGAACTCGCACCGCTGCCAAATCCAATCGCAAACGTCTTAATCTGCTGGGTACTGAGCAGGTCCGCAGTGAGCGTGCCGAGTTCATCCGCAGTGGCACCTTCATCGGAACCATCGAATGTGCCACACAAGTCTGAACCATCCGAGACGATAACCAGGTAGCTGTCCACTGCCTCGTCAACAAAAAGCGGGGCATAGCTATCTTCGAGAAAGTTTTCCATACCCAGGTAAAGCGGTGTCAGGCCGATGGGGTCGGTGGCATTCAAAATACTAATAATATTCGCGGCATTACCTGGCAAGGTATCTGAAACTACCGGATCGCCAATGTAACAGCCGTTTGCGTTGGGAAATTGGTCAAAGCCGAATTCGAGCTGATCGTCGAAATCCGTCACCATATTGGTAATCGCACCGACGGCCTGGCTCCACTTATCTCCAAAGTCCATCGAGTAGGAGAGGTCCTGAAGGATCATCAGTCGCACCGGCACGTGGCTGATATCAAACTCCTGCTCCCCGCACTCAGTGTCTGTGTCAGGTATTTCGTCGGTTAGGCCGTCACAATCATCATCGATGTCGTTGTTTAGATCTTCATCCTCACCTGGGTTCACGTCCGGATTATCGTCGTCGCAATCGAAATCCTCACACCAGTTATCATTGTCGTTGTCTACACAACCCGTGTCAGTATCGGTATCCGTGTCCGTATCTGAGTCAGTATCGCTGTCTGAGTCAGCATCGCTGTCTGAGTCAGCATCGCTATCCGAGTCGGCGTCGCTATCCGAATCAGCATCGCTGTCCGAGTCTGAATCGCTATCTGAATCAGCATCAGTATCGCTGTCGGCGTCAGTGTCAGTATCGGTGTCTGTATCAGCACTGCCGTCAGAATCCGTACTTTCGTTCTGGATTGAATCCGGACTACAGCCGATTGCGCCCAGACCTGCAATGATGCCCGCTAATCCAAATAAATAAAGCGCGCCTGTGGGTTTCATTTCGTCTCTCCATTTCCTTGCGCGGAAACACGCGTTATCTTTTTTAATGTATATTTATATAATAAAATTAAATAATTATACTTTTATAGATGGTAATTATGTTACAACTAATGGCAACAATTTGACAAGCTGTTTTTTAACAATTGCGGGCATTTTTTTCAGGATGTTAGATGCTTCCCAGACCCTTTTTCGGAAAGTTCGAAAATGTGGTGTACATTCATTGAGGAACAGACAATACACCGGGAATCAACAGGTGATCTAAATGTGCGGTATTGCTGGAATATTGGACTTTAAAGACAGTGGCGCAGTCGACAGGGCAATTTTAGAACGAATGGTGCGTGTCCTTCAACATCGGGGGCCTGACGCCCATGGCATTTGGAACCACGGCCCCCTGGGGCTTGCCCACACGCGGCTCTCCATCGTCGACCTAACAGGGGGCGTACAACCCATGGTTGGCGTGCAGGGCCGCTTGGTCATCAGTTTTAACGGCGAGATATTCAACCACGTGGAGCTCAGGCAGGAACTCGAGTCATACGGACATCGGTTTGCCACTGATCATTCCGACACCGAGGTGATTCTCCATGCGTATCAGCAGTGGGGTAGTGACTGTGTCTCCCGGTTCAACGGTCAGTGGGCCTTTGCCCTCTGGGACCTGGAGCAACAGCGCCTGTTCCTGTCCCGGGATCGATTGGGCATTCGACCGCTTTATTACGCATCTGCAGGCTCGACATTCCTCTTTGGGTCTGAAGTCAAAGCCCTGTTCACCCATCCCAAAATGAGCCGTAACCTCTACTTGCCAGCCCTTTCCGACCTGCTGACCTTGTGGGCGCCCTTGCCCGGACAGACCATATTCGATGGGGTCCACGAACTCAGGCCTGGACACTCCATGACAGTCGACGCCGAGGGCATGAACACGCATTGCTATTGGCAGTTGACATTTTCCCCTGAGCCCCCGCAGGCCCGCTCGGTGGATGACTGGGCTGAAGAGCTTCGTTCTCTACTTATCGACGCGACCCGCCTGCGCCTCAGGGCAGATGTTCCAGTGGGCGCCTACCTCTCAGGAGGGCTCGACTCCACGGTCAACGCGGCAATGATCAAGCGATTTACCGACAGGCAGCTCTGCACCTTCTCGGTCACCTTCGAAGAGCGGGATTTCGATGAGAGCACATTCCAACAGGATGCCATTCGACACCTGGAAACAGACCACCAAGAGGTTCACTGCCGCAATCGGGATATCGGCCGCGTGTTTCCAGACGTTATTTGGCACACGGAAAAACCCGTGTTCAGAACCGCTCCGGCACCCTTTTATCTCCTGTCAAAGTTGGTTAGGGAAAGCGGCTTCAAAGTGGTGCTGACGGGGGAAGGCGCTGATGAGATGCTCGGCGGGTACGATATTTTCAAAGAGGCCAAAATACGTCGATTTTGGGGGCGCTATCCAAACTCGAAGCTCAGGCCGCTCCTTCTCAAACGCCTCTACCCCTACATGAAAAACCTCCAGGCCCAATCCATCGAATACCTCAAGGCGTTTTTCCACGTGAGCGAGCAACAGCTATCCCATCCACTGTTTTCCCATCTGCCACGTTTTGAGCTCACCCGCAAAACGCACCTGTTTTTCAGTCCAGACGTCAAACGGGAAATCTCCCAACGGGACCCTTACGACGCCCTCATTGATCAGCTACCACCACGTTTTTTCGAACTTCAGTCTTTTGAGCAGGCCCAGTTCCTCGAGACCGAAATCCTATTGCCAGGCTACATCCTCTCCTCTCAGGGGGATCGCATGACCATGGGGCACAGTGTTGAGGGTCGGTTTCCATTCCTCGATCACCGGGTGGCCGAGCTACAAGGGCGCATCCCGGCCCAGTACAAAATGCGGGTGCTGGACGAAAAACACGTGCTCAAGCAGGCCACCAAGGACCTCATCCCCACGTCGGTCCTCAAACGGCCCAAGCAACCGTATCGCGCTCCAGATGCCCAGAGTTTCTTTCCTGCAGATGGATCCCCACCACCCGAGTATGTCCGAGCGCTCCTCGACGAGGACAAGATTAAAAGAACCGGCCTGTTCAATCCCAGGGCAGTGGCGCAGTTGGTCCGCAAAGCAACTGGTCATCAAGTGGTCAGTGTAAAAGACAACATGGCCCTTTTGGGCATTCTATCCACTCAGTTGCTCGTCGAGGCCTTTATCGAAAAGTTCGACGTGCCACTCCCCTAGATCAAGTCCATGCCTCGCACCATGGCACTAATGGCGTGCTGGACGTTATCGATGCGTACTTTGGGTTTTGAGTGGGTCTCGTAAAAGCCGCCGATGGCATAGGAATGGCGTTTGATCCAGAAGGTATCGTCAGCAGTCACCTGGCCACCCAGGAGGTACCCAAACGTGGCCTTTAACTGACGTCGAATGGGGCGCGTGTCCTTGCCAATGGCGTCACCGAGCAGCACGGCAGACACCATGGCCTCTGCTGCAGTGGCAGTACCGCCAACATGGGGTGTGAACATGTGGGTAATGGACATACCACCCACGTCTTCGGCAAAGGGGGTCTCTCCATCATTGTGGGTAATAGCATCGTAATGGGTGCCGATGTCATGGCAATAGGCGGCGTATGCCGGCTTGGGCTGTGCATTGTAGACCTCTTCGGCTGCAAGACAGCTCCAATGCTCCTGCCCAAAAAAGAAATTACCCAAGAAGTGACGCCAGTAGGGGCCTGCTAGAAAATCCATTCCTTTAACTGCTGCTTTCAATGCAGTTTTGTCCTGCGTGGCCTTGGCGTATCGCGAAAGCGCAAACACAGCCTGCTGAGACGCATAGAGCTTCATTAGCTCCCTGTCGATGCCCGTATCTGGATACCAGTCGTGATAAAAGAACCCGTCTTCTTTCTGCATCATTTTAATGAAGCCTGCGATGGCCTCAGCTGATGCATCAAAGCGCGGATCTCCAGATGCCAGGCGATATTCAGCCAGGGCGAGCAATCCCAAGGAAGATGATCCCAGGTAGCACTTGCCCCTTGCTTTGAGGCATTTCGTGCCCTTGGGACCGTCGGTCAGCTGGGCTTCGAATCGGGTCAGGGCGCGCTTGGCAGCAGAGACAAATGGCGTTTCGTCCAGTAAGCGACCCACCAGGGCCAGGCTGTAGGAAACCCCGGCGTGTCTGGGCCAGTTGTACCTGCCCGGCTCATCCCTGTTCCGTACGGGATTGTAGTGATATCGAAATGTACCGTTCCGCTTCAATACGCGGGTTAGATAGTGCGCGCCCGCCAGAATGCCCGCTCGCAAGGTGGCTTTGTCGACCGTACCTCGCTCGACAGTGGCTTTATACAATCGCTGGGGTGACAGATTTTCGCCCTCGACCGTGCTGAGCGAGCGAAATCTAGCAATGTCGGTTACTTCTTTGCCGGTAATGCCGATCTGCCTGCCCTGATGTGCGAGGGTCTTTTTTATCTGCTCCATGTCAATGCCGACGCGGAATTTGGCATCGTAATCGGGCAGGGGTTTAAAACTGCCGTACTTGGCGTTCCGGATGAGCTCGCTCGGCGGTAGGTAGATGCGCTGGTTTCCAAAGATACCGCTGACGCCATCCCGACCCTCGACAAATGCAAGAGATGCAAACAGGCCCTCTTGGGGAATCCAGCCCTTGGCAACGACAAAATCCAATTGGAGGCGCGTGCGGGATGCCTCGGGAACATCTCGGACATGTTGCCGAAGCCCAGTGGCCAAGCTGGAGATGGCTTGATCAAGGGGTACGTCCGCTACCTGGTGCACCCATTTGCGCGACCCGTTGGACCAGACCGTGAGCACAATGGGAACCGTGTCCTTTGCTACGGACTGAAGCTCGCTCGGCAGGGGATGAAGCCTGTCTTCTTGTATTCCCTGGCGCAGGTACCTGAGGGCGATTTTGGCCTGATCCGGGCTCAGGGATGTGGTGTGATACAACCGAAAGGGGATGGGCGTTAAAACAATCCCGAGGCCGATGATTGCGGCGGCAGCCCCACCCAGCTTCCCAAGACTCGGGATTTTCACTGTCCGCGCTCCTGCTTTTTTAAGAAAGACAATTCATGCGCCGGGAGGAGCCAAAAAACCGTCAACACCAAAAGCACCAGTACAAACCCAATCGAACCGGCGGCGTGACCGTGGCGACCGTAGATACCGTAGAGGTAAGCAGCTGATGACGCGATCAGCGCGGCTAGGATGGTACCGATCACCCCGTGAATGAGGCATGCCAGCGCTGCTATTTTTTTACCCAGGGGGCCGCCGAAAAAGAGCGCTGGCCCTGCTATGAACATGAGCGCAGCCGCAGCGCCCAAGACCCAGTTGATAATGGGTTCTCGGCTAGTCGCTATCAGTGGGATGGCGACGACAAGCCCTCCCTGCGCTATGTTCAGCAGCCCGAACAATATCTTTTTTTTATCCTTCACAAGCACCTCAATTAGGCAATGAGACCCTCAAAAGGTAATCAAACTTGTTACATTCAGGTCGACGAGTTGGGACCGGCCGTTTAAAAAGCCGAGCTCGATAACAAATGCAGCCCCCAGCACTGCAGCGCCAGTGGCGCGCACCATTCGCACCGTTGCCGCTGCTGTTCCCCCGGTCGCGAGCAAATCATCGACCACGAGTACCTTGTCAGCAGCGTCGAGCGCATCGGTGTGCATCTCCAGGCAGTCCGTGCCGTACTCCAAGGCGTATTCTTCTTTTATGGTTTCTGCTGGCAGCTTGCCGGGTTTGCGAACCGGAACAAACCCAGCGCCGAGGCGTTCGGCCACTGGCACACCAAAGATGAATCCTCTGGATTCCATGCCCACTACCTGGGTGATGCCGACCCCCTCAAATGGTTTGGAAAGTAGGTCCAAAGTGGTTTGGAGTCCTTTGGGGTGCCTGAGCAAGGGCGTGATATCTTTGAATATGATACCGGGTTTGGGAAAGTCCGGCACATCGCGAATTAAGCCCTTTATCACTGCAACTTCATCCATACACGTCATTGATGCTCCTATCTTTCTCGCTTTTGTTCCACACAGGTTGTGCCCACGAGGCCGAACTGCAGCAGTCGAAACAACCATCTGTCGCACCCCACATACCTAACCCAAAGCGCACCTTACTAGCAAGCATCTGGGAGGAGCGGAATGGCGCAGTAGGGATGGGCGAAAGTGAAGATGCGTATTATACTGCTCCAGTTATTTCGAAAGGATGCTGATGAAAAAGAATTTTGTGCTCGATACCAATGTACTACTCCACGATCCCGGGGCACTGACCGCCTTTGAAGAAAACAACGTCATCATACCCATTTACGTCATCGAGGAGATCGATACCTTTAAAAAGGAGCTCTCTGAGCTCGGGAGGAATGCCAGGCAGGTATCGCGCAGGCTCGACGAGCTTCGCGGGCACGGTCGATTGGTGGATGGGGTTCCGATTAACGGGACAGGCGGTGGTATTCTCCGGGTCGCCGTTACCCAGAGCGCCCTGCCCCCGGGGTTTGCCTTGAGCAGCCAAACAGCGGACAATCGCATCCTCGCCACCGCCCTTGAGTTTGCCAGGCAGGATCCTCAAACCCCGCTCGTCTTCATTAGCAAGGATATCAACCTGCGCATTCGGGCAGCAGCCCTTGGATTGCAGGTCCAAGACTACGACGTGGAGCGCGCTGACATTACGGATCTCTACAGCGGTGTTTACAATCTCACCGTACCCACAGCAACCCTGAACGCCTTGTTCGATGGGGGTGAAGCTGAGCTACCCGAGGTATCCGAAGGGGATGCGCCGATCATGCCCAACGCCTTTGGCACAGTTGTCAGCGATACAGGCAATGGATCGGCGCTGGTGCGGTTCATGCCTGAGGAAAATAAAATACGGTTGCTAAAAGGGCAGGGGCCTACGGTTTGGGGCATTCGGCCACGAAACAAAGAGCAGCGCTTTGCACTTGAGTTGCTCTTGGACGACCGGATAAATCTCGTCACCCTGGTGGGTTTGGCTGGCACTGGGAAGACCCTGCTCGCCCTTGCCGCGGGCTTGCAACGGGTGGCTGATGAACAAATCTACCAAAGATTGCTCGTTTCCAGACCGGTTTTTCCCATGGGCAAGGATATTGGGTTTCTCCCGGGCGATATAGAGGAAAAGCTACGTCCATGGATGCAACCGGTGCGGGACAACTTGGAGCTGCTATTGGGCATTTCTCCCTCTGATAAGAAAAAGGGCCGCTCCACAGATGAGCTATTTGATATGGACCTGGTGCACATCGAACCCCTCACCTATATTCGGGGGCGATCCATTCCAAAGCAATTCATTCTTGTGGACGAAGCCCAAAACCTGACGCCCCACGAAGTTAAGACCATTATCACGCGCGTTGGGCAAGAGACCAAAATCGTCCTCACCGGTGACCCCTATCAAGTGGACAATCCCTATGTCGACTCGACTAACAACGGTCTCGTCCACGTTGTTCGCCGGTTTCAGGCTGAACCCGTCGCCGGCCACATTACGCTTACAAAAGGAGAGCGATCCGATCTGGCTGAACGCGCGGCAACCCTACTTTGACGACGCGGCGCTTTGGTCACTAGCGCTGGGCGCGGTGTTGAACGGCTCTGACAAAATCATCGTACGGGATAAAGGTGGAGGTATTGGCGCGACCGAGATCAAAGACGTCGCGCCCTGGATCGCCCACCAAATGAAGATCAGTCAATGTGCGGGCGATAAAGCGGGCGCTGGTGTCGGGATCTTGGATCACGTTGAACTTGCCCTGAGCCATGCCGACGATGACGAATACCGGGCCAGATTCGTTAGGGATCTTCGTTAGAAAGAGAACGGTCTCTTTATCGAGGTCGAGATCTACTTCTCCGGGCACAATTCTACCAATCCCATTGAGACTTCCCCCTTGAAGGCGAACGACAACTTCTTTAGATCCCTTGCCCACGATATAGCTGTCTACATGGTAGGCGATGCTTCTCACAATTTGGCCCTTGGCATTGCGATGGGTGCGCGTGCGTATTGCATGACCAGAAACCACGGCATCAGCCCGTTCGATAAGACTGTCCAAAGACAAGGCCAACACTGTGGCGGCTTGTGGGGCAGTGACAGGCGAGAGCACTAGCATGAGGGATAAGCCCAAGATGTGACCCCAACGCATGCTTTTCTCTTCCATTTGAAGATGATGTCTCATGGGATAGGGGGTGCGATTAATCGGTTCCGGTATCGGTGTCAGTGTCGGTGTCGGTGTCGGTGTCGGTGTCGGTATCGGTATTGGTGTCAGTGTCGGTGTCGGTATCAGTATCGGCATCTGAATCAGAGTCAGAGTCAGAATCAGAGTCCCCGCCGGCATCGCTTTGTTGAACCGGATTGCTCCAATCGTACTCATAATCGATTTTGCCTGTTGTACAGCCAATAAGCAGAAAGAGCGCCATCAAGAGGCCGAGGCCACAGTTTTGTTTATGTATCTTCACGGTCATATCCCTTTTCTCCCCAGTTATTGCAACTGCTTACCGAGGGAACTTCCATAATTTATGGGATCGACAAAAAAAAGCAAGCTGTTCCTTAGAAGGCCGTTGTGGTCATCAATAAAATGCAATCAGCTTGGATTGCTTCACTAGAGGTGGACTTGACAGGTCGATGCGCTCATACTGAACATCCGTTGAACCAGACTTTTGGAGAGGTATTCAATGACATCATCTCCCCTACGAAACAGTTATTATATCATTATCATTTTACTTTTTATCCTTTCCGGCATGGCGGGTCTTATTTACGAGCTGGTCTGGACGCGAATGCTGGTACTCGTTTTTGGCAATACCATGTACGCGACGAGCACTGTGCTCAGTGCGTTTATGGCAGGTCTTGCGATGGGGAGCGTTACCATCGGTCGGTATATCGATCAGCGCCCGAGAAATCTGATTCGATTATACGGCTTGCTCGAAGTCTTTATCGGGGGATTTGCATTACTTTTTCCGTTTATTCTGAATCTAGCGAGCCCGCTGTACGCGGCTGTGTATCGTGCAGTGGACGGCAGTCTGTTTGTTGTAAACACCGCGCGATTTGTTCTTTGCTTTGCTTTGATTTTAATTCCGTCGTTTTTTATGGGTGGCACGCTACCGACCATCGTCAAGTACGTTGTCGGCAATGCCCCCCAAACCCTGGGTCGGCGCGCCGGCCTTTTTTATAGTCTGAACACCTTTGGGGGAGTCCTCGGTTGCCTGATCACTGGATTTGCTTTGCTCGGCCAGTTGGGCCTTGCCGGGTCGACATACGTCGCAGTTGGATTGAACGCCGCAGTGGCAGGCATCGCGCTACTACTCGGGCGCCTGGATTTAAGACCATCTCCTGCTGCTGAGGTAAAAGGCCACTCGAAAAGGGCAACATCAAAACCGCGGGCCGCTTCAAAACAGACGGTCTCAGCCCCCTACATCGCTTACCCCCGTGGGATCCGGATTGCGGTCATTGTCGCCATCGGCCTTTCCGGGTGCTCCGCGCTTGCCCTAGAAGTGTTGTGGACCCGCATGCTCGCCTTATTCACGAGCAGCACAGTGCATTCCTTTGCCGCAATTCTATCGGTTTTCTTGGGCGGCATTGCCCTGGGAAGCCTCATTTACTCCCAGGTCTTGTCGAGGATACAGCGCCAGGACGTGCTGTTTGTGATTGTCCAACTGGCCCTTGGCCTTGCAGCGTTTCTTACGCCCTATGTGGCAGTGCTGTATTATCCCTTGTTTGCCGACACCTCACCGCTCCTGGCGTTCTTACAAGCCGCGGCCTTCATGATCGTGCCAACCCTGTTGTTTGGTGTGGCGTTCCCAGCTGCTGTACACATCCACCAAAGCGCTAAAGGAGATGTGGGCCAGGGCATCGGGCGCGTATTTGCCGCAAATACGGTCGGCACTATCGTCGGAGCAGTGGCTGCCGGGTTTGTGCTAATCCCACTATTGGGCGTGCACAAGGGCATCTCCCTCTGTTCGGCGTTCAATGTTATCGCTGCAGCTAGTGTCTTTGCAGCCATTGGTAGCCAGCGCAGGCCAGGCCTCTCCAGGGGTATTGCCGGGATTATTGCGGTTGCAGCTGCTTCGAGCGCCCTGCTGGTGCCAGATGTATTCCACTCCCTCTACCAGAAACGACAACCAAACGCGGATATTTTGCACTACGAAGAAGGCCAGGTGGCCACGGTGGTGGTCTATGATTTTCCTACCCAGGGTTATAAAGATCTGTATTTGAACGCAGTCGAGGAAGCGTCGAGCCGGATCTGGCACGTTCAGCTGTTTAAACTGCTCGGTATGCTGCCCCCCCTGCTCCATGAAGACCCAAAAGATGCGGTGATGATCGCGTTTGGCGCAGGCATGTCCAGCGGTGCAGCCGCTGCCATGGTAGATACCCTCGACTGTGTGGAACTCAATCCCGACATCAGAGGTGTGGCCAATCAGTTTTCAAAGGAGAACCTGGATGTCATCAACCGTCGAAACTTCAAGCTCCACACAAATGATGGGCGCAATTTTCTCTATCTAACGGATAAGCGCTACGACATCATCATGTCTGATGCGACCAATCCCCGGGCCTTTGATAGCTGGACCCTGTACACTGCAGAGTTTTACCAAACAGCCAAGCGCCGATTAAAACCCGGCGGCATTTTCTCCCAATGGATCCCCATGCCCCTTTCTAAGGACGCGGTAAAAATTGTCCTCAATACGTTCAAGTCCGTCTTTCCCCATACGAGCTTTTGGTGCATCCACGGATCTTCCCAATGCTTGATGCTCGGCACCCCAAAGCGCCTGAATATCCATTACGACACATTCGAAGAACGGGCATTGGCGTCGCTCAAAAAGGTGGGATTTGACCACTATGGCGTGGACACAGTCGAAAAGCTGCTGAGTTTCTTTTTCTTTGGCGAAGATGACCTCGATCAATATCTGGCTGGCTTTGACAAAATTAACACCGATGATTTACCCATCGTGCAATTCTACGATCATCTCAAAGAAGCGGGCATCACCGCGAGCCTCGAAATGATTCCACTTCAAGAGAGCATCTTGAAGTACCTTTCTATCGCACCTGAAAAAAAAGAAGGGCTCGGCCACGTACTGCGGGATTACCTGGCCATTGGACAGTATCTCAATATCGGGTTTCTAAAAAAGAACGATCGGTTGGCATTTATAAAGGCCCGGGCCAGACTGGCCGCATCGCCTGCCCTCGTGGACGATCAAAACGTAAAATCCGCCTTTAACAGCGACATTGAACGCGAACGGTATTTTAACTTTGTGCTGGGTTCAGATAAGTACAAGAGAACAGACAAGGACAGGGTTGTAGCCCTGCACGCCCTTGGATATCTCTACGCGGAGAACGACCAGCCGCAAAAAGCGGTCCGCATGCTCGAACAGGCGGTTCGAGAGAAACCGGATTTTGCGCGTGCTCATGCGGATCTCATTCGGGCCCACCTCTTGATGCATGACGAGGATGCAGCGGTCCGAGCTATCGCGCGGCTTAGAAAGCTCCCCCCTTCGTGGAGCATACAATTCAAACTCAAAGACTATCTTCAAGTGGCCTATTTACAGCGAATGATCCGATACGAGCCAATGAATGCCGGGCTCTTGATGACCCTTGCTAGATCGTACATCACCATGGGGCAAATTAAAAGAGCAGTGGACTTGCTCAACAGGGCCACGGACGCGGCATCCGGGGACCCCAAATTGCTCGGGACTGTGGCCCAGAATTTCGAGTTCCTCGGCTTGCGGGACAGAGCAGCAGATGTGCTAAAACAACTCTCTGCGATAGGTCCGCCATCGCCGACACTCCAACTCCAAATAGCCGAGTTACAAAAAGACCCCTTTAACCTGGAAATTGGAACCAATCAGGCGCTCAATCCCGAACGGGACGTATCGGATAGTCCGGCTGCGCAATTGTGCAAAGAGGCGAGAAAGATGTGGGATTCCCATGATCCCCTTGGCACAATAACCACAGAAACCCTCGCACAGGTCGCCTTAAAACTCGAAGCAGCTATTGGGATAGACCCCCAATACATGCCGGCGTATCAGGATATTTCCACTGTGTACGAAGCCCTCGAAGCCTATGGCCGGGCAGCTGATTTCTTGGAAATGGGATTAAAGCAAAGGCCTGGCTTTGAGATGGCTGAGCGACAGGTAAAGCGATTGCGGCTTCTCAAAAAAAGGAAAGCAGCGCTCAAAGACGGGCGCGAAACCGCGCTATTAAATGCAGAGATAGCCGGACTTTATTGGAGTATCGGCGAGATAGAGCTGGCCAAGGAATCCCTGGATCAGGTGATTGCAGCGGAAAAGATGAACGCCTTCTTGTGGGAAAAGTATGGATTGATACTCCGAAAAACAGGTCAGCTAAAGGCTGCGCTTTCGGCATTCAGCCGTGCCGTCCAGATGGGCCCGCGGCTGGAGAAGAGCCGCACCAATATGGAACAAATTCGAACGATTGTCGGGCCTTAATATCGCTGGGTTGATGTTCATTAGAGCGAGCCTGATTGGGTAATCAGGAAAAAATTATCCATATTTTTGGCTAATGTCCACTAAAACGGTTGACTTTGCCGTTCTCAGACACAGCTTAGAAGAGAGTCATGCAAAGGAAACAACCATGAAAGCACCGCTTGATCTGTTAAATGAAGTAGAGTCCATCGTGCGCGAAGCAGGCCACCTGAGCGAGCCAATCCCGCCCAGCCAAGATCTGTATCGGGAAGTCGGGATTCAATCGGTCAACTCGATCAATATCTTGTTGCTGTTGGAAGAACGGTTTGTGGTCTCCCTGGCCGACGATTCGTTTATGCGAGCCCGTACCTTGAATCAGCTGGCGGACTTGATTCTTGAATCAAAAGCTGCGTAACGGATGATGCCACTTGGAGTCTACTAAAACATGACTACTGAAACATTCCATTTACCTGTTCCCAATAAGCTGACAGACGATGTGGCCCACGAGATCGCCAAACGGGTGGTTTATTGTGATCAGCGAATCGTTGGGAGTCGGCATGACGCCCAGCAGGGTCAGCTGGCAGTAACTATTGAAGCACCCGGCCACAGCGCGTCCATCGCGGACAAGGTGCGTTCGTTGATAGCGCAGATGAGTGCTGCTCGTCTAGCTGGAACGTCGCGTACCCTCAAAGAGCGCAGCGGTGATATCCGCTCCGACGCGAAGGTGATAGAACGCCTCGGCGCTAGCGGTGAAATCGAGCCACAGAGTCTTGGTTTGGTTGCCCGAGGTGGTTCGTTTTTGAACCTCATTGAACGCCTCGACGGGTTGGTGCAGCGTATTGCCTGCGAGATGTTCGGCGCGCAGGTGCGAGATTACAATTCGCTCATCCCTGCCGATTGGCTGCGCCGCGCCGGCTATTTTTCCAATTTCGCCCACTCGGTGACCTTTGCCGTGCATCTCAAAGAGGACCTCGATCAGCTGAACCAGTTTGTCGAGCGGCACGGCGGTAACGCCGAGTTGCACCTGGATTCAATCGACGAATTGGCCCAGCCCGCCCACTGCTTGTCTCCGGCTGTCTGTTACCACGCGTACGGTGGACTTATGGACTCCCAATTCAACAAGGCCGATGGGGGGCTCAAAGTGTTTACCGCCCGCGGCCGTTGTTTTCGCTACGAATCGAAAAACACCACGAACTTGGATCGCCTAATGGAATTCTCCATGCGCGAGATCATTTTTGTCGGCGAAAAAGAGCAGGTGTTGCTAGCCCGAGAGCGCGCCTGTGAGGTGTGGTGGAGACTGATCGAGCTGCTGCAGCTGGGCGCTTCGCTAGAGACCGCTGCGGATCCTTTTTTTGCCAGTGATTTTAGCTCATTGCGCTTCTTTCAATTGACCAATGAGCTAAAATGGGAGTTGCTGCTACCGGTCAGCCAAGACAAGTCCATCGCCGCTGCTTCGTTTAATTATCACGAATCATTTTTTGGTCAGAATTTCGCTATTCGCCAGGTGGACGCGGAGCCCGTACACACCGGGTGTGCTGCATTCGGTTTAGAGCGCCTGGCCTATGCCCTGCTGATGCAGATTCCCGGAGAAACGCTTTTCGAACGGTTGGATTGGGCACAACAGAAGCTGTTTGAGCAATACCAATGAGTCAGCTATGACCACCAACAACGAGTTTAACTTTATCGTCCGGCCTGATTTACAGGCCGTATCTGAATTGATGACCCGCACCTGGGCCCGCCCGTGCTGGTCCTACGATGTAGGATTGCTCGAGGCGCATATTCTGAGACCCAGCGGCGACCCCAGCCTGAACGTCGGTCAAGTAACGCCGGATGGCGAACTCGTTTCGTTTCAAGCCTACATGCCATTTGCCGTGAACTATTTCGGCCACCGCTACCGCGCGGTATTCGCCAGTTTTCTCACGGTGTCACCCGACTTTCACGGGCGTGGATTGGCCGGGCCGCAGCAGGGCTGGCTGATCGACCAGGCCAAAGAGCAGGGATATGACATCTATTTGACCATGTGCGAGGTAGGTGCGGCTTCCAACCGCGCTGTGGAGCGAATATTTGCCAAAAAAAGGCTGCCTGTAAAAATCATCAATGAGTTCTCATACCTGGCCACTGCGCGCGATCTTGTGGGACCCCTATTAACGCAGCAGCCGTCGGCGAACACGCGCGCGTACCACAGGGAAGATGGCCCGGTTCTGGCGGAGCAGATTTCCGCTTTAGGCGGTGACGTGCCGCTGAAAAAGATCATCCCGGCAAACGACCTGGACTTTCTTTTTCTGGACCGCAAACATGCTGTGACCTTTGTTTACGACGACGGGCATCCGCGCGCGCTGGCCAACCTGCTCGTGCTGGAGGTACTGCTGCCAGACGGGGGTGCACAGCGTAACCTCTATTTTGATAATGTCTCGTTTGGAGATCTATCCGCAGCTGAGCAGAGCACGTTTCTGAGCGATATCCTGGTGCAGTTGCGATCGACTGAGTATCAATTTGCGTTTGTGCCAAACATTGGCTATCTGCCTGTCGATGCGTTCAGGCAGCTTCGATTCCGCACGGCCCCGCGGCGCATCAACCTCTACTTAGCCGCGCTAAACGAACCGGCGCTTACTCGGGAGATCGCGACAGTCGATCGGTTTTACCTGGATGTTTATTGAGGCACGCGATGGGAGCGATTAAAAAACTCGCCCGCACTGTCGGTCTCGCCTCGGGGGCGGCAATTGCTCTGCCCCTGGGAGCAGCTGCGTGGCTCGAAAAGCACGCGTTAAAAAAGAGTGACAAGATCTTCCACTTTGGCGCACATGCCGTGGCGCTGGTGCCGGGAATTGCTGGCAACTTTGTGCGCACCGCTTACTACATGATGACCCTTGATGCGTGTCACCCGACAGCGGTTGTCAGTTTTGGCAGCTATTTTTCGAGTCGTCACGCGCGCATTGCCGAGCACAGCGGCACTGGGGCCTACTGTGTCGTGGGTATGGCAGATATCGGGTCGCGCGTGCGGGTGGCCAGTCGCGTATCGATTGTTTCAGGCCTGCATGAACACGGATCAGCGGACGACATCGGCAATCGACAGCAGTCAACAGGTGCTGCCAGTCCGATCGTCATCGGCGGGGATACCTGGATAGGGGAGGGAGCAGTCGTGGGCGCCGACGTGGGGGAGGGGTCGATCGTTGGTCTCGGTTCAGTGGTGCTCAATCCGCTGCCCGCTAACAGCCTGGCCCTTGGCAACCCAGCCCGGCGATTGCCCACAAAAAACGCCAAAAACCAATAGACACTGCTGCCAAGCGCGCTTTTGACCCACCGTAACTGGCCGCCACACCGAGTGGAAAGGCCACATCGATTTTTCATATAGACGGCGCATGTTTTGTTGGCCAAAAAAGTGGTGAGAGTGATAAAAGATCGGGTTGAGCTGCGAAATGAATAGCGAGATTAAAAAGCTTTATCGCATGTTGGAAGCACAGGGGTTCAAAGGGCGGGTCGTGACCATCCAGCGTCTTAAGGATCTACAGGAAGAAATAGAAGGATGTCACAATCAAGGTCTTTTCGATGAAACGGTCTACAGAGAAGGACTGTCTTTTTTTTCCTTTCGGCCGCCAGATGATCTACCCACGGTAGCTTCCTTGATCGTGGTGGCCGTACCCAGACCCCAAACCAAAGTCAGTTTCACTTGGAAGGGAAAAGAACGATCTCTCGTTCTGCCGCCCACCTACATGGGCGCTATCGAAGTTTCCAAGCGTATCAAAGGCCTCTTGGCTGAGTGGCTGGCGCCACATGGATTTCGCGTGGCTCCAGGTAGATTGCCGCGCAAGCTCCTGACAGTGCGCAGCGGGCTCGCTGCGTATGGCCGAAACAACATCAGTTATATCCCCGGCATGGGAAGCTTTTATCAACCAATTGTTTTCTTTTCAGACTTGCCTTGTCACAGAGATACCTGGCAAGAGCCGCTCGTGATGGACAGGTGCCAGGACTGCCTGATCTGTTTGAAAAAATGTCCGACCGGCGCAATTACTCCTGAGCGGTTTCTTCTTCGCGCTGAAAAGTGCTTGGTTTTTCATAATGAAAGATCGCCGGATCACCCGTTTCCAGAGTGGATAGACCCGAGTTGGCACAATTGCCTGGTGGGCTGTATGCTCTGCCAGCGTCACTGTCCGGAGAACAAGCCGTTTTTGAATTGGTTCGAGGGCAATGAAGCGTTTTCTCACCTGGAAACAGCGCTCCTATTGAATGGGGCAACAGCTGATCAACTGCCGGACGTAACGCGCAGAAAGCTGGAACGGCTCGGGTTGCTCGATTTTCTGTTGGAGCTCCTACCGCGTAACCTGAGTGTTTTTTTTAGGTCACAATGAAAACCCGGGCACTACCCCAAGCTGGGATTTCAAACCGCCAGCAAGCTCGGCTTTTTCGCCTCCTGCCCAATTGAGGAAAAGAACGCAGGCGCCTGGATTCAACAACCGTACAGTGCGCGGCAGTGCCTACTGAGATAGGCTCTAAACCAGCCGCAGTGCAGGTGAGAGTAGGTAAAGGACTTGATTTTAGGAAATATGTGCCTACACTTGGACCATGAAGTATTCTGAAGGTCGAAAAAAACTTATAACAGCCTTCTTGGGTTTTCTGACCGGTGCACTGATTAATGGGTTATCGGTGTTGGCCGGAACAGGTTTTGTTTCTGTTAACGCACTTCAACCGTGGGTTATCTTTCTTCTCTCTTCGCTTGCCGCAGCTTTCTTCAATAAAAAGATCATTCTTCAGTCAAATCGAATTTGTATTCGATACAGCCAATACATAGCACGCAGACAGCTCATCCACTGCAGTGATCCGTTGCTGTGCTAGCGCGCCTCATTTGAATTTTCACAATTTGGCGAGTGGTTAGGCTCTGAGTTCCTTTCATCGGGATTCTGTATCGGTATCGATAGATCCTATCCATTGTCATCAAATCAGAAAATGTTGAATGTGAGAGGTGCTAAGATGGATTGTAAAATTTTGCCCGCTATTTTCTTTCTATTGATAGGTTGCGACATCGATGTTGATAATAATAACCACAAAACAAAAACTGCAGAGCCATCTGCGCTGGTCGATCCAAAAAGAAAACCTGTTTCAAAAAATATCGCCTTGGAGACACAAGACTACCGAGCTGTTTTTACCACACGAGGGGCGGCACTACACAGCTTCACGTTAAAGAAACCGCGATATCGCGAAGTGCCGAGGAATTGGGAAACCGGCGAGAGGAGCGACACTGAGAGGCAGCTTGCACCAGTGGATCTGGTCACGACAAATACCGAGCATTTTGAGATGAACGCTCCCCTCCGTTTCGTGATATCTCACAACACAAAACTCGAGAGCTTCGTCAATGAGGCGGAGTTCCAGTTAGCAGCGTTCTCGAAGGATAAGGTTGTATTCAAGTTGGGCAGCCCCGAACAGAGTACCCCGATAATCGTCCACAAGAAGTACGAAATCGACCCGTATCAATCTACATATCAGTTTTGGCTCACTATCCGAGTGACGAACATCGGGAAAAAGACCATGCGCTTCTATGGCGCTGTTACACAACATGGATATCAACATGATTCAGATACCGGTGGGAGTATGTTTTCAAGCCCGCCAGACCTGCTTGAAGGTATTTGTCGCCACAACGGAACCACGGATCATTTTCCTTGGAATACAGATGACTTACATCATCCATTTCATTGCACTGGAAATGTTGATTTTGTAGGTGTCCAAACCCGCTATTTTCTGAGCGCAATGATGCCGGATACCGGCACATCGGCCTCATGTACACTTTCAAAAAAGCTGGACGACCCAGGGCGTTATCCCGCATTTGCATCTCAACCGTGGGGACATGTCGTAGCGGCGCTGCGATTTGGGAAAGTGGTGCTGCGTCCAGGTGAGTCTAAGATATTCAGGGTTAAGAACTTCCTCGGTCCGAAACGCCACCGATTGCTCCAATCAGTGGGGAGAAAGCTTCAAACATCCGTGGATTTGGGATTCTTTCGTCCCATTAGCAGAGGGTTGCTTTGGCTGCTATTTCTATTTGAATCGTTTGTGGGCAATTGGGGGTTGGCAATCATTTTGTTGACCGTGTTGGTCAAGCTCGCGTTGTCGCCAATTACCCATCGAAGTTTCAAAACTTCTGCTCGTACCAAATCCGTGAAACCCCAAATCGATGCCGTCAACAAACACTTTGGGGACGATCCTCAGGCCAAACAAAAAGCCGTCTTGGAATTATACAAGCAGCACAAGATCAATCCGTTGGCCGGTTGCCTACCTATGCTGCTCCAGATGCCGGTCTGGATTGCTCTCTATGCAACGCTTCGAACCGCGCCCGAACTGTACCGAGCACCGTTTTTTGGCTGGATCACAGATCTCACATCGCCTGATCCGTATTTTGTTGCTCCCACAATAGCCACCGTCCTTATGCTTGTTCAAAGTTACATTACACCAATGATCAGTGATTCAGAACAGCAGAAGCTGTTTGCTTATTTACTCTAACGTTGCAAACCGGTTCATGGGAATGGATTAATGTCGCAAATGTGTGAAGTGAGTGTATATATATCCGCCGCCAGGGAAAATGTAATGTGTGGCAGGAGTA
>JAAUYD010060931.1_pt1 | contig 62980 bp, 50 predicted proteins | sample 7278101 | NCBI WGS metagenome assembly JAAUYD01 (sample SAMN14350128, study PRJNA611818) | marine sediment metagenome | isolation source: surface marine sediment (0.6m) | place: French Polynesia: Moorea | collected 2018-08
CACCCTCACCCTGGGATCCGGAGCGGTGGCCATGATCCTCAGCCGTCGGGAACTGGCGCCTGACGGGCATCTGATCAACGGAGCGGTCACCCGTGCCGCCACTGAGCACAGTCGGCTGTGTCTCGGTCAACCCGACTACATGGTGGCCGACGCCGGCAAAGTGCTATTCCACGGGGTCGAGCTCGCCCACGAAACGTGGCAGGTCGCCGGGCGGACACTGGCAAACTGGTCCGATACCGAGATCGACTTGTACGTGCCCCACCAGGTCAGCCAGCGCAATATGGATGCCCTCTACAAACGGCTGGCGGTCACGGCGCCAAAATTTCACCTCAACTTCTTTACGCTGGGGAATATTGGGCCGGCGGCCCTGCCCATCACCTTGGCACAAGCCGAGGAGGAGGGCCGAACCTTCCCCGGCGCCCACGTTGCCCTCCTGGGAATCGGCAGCGGTCTGAACTGCGCCATGATGAGTGTTTCCTGGTGAGCGCCATCCCGAGCGACAGGTTTACAACGCAGCGAGAGGCCCCAGCCCAGTGCGGCCTCAATCGAGCGACGATTTCGCGCAGCAATGAGGTTCCATGAAAGCGGTCAGCCATAGATCAGCGACAGAACGCCACCACCGCGGGGATGATGCCGGCACCTGCGAACCCGGCCACCCCGACGCCCACGAACGGGGAGCCCGCATCCTACTGGCCGGCTTCAGGGCCTACAGCTGCCGCTTCGCACGTCTCACCGCCCGCGCCCGCCGGCATTTCCTCGCCCAGGACGCCGAGGGGATGAAGCGTGACTACCTCGAGCGCCTCGACCTATATGGCACCATGGTCGGACGGATGGCCGGGGTACTGAACCGTTGGATGGGCAGCGCTAAAAACGGTTGCGCAGATTGGCAGGCGATCAAAGAGCGCTATGCCGCAGCCGTCGCGACCTACCCCGATCGAGAGATCGCCGAAACCTTTTTCAATTCCATTACCCGGCGCCGCTACCCCATTGTGGGCGTTGCGCCGACCATGGAGTTCATCGACACTTCCGGGCCGACGGAAGCCGGCCCTTTGGCGCCCATCCATCAGGTGGTCCTCTCTGCCAGGGCCGTGGCTGGGGTGGACAGCCTGCTGGCCGCTTTTCAACTTCACGCGACCCCAGCAGACCGGCAACGGGACGCCGAGCGGATTGTGGCGATGCTGACGAAGGGCGGTCCCTCGGATTTGCTGGCCGGTGCGCGTATCGAGATGATGGCCGAACCCTTTTTCCGCGACCTGGGCGCCTATCTCGTGGGGCGGATGCGCAAACCGGGTCAAATCGCGCGCCCGCTGATACTGGCCTTGCGCTGCCGCAAGGGCATTCCCTACGTGGACGCCCTTCTCCAGCGGGAGAATCAGGTCCGTATTCTCTTCAGCTACACCCGATCCCATTTCTTCGTGAAAACCCACTCTCCCAGCGCTCTGGTGCGTTTCATCAGAACCCTGATGCCCCGCAAGCGATTGGCCGAGTTGTATATCGCTCTGGGCTACCACAAGCATGGTAAGACCGAAATCTACCGTGAACTCAGCGCCCACCTGGCGGTCTGCGGGGCCGAACAATTTGACTTTTCTCCCGGCCAACGCGGAATGGTCATGATCGCGTTCAACATGCCCAGCGACGATCAGGTTTACAAGGTGATCCGCGACCGCTTCGACCGCCCCAAGAGCACCACCCGCACCGAGGTGATGGGAAAGTACGACTACGTCTTCAAACACGACCGTGCCGGTCGCCTGGTGGACGTCCAGACCTTTGAAGGTCTCACGGTGGATGCCTGCTGCTTCAGCGCGGCGCTGCTGGCCGAATTTGAGACGGAAGCCACGGCCGCGGTTGCCTTCGCAGGCGATCAAGTCGTGCTGAAACACGTTTACGTGGAGCGACGCGTCACACCGCTGGATCTGTTCATTCGACATCAGCCCGATGCGGCCGCAGCCGCCATCGATGATTATGGCCGGGCCATCAAAGACCTGGCCCGGATCAATGTCTTCCCCGGCGACATGCTGCTGAAAAACTTCGGCGTCACCCGATTGGGCAGGGTCGTTTTCTACGACTACGATGAACTCTGCCCGCTCACCGACTGCCGCTTCCGCCGCTTGCCGCCCCCCAACGACGATCTGCAGGCCTTCTCCGCCGAGCCGTGGTTCATGGTGGAGGAGCAGGATGTCTTTCCGGAAGAGTTTCGTTTCTTCCTGGGAATGCCAACGGAGATCAAGGCCCACTTCCTGGAACGCCACGCCGATCTGCTCTCCCCAGCTTTCTGGCGCGAAACCCAGGACCGAATTCTCGCCGGCGAGTGGATCCACATTGCGCCCTATAACAGTGATGGCCGCCTCGAATGACCCTTGGTCGCGGCAGTGCCCGATACCGCCTGGCTTGCCAACCCAAGGGGAGATGATTACTCTTGCATCTGTCCACAAGCGACCCGTTCCGCTTACCCCCCGCGAGGGAACGCGCTTACTCCCACATGCCAGATTGTCCTCTCCGCGGGCATAGATCCAAGCGAACCACCCCTTGCGATACGCGCCCGTCAGCGGGCATCAGCGCTACGATCCACCTATGCCGCGGCCTCACCGATTCGGATCGCGTCAGGCAGGCGACGACCGAATAAAAATGAAGGAGGTGCTCTCAATGACGGCTCTACCAGAAGGTGTTGTGATAACGGCCCCCCTACCGACAGCTTTCCAGGAGATTCTCACGACGGATGCCCTCGCGTTGCTAGCGGATCTGGCGCGTCGTTTCGACGGGCGTCGCCGGGAGCTTCTGGCGCGTCGCCAAGCCGTCCAGGCCCGCATCGACGCCGGCGAGATGCCCGACTTCCTGCCTGCCACTGCCGAGATTCGCAGCGGGGACTGGCGGGTAGCCCCGGTGCCGGACGACCTTCAGGACCGACGGGTGGAGATTACGGGCCCGGTGGACCGCAAGATGGTGATCAACGCCCTCAATTCGGGCGCGTCAACCTACATGGCCGATTTCGAGGATTCCCACGCTCCCACATGGGAAGCCACCGTCCAGGGTCAGATCAATCTGCGCGACGCTGTCCGGGGCGACATCAGCCTGACCACAGCGGCCGGCAAACACTACCAGCTGGCGGATAAAACCGCTGTCCTCATCGCCCGCCCGCGCGGCTGGCACTTGGTGGAGAAACATCTCCTGGTGGACGGCGAACCGGTGTCGGCCAGCCTCTTCGACTTCGGCCTCTACCTTTTCCATAACGCTCGCTCCCTAATGGCGAAGGGCAGCGGGCCCTACTTTTACCTGCCCAAGATGGAAAGCCACCTCGAGGCCCGTCTGTGGAACGAGGTCTTCGTTCGTGCCCAGGACCTCATGGGCCTGCCCCAAGGCACCATCAAAGCAACGGTCCTCATCGAGACGATTCTGGCCGCTTTTGAAACAGAGGAGATTCTCTTCGAGCTGCGTGAGCACATGGCCGGCCTCAATTGCGGCCGCTGGGACTATATCTTCAGTTTCATCAAGCGCTTTCGCAACGTCCCCGGCTACATCTTCCCGGACCGTGCCCAGATCACCATGACCAGCCCCTGTATGCGTGCCTACGCGCTGCGCGTGATCCAGACATGCCACCGCCGGGGGGCTCACGCCATCGGCGGCATGGCGGCCCAAATCCCCATCAAGGAGGATCCGGAGCGCAATCGGATCGCCTTGGACAAGGTCAGGGAAGACAAGACCCGTGAGGCCCGGGACGGTCACGACGGCACGTGGGTAGCCCACCCCGGATTGGTGGCCATCGCCCGGGATGAGTTCGACAAGGTGATGCCGACGGCCAACCAGGTCGACCGTCTGCGGGATGACGTGGTGATCAACGCCGCCGATCTCTTGGAGTGCCCGCAAGGCACCATCACCGATGGCGGGTTGCGCACCAATATTAGTGTCGGCATCCAGTACATGGCCCACTGGTTGAGCGGCAACGGCTGCGTCCCGCTCTACCACCTTATGGAGGACGCCGCCACGGCGGAGATCTCGCGAACCCAGGTGTGGCAGTGGGTCCACCACCCCGAGGGCGCATTGGAGGACGGCCGTGAGATCACGATGGAATTGGTTCGAGAGGTGATGGCCGAAGAGTTGACGAAGATCAAAGCCGCTGTTGGCCCAGACGCTTTCGACCGGGGGAACTTCCCGGCAGCCGGCCGTCTTTTCGAGGAGATCATCGCCGACGACGAGTTGGCCGAATTCCTCACCCTGCAAGCTTATGAACAATTGGACTGAGGGGGGGCGACCGCCGGCCGCCTTTCCGGAAAGGATGGGGTTACCATGAAGACCATCGCCGAACGTGCCAAAGAGTTGTGTGACCGCCTCTCCTGCCACGAGATCGTCACCGACGAGGTGGCAGCGCTCAAAACAGAGTGGGAGAACGACCCTCGTTGGAAGGGGATCACACGCCCTTACTCGGCCGAAGAGGTGCTCAAACTGCGCGGTACCCTCAAGATCGACTACACCTTGGCCCGCGCCGGGGCAAAGCGTCTCTGGATGCTGCTCAACGAAGAACCATATGTGGCCGCCCTGGGCGCCCTCACCGGCAACCAAGCGGTCCAGCAAGTGGAGGCCGGGCTGAAGGCGATCTACCTGAGCGGTTGGCAGGTGGCGGCAGATAACAACTTGGCTGGCGAAATGTACCCCGACCAGAGCCTCTACCCTTCCAACAGCGTTCCCGCCGTTGTGCGCCGCATCAACAAGGCGTTGCGACGGGCCGACCAGATCCAGGTTCTCGACGGCCGCAAGGGCGGTCCCTACTGGTACGCCCCCATTGTGGCAGACGCCGAGGCCGGTTTCGGCGGGCCCCTCAACGCTTTTGAACTGATGCGCGAGATGATCGATGCCGGTGCCGGCGGTGTCCATTTCGAGGACCAGCTATCCTCTGCCAAGAAGTGCGGCCACCTGGGGGGCAAGGTGTTGGTGCCCACCCAGGAGTTCATTACCAAACTGATCGCCGCCCGACTGGCCGCCGACATCTGCGGGGTGCCCACCTTGCTGGTCGCGCGCACCGATGCCGAAGCCGCCCGACTGCTGACCAGCGACATCGATCTCCGCGATAAACCCTTTCTGCTCGACCAGGAGCGTTCTTCCGAAGGCTTCTACTACATAAAGAACGGCATTGAGACGGCCATCGCCCGCGGTCTGGCCTATGCACCTTACGCTGATGTGGTCTGGTGCGAAACCTCGCGTCCCAATCTGGAGGAGGCCCGCCGATTTGCCGAGGGCATTCATAGCCAGTTTCCAGGCAAATTGTTGGCCTACAACTGCTCCCCGTCATTCAACTGGGAGGCCAATCTTGCGCCGGAAGTGATCGCCAATTTTCAAAAAGAGCTGGGCACCATGGGGTATAAGTTTCAATTCGTCACGCTGGCCGGATTCCACGTCCTCAATCTGGGCATGTTCGACCTCGCCTCCAGCTACCGAAAAGAGGGGATGGCGGCCTACAGTCGCTTCCAGCAGCGGGAGTTTGACCATGGCAAGGAGGACGGTTACATGGCCATCACGCACCAGAAGTTCGTGGGGACGGGTTATTTCGACCGGGTGATGAACGCCGTCAGCCTCGGGGAATCTTCGGTCAAAGCGATGGCCGATTCCACCGAAAGCGCCCAATTCTGAGCCCCCGGCATACGGCCAAAGACCGCCGGGGTCGCGTCTCAAGCCCCGGCCCGGGCGGTCGATATAGCCAATATGCCGGGTCCAATATATCACCTCATTTTCGACAGTCGCCAGATTTCGCCGAACCGACACCCCGCCCTCAAAGCGCGCATGCGGGATCGGCTCGGACTGGATGACGCCGCCCTCCAGCGCCTCTTCTGCGGCCGGCCAACGGTGATCCGGCGCAACCTCAGCGCATCGCGCGCCAGGAAGTATGCCCAGCGTTTCAAAGCGCTGGGGGCACCGTTGCGCATGGTACCGCTGCACCCCCCTGCGGCAGGACCAGAAACCCATCTCAGCGACAGTCTGGTTGTCTGTCCCAATTGTAAACACCGTCAGCCCCTGGCGGAGGAGTGCCAGCGCTGCGGTCTGATCTTCCGCAAATACCGACCTGGCAAACCGGCTCCGCCAACGGAGCCGGCGACGGCAATTCCATCGGCTGAATCCCGACGATCGGATGACCCCACCGAGGTGGAGACAACACGAAAATCGTCAGCGGGTGCAGCGACGTCTCTGACCCGGATGATGCAGTTGTACGCCACCCTGTGCACCTGGATGACCCGCTTGCAGAACCATCCCCGACTGGGCCGTGCCGCCGATCACCGCGCGACGCCGCCCTATCTCCAGACCCTCGTCAGTCAAACAGGACGAACCATCGTATACGCCCTGGTCGCCCTTATCCTTTTGGTGGTGGGCATGTGGTTTGCCCGCGGCCTGTGGCTACTCTATGCCGCCACCCAGGTGGGCGAACGCTTCATTGCCAAGTTTCCGGCCAAAGCGCAGGCCATTGTCACGGTGCTGGATCAGCACACCCTGATGCTCCCCGTGGCGACCATACTGGTGACGCTGCTCGTATGCGTCGTAATCGCCACGACAACCCAGTTCCTCCATCTGGCACGCTACCTCTATCACCATCGTCCCTGGTGGTGGCGCCTCTTGTGCTGGTACCTGCCGATAACGGCCGTTGGTGGTGCGGCCATGTGCCACCTTGGCCTTGTCCCCAGCACCAGGCTCGGGGCCGGTTTGGCCCTGCTGCCCACCCTCTGTTTGGCACCGGCCGTGTTCGACCTCGGCCAGGCTCTCATCTGCGAGGCCGGCGACATCCTGGCCCGCCTGCGCGCATTGCTGCACCTGCCCCTGCATCAGCTGCGCACCCGCATTGCCACTCACCTGAAAGGGTGATAATCTTCCCACGCCCTGCGCGTCCGGCAACCCAAAAAACAAGGAGGTAGAGATGGCAAGCAACGCCGTTCAGGACACTTACGCCGACAACGACAGCCACTGTTACGGCTGCGGCCGTCTGAATCCCCACGGCCTGCAGATCAAGACCCGCTGGGAGGGGGAGCAGACGGTCTGCCGCTTCACACCCAAGCCCTACCACACGGCCATACCCGGCTACGTGTACGGCGGTCTGATCGCCTCTCTCATCGACTGTCACGGTACCGGCAGCGCCGCCGCTGCCGCTTACCGCAAGGCGGGTCGCGATATGGGCAGCGACCCCAAGCTGCGTTACGTGACCGCCTCTCTGCACGTGGAATATCAGCGTCCGACGCCCATCGGCACACCGCTCGAATTGCGCGGCGATATCGAGGAGATCGGCCGATCGGACGACTTCGGCCCGAAAAAGGTCGTCGTGGCCATCACCCTTTTCGCCGATGGGCAGGCCTGCGCCACTGGCCGGGTGGTGGCCGTCAAGGTCCCCGAAAATTGGTAGACGCGGCAGCGGCGGCGCAACCGCCCCACAACCGGAGCGGTGGGCTACGCTGGGGATGGTGGGGGCGGTTCCTGGCCCTTGTGTTGCTGGTACCGCTGTTGGCCGGCAACCGCTGGCCTTACGCCCCTCGCAGCTTCTACGCCGCCTGGGATCAGGGCCACATTCTGGCATTCGCCCTGTGGACCGCTCTGTTGATCGGGCACATCCCGAGGCTGAGCCAGCGGTCGCCCCTATACCAGCTGACGGTCGCGCTCTGTTTCGCCCTGATCTTCGGATTGGCCACCGAAACCCTTCAGGCCTTGGGCGGCAATGGCCCCCCCGATCTTCTCGACATGGGCCGCAATCTCATCGGCGCGCTCACCGGATGGGCGTTTTTTACTTCCGGTTTACAGGCCTACCCACCCCATCACCGCCGACGCGTTCGCCTGGCAGTGGGTCTCCTGATCGCGACCAGCCTCCTGCCCCTGGGCCGAGCCCTGGTGGATGAGCATCAGGCACGCCGAGCCTTCCCTGTTCTGGCGGCCTTTGACGGACCCTTCGAAAGTGACCGCTGGTCGGGTAGCGCCCGCTTCGACATTGTGCGGCCACCCTTCGCACCTGAAACGCCCCTATTGCGCATCGACTTTCAGACCACCCACTATTCTGGCGTTGCCCTCGACCATTTTCCTGGGGATTGGCGCGGATATGAGGCCCTGGAGTTCCGTCTCTACAACCCCGATACCGCCCCCCTGATCCTCGTCTGCCGGATCAACGACAAGGACCACAACCTGGCGGGATATCGCTACGATGATCGCTTCAACCGCCAACTCACCCTGCCGAGCGGTTGGTCCCGCATCCGCCTCCCCATTGCGCAGATCGCCGCCGCGCCGCAAGCACGGACCATGAGGATAGAGGAGATCCTGCAGGTGGGGCTCTTCACCGTTGCCCTGCAAACTCCCCGGACGGCCTATCTGGACCGCATGCGCCTCGTCTCCGGAGAGCTCGCCAAACCGCTGCAAGATGTGTCCAAGCCTCCCCAACCCGGGAATCTCGTTGACAAGGCGGCTTCTAAATTTTAAATAAATTCAGTTGGCTGTCAGATTTAAGCCATCGTCCTGAATCTTCAAACAATGGCGCCCGCCGAAGTGCCACCAACAAGGAAACGGCCCCATGTCGGAAGACACCCAGAAGGTCATCTACTCGATGATTCGCGTCAGCAAGTTTCACCAGCAAAAGCCCATCCTCAAAGAGATCTCCCTGAGTTATTTCTATGGCGCCAAGATTGGCGTTCTGGGGCTCAACGGGGCCGGAAAGAGCAGTTTACTGCGCATACTGGCGGGCGTCGATCGAGATTTCAGCGGGGAAGCCAACCTCTCCAAAGGGTTCACCGTGGGCTTGCTGGAGCAGGAGCCCTTGGTGGCGGAGACCAAAACCGTCCGAGCGGTGGTGGCCGAAGGGGTGGGAGCAGTGATGGCCCTGGTGGAAGAGTTCAACGAGATCAACGCCAAATTCGCCGAGCCCATGTCCGATGAGGAGATGGACCGACTCATCACCCGCCAGGGAGAGGTCCAGGAGCTTCTCGACAAACACGACGCCTGGGATATCGAGGCCCGTCTGGAAATGGCCATGGACGCACTGCGCTGTCCTCCCGGGGATACGCCCGTTCAGGTCCTCTCTGGTGGTGAACGGCGGCGGGTGGCGCTTTGTCGCCTGCTCCTGCAGAAACCCGACATCCTGCTCCTGGACGAGCCCACCAACCACCTGGACGCCGAATCGGTGGCCTGGTTGGAACACCATCTCCAGCAATATGCCGGTACCGTCATCGCGGTCACCCACGATCGCTATTTTCTGGACAATGTGGCCGGCTGGATTTTAGAGCTGGACCGTGGCCACGGCATTCCCTGGAAGGGGAACTACTCCTCCTGGTTGGCGCAAAAGCAGATCCGCCTGGCCCAAGCGGAGAAAAAGGAGAGCGAGCGGCAGCGCACCCTTCAGCGCGAGCTGGAATGGATCCGAATGTCGCCCAAAGGGCGCCGGGCCAAGTCCAAGGCCCGCATTCGGTCGTATGAAACACTGCTGGGGCAGGAGAGCGAACGCCTTGACCGCGACCTGCAGATCTATATCCCCCCGGGACCGCGCCTGGGCGATCTGGTGATCCAGGCGGTCGGGCTCACCAAAGCCTTTGGTGATCGCTTGTTGATGGAAGATCTTGCCTTTAACCTGCCCCCCGGTGGCATCGTCGGCGTCGTCGGTCCCAACGGAGCGGGAAAAACCACTCTCTTCCGAATGATCACTGGAGAAGCGCAGCCCGATGCGGGCAGCTTCAAGATCGGCCCGACGGTCCAAATGGCCCACGTAGACCAGAGCCGCGGCGAACTCCAGGCGGATCGGACGATATGGGAAACCATTTCAGGGGGACATGATACCATCCGCCTGGGTGACCGGGAAGTCAACTCGCGGGCCTACGTGGCGCGGTTCAACTTTTCCGGCAGCGATCAGCAAAAAAAGGCGGGCCTGCTGTCGGGCGGCGAACGCAACCGGGTCCACCTGGCCCTGATGCTCAAGAGCGGGGCCAATCTCCTGCTGCTGGACGAGCCCACCAACGACCTGGACGTGAACACGCTGCGGGCGCTGGAGACCGCCCTGGAGCACTTTGCCGGCTGCGCGGTGGTGATCAGCCACGACCGCTGGTTTTTGGACCGCATCGCCACTCACATTCTGGCATTTGAGGGAGAGAGCCGGGTGGTCTGGTTCGAGGGCAACTACTCTGATTATGCGGCCGACCGCCGCAATCGGCTGGGCAAGGATGCTGAGATACCGAGGCGGATCAAGTACCGCCGATTGACACGCTGATGCGCTGAGGCGACGAACGATCCCAACTGGGGTGGCCTCAGCGGCTGAGCAGATGAGAGCGAGGCATGCGTATTTTCAGCGGCCATATGCTTCAATTGAAGCGCTTTCTGACCGACGGCATCTGGCATTCACCGCCGGCGTCGTCAGGTGCGCTAGCGATTTATGGGCGACCCATCCTGCGCATGGCCGTTCTCACCGCCCGCGGGGCCCGTGACAACCGCTGCGCGCTGCGGGCTTCGGCGTTGACCCTCTACACCCTGCTCTCCCTGGTGCCGGTGGCTGCCATGGCCTTCGGTATCGCCAAGGGCTTCGGTTTCGAGCAGCGCCTTCAGACCGTATTGATGGCGCGCTTCGCCGGCCAGGAGGAAGTTCTCCAGTATGTGATCAGCTTCGCGCATTCACTGCTCGAAAATACCCGCGGCGGCGTGGTGGCCGGCATCGGCGTTGCGGCCCTATTCTGGGCGGTGGTCAAGGTATTGGGCCACATCGAGAGCGCCCTGAACCACATCTGGAAGGTGCCATCGCGCACTTGGGAGCGACGCCTGGGAGACTATCTGGCCGTCATGCTGATCGGCCCCCTGCTCCTGATCACGGCCAGCAGTGCGACCGTCTTTCTGCAGGCCCAGGTTACCGCCATGGCCGATCGCTTCGACCTACTGCGCATGGTGGGTCCCGCCCTCGCCCTGGCCATCAAACTGGGGCCCTACCTCCTTATGTGGCTGCTGTTCACGCTGATCTACGTGGTGATGCCCAACACCCATGTGCCGCTCATTTCCGGGTTGGTGGCCGGTATCCTGGCCGGGACGACCTACCAACTGCTGCAGCTGGCGTATATCGATTTGCAGCTCATGGTCTCCAATTACAATGCCGTCTACGGCAGCTTCGCCGCCCTGCCCCTCTTCCTGGTCTGGCTGCAGCTCAGCTGGCTGATCGTGTTGGTGGGGGCCGAAGCGGCCTACGCCCACCAGCATCACGGGCATCATCACGGATGGAACCCCGCGGTGGAACTCTCCCACCGCGACCGGCAACTCATCGCTGTGCGCCTCTGCCGGGCCGTTGTGGCCGCCTTCTCCGAGGGCGGTCCGGCACCCGAAGCGAATCAACTTGCCACACGTCTGGAGATCTCGCCGGCGGCGGTGCAGGCGCTCCTGGATGTTCTGGCGGCCAACCGCATCGTGAGCCGCGTCGCCGACACCGACGGCGCAGCGGCCGGCTATCTACCCGCCCGCGACCCGGCCACCCTCACCCTGGCCCACGTGTTGGCGGCTGTGGATCTCGGCACCAATGGGCAAGCGCAACTGTTGCGGCCGGAGGAAGGCCGCAGCCAAGCGGCCCTCGACACCTACCTGGCGGCCCAAACCGCCGCGCCGGCCAATATGCTTATCAAGGACATCTGAACCGCGCTTCAGCCCATCTGGGCGACGATATCCAGGGTTTCGGTAGGATCGGGCCGCTGGGTATAATCGGCGTTGAGGTCTGCGTGGCGGATGATGCCGTCGCGATCGATGACATAGCGGGCCGGTATGGGCAGGGTCCATGAGTCATCGCCATTGTGCGCCGGCACATCGATGCCGAACTGCTGGTAGAGCGCCTTGAGATCTTCGGGCAGTGCGTGGCGCAGGCCGAATTGGGCCGCCACCGTATTGCCGGGGTCGCTGAGGATCTCCACCACCAATTTCTTCTCTTCGGCAAATGCGCGGTTGTGTTCGACCAATTGCGGCGAGATGAGCATCAGTGTCGCGCCGGCTTCAGCAAATTGGGGTGCTGCCTTGGAAAGAGCTTCCAGCTCTAAGTTGCAATACGGTCACCAACGGCCACGATAAAAACCGAGCACCAGTGTTCCCTTGGCGAGGGTATCCGCGAGGGACACGGCGGTGCCGGTTTGATTGGTAAGGGTGAACTGGGGGGCCGCATCCCCGCTCTTGAGGGCCTTTTCGACGAGGCCCGAGCTTCGAAGATCCTCTGTGGCCCGGTGCATCACGGCGAGCGCCTCGGGCGGGGCCTTCTTTTCAAATGCGGCTTTGTATTTGTCCAATCGCTCCTGGAGTTTCATGATGTCTCCTTTGCGGTTAGGGGGAAGATCGGTCGCGGCCCCAATTTGGGCAGGCCTGTGGCGGGTGGATCGGATCATTTGCCATCCAGTCCTCCATATCATAAGCGCAGGTGAGCGAATGTCGAACGGGGAAAACGCGGCGGTCGCGACTGTTTCGGTGGGGGGGAATCATCGCGCATTCATGGCTGCGCACTTGATCGCATCGCCCCTCATCCAAAAGGAGAAGGCGGCGATGGTGCATTGACCGCTCTGTAATGGCAATAGACCCCGATTCCCCAGCCGATGAGCGACCATTGAAACCACCAGGGGCCTGGAACCAGGCTGTTGATTCCGATCAGCAGCAGATTCACGCCCAAATAGGCGCTGAAATGGATCCGGAGGGCGTGCCTTCTGCGGTCGCGCCGTCGGCGCTGCCGACGTTCGGCCTGCTCGGCCGCGATCGCCTGCTCGAGGGTCGCCTCGTCGATATCGAAGGCCCGGCCGATCTCTTGTAATTCCCGGTAGGCAATCGTGGACGTATCTTTCAGCTGAAAGGCATGCCGCATGATACGGTGCACGTCCTCAGAACTGTATCGCTTGGGCAGGCTCTCCGTGGGCATGGCGGGGATGCTCCTGGTGATGGTTGCAGGCGGGTCGACCCGAGCGGGTCGCTTCCCCACAGGCGCAATGGCTGACCCTGCACCCAACGAAGAAGCCCCCGTTGCGTGCCGCAGCCGCCCCTATTTAGCAGAAGGTCATGGGAGCGGCAACTGCCGGTGCTGCAGCGGCAGGGGTCGCCCGCCGGAAGCGCAGCAGCGGCACAGCCCTATACTGCCACCATCTCCGCACGGATCACCTCCCCCAAAATCGCCACGGCCCGCTCCAGGGAGTGGGGGTCGGCCATGGTAAAGTTTAGCCGCATCGTGCCCAGCCCTTGAGACGGCTCGGTGTAGAAAAATTTGCCGGGGACAAAGGCGGTATCGCGCTGCACGGCCCGATGATAAACCCTTTCCATATCGAGGCCCTCGGGTCCCTCGGACCAGACGAACATGCCGCCCTCGGGGCGTGACCAGTTGAAGCCGGCTGGGAAGTGGCGTTCCAAGGCGTCGAGCAGCGCCCGTTGCCGCGGTCGATAGAGGTTTAGGATTCGGGGCAGATGCTTTTCGAGGTGTCCGCCATCGAGGTAGATGGCGGCCAGGGCCTGACCCAGAGTGGAAGTGTGCAGGTCAACGCCCTGCTTGACCTTCACGAGGGCCTCCCGGAGGCGTCGGGGTGCCGCCACGAAGCCGATGCGCAAGCCCGGTGCGAATAGCTTGCTGAGCGTAGAGATGTAGGCCACATGGTCGGGTGCGAAACACTTTATCGGGGGCTGCGGCTCCCCGCGGTAGCGCAGCCCGCTGTAAGGATCGTCCTCGATGAGCAGCACGTCGTACCTCTGTATGAGCGCCGCGATCCGTTTGCGGCGCGCCAGCGAGAGGGTCCGACCGGTGGGGTTCTGAAAGGTGGGCACCAAATAGACGAGCTTCACCGGTTCCCGGCAGAGCTGCGCTTCCAGCGCCTCAGGGATGACGCCGTCATCATCCGTGGCCAGCGAACAATAGCGGGGACCATAGGGACTGAACGCCTGGAGCGCCCCCAGATAGGTGGGCGCCTCCACCGCCACCGCATCACCGCGGCCGATGCAGACTTTTCCGAGTGCGTCGAGCACTCCCTGGGATCCACTGGCGATGAGGATGTGATCCGCGGCGGCCGCTATCCCCTGGGCAGCCAGGTGGGGGACCAGGGCCTCCCGCAGAGGACCGAAGCCCTCGGTCGCCTCATATTGTAAGGCACCGGCACCATAGGTTGCGAGCGCCTGGTGGGTCAGCCGCTCGATGAGGTCCAGGGGGAAACTCTCTGGAGCCGGGATGCCGCCGGCCAGAGAGATCATCCCCGGCTGGTTGACCACTTTGAGAATCTCTCGAATGGCGTTGGTGCCAAGATCGGCCATTCTCGGTGCCAGCCACTGCTTCTCCATCTACCCCTCCATGCGTGCGTGATGCAATTCACTTCTCGATTGCACTCTATCGAGGGGCTTGCTACAAGAACAGTCACAGAAATGATGTGTGGGCACCATAACAGATAGAGAGGTCGCTATGCCGACCCGCGTAAGCCCGCCGGATCGACCGCTGGCCAGAGCGTTCCGCTACGTGCGTCTGGCGGACGAACTCGAGGGCAAGATCCGCAGTGGCGTCTATCGGGTGGGAGAGAAACTGCCCTCCATCCGAAAATTGCGCGCCCGCACCGGCCTGAGCATCTCTACCGTCTACCAGAGCTATATCGAATTGGAAAAACGCGGTCTGGTGGAACCGCGGGTAAAGTCCGGCTACTTTGTCAAGGTACGCCGCGATCATTTGCTGGCGACCCCGAAAACGCGCTCAGCGCGTGTGGCGCCCACCCGGGTGGCCATCAACGACCTGACCCGCACCATCCTCTCCACCCTCAACGATCCGGGCATGGTTCAATTCGGTGGCGGCGCCCCGTCGCCGGAGCTGCTGCCCCACCGTCAACTGCTGCAGACCATCAAGGGGAACGGGTCGCGGCACTTGACGGCGGCCCTGACCCAATATCTGCCGGTGGAGGGGTTGGCGGACTTGCGCCGCCAGATCGCCCAGCGGATGCTGGGCTGCCGTCAGGCGTCCGTTCTGGATGAGCTGACCGTCACCAGCGGCTGTATGGAAGCCGTCAGCCTCTGCCTGCGGTCCGTGGCCAAACCCGGCGACACGGTCATCGTGGAATCCCCCACCTTCCATTGTCTCCTGCAGCTCATTGAGGATCTGGGGATGTTCGCCCTGGAACTGCCGGCCGACCCCCGCAGCGGTATCGACCTGAAGGAGATGGAAAGGGCAATCTCCCGCCATCGGGTGGCAGCCTGCATCTTCATCAGCAACTTTCAGAACCCGCTGGGCTACGCTCAGCCGCCGGCTGAGAAACAAGCCCTCGTTCAACTTCTGAACGATGCGGAGATCCCCATCATCGAAGATGATATCTACGGAGAGATGTACTTCGGTGAGAAACGACCGGCGACGTTGAAGCAGTTCGACCGCAAGGGGCTGGTGCTCTATTGTGCCAGCTTTTCCAAAACCCTCTCACCGGGGCTGCGAGTGGGCTGGACTCTGGCTGGCCGCTATACCGCGGCCGTTCAGCGCCTCAAGATCAACACCAGCATCACCACCGCCACCTTGAATCAATTCATGCTGTCCGAATTCCTCAAAACCGGCGCCTACGACCGCCACCTGAGACGCCTGCGCATGGCCCTGAAGACCCAGGTCAGCAATGCGGCGATGGCCATTGGCCGACATTTTCCTGCCGACACTCGTCTGACATCGCCGGCAGGGGGACTGCTATTGTGGGTGGAATTGCCCGATGGCGCAGACAGCCTGAGAATCTTCAATGCCGCCCGCCAGAAGCGGATCACCTTCCTGCCGGGCGTGATCAATTCCGCCGATCCCGAACGCTACCGCAGTTGTCTGCGCATCAGCTGCGCCCAGCCATGGAGCGACACCCACGAGGCGGCCATGGCAACACTGGGACGCCTGGTAAAGGCGGATATCGATGACCATGGTCACTGAGCACAGGCGGCTTCGACGTCCGATATGGTTTTCGGGATGGGGGGACCGAGGACCCTGGCCGCCGTTGCGGTGATGTGGAGGTCGTCTTCGATGCGGATCCCGCCGAAGTCCACATACGCGTCGAGACGATCGTAGCGGATGTGTTCCGAAAAACGACCCTCCTTCCGCCACTGGGCGATAAGGGCCGGGATGAAGTAAAGCCCGGGTTCCACGGTCACCACGAACCCCTCCGCCAGCTCGCGCCCCAATCGCAGGGCGCTGAGACCGAACTGATCGCTGCGCGGCACTGCGTTGGAATACCCCACGCGATCCTCGCCCAGATTCTCCATGTCATGCACATCAAGTCCCAGCATGTGTCCGAGCCCATGGGGCATGAAGAGGGCGTGGGCGCCTTTGGCAACGATCTCGACGGGATCCCCGCGCATCAGTCCCAGGCCCACCATGCCGGTGGCGATCCGTTCCATCGCCGCCAGATGGACCTCCCGGAAGGCGATTCCCGGGCGCAGCAACTCGATGGCCCGCAACTGCGCATCCAAGACGATGGTGTAGATTTCCGCCTGTTTCTGGCTGAAACGGCCGGAAACGGGAAATGTGCGCGTAATGTCGCTGGCATAATGGCGCCGCGAGACCGCACCGCTGTCATTGAGGACCAGCTGTCCGTTCTGCAGGGTTTGGTGATGGTGGGGATTGTGGAGAACCTCGCCGGAACTGGTGAGGATGGGGGCAAAAGCCAGTTCGGCGGCGCCGGCGGCATAGCATCGGCCGCGAAGACGCGCGGCGATCTCATACTCGGGACACCCCGGTCGGACGGCCGCCATGGCGTCGATATGCATCTCGCGCGTGACGGCGAGGGCGGCCTCGATCTCGGCGATCTCTGCCGCTGTCTTCGTCGAGCGCTGGGCGATAATGATGGCCAGAAGGGGCTCTGAAACCTGCATCTCAACCGCTTCGGGCGAAAGATCGAAGAGCCGGGCCAGGATCAACCGGTGGCGGTCCCGATAAGGGGGCAGCACATGGATAGGCCGTCCGGCAACCCGGGCTTGCTCGAGTTTGGGGGCCAGCGCCGCCAGTGGCTGCACGGTGTTCACCGCGACGGCCTCGGCCTGCTCCGCTAACGGGGTCTGGGGCCCCGTCCACACCTGAGCGACAGAATCGAGGTCGTCACCAAAGAGAATTTCCCCCCCGGCGTCGACGTCGATGAGGGCCGCCAGGTCGGGCCGATCGAGGCCCCAATAATAGAGAAAGCAGCTGTCCTGTCTGAAGGGGTAGCAATTGTCGGCAAAGTTCACCGGACTTTCGCTGTTGCCTAAAAAGAGAATCAGGCCGGCGTCCATACGCCGGCGCAGGTCCTCGCGGCGCTGGCGATAGACCTTGGCTGCAAACATGGCGCCTCCGATTGGCGTTGGGGTTGACACGGCCTAATCGCTGAATCGCTATGGCTGGGCCACATGGCAGGCCACCTGGGCGTCCCCCACGCGGCGCACTTCAGGCACCTCCTTCGGGCAGCGACCGATCACCTCTGGGCAGCGGGGATGAAACGGGCAGCCTGGTGGCGGGGCGATGGGGGAGGGCAGTTCCCCCTTTAGCATGATGCGCTCCTTGGCGCGAAACGGATCGGCGATGGGCGTAGCGGAAAGCAGGGCTTTGGTATAAGGGTGACGCGGCCGCATGAAGACCGTGTCACGCGCCGCAAATTCCACCGCTTTCCCCAGATACATCACCATCACCTCGTCGGCGATGTGTTTGACCACGGAGAGGTCGTGGCTGATGAAGAGATAGGCCAGGTTGTACCGCGCCTGAAGATCGGCGAGGAGATTGAGAATCTGGGCTTGGATGGACACGTCCAGGGCGGAGACCGGTTCGTCTAAAACGATGATCTCGGGTTGCAGCATGAGCGCCCGGGCAATGGCGATGCGCTGACGCTGGCCGCCGGAGAACATGTGGGGGTAGCGGTCGTAATGCTCGGGGCGCAGGCCCACCTGCTCGAGCATCTCATATGCGGCGCGCCGCCGGACATCCTTGGACTGATCGGTGTTCACCAGCAGGGGTTCTTCCAATGCCATGCCGATCTTCTGGCGGGGATTCAGCGACCCGTATGGATCCTGAAAGACGATCTGCACCTTGCGCTGGTCGTGGCTGCCGGCGCTCCCGTTATGGCCATGAAAGGAGAAGCGGCCGGAGGTGGGGGCTTCGATCTTGGTGACCAGCCGTGCCAGCGTGGATTTACCGCAGCCCGACTCGCCCACCACGGCCAGCGTTTTCCCCCGGTAAAGGGAGAAGCTGGCCTCGCTGAGGGCTCGCAAAATGGCGGGTTTGCGGAATCCACCACGGTGGATCTCGTAGAAGCGCGAGAGCTTGTCGGCCTGGAAGACCAATTCATTCGTGTGGCGATCCGCATTCACGCGGCTGTCTTCATTCATGGAGCGATTGTCCGTCATGAGACCACCTCCCGGCCCGCTGAGGTCAAATCGATGTTCTGGCCCTCATCCAGGGGGTAGTGGCACAGGGCACGGCCGAGATGTTCGGGTGCCTCGTTGGGAATTACCGTCCGGCAGTAGTCGGTGGCGTAGGAACACCGCGGTGAAAAGAGGCACCCCTTGGGTTTGTCGAACTGGCCCGGTACGACCCCTGGAATGGAGGGCAGATGGCGCGTGGTGGCCCGTTCCGGCAGGGCCGCCAGCAAAGCGGCCGTGTAGGGGTGGTGGGGATTGTCAAACAGCTCCTTGATCGTCTGCTTCTCCACCTGCTGACCCGCGTATTGTACGGCCACCCGCTGGGCGGTTTCGGCCACCACCCCCATGTCGTGGGTAATGAGGATGAGGGCCATGCCGGTTTTCTCCTGGAGTTTGAGCAGTAGCTCGAGGATTTGGGCCTGGATGGTCACGTCCAGGGCCGTGGTGGGTTCGTCGGCGATGAGCAGGCGGGGGTTGCAGGCGATGGCCATGGCGATCATGACCCGTTGGTTCATGCCGCCGGACATTTGATGGGGAAAGACGGACAAGCGTTTCCGGGGCTCAGGGATCCCTACCTGGTCGAGCAGCTCCACGGCTCGCTCACGCCGGGCCCGGCGGTCCATGGAGAGATGGGTCTTGAGGGCTTCGGTGAGCTGAAACCCCACCGTAAAGCAAGGATTGAGGCTGGTCATGGGCTCCTGGAAGATCATGGCGATCTCCTTGCCGATCACCCGCCGGCGTGACTTGATAGAGATGCTGAGCAGGTCGCGTCCGTCGAATCTGAGGGTGTCGGCGGTGACCTTGGCCGTCCAGGGCAGCAGCCCCATGAGGGCCAGCATGGCCACCGACTTGCCCGACCCGGATTCCCCCACAATGGAGACCACGTCCTCGGGATTGACGTTCAAAGAGAAGCGATCGACCGCAGTGAACATTCCGCTGGCAGTCTGAAAGGCGACGGTTAGATCTTTGATTTCAAGTAGCGCCATTTTACTCCACTGAATTACGATCGTTTGAGTTTGGGATCGAGGGCGTCCCGCAGACCGTCCCCCATGAGGTTGATGGCCACCACGGTGGTAAGGATGGCCAAGCCCGGAAAGGTCACCACCCACCAGGCCCGCAGTATAAATTCACGCGCCTCGGCCAGCATGGTACCCCACTCCGGTGTCGGGGGCTGGGCGCCCAGTCCGAGAAATCCAAGGGCGGCGGCGTCAAGAATGGCCGAAGAGAAACTCAGGGCGGCTTGAACGATGAGGGGCGCCATGCAGTTGGGCAGTATGGTGACGAACATCAGCCGCAGACGCTTGACGCCGATCACCCGCGCGGCAGTGACGTAGTCGCGCGACATCTCGCTCATCACCGCCGCCCGGGTTAACCGCACGTAGTGGGGCTGTTGGACGATGGCGATCGCGATCATGGCGTTGGTCAAGCTGGGCCCCAGAATGGCCACCAGCACCAGGGCCAGAAGCAGGCTGGGAAAGGCCAAAAAGATGTCCATGAGACGCATGATGATCGTATCCACCCGACCGCGGAAATAGCCGGCCGTCACACCCAAAAGGATCCCCACAGAAAGCGCGATGGACACCACGATGCAGCCGATGAAAAGGGAATAGCGCGAACCGTGAATCAGCCGCGAAAGGATATCGCGCCCCACTGCATCGGTTCCGAGTATAAACGCCGTCGACCCCCCCTCTTCCCAGAAGGGGGGCTGCAGAAAGGCGTCCCGATATTGCTGGTTGGGCGCATGGGGAGCGAGGACGTCGGCGAAGATGGCCACAAGGATGACGGCGATGAAGAAGATCAGCCCCATGACGGCGCCGCGGTTCTCGGTGAAATAGGACCAGAACTCCTTGAGCAGGGCGATGCGCCCCCCTTGACGGGTATCGAGCTTCTCCGTGTTTTCTGCGACTGTGTCCGTCATAGCTAATCCGTATGTCTGATCTGAGGGTTGATAAGGCCGTAGAGCAGATCCACGAAGAGGTTCACCGACATGACAATGGCGGCGATGAGCAACAGCCCCCCCTGGACCGAGGGGTAGTCGCGCCGCGAGATGGAATCCACCATCCACTTGCCGATGCCGGGCCAGGAGAAGATGGTTTCGGTCAGAATGGCGCCGGCGAAGAGCACCCCTACCTGCAGGCCGATGACGGTGACCACCGGTATGAGGGCGTTGCGCAGGGCGTGCAGCCCGATCACCCGCCCGGGGCCGAGGCCCTTGGCTTTGGCAGTGCGCACGTAGTCTTCGCCGAGCACTTCGAGCATGGCGGAGCGGGTTTGGCGCGCAATCACGGCCATGGGAATGGTGGAGAGGACGATGGAGGGGAGAATCATGTGCCGAACGGCGGAAAGAAAGGCCCCCTTCTCGCCGGAAAGCAAACTGTCAATGAGCATGAAACCCGTCACCGGTTCGAAGAAGAAGAGCAATGAGATGCGGCCGGAAACGGGTGTCCAGCGCAGAATACCCGAAAAGAGGATGATCAGCAGCAGTCCCCACCAGAAGATGGGCATGGAGTAGCCGGTGAGAGCAGTGCCCATCACCGTATGATCAAAAACAGAGCCCCGTCGGACCGCAGCGATAATCCCGGCGGGTAGCCCGAAGAGCACGGCCAGAAAGATGGCGCACAGCGACAATTCGGCGGTGGCCGGAAAGAGGGTCATGAACTCTTCGATGACGGGCCGTCTGGTGATGATGGACTTGCCCAAGTCGCCGCCGGCGATCTGCTTCAAATAGGATCCGTACTGCACCAGAATGGGTCGGTCGAAGCCGAACTCTTTCATCAGACGAGCGTGGCGCTCTTCGGTCATGCCGCGTTCTCCCGCCATGAGCAAAACAGGATCGCCGGGCAGCAGGCGGATGAAAACAAAGGCGATCAGGGTAACCCCGAAGAAGGTTGGCAACAAGACGCCCAGTTTGCGCAAGATAAAGGTAATCATGGGAATCGCATCTCAGTTGAGCTTGGATCACCGACGGGGCGAGGAAATCACCCCGCCGGTGATCTGTCGGTTTACGTTAGGATGTCCTTTATTTTAGGTCTACGCCATAGAAAATATGGCCGCCGAAAGGATCGATGCGGTAGTCGACCACCTCCTTGCGCACCGGCTCGAAGACAATACTGTGGGCAATGGTGGCCCAGGGCGCCTGCTCCTTGAAGACCACCTGAGCCTGCTTGTAGAGGTTGGTCCGTTCGGCCGGATCGGAAACCCGTTTGGCCTTCTGAATGAGGGCTTCGAACTCGTCGTGGCAGAAGTTGGCCCGGTTGGAGCCCCCCACGCCGTCGCAGCCCAGGAGAACGGCCAGGAAGTTATCCGGGTCGCCGTTGTCGCCGGTCCAACCAAGGAGTACGGCCCCGTCGCGGTCCTTGTCCTTGGAGCGCTTGAGATACTCGCCCCACTCGTAAGAGACGATCTCAGCCTTTACGCCGATCTTCTCGAAGTCGGCCTGGATTACCTCGGCCATGCGGCGGGCGTTGGGGTTGTAGGGCCGCTGCACGGGCATGGCCCAGATCTTCATCGACAGGTTCTGCAGGCCGGCCTCGGCCAGCATCTTCTTGGCGCCTTCCGGATCGTAAGGGTCGTCGACGATGTCGTCGTTGTAAGACCAGATCGTTGGTGGGATGGGGTTTTTGGCCACCTTGCCGGCACCCTGGAAGACGGCATCCAAAATGGCCTGTTTGTTAATGGCCATGTTGAGGGCCTTGCGCACCTTGGGATTATCGAACGGGGCCATCATGGTGTTGTAGGCCAAATAGCCCACGTTGAGGCCCTCTTGGCTAAGCAGATTGATCTCCTTGTCGGTCTTCATGGCTTCGAGGTCCGCCGGGTTGGGGTAGGGCATCACGTGGCACTCGCCGGCTTTGAGCTTTTGGTAGCGCACCGAGGCGTCCGGCGTGATGGCGAAGACCAGGTTGTCAATGGGCGCCTTGCCGGCCCAGTAGTCGGGGTGGGCCTTGTAGCGGATAACGGCGTCCTTCTGATAGGCCACCAGTTGGAAGGGACCGGTACCGGCAGGATGCAGGTCGATCTTCTCGGGAGTGCCGGCTTTCATCAGCATGTCGGCCTGCTCTTTGGAGAAGATGGAAGCAAAGTCCATGGCCAGGTTGGCGATCATGGGCGCCTCGGGACGCGTCAAAACGAACTTGACGGTGTAGTCATCCACCTTGACGATCTCTTTGAGCAGATCGGGCATAGACATCCCCTCGAAGTATTCGTAGGCACCGGGGGTGACCTTGTGGAAGGGATGGTTCTTGTCCAACTGCCGCATGAAGGAGAAGAGCACATCGTCGGCGTTGAAATCACGGGTCGGTGTAAAATCCTTCAACGTGTGGAACTTGACGCCTTTGCGCAGGTTGAAGGTGTACACCAGGCCGTCGGAAGAGATCTCCCAGCTTTCCGCCAAGGCGGGCACGATCTTGGTGGTGCCGCGTTCGAACTCCGCCAGCTTGTTGAAAAGGGCCCGGCTGGAAGCATCAAAGGTGGTGCCGGCGGTGTACAACGCCGGGTTGAAGCCTTCGGGGCTGCCCTCCGAACAATAGACCAGGGTCTTGGCGCTGACGGGCAGGGCACACATGAGGATTAGCGCTACGGCACAGAGTAAGGTCCACAACTTTCCTGAGTATTTCATCCCTTCTTCCCTCCTCAAATATGTAGGTAGTAAATGTCGCCCCAAGCAGAATGCCCCAACGGAACGCCCCGTTGCGGCTTCACCTCGGGATCTAGCTGGGATTCCTTTGCCTCAAGGCGCGTCGCCACCCCGCCCCGCCATCAGCCTTTATGGCGGTTGCGGTATCCAACGCCCCCATCAGATGCACAGATCTCCCTCCTCAACAACCAATGGCGCGCGTGCGCCCTTGCACTGATTTAAACTAAACAACCAAGTTCGGTTTGGTGTCAAGCGTAAAGGATTCACCACCTGAAACTAAACTGCATACCGCCATTCCAAGGGGACCATAAATAGGAGATCCCCCGTCCTCGTGAATCGAACCATCCGTCCACTTCTCTCCCAAATTTCACGCAATTTAGAAAACTCGCCCCCGCGGCAAAGGGGTGGCCAGAGAAGTGGCTCTGTCGTCAACATCGCAAGAACTTGCGTCTGAGCCCGGATAAGCCCGACCTTAGGTCGGCACGAATAAAATATCAAGGGACATAGCGGCCCTAGCGGATCGATTCAGGCGGCGCCGTCTCCCGCTATGGCCGCCGCCAAGTGATCTCCCATACCATGGCGCTGAAAGAGGTCCACGAAGTAGTCGATCAATTTCTCCGGATAGTTTTTCTCCAGGCGGGGTATCGAGGCCCGCCGGCTCGAATCGGTTTCCTTCAGAAAAAGGGCGATCATGGCCGGTCCATCCGATGAAAAGCCCTGCAGATTCAATTGGGACTGGACGGCGTCATAGGTATGGGGTTTGCGCCCAAGAAAAAACACCTTGGGATGCGCTTGGTCGGCGCCCTGGAGTTGAAAATCGAAATAGGTGCAGCGCTCCACGACCCGCATCAGCTGCTGATCGGGATGCTGTTTAAGCGCCCGCAAGATGTTGCCGAAATAGGTGGCGATCAGATGGCGGTGCCCATCACTTGTGTCCCGGAGTTGGGCTTCCAGATAGGCCTCCAGACACTTGCGGCAACAATAGGTCTCGGAGCGGTAGCCCGCCTCGAAGGTGTGCAGTTGGTTCTCTTTGCGTTCCCGGAAGAGGGCACGATTAAATTCCAGATAGAATTGCTGGGCGTCGCCATCGCCCGCGTAGGCCTTGTCTTGACCGAGGTAGAGTTCCTCGGGCATGAACAGCACACTGGGCGACCCTTTGACAAGCACCCGGGCGCCTTCGAGCCGCTCCAGCGGTGAGAGCAGCAGACGCATGTGCAGGTGGTCGTATAGAGAGAGGGTATTGCCCTCGATCTTGCGGCGCAGGTTATTGCTCAGGATGCTGGGAATATCGTGGGTATTGAGAGGGCGGTAGTCGTACTCGGCCAGTGTCTGGTTAATCTCGCTGATGGAAAAATTGAGCGCCAGCATTACCGAAGCGATCTTATCTTTACCGGGGCGGTTAATGCTGTCGTTTACCAGTTTGGTGAGGTAGGTATGGGAAACGCCGGAGGTTTTGCTGATGGTGTTCAGCTTGAGGCCGCTGGCCTGAATGATGTTCCGAATACGGTTGGGGAACTGGCGCATCACCTTCATCGCTGGGAAAATGGGTGGGGGGTAACCAGAACGCGTCGCCGGTGGGCAACGACGTCGATGGAACCGTGTTGTGAACAGGACATCAACCCGATTGCCATGTATTAAGAGAATTACCCAACTCAATGCAATCTTTTTTTAAAAACCAAGTTTAATCTTTTTTCAAACTCGTGTCGCTGCGCTGTAGCGCCCCCGATTCAGGCGCTGGCTAAGAACATTGCCGATGCCCGGCGGCATCGAAACCCCCTTATCGCGACTATAGGATTGACAGCCCAGTCATCCACCTCTTATATTTTCAGGCCGGCTTAAAGACCGTCCCTGAATTGACGATACCATCAAAAACACCTCCACCCGCGGAACCATGGTATGGTACAAAGCGCTCCCTCGGCCAACGCTGGCAGCCGCGCTAAAAATCGAATAAGGAGACCGCATGAGTCAGGAAAAGTTTCTGTTCACCTCCGAGTCGGTGACCGAAGGCCACCCCGACAAAGTCGCCGATGCCATCTCAGATGCCATCCTGGATGCTATCATGGCCGAAGACACTTCCTGTCGCGTGGCCTGCGAGACCCTGGTGACCACCGGCATGGCCTTCATCGCCGGTGAAATAAGCACCCATTGTTACGTGGATATGCCCCACATCGTGCGTTCGACCATCCGTGACATCGGCTACAACTCCTCCCAGATGGGGTTTGACTGGCGCACCTGCGCCGTGCAAACCAGCATCGATCACCAGAGCCCTGACATCGCCCAGGGGGTCAACCAGGGAGAAGGGCTTTTCAAAGATCAGGGGGCCGGCGACCAAGGCCTCATGTTCGGCTTCGCTACCAACGAAACCCCCGAGTTCATGCCCATGCCCATCATGTACGCCCATAAGCTAACGCGCCGTCTGGCCGCGGTCCGTAAGAACGGCGAGTTGGACTTTCTGCGCCCCGACGGCAAATCGCAGGTGACGATCGAATATGTCGGCGGAATGCCGCGGCGGGTCGACACGGTGGTGGTTTCCACCCAGCACAAGCCCGACGTCACCTATGACGATCTGCGTGAAGCCGTCATCGAAGAGGTCATTAAAAAGGTGATACCCGCCGAAATGATCGATGGCGATACCCGCTATTTCATCAATCCCACCGGCCGATTCGTCACCGGCGGCCCCATGGGTGACTGCGGTCTTACCGGGCGCAAGATCATCGTGGACACCTATGGCGGTCAGGGCAGCCACGGCGGCGGCTGCTTCTCCGGCAAGGACCCTTCCAAAGTGGACCGCAGCGCCTCCTACATGGGGCGTCACATTGCCAAAAACCTCGTGGCCGCCGGCTTGGCCAAGAAATGCGAGGTCCAGATCGCCTACGCCATCGGCGTTGCCGAACCAGTCTCGGTAATGGTGGACCTTATGTGGAGCGGTGCGCTACCGAAGGAAAAGGTTGAGAAGATTGTCCGTGATACCTGGGACCTGCGGCCTGCGGCCATCATCGAATATCTGGATCTGCTGCGGCCCATCTACCGCAAAACAGCTGCATATGGTCATTTCGGCCGCACCGAGCCCGAATTCAATTGGGAACACACCAACAAGGTGGAAGAGTTGCGGGACCGCGCCGGCCTAAGCTAATCGACAGCCAGCTCCCGCCAACCCCATGGCAACGCCCCCCGGGGCGACGTCATTCAGGTGGGGCTGAACACATCATGCAAAGGACACACCCATGACCCAAGTAATGTCAAACACGACGACGGCAGCGCCAGCGGTTCAGCCCCTGGATACCAGCCTGCCGTTTCGCATCAAGGATATCACCCTCGCCGAACTGGGCCGCAAGGAGATGCAACTCGCTGAGAAGGAGATGCCTGGCCTCATGGCCGTGCGCGAGAAATACGGCCCTGCCAAACCGTTGGCGGGCCTCAAGGTGATGGGCAGTCTGCATATGACCATACAGACCGCCATGCTGATTGAGACCCTGCAGGCGCTCGGCGCCGATCTGCGCTGGGCCTCCTGCAACATCTTCTCCACCCAGGACCACGCCGCCGCCGCCATCGCTCAGGCTGAATCAGCGGCCGTCTTTGCCTGGAAAGGGGAGACCCTGGAGGAGTATTGGTGGTGTACCGAACAGGCCCTAATATGGCCGGACGGCAGCGGACCCGACCTCATCGTGGATGATGGTGGCGACGCCACCATGATGATCCACCAGGGGGTCGCCGTCGAAAAGGATCCAAGTCTGCTGGACGCCGAAACCGACAGCCGTGACATGCAGTGTCTCATGGATCGCCTGCGGGCTTCCTATGCCGCGGATCCCCAGCGCTGGACCCGCATCGCCGCCAAGGTCCGGGGGGTGTCCGAGGAGACGACCACCGGTGTTCACCGCCTCTACCACCTGGCCAACAGCGGAGAGTTGCTCTTCCCCGCCTTCAATGTCAACGATTCGGTGACCAAGTCCAAATTCGACAACCTCTATGGCTGCCGGGAATCCCTCGCCGACGGCATCAAGCGCGCCACCGATGTGATGGTGGCCGGCAAGGTGGTTGTGGTGGCCGGGTACGGTGACGTGGGCAAGGGCTGCGCGCAAAGTATGCGGGGGTATGGCGCCCGCGTGCTGGTGACCGAAGTGGACCCCATCTGCGCGCTCCAGGCTGCCATGGAAGGATTCGAGGTCACAACAATGGAGAAGGCGGCCGCCGAGGGCGACATCTTCGTTACGGCCACCGGCTGCTGCGATGTGATCACCGGCGAGCACATGGAACAGATGAAGGATGAGGCCATCATCAGCAACATCGGTCACTTCGACAGCGAGATCCAGATGAGTTATCTGGAAACCTCTTCCGTCTGCAAGCGCACCGAAATTAAGCCTCAGGTGGACAAATGGACGCTCGCCTCAGGTCGCAGCATCCTCGTCCTGGCCGAAGGTCGCCTGGTGAACCTGGGGTGTGCCACCGGCCACCCGAGCTTTGTCATGAGCAATAGCTTCACCAACCAGACCCTGGCACAGATCGAGCTGGCCACCAAACCCCACAAGAAGCAGGTGTACACCCTTCCCAAGACCCTGGATGAGGAGGTGGCTCGCCTCCATCTCTCCCGATTGGGGGTCGAACTGACCACCCTCACCCAATCCCAAGCCGATTATCTGGGAGTGGCGGTGGAGGGGCCCTTCAAGCCGGATCACTATCGCTACTAAGCGATCCCATTGAAAATGAAAGCGGGCCGCGCGGCGGAATGCCGGGCGGCCCGCTTGTGCGGATCACACCTCAGATAGGGCGACTATTCGGAAACCGCATCCTGGGTGGCGTCGCTCAACGATTCCAAGAAGCGCCTGCCCTCGCTCACGGCTTGACGTTCAATCTCTCCGCGGGCCACAGCTTCGGCCTTGTCCATGGCGGCGCGGCCCTTCTCCATATCCCCGCGAAGGCCCCAAATTTTCCCGAGACCCACGTGGGCGGGCGCAAAATTGGGCTCCAGCATCTGGGCACGGCTGAATTCGCGGAATGCGGCATCCAGCTTCTTCTGACTGAGCAGGACATTGCCATTGGCCACATGCTGGTCCGGGGTGTCGAGACCGGGGCGTAGAAAGATCGTGTCCGGACCACAGCCACTCAGCCACAGCCCCCACGCCAGGAAAAGCACCCCCCAGATTGACCTTCCCCAGACCCCCATCGTCACAACCTCCACCACCGGCTGGGCATTGGGCCGCGACCGCCATCCATAACCGCCCAGAGACCGCTAACCATCGATATCTAGTAGTATTCGCGGGATGTTTGACCTTGGCAATTTTTATATTGTAAGATGCCGTCGAAGTCAATATGACCTGCCTGAGCGCAATCTGCCCAACGGAAAGGACAGACCAGCCGCGGCCACCGGATGCCAGATCTGCGGGCGACATCCCCACACGCAGGATGACCTGCGCGCAGCCATCGGCCCATCATCGCTCCGGCCTCCGGCGACTCCCCGCTTGCCATGCGTCCTGTTTTCGAACATATCGGCCGTACCGCCGGTTATCTCGGCCGCCGCGTCCTGCAAGGGGTGGACCATTTCGTGGCCCTGCACGGTTTTGCCGGCAGTATCCTCATCCGGATGGTGCGTCGCCGCCGGGCTGGCCGGGTGCTGGTGCGCAGGGCCGTGGTAGAACAGGTCTATTTCACCGCTGTTCAAGCGCTGCCGGTCCTCATTCCAGTGGCCTTGATGGTCGGCAGCGTGGTGATCATCCAATTGGCCAGGGTAGCGGGTCAGTATGACCTGGGGCGAACCGTGGTCATCATCATCGTTCGTGAAATCGGGCCCTTCTTGACGGCCTTGTTGGTGATTTTACGATCCGCTACCGCCGTTACCATCGAAACCAGCTACATGAAGGTGCTGCATGAGCTGGAGGCCTTGGAGATGGCCGGCATCGATCCATTGCGGGCGATCTATCTGCCCCGACTGGCCGGCATCACAGCGGCCATGCTGGGCCTCTTCGTGGTATTCGACCTTGCCTCGATTTTGGGGGGCTATATCGTGGTCTGGGCGGTGACCCATATCCCCATGACCGATTTCCTCAGCCAGATCGGCAAGGCCATCACCACCAGGGACATCGTCGCCAGCCTGCTCAAAGCGGTCTGCTTCGGCGTCATTATCACCGTCAACAGCCTTTACCGGGGATTGGCGTCAAAGCGGCAGATCACCGAAATCCCTCGGGCGACCTCCCAGGCGGCAGTGGAAAGTTTTCTCTACTGCCTGGCTGCCAATATTGCCATCTCCGTCGCCTTTTACCTTTGAGAACAGGAGCCGTCCGTCAGGTGGATACCTCACGCCTGCGTGCCATTGCTCGCCTCAGCGGCTACACCCTTTGGCTTCCGGCGGAAGCAAAGGGGCTGACCGACGTGGATTTGACGATAAACGAAGGCGAGTTTTGGCAAATCGACACCACCAGCCCCGCCGAGGCACGTCTGCTTCTGCGGGCCATGGCAACCCTCGAGCGTCCCACCTCCGGCGACTATCATTACAAGGAGCAGCGCTTGGATTTCAGTGACTACCGCCATCTGCTCCCCATCAAGCGACGCATCGCCTACATCTCATCAGATGCGACCCTCGTCAGCAACCGCACCCTGCGGGAGAATCTGCTTCTGGGTCGCTTCTACCATGAAAACAGTCTGGAGATCCGCTTGGACGATCGCATTCGGATTCTCATCGACAGCTTCGCTCTGGCGGACAAGCTCGAAATACGGGCCGCTCAGCTCAGCCAGTTGGATCGACGCATCGCCATCTGTATCCGTGAAATCGCCAAGGAACCCGAGCTGCTGTTGCTCTATCGCCCTGAGGAGATGATCGATCACCAGCGCTTCGAACCCTTTGTCGACCACCTCGAGGCGGCATCTCGAGATACCATCGCCGGTCTGGTGTTCAGCTATGACCAGGCCTTCATCGAACGATTCACCAATCGCCGGTTGACCCTGCAAGAGGGCATCTTACGGGTGACCGAGGGATAAGGGCAGGAATCCTCATCAATGGAACTCGCCTTCAGTCGCATCGAAAAGCTGGTGGGCCTCTTTGTGGTGGGCATCACCATATTGCTGGTGTTCAGCATCATCATGATCGGTCGCGGCAAGGACTGGTTCGCCGATCATGTCATCTACTACACGGTCTTCGACGAGAGTTACAACCTCAAGGTCGATGCCGCTGTGAAGTTGTTCAAGGCCGATATCGGGCGCGTGCGGGAGATCACCGTCTCAGAGGACCGCGTACGCATCAAATTGGCCATCCTCGCCCGTTACCGATCACGGATCCGAACGGACACGGTGGCTGTCGTTGAGAGCCCCACCCTCATCGGCTCCGAATATATCTCCATCGTCCCCGGCAGCAGCGCGGCCCAACTTCTGGAGGAGAACGCCGAAATCCCGTCGGAGGCCCGCAAAAGCCTCGCGGACATCATGGCCGAATTCGAAGTGGAGGAGACCGCCCGCAAGCTGGTGGAAGCGCTGCAAGACCTCTCCGAACTGGCCATCTTCCTCAAGGATCCGCAGGGACCCCTTATCTCGACGCTCAACAATGTCAACGCCATTACCGCGAATGTGGCCGCCATCACCGCCGCGGTGGAGGGGGGCAGCGGTACCCTGGGTGAGTTGGTGGCCAGCCGGACGCTCATGGCAAAAGTGGAAACACAGCTGGCACAGCTGGGCAGCATCCTCTCCGATCTCCGACAGGCCAGTGCCAAAACCCCCGTCACGCTGGACCTGGTCAACGACAACCTCCTTCAGTTGGCATCCGCCGGCCAAGCGCTTGGTTCGGGTATTGCGGAGATCCGCGCTGCGGTGGCCACGCTTCAGGTCAGCCTGGACAATATCGCTGCGGGCAGCGATGACGTTCCCGAAATAACACGGACCTTCCGTATCGGCATCCAGGAGATCCGCGACGGCGTGGCCGACATCGACGAGGTGGTCCAGAGCCTTCAGAAGAACATCCTCATCCGCGGCAACCTGCCTGAGGTGCCCACGCCCGAGGTGCCCGACGCCGGGCTGCGGGAGTAGTCCGTCATCCATGCACCCGCATATTCGGTGTGCCGCTGCGCCTGCAGCCGGCTGATGGGGCCGGGTTATTGCGATCAATATCGTAGCGACAGCCTACGGTGGTGAATTGGCTGGCCGTGAGGCGGCCGCACGGACATCTTTCTAGCCGAGCGGATTCTATCCTCTTCCGCCGCTCCACTTCAGTTTCGCCTTTAGCACATCGTAGTAATCCTGCCCTGGGAGGGTGATCATCTGGACTGGGACGGGCGCCTGCTCGACGACGATCTCGTCGCGGCGATCGATCTCCAGGCCGGTCTGACCATCCAGGGTCAATTGGATATCTTCGCCGCTTTTGTGCGCCAGGCGCAGGGTGATGCGGACCGAATCCGGCAGGATGAGGGGCCGGTTGGTGAGGGTGAAGGGACAGATGGGTGCCAGCAGGAGGGCGGATACCGCCGGGTGCACAACAGGCCCACCGGCGGCCAATGCGTAGGCGGTGGACCCCGTTGGCGTGGCGATGATGAGACCGTCGGCACGATAGGTGGTGAGGTAGGTGCCGTCCACATGGGTATCGATGTCGGCCAGACGCGCCAGAACGCCGCGGTGGACCACCACGTCGTTGAGGACCGTTTCGCGAGCCCGTAAGCGTCCGCTGCGCAGAACTTTCACCGACAGCCGCATGCGCGAGGTCAGGGTGAACTCACCGGCCAGAATCCGGGCCGCGGTTTCGAACACCTGCTCCTCGGTGGATTCGGCCAGAAAGCCCACCTCACCGAACTTGATACCCAGTATGGGCACCGACAGGTTGCCCAGCCAACGGACCGCGCTGAGAAAGGTGCCATCCCCGCCGAGAACGAAGACACAGAACAGATCCGAGGGGACCTCCTCCATCTGTTGATCGGCGGTCTTCTCCTTGTAGCCGCGTCGCGTGGAGACCCGAATCCCCTTGTCCGACAGCCAGGCAGCCAGGGCCTCGGCCGTTCTGAGCGCCTCTTCATCCGCTTTTACCACCAGACCAACATGCTTCACGCTACCCTCCGCTCTGGTTGCGGTTGCATTGGATCACCCATTGGCCAACCGGCCGCCCACCGCCTCTGTAGCGAGCGTCCACCCATTTTTCAAGCACAACTATCTTGCCAAGATCATGAGTCTATGCTCATAGGCGTTATGGGCCAGCTCTGTGTGCCCAAACCATCTGGAATTTCATGCGTATGCGTTCCTCGGAGAACCGAGGTTTAGCTTGACTCATCTTCGGGACCTGATCTATAAGTAACCGATTGTGGGCTGTGGGTAAACGGAGTTTACGGTGAACAAAGTTTACGGTGAACAAAGTTTACGGCAAACGACGGTTTGCTTGCCAAAAGGTTACATCAACACGTTGAGCAAGGAGAGAGCATGATGAAACTTCGTCTACACTGGGCTTTGGTAACGACGATCGCGGCACTGTTTCTGATGATGACCGCCGCCGGCACGGCATTGGCTGCGGACACGATCAAACTGGGTGTCGCCGGCCCGCACAGCGGTGACTTGGCTTCCTACGGCATCCCCACCACCAAGGCGGCTGAGCTGGTGGTCAAAGACATCAACGCCAAAGGCGGCGTGCTGGGCAAACAGGTCGAACTCGTCGTCGAAGACGATGTCTGTAAGCCCGAAGTGGCCACCAACACGGCCACCAAGCTGGTCGGCGACGGGGTGCATGCCGTCCTGGGCCATATCTGCAGCGGGGCCACAAAGGCGGCCCTGGGGATCTACAAAGACGCCAAGGTCGTCGTCATGTCGCCGTCGGCCACCAACCCCGGCCTGACCCAGAGTGGCGACTACCCCAACTTTTTCCGCACCATCGCCTCCGATGACGCCCAGGCGCGGCTGGAGGTGGATTTCGCCCTGGATACGCTCAAGCTGAAGAAGATCGCCGTATTGCACGACAAGGGCGACTACGGCAAGGGGCTGGCCGAGTTCGCCAAGGGCTTTCTGGAAGAGGACCCGCGGGCCGAGGTGGTGCTGTACGAGGGGATCACCCCCGGCGCCGTGGACTACTCCGCCGTGGTTCAGAAGATCAAGCGCACCAATGCTGAGGCGGTGATTTTTGGCGGCTACCATCCTGAGGCGGCCAAGATCGTCACCCAGATGCGCAAGAAGAAGATGGACACCATCTTCATCTCCGATGACGGCGTCAAAGACGACACCTTCATCAAGGTGGCCAAGCAGTATGCCGAGGGCGTCTACGCCACTGGTCCCAAAGATGTCTCCTCCAACCCCATGACCATCCAGGCCAAAAAGGACCATCAGGCCGCCTACGGCGAGGACCCGGGTGCCTTCTTCGACAACGCCTATGCCGCTACCCTGGCCCTCCTCAACGCCATCGAACAGTCTGGTGGCACCGAATACGACGCCATGGTCAGCACCCTTCGCACCAAGGATGTGGAGACCACCCTGGGCGCGATCCGCTTCGATGAACGCGGTGACGCCATCGGTGTCGGTTTCGCCATGTATCAGGTCAAAGATGGTCAGTATGTCGAAGTAAAATAATCGCTCGATGTGCACCTTACACAGGGAACGGGCCGTTCAAGTGGCCTGTTCCCTGTTTTTGTATCACTGCGGCGAAGCCGCGATTAAGGGCCTCCGTACGAGGCCTCACTTGAGGCCTCACTTGAGGCCTTATGCGATGGTTTCACGAGTGAAATCGCACAGCCGAAAATCGTGCGAATTCGCTTGTCAGGCGGGTAAAAAATCCCCGGGCATATTCACGATTTTAGGTTCCACAAAAGCTGAGTCCAGGCCCATAAATTGCACAACCGAAAGCGGACCCGCCGTCGGTTGCGGAACCTTTCCCACCGGATGGACGCTAGATCGACCCCGTCCCGTAACAGCTGGCACACCTTGCCAGGTGCGGGGGATGAGCGGGCAAGGAGCCATGAACGTCAATGGATATCGAATATTTTTTTGAGCTCTTTCTGGGCGGCCTCACCCGCGGCAGCATCTACGCCCTCATCGCCCTCGGCTACACCATGGTGTACGGCATCATTCAACTGATCAACTTCGCCCATGGTGAAATCTACATGATCGGTGCCTTCACCGCCCTGATCGTCTCCGGTGTACTGACCCTCATGGGCTGGCCCCAGCTGGCCATCCTGGCCATCGCCGCCCTGGCGGCCGTGATCTACTCGGCGGCCTACGGCTGGACCATGGAGAAGATTGCCTACAAGCCCCTTCGCGGCGCACCGCGCCTATCAGCCCTGATCAGCGCCATCGGCATGTCCCTCTTCCTGCAAAACTATGTGCTGCTGGCGCAGACCTCAGACTTCCTGCCCTTCCCCAGCCTCATCCCCGACTTCGCCTTCATGGAGCCCATCTCCCACATCGTACGCTCCTCCGAACTGATCATCTATGTGGTCACCGCCGCTGTAATGGTGGGGCTGACCTTTCTGATCAAGTTCACCCGCATGGGCAAGGCGATGCGCGCCACGGCCCAGGACCGGGATATGGCCATGCTGGTGGGCGTGGACGTCAACAAAGTGATCTCCATGACCTTCGTTCTGGGGTCGGCCACGGCCGCCCTGGGGGGGGTCCTCATCGCCTCCCACATCGGCATGATCAATTTCTACATTGGCTTCATCGCCGGCATCAAAGCCTTCGTGGCCGCCGTACTGGGCGGCATTGGCAGCATGCCCGGTGCAGTTTTGGGAAGCCTCGTGCTGGGGTGGACGGAGAGTTTCTTCACCGGTTACATCAGCAGCGACTACGAGGATGTCTTCGCCTTCCTCTTCCTAGTATTGATCCTGATCTTTCGGCCGGCCGGCATCCTCGGAAAAGCGGATACGGATAAGGTGTAGCACGGTGGCGTGGAAATTCGGGATTGGCGCTTGAGTTGCGTCCAGCCCTCATCGCGGTACAAACGCCGCACGCCGGTGGCTGGCGGTGAAAACAACAGCGACGGAACGGTTCATCTATGTTGAATGTACAAGAGCTAAAAAAATCGGTCCTCACCGCCATATGGTTCATGTTCCTGACCTTTCCCATTATGGTGATCAAGGTCAACACCATCAACCAGACGGTGGAGTGGCACTGGCTGCGCATGCTTTACGTGGGCGTGGGCGCCTTCGCGCTCTCATTCGTGTGGCGCTACCTGATCAAACGCAAAGAAGCGGGCACCCGTAAAGAGGTTGAGGAGGGCGAAGGCCGTGTGCTCCTCACCCAGCGCCTCCTTCAGGAACCGCGCCTGTTTCGCCCCATCGTGGCGCTGCTCGCCCTTTTTCTGCTGATCTTTCCCTTTGTGTTCAGCATGTATCAGACCAACATCATGACCACGGCCCTGATTTACGTGGTGGTGGGGCTGGGGCTCAACATCGTGGTCGGTCTGGCCGGCCTCCTCGACCTGGGGTATGTGGCCTTCTACGCGGTGGGTGCCTATAGCTACGCCCTGCTCAACCTCCACTTCGGCCTGGGTTTCTGGACCGTCTTGCCCATCGGCGCTGGGTTGGCCTTCATCTGCGGAATCATCCTGGGCTTTCCCGTCCTGCGCCTCAGGGGCGACTACCTGGCCATCGTGACGCTCGGATTCGGTGAGATCATCCGCCTGGTGCTGGAAAACTGGAACGCCTTTTCAAAAGGGCCCAGCGGCATCGCCAACATCCCCCGCCCGGGCCTCTTCGGCCTCGACCTGAGCCTCCACCAGAGCCATATCTACATTTACTACCTGATGATCGCCATGGCGATCTTCACCATCTTTGCCGTCAAGCGCCTGCAGAACTCCCGCATCGGCCGGGCCTGGATCGCACTGCGCGAAGACGAGATCGCCTGCCAGGCGATGGGCATCGACAAGACCCGCACCAAGCTCAGCGCCTTCGCCCTGGGGGCCACCTGGGCCGGCATGGGCGGGGTGATGTTCGCCGCCAAGACCACCTTCATCAACCCGGCCAGCTTCACCATCTGGGAGTCGATCATCATCCTCTGCGTGGTGGTGCTGGGCGGCATGGGCTCCATTGTGGGCGTGGCCTGTGGGGCGGCCATCCTCATCCTCCTGCCCGAATACCTGCGGGCTTTCAGCGAATACCGCATGCTCATCTTCGGCGTGGTCCTGGTGATGATGATGGTCTTTCGACCCGGCGGTTTCATCAGCGAAGTTCGCCAGACATATGAATTCAAAGGGCTGAAACCCAGTAAAAATTAAGCGGAATTGTTATGGCTCCTATTCTCGACGTCACCCAATTGACCATGGATTTCGGCGGCCTGCGGGCCTTGGACAGCATCGATTTTCACATCAATGAAGGGGAGATCGTGGCCCTCATCGGCCCCAACGGTGCGGGAAAAACCACCTTCTTCAATTGCATCACGGGCATCTACGCGCCCACCAGGGGGCAGGTCACTCTTCAGCGCCCGCGCGCGGAAACAGTGAACATCAAAGGCCTCAAACCCAACCAGGTGACCGAAGCCGGCATGGCGCGGACCTTTCAGAATATCCGCCTGTTCCAGAACATGACGGTCCTGGAGAACGTCATGATCGGGCGCCACTGCCGCCTCAAGGCCGGCATCCCCGGCGCCCTGCTGCGCAACCGGGCCACCATTGCCGAGGAGGAGCAGGTCATCGCCGACAGCTACCATATGCTCGAGAAGATCGGCCTCAGCCAGTACGTCAACGAATTCGCCAAAAATTTGCCCTATGGTGCCCAGCGACGCCTGGAGATCGCACGGGCCATGGCCACCGAGCCATTCATCCTCCTGCTGGACGAACCGGCCGCCGGCATGAATGCCCAGGAGACCCAGGAGTTGGACGACCTGATCATCCGTATCCGCGAAGAGGAAGGGATCTCCATTCTCCTCATCGAACATGACATGAAGCTGGTGATGAGCCTCTCCGACCGCATCTACGTGGTGGACTACGGCAAGAAGATCGCCGAGGGCAGCCCGGCGGAGATCAAGAACGACCCGGCGGTGATCAAGGCCTACCTGGGGGAGGAGATCGATGCTTAAACTCGACAATATCAAGACCTACTACGGCAACATCCAGGCCCTCAAAGGGGTCAGCCTGGAGATCTCCGAGGGGGAGATCGTGACCCTCATCGGCGCCAACGGCGCCGGAAAGACCACGACCTTGATGAGTATCAGCGGCGTCGTGCCGCCCCGTTCGGGGGAGGTGTTGTTCGAGGAGAAGCCGATTCACCGCAAAGCGCCCAACGACATCGTCGCACTGGGAATTTGCCAGGTGCCCGAAGGCAGGCGCATCTTTCCCTACCTTACCGTCACGGAGAATCTCGATATGGGGGCGTTCCTGCGAGACGATCCCGCGGAGGTCAAAGCGGATATGGAGTACACCTTCGAGCTCTTCCCCATCTTGGCGGAGCGGCGCAACCAGGCCGGCGGCACCCTGAGTGGCGGCGAACAGCAGATGCTGGCCATCTCGCGTGCCCTGATGTCCCGCCCGCGCCTCCTGCTGCTGGACGAGCCATCATTGGGACTGGCGCCCCTCGTCGTCAAGCGGATCTTCGAGATCATTCGAAAAATAAATGCGGAGAGCAATACCACCATCTTTTTGGTGGAGCAGAACGCCAATCTGGCCCTCAAGGTGGCCCATCGTGGCTATGTGATGGAGAACGGCAAGATCACCCTGACGGACACTGGAGCAAACTTGCTGGTCAACGAGGATGTGAAGAAAGCCTATCTGGGGATCTGAAACAGGCAATCCCGAGACTTCCCGAGGCCGCCCGCTGACAGCGCGGGCGGCCTTAATTATTACACCGCCATCCGTTGCAGGGCAGCGAGGCGCTTTGAGATGCGCACGGCAAAGGGGCCCGGTGCCTGAATCGCTTTGACTTCGGCGGGCAACGCCTGGAGCTGATTTGCCAGAAAGGTGCGAATGGTGCTGAGTTCCGGTGACGCGTCACAGCGCCGCCCCTTGGTCATTACCAGTCCCAAGAGGGGCTCGCAGCGGGCGATGGCGTCATCCCGACAGGCGAGGAAATCCGCCGCAAAGTGCCCCTGGCCGTCATGTCGCCGAAAGACCTGCTTGGCCCCCGCCAGCGTGACCTTGCCGCTGGACAACTTGCGGATGGGGCGGCCGTCCAAGGAGACCAGTTTGTAGACAAGATCGAGAAAGGGGCGGTCTGAACTGACCCCCATCTTGGTCCCGACCCCAAAGGCATCAATGGCCGCCCCCGCCGCCAGAACCGCCGCGATTTTATACTCGTCAAACCCGCTGCTGGCGAAAATCTGCAAGTGGGGAAAGCCGGCCGCATCGAAAATGGTGCGGATGGCCCGGCTCTGGGCACACATGTCGCCGCTGTCCAGCCGAACGCCGATGAGTTGTTGCCCCGCAGCGCGCATCTGCCGCGCCAAATCCAGGGCCAGGCGGGCGCCGGCAATGGAATCGTAGGTGTCGATCAACAAAATGGTGCGCTCAGGAAAGCAGCGTGCATAGGCCTGAAAGGCGGCGGTCTCGTCGGAAAAGGCCTGGACGAAGCTGTGCGCCATGGTCCCAGCCACGGGGATACCATAGGCCTTTCCGGCCAACACGTTGCTGGTGGCGTCGAAGCCGGCCAGATAGGCCGCTTTTGCAGTGGCCATCCCGGCGCTGAGTCCCTGGGTACGTCGCAGGGCGAAGTCCACGAGGGAACGACCAGCGGCTGCCTGAACACAGCGCGAGGCCTTGGTGGTCAGAAGGGTGGCCAGACCGATGGTGTTGATCAGGTAGGTCTCCAGCAGTTGGGCCTCAATGAGGGGGGCGGTGATCTCCAATAGCGGTTCATCGGGAAAGCAAACCGTTCCCTCCGGCATGGCGTGAACCATGCCGCTGAACCGCAGTCCGGCCAGCATATCCAGGAAATCTGCACCGAACAGGTCCAAGCTTTTCAGGTAAGCGAGCCCGTCGGCATCAAAGCGGAAGTGCTCCAGGGCATCCAGTACCTCCTCAAGACCAGCCGCGACCAGGTAGCCCCAGGCATCCGTCTCCCTGTGGGGCCGCACGAAGAGGGAGAAGGTGGCCTCCGGATTGCGGCCTTCGGCATGAAAGGCCGCTGCCATGGTGAGTTCGTACAGGTCGGTGAACAGCGGGCCTGGATAGGCCGTTGGACTCATCGGATTTGGGCTCCATACAGTTGGGCCATTCGCTTGAGGGCGAAATGGTGCATCTCGGGATCGAAGTCGGCCACGCCCGCCTCGGGCACCACCACCGGATAATCCCGGTTTGCCAACCCCCCCACCGTATCCATCACACAGATGGAGGTACACACCCCCACCACCTCCGCCGCCGTGGCACCGATTCGTTGGAGTTGCCCCTCCAGATCCGTTCCGTAAAAACCGCTGTAGCGCTTTTTCGAAATAATAGTCTCACCGCCATGCGGTGAGAGATCCGCGATAATTTCGGAGCCCCAGGTCCCGGCGATACAATGGGGCGGAAACTTCGCAAATTCCGCATCATCTGGATCATGGGCGTCCTGCAGAAAGATCACCGGTTGACCGTTGGAGCGTTGGCTCTCGAGGCGCTGTTTCACGTAAGGGACGATCCGCGGCGCTGTATCGCCACAATAGAGGGCGCCATTGGGATCGATGAAATCGTTCAGCATATCGACAATGATCAAAACGTGCGTCTTCATCAGCCTCACCCGCTCTCCCTGGCATCCCCCTTCCCGGGGGATGAGTGAATAATACCCCAACTTCTGCGAAATCGACTTCCCTATTCTCTAGTCGGCATCCCTCAATTTGATAGGAGTGCCGTCAAGCCCCCTCAATTCGAAACATCCCGGTCCATCCACTGGTCGGGTATTTGGCCACAGCGCCGCCCATGGGAGGTGGAATTGCGGCAACCTGAAATCCGTGTCGGACCCGGCTGCTCGATGGCGTGAAACGCCGCCCGGACGCTCAGCGTACTTGGCCACCTAAAATAAGATAATCCATTGTTATCAAATGTACATCCTATTGGCGTCCGGTGGTTGTTACGGCAGAGCAGTGGAGGGAGGCGGCCCAGGTTTCAGATGTCGCGCCGAATTCGCTGTACAAGACCGCGACGCGCAGCGATGAGGATGGCGGCTTTCCAGCGACACCCATGACGGCGGACATTGGCACGCCTTCTGCAGTCTCCCGCCGCAGACTTTATCGACGGAGGTTTTTATCTATGTACGGTTTCCCACATCCAAGTGGATTGCCCCAAACGATCGATCAGGCGGCCGACCTGCTCATCCAGGACCTGCTGACAGATCATATTGAGGCCATGTCCAGCCTCAGCGATGAGGAATTCGAATCCCTGTACCAGGGTGTGGCGCCCTTCCTAATCGACGAATTCAGGCTCTGGTCGGGCAATGATGTCCTGCTGGCCGCCTGTATCGACGAATGTCACGCCTGCGGTGAGAGCCCCGATCCGGCTCGGATCATTTTGAAACGGGTCGTTGAGCGCATCGGCGATACAGAGGGGATTATCATCATAACCTGATCCAGGTCCACCGACGAAACCGCAAAACCCGGTTGGGGGATATGCCCCCCCATCCGGGTTTTGCTTTCTGAAATGGGGAACTGCACGATGTTCGCTTTTACGAACATCCACGTTCCAATAGAAGAACCAGCGCTGGTTCGCCGGCACCGCTAGCGCCACGCGTCCCGCATGTCCGTCAGGGGTGACGGGTGCCGAAACCACCGCCACCGGGCGTGAGAATTCTGAATCGATCGCCCCGTTTGGCCCGTATCTCATTCTTGGCCCCCAGATTCAGGCGGCGTCCATCCTTGCGGATAAATAGATTCTCACCCCGCTGTCCAGCCTCACCACCGGCCAAGCCATAAGGAGCGTAGACGCGACGCTCGGAAAGGATGGCCATCTGCAGCGCGGCGAGAAACTCCACCTCCCGGATGAGGCCGTCACCGCCGCGATGAAGCCCCTCGCCACCCGATCCCCGCCGCAATGCAAACCTGCGCAGCAGTATGGGATAGCGGCGTTCGAGGATCTCTGGATCGGTGATACGGGTGTTGGTCATGTGGGTATGGACCCCGCTCTGCCCCTCCCAAGTGGGTCCGGCGCCGGCACCGCCGCCGATGGTCTCGTAGTATCCGAAACGCTCGTTTCCAAAGGTGAAGTTGTTCATGCAGCCCTGAGAGGCGGCCGCCACCCCGAAGGCCTTGAGCACCACGTCGACCACTCGCTGGGAGGTGAGGACATTGCCCCCCACGACGGCGGCATCCGGTCCTGGATCCAGCAGACTGCCGGATGGGATGTGGATCTCGATGGGCAGCAGACAACCGTGATTGAGGGGCAGTTCCTTTTCGATGAGACAGCGCAAGCTGTAAAGAATGGCGGAAATCGTTACCGCCCTGGGCGCGTTGCAATTGCCCCAGATCTGAGGTCCCGTGCCGCTGAAATCGAAGCGGGCACTTCCGTCACTGCGATCGATGGTGAGGGCGAGTCGAATGGGACTGCCGTCATCGAGGAAGTCTTCGGCACGGACGGTCCCGACAGGTTCAAGGCCTCTGGCGCGACTCAGGTCGGTCAGTGCGCTGCGTACGGCGGTCTCCGCAGCCGCCTGGACATGGCGCATGTAGGCTTGGACCACCTCCAGACCATAGTGGTCCACCATCTCCGAAACCAGGTCGATACCTTTCTGGTTGGCCGCCACCTGGGCCTTGAGATCGGAGATATTGTCTGCCAATGAGCGGGTCCCGCTGATGGGGGGGCGGCCTGGCTGCGGCATCAGGTGGCCCGGTGCTTCCAGGATTGCGGTGATCCCGGCCTCCTGAAAGACGCCGCCGGTGACCAGTTTGAAGCTGTCGATGCAGGCACCCTCCTCCTCCAGATGTCGCGAGTGGGGCGGCATGCTGCCCGGCGAGATGCCGCCGATATCGGCGTGGTGGCCGCGGCTGGCCACCCAGAAAATGATGGCGTCACCGCTGAAGACCGGTGTGATGACGGTGATGTCGGGCAGATGGCTGCCGCCGTCGGCAGGGTGATTTGAGACCAGCACATCTCCAGGTTTCAAGCCGCTGCCGCAGTGGCTGCCATGGCGTCGGATCTGCGACTTGACCGCCTCGCTCATGGCGCCCAGGTGCACCGGCAGATGGGGGGCGTTGGCCACCAGCTCGCCTTGGGGGCCGAACAGCGCACAGGAAAAATCGAGACGCTCCTTGATATTGGTGGAGATGGCCGTCTTTTGGAGCATACGTCCCATCTGCTCGGCGATGGACATGAAGAGGTTGCTGAAGATGGAAAGCTGAACGGGGTCCACGGCGGTGGTCACTTGGCGCTGGGTGGCCGCCCCCACCGTGATGCGGACATCTCCGTGGGCCGTTACCTCGGCGAAGCAGCCCGGCTCGACCAGGATGGTGGCGGTGTCGTGGATGATGATGGCCGGTCCGGCGATGGTGTGGCCGGCGCCCAGCCGCTCAAGGTCGTACACCGCTGTTGCCTGCCATCCGTCGTTGAAGTAGCAGGGCACCCGCTTCAGCACTTCCGGATCCCCCGTGGCCACCGCGATGGGCTGGGGGGAGACCCCGCTGGTCTTGCCGCTGGCACGCACCCGCAGGTCGTCGATGATGATCTCCCGCCCGGTCAGGTCGAAGCCGAACTCCCGCTGGTAGTGACGGCGAAAGGCCGCACCATAATCGCCATCTTCCGGTTCCGGCCGCCGAATCATGAGGGCTGTGTCGGTCCCCTGGTAGCGGAGGTTGAGGTAATGATCAACCTCGATCTGATCCGCGCCGAAGCCCTGTTCCATAAGGGCTTCGGTGGCCTCAGCCGCCAGGTCCGCCAATCCGGCCTCCACGGCGGCGAGCTGGGGGCCGTCGGGGGCTCCCCTGTATGCCCCGGTGTGGGGTTGTTGGCGTTCGACGATCACGTCGGCCAGTCCCATCCCGTAGGCCGAGAGGATGCCGGCGAAGCGATGGACGAAGATCTCGCCAATGCCCAGAGCACGGGCGATGGCACAGGCGTGTTGGGGGCCCGCCCCACCGAAAACCGCCAGAATGTGCTCCTTGCTGTCGAAGCCCCGCATTACCGAGATCTCGCGGATGGGACGCACCATCACCTCGTTGGCCACCTCTACAAAGCCAAGTGCCACCGCCTCCACACTCATCTCGGGACGCCCCTCGGTCTGGTAGCGGGCATTGATCTCGTCGGTGAGGGCGGCGAGGGCCGCGCGGCTGGCGGCCAAGTCAAGCGGTTGGTCCTCTGCGGGGCCGAAGATGTGGGGGAAGAATTCAGGCTGCAGACGTCCCAGCACCAAATTGGCGTCGGTGACGGCCAGGTGGCCGCCCTTGCGATAGCACACCGGGCCCGGGTGGGCAGCGGCGGATTCGGGTCCCACGCGAAACATGCCGTTGTCGAAGAAGAGGCGGCTGCCCCCCCCGGCGGCCACGGTGCGAATCTGCAGCTGGGGTGCCTGAATGCGCACGCCGGCGATCTCGGTTTCGAAGGCCAGCTCGTAGTCGCCACCAAAGCGCGACACATCGGTGGAGGTACCCCCCATGTCAAAGCCGATGACGGGTTTGCTCCGCTCGTCATCGTAGGTGGTCATGGCGTACCCCACGACGCCGCCGGCAGGTCCGCTGAGAATGGCTCGGCTGCCGGAGAAGCCCTCCGCCGGCGCCAGGCCGCCGTCGCTCTGCATGAAGAGCAAATTCGCGTTGGCCAGCCCGTCGCTGAACCCCCCTTTGAAGCTATCCAGATAGTCCCGGATGTGGGGGTTGAGGTAAGCGTCCACCATGGTGGTGTCCCCCCGGGCCACCAGCTTGACCTTGGGCATCACCCGGGAGCTCAGAGAGACCTGCGTGAACCCCATCTCCCTGGCCAGGGCCCCCACCATCTCTTCATGGTCCGGCCAGGCGTAGGCGTGGGCGAAGACCACCGCCAGACTGCGGATACCATCCTTCAGCAGCGCCCTGAACTGGGTCTGTAAGCGATCCATATCGGGTCTGGCGAGGACGGCCAGGCGCTCGCCCGAGATCCCGATCACCACCTCGACCTCCTCGGGTGCCTCGCTCCCCGCCAGACTCTGGAGGCGTTCGGGCACCTCGATGACGCGTTCATAGAGCAGATCGGGCTTGGATATCTCCAGATCGAAAATCCGGGGCCGGTCCTGATTGCCGATTTGGAGCAGGTCCCCAAACCCCTGGGTGATCACCAGGGCGCTGCGGGCACCCTTTCGCTCGAGGAGGGCGTTGGTGGCCACAGTGGTACCCATGCGGATCCAATCGATGGCATCGGCGGGCACCGCTTCCGGGGAGATCTCCTCCCCGAGGCAGTCGCTCAGCACGCGCCGGATCCCCTCGCGGGGGGCATCGGCATAGTTGGCCGGATCTTCGGAGAGCAGTTTGATCACCTTGAAGCCGGGTTCACCCGGCACCTCGGCGTAGATGTCGGTGAAGGTGCCGCCTCTGTCGATGGAAAACCGAAATTGGGGAGTTGCAGCCATGGGATTTCCAATGCACGTATGGGCCGGGTCCGCGCCCCTGGCCCCGGGTTAGGAATTACTTCGCCGTCATGAGTTGCGGCAATATCAGGACGATTTGGGGGAAGAGGGTGATGATGGCCGTGGTCAGCAACATCAGAAAGAAGAAAGGCAGGGCGTACTGCGCGATGCTGACAATGGGTTCCCGGGTCAGCCCCTGGATGACGAAGAGATTGAATCCCACCGGGGGCGTGATTTGGCTGACCTCCACCATAAGGATCAGGTAGATGCCGAACCAAATGGGATCGAAACCCGCCGCCGTCACCATGGGCAGGGCGATGGGAAGGGTCATCACCACAATGGAAAAACCGTCGAGCAGACAGCCCAGCACAACGTAGACGAGCCCCAATAGGATCATCAGGGTGTAGGGGGCCAGGTTCATCTCGGTGATGGCCTGGGTGATGGCCGCCGGAATCCCCAGAAAACCCATCACCCGCGACAGGAAGCCGGCCCCCATGACGATGAGCATGATCATGGCGTTGGTCTTGACCGCCCCGATCAGGCAATCGAAGAGGATCTTGCCGCTCAGCCGCTTGTTGAGACCGGCAAACACGGCCGCCCCCAGTACGCCCAGGGCTGCGGCCTCGGTGGGGGTGGCGACGCCGGCGTAGATACTGCCCAGGACCATGAGGATTAGAATGATCGTGGGCGCCAAATCCTTGAGGGCCACGAATCGCTCCCGCCAGCTATAGCTGGCTTTTAGGCGGGGCGCGATCTCGGGATTGCGAATGCCGCGGTACACGATGTAGAGCGAATAGATCCCCGAGAGGAGCAAGCCCGGCAGGATCCCGGCCATGAACATTTTGCCGATGGAGACCTCGGCCAAAATGGCGTACACGATCATGATCAACGAGGGGGGAATGAGAAAGCCCAAGGTGCCGGCGCCGGCCAGGGAACCCATGGCGATCTTCCGATCGTAGCCCAGCTTGTCCAACTCCGCCAAGGTGATGCGACCCACCGTGGCCGTGGTGGCAGCGCTCGAACCGGAGACCGCCGCGAAGAGGGTGCAGGAGATGATGTTCATCAGGAGTAACCCCCCTGGCAACCGATACAGCCAGGGCACCAAGGATCGGAAGAGGCGCTCCGATATCCCCGACCGGTAGAGGATCTCCCCCATGAGGATGAACATGGGCAGGGCCACATACTCCCACTTCTCCACAGTGGCCCACACCGACGAGGCCATGTTGCTGCCCGCCGGCAGTGAGCTGAAGAGGCTCATCCCGACGAAGCCCACGATGAAAAGGGCGAAGCCCACCCAGACCCCCGCGCCCAAGGTGATGAAGAGGGCGCCGAAGACCACCAAACTCATTACCGTCATGCCGGCCGCCATTAAAGCACCTCCTCACCGCTGCCGATGGCGGCGGTCGCTTTAAGGGTGGTGGCCGCCAGCTGAATCAAGAGGCCGGTGGCCCCGACGAGCATCAGCAGCTGGGGAATCCAAAGGGGGGTGTTGGTAAGGGTGCCGGATGTGGACTGGTAGCGGTAGGTGGCCGAGACCATCTTAAAGAGGTACCACCACAGATAGCCCATGGCGGCGGTGGTTAGCACGGTCGCCAGACAGGCAATTGACTCCGCCAGCCTGACGGGCAGAAAGTGCAGCACCAGGGTGATGCGGATGTGGCCGCGCTCTTTGAGGCAGTAGCCCGCGCCCATGAAGATGATGGCGGCCAGGCCATAGGCGGCATACTCATCTGCGATGAGGGTGGTCTTCTGCAAGGTGTTCCACAAGAGGATCTCCACGAGGATCAGGAGGCACATCAACCCCAGTATCACCGCGGAAAAACGGGCCATCCAGTCACTGAGCCCATCGACAAGGCGAATCATCGTTTTCATTCCGGCACCCTTCTAGATTGGCGGTAGCGAGCGGCTAACGGCCGGTGATGCGGGCATACTCCTCCAAGATACGCTGGGCGTCTGCACCGGCCTTGGTGGCCCATTGGGCCCGCAGCTGCTCGCCGATGGTGTCCAGTTCCGCTCGGAAACCACCATCCACCGTTGCCACCTGCATGCCATTGGCCGAGAGGGTTTCACGGCTCTTGCGGTCCATGTCGCCAGCCAGGTTCCACATCTCATCCTCCATCTGGCGGGCGATCTCCATGACCGTTTGCTGCAATTCGGCCGGTAGTTTGTTCCAGGCGTCCAGGTTGACGTTGACCATGTTGACCGGCCCCACAATATTGATGGGCGTGAAATATTTGAGCACCTCCCAGGCCTTGGCGTCCACCCCGGAGACAGAGCTGGTGTACATGGAATCCAGCAGACCGGCCTTCATGGCGGGGTAGACCTCGCTGAAAGGCATTTTACGGGCGGCGATGCCGGTCGCCTTACCAAAGGCCAGGCCGGTGCCGTCATATACCCGCATTTTGAGCCCCTTGAGGTCTGCCGCTGAAGCGACCGGCCGCTGCGAGTAGATGCCGGAAAAGGGCCACACCGAAGTGTAGAGCGTGAATTGCTTGAAGCGCTTGAGCGTCTGGGCGTAGGTGGGTTTGGCCAGCTGATAGAGCAGGCGCTGTTCGAAAGCCGTCGCGGAGATGAAGGGCTGGGCGGTAAGGGCCAGCACCGGTGCATCTCCCTCCACCATCCCGGTGGGAACCTCGGCAATGGCCAGCTGCCCCTCGGCAACGGCGCGCAGCAGCTCCGGCCCTTTGAATCCCAGTGCGGATCCCGGATGCAGGACGATGGAGAGCTCCCCACCAGTGGCGGCATTGACCCGTTCAGCGAAGCGGGCGGCTCCCTGGCTATGAAAATTACCGGCCGGATAGTTGAGGTGCATGTCCCATTTCATCTTCGCATGGATACCGGGGACGAGAACCAGCACCACGACCAGGGCGAGTGTAACAGCAACGACTCTCTTCATACCATCCTCCTTTGATGGGGTGATTCATCGGCGGCAACCGCACAGCGAAGGCGTGTGCAGATACCGCAATGGTCAACTCGTGAGCAAATAGTCAATCATGCGCTTTTTGAAAATGTCGATGTGGCTGACAACAATCTGCTCCAGCTGCTTTAATTTCCGCGCTTCCAGCGCGGCGATGATCGCCGCGTGTTGGGCCAACACGGAGTCGTAATGGGCGCTTAGGGAAGCGCGGGTGCTGATTTCGTTGCCGTAGGAGAGAAAAGCCAGACGATCGGTTTCACAGCGAACCCTTTGGAGCCCATTGATGAGGTAGAGGTTTCCCGAACAGGCGGCATAGGCGCTGTGGAAACGGGCATTGGCTTCCACCAGGGACAATACATCCCGATCCGCGACAGCTCGGGCCACTTCGGCATTGGCCTGCCGCAGGTCATCCGCCGAAGCGCCGATATCGCGCCGCACGGCGAGACGGGCCACCCCGAGCTCCAGAATCTCCAGAGCGGCAAAGGCCGCCTTGGTGTTCTGCAGGGTAATGGGTCTTACCACGAATCCTTTGCCCGGTTGCGCCTCCACTAGAAGATCGGCGGCCAGCTGCAGCAGGGCCTCCCGAACCGGTGTGCGACCGATGCCCAACATCTCCACCAGAGGCCCTTCGGCAAGCGGTTCGCCCGGTTCAAAGGAGAGGGACGTGATCTTACGGCGCAAAGTGGCGTAGGCGGTCTGGGCCATGGATAGTTTGCCGGAGCGGCTCGGGTTGGATGCCATTGAGACTCCATTGATCGGGGGAAGCGGTCACCGATGCATAGAGCAACATATATTCAAGATATATGTCAAGTATATTATATAACCCCCAAATAGAACCGCCCCAAATTGTATCTCGAATCAGTGGGGGGGTCGCGGCCAACGGTAGATCATCCCAAAACCGCGATCCGAGACCTGCCAGTTTAGGGATGGTTGAGAAGGGCCGGGGTTTCGGTGTGACGATTCAGGTAGACGGGGCAATCGCTGCAGGCTTCTGATGCGGAGGGTTCACCTTCAGCTTTGACGATATAGCAGGGGCGGGAGACAGATTCATAGGCGGGGCAGGTGAAGCGTTGTTCACATTGAAAAATGGTCCAGCAGGGGGCCGCCGCAAGAAGATATTGGAAGCATTTCAGCGTGAAGCCGTGTTCATGGATGAGGGCTTTGATGGCACCTATTCGCCGGATGTCGGCATCCGTGTATAGCCGATTATTGGTCTTGGCCTCTCGCTTGGGCTTGATGAAGCCCAGACGCTCATAATCCCGCAATCGCTTCTGGGACAGCCCGACTGCGGATGAGACGGCGTTGATCAGATAGGTCTGCATATCCTCCTACCAGGTTCAAAAACGGATGGCGGGTCAGTATAACCCCCGGTATCGAATCGGTTTTTGGCCCTCATTATACGCAGCCCACTCCCACAGCACAAGCCAAAATGCCGCTCGCGGCAATGGTCTGGCCGTGCGCCTTCGGTTTTTGCACACGCGGAGCGGCAATTCTTTGTCAGCCACGCCTGGATTGACGCCAAACACAGGGGCGATTGGCCCTGACGCTAAAAAACTCTTGATGGAATTTAAGGCGGTTGGACACCATACGTCCCTTCACCGGAATACCTGGTACAAATTTTGTTTAGATATCGAGTGTAACAGAATACGGCGTCCAGCACATTCCGTTTAATACCCAACAATACTATAGGGTTATCGAAACGAACCGGTCCATCCGGGCGCCCGTTTACCGCTTGCGAAGCGGCCAGCTCTAGACACAGCTGTATTAAAAAGGATACAGGCCTCGACCGGATCGGCCACCACTACAGCGCAGCTACCCAACGGAGGTTTCATGGAACAGCACCGAATGAACCGAAGATCTTTTCTTAAATACTGCGGCGGCATTGCGGCCACCTTGGGTCTCAGCCAGGCGATGGTGCCCCAAATCGTGCGGGCCCTCACCACTGACAACCGACCGCCGGTCATTTGGCTCCATTTCGCCGAATGCACCGGCTGCAGCGAGGCCTTCCTGCGGGCAACCGATCCTGGCGTGGCCGACATCCTCTTGGATGTCCTCAACGTCACCTACCATGAAACCATCCAGGTCGCCTGTGGCGAAAAAGCGGAGCACAACCGCGATCAAACCGTCGCCGACTATGCCGGCGAGTTCATCTGTGTGGTGGAAGGCGCCATTCCCACCGCCAACAACGGTGCCTACGGGATGATCGGCGGCCGCACCATGCTCGACATCGCCCAGACCGTCATTCCCCAGGCCAAGCATACCATCGCCCTGGGCACCTGCGCCGCGTATGGTGGTCTGCCGGCGGCGGCCCCCAACCCCACCGGCGCCAAAGGCGTCAAGGACGCCATCGGCGTCTCCACTATCAATATCACGGGATGCCCGCCCCATCCCATGAACCTGGTCGCCACCATCACCAGCTACCTGCTCAACAACCAGATGCCGGCTCTGCGGTCCGACGGCCGCCCCTATTTCTGCCACGGCGACACCATCCATTCGGGCTGCCCCACGCCCCACGGCTGCATGGAAGGATACAATTGCAAGGGGCCGCGCACCTACAACAACTGCCATCAGCAGGCGTATAACGAAGAATCGTGGTGCATCCAGGTCGAGCATCAATGCATCGGCTGCTCGGAGCCCGGCTTCTGGGATGCCCATGCACCCTTTTACAATCCCATGTGGGTCCCCATGTTCAGCACCTACCGTCCGACGGCCATACCCCACGAAGATCAGAAAACGGCGAGCTGCAACCGCTGCCACGGGGGCGGCATCTTCGAGGAGGAGGAGGCCGTTCAGAGCGATCCGCGCCGGTTCCAACAGGCGATGCACCGTGAACATGAGATCCGCCTGATGACCAACCGCAGCTGCGCCAACTGCCATCCGGAGGCCCCCGGCGGGACCTACGAACAGATCATCGATGATTAAGACCCACCAGGATGAACTGCATCGCCGCGGCGATGTCCACTAGACAATTAAGGAGCACATTCATGGCGGAACCCAATATTCTCACCAGCACCTCCCGCGTAGAGGTTCCCGAGGGCGGCAAGGCCACCTTCAACGTCAGACTATCCGCACGACCGGCTGAGCGCCGCACCATCGTGCGCATCCGGCGGATCAACGGCGACGGCGACGTCAGCCTGGCTTCCAAATCCCGCTTGCGCTTCACGCGACGCAACTATCGCCGCTGGCAAACCGTCACCCTGCAAGCCGCCCAAGACGGTGACACGGCACCGGGCGAGGCGCTATTTCGGCTCAGCGGCGAGGATGTTCAGGCCACCGAGATCACGGCGGTGGAGGTGGAGAACGACTTTCCTGTTCCCGAACCGCCCCTCATCGTCACCAGCACCAGCAGCGTCCAGGTGCCCGAGGGTGGTTCGGCCAGCTTCAACGTCAAACTCTCCGCCCGCCCGCTTGAGGATACGGCGACGATTGGGATCACGCGGATCTCGGGAGATGCCGACATCGCCCTGGCCTCGGCGGGAACGCTCACCTTTAGCGCCAGTGCCTACAACCAGTGGCAGACGGTGACCCTGAAGGCGGCCGAAGATGGGGATACCACCAACGGCCAGGCCCTCTTCCGGCTGGCGGGCGACCATCTGGCGGCCCTGGACGTGGTTGCCACCGAGATCGACAATGACGAGGAGCCGCCCGTCTATCAGATTCAGACCGATGTCAGCCGCCTCACGGTCGTCGAGGGGGGTACGGCCTCGTTTCGCGTGCGCCTCAGCGCCGATCCGCGGAACACCGTGCGTCTCACCGTGGGCCACGCCGGCGGTGATGCCGACATCGCCGTGAGCGCCGGCGGTACCATCTATTTCAACAGCACCAACTGGGACAGCTATCAACCGGTAACCCTGGCGGCGGCCGAGGATCCCGACGGTGACAACGGGACGGCCCGTTTTGCCCTCGCGGTTGATGGGGCCGAGACCGTTCAGGTCACCGCCGTTGAGGTCGACGCCGGCGGTGGCGCGTCGGGTCGGGTGGTCATCGACCCCGTGTCGCGCATCGAAGGCCACCTGCGGGTGGAGGTCTCGGTCAGCAATGGCGCCGTGGAGAAAGCCTGGTCGAGCGCCACCCTCTTCCGAGGAATCGAACGAATCCTTCAGGGCCGCGATCCCCATGACGCCCCTTTGATCACCCAGCGGCTGTGCGGCGTCTGCACCTATGTCCATCAATTGTGTTCGGTGCGGGCCATCGAAGATGCCGCCGGCATCGTCATTCCGGAGAACGCCCGGGTTGTGCGCAATCTCATCCTGGGCGCCCAGTTCATGCACGACCACATCGTCCACTTTTATCATCTCCACGGTCTCGATTGGGCCGACATCACCAAGGCCTTGGCAGCCGATCCTGCCGCCACTGCCCAGTTGGCGGCGACCATCTCGCCCCAGGCCGATCCCATCGATTTCGCCGCAGTCCAGCACCGGCTGCAGCAGCTGGTGAATACGGGCAATCTGGGCCCCTTCGCGAACGCCTACTGGGGTCACGCCGACTATCGTCTGACACCGGAGGAGAATCTGCTGGTCACGGCCCACTACCTGAGCGCCCTGGAAATTCAGGTCACCGCAGCCAAGATGATGGCCATCCTGGGCGGCAAGAATCCACACCCCCAATCGGTCATCGTGGGAGGGGTTACCTGCGGTGGCGAATTGACGCCCCAGCGGCTGGCCACCTTCAGGGACTATCTCGCCCAAACCCAGCGGTTTATCGAAACCGTCTACCTGCCCGATCTGAAGGCGGTGGCCGCCAAGTACATGGATTGGACCGCCGTCGGCGGCTTCAGCAATTTTCTGGCCTGCGGTGAGTTCCCCCAGAGCGTCGACGAGTTGGACCTCTTCATGCCGAGGGGCGTTATCCTCAACGGAGATCTTTTCAACGTACAGCCATTGGATGAGGCTCACATCTCGGAGCACGTGGCCCACTCCTGGTATGCGGGCGACGGCGAGCTCCATCCGCTGTCGGGCCATACCGAGCCCGCCTTTACGGGACTGGATGTCGACAATCGCTACTCCTGGTTCAAAGCGCCGCGCTACGATGGCGCCGCCATGGAGGTGGGGTGTCTGGCCCGGGTTCTCGTGGGCTACGGCATGGGGAAGCCCGAATTCGTGGATGCCGTGCAGGCGTTTTTGACCGATACCAACCTCACCGAAGCGGACCTGCTCTCGACCGTGGGACGCACCGCTGCGAGGGCCATTGAAACGGCCCTTATCGGTAACGCCATGTTCGACTGGTTGGATGAACTGAACGGCAATTTAGAATCGGGCGACAAGGAGATTTACACGGGCTACGAACTGGGAACCGGTTATGGCCGAGGTCTGCTCGAGGCACCCCGCGGCGCATTGGGCCATTGGATCGACATGCAAGACAAAACCACCCAGCGCTACCAGATGGTGGTGCCAACCACCTGGAACCTCGGACCGCGCTGCGCCAACCGCATTGCCGGCCCCATGGAGAAAGCGCTGGTGGGGGTGCCGGTGGTGGATCCGGAAAACCCTGTCGAGGTCCTGCGCGTTATCCACAGCTTCGACCCTTGCGTCGCCTGCGGTGTGCACGTCATCGACAAGGATCGCAACAAAGCGTATACGGTCAAGGTCATCTGACCCAGACCCCGCTGAAAAGTGGATCGGGGGCGCTGTAAATCAGCGCCCCCGTTGTATTTGGGAAGGGCGCCAGGCCCAGCCCGCTTCGGCGTGGACGACAGGACCGTCTTGGTGTGGCGCGCAAGCCGGCCCGATGACGCCGCAGCTAGCGCTGCGGGACCACCAATGCGTCCGCCGACGGGCATACCACGCCTTGGCGGGCGGATCTATCTGAAGATAAATCCCCTTTTGAGGGGATCCGCGGGATCGATGAGAAACTCGTGGCGGCCGGTGATAAAGGCCTGACCGGTCACTTCGGGAAGGATGGCCGAATAGGGACCGTAGGTGGTCTCGCCCAAGACGCGGCCCGTAAAGCGCGTCCCCAGAATGCTGTCGATCACGATGGGCGCGTTCGCATCCAGCTCACCGCGCCGGTGGTGGATGGCCAAACGGCCGGAAACGCCGGTACCGGTGGGGCTACGGTCCACCTCTCCCTCGGCGAAGATGCAGACATTGGAACTATGGGCCGCTGGGCGTCCGTCTGTGCTATCGTGGGGCGGACCGACAAAGATGGTGCCGTAGAGAAAGCTTAGCGCCTCCTCGAAGGGGTGGTGGATCTCGCGGGCGGCGATGACGGCCGCTTTGATCGCTTTGCCCGCCGATATGAGGCCGTCCACGTCGCTCGGCGCGGTGGAGAGACCCACCGCGGCAGCATCCACATAGGCATAGAAAGCGCCGCCGTAGGCCAGGTCGTAGGTGACGGTGCCGTACCCGGGGACCGCGACGGTGGCGTCCAATTCTACAACGAAGCTGGGCACGTTTTCGAAACGCACCGCCACCACGCGTCCGTCCACTGTCCTGGCATGGGCCGTGATCAATCCGGCGGGCGTATCGATCTTCAAGGTGGTTTCAGGGTGCTGAAGGGGTACCAAACCGGTTTCAAGGGCCACCGTGGCGACGGCGATGATGCCGTGGCCGCACATGCTGCTGTACCCGTCGTTGTGCAAAAAGAGCACACCAAAGTCGGCCTCCGACGTGACCGCTGGCGTGAGGACCCCGCCGTACATGTCGGCATGCCCACGAGGCTCCCACATGAGAGCGGTGCGCAGGTGGTCCCAATGGTCCATCATCTCCTGGCGTCGGGCGAGAATGGTATCGCCGCTAGGCATCGGCCACCCGCCGGTGATAACCCGAAAAGGCTCGCCAGCCGTGTGGAGATCAATGCTGGTAATCTTCTGCCACTCGGCCGGCGCCCGCCAGTCTCGCATCGGTTTCAGCACGTCGGGATCCTCATCATTGCCTCGCTATGGTGATCAGGCCAGCTTCACCACTTGGCCCAGATCCTGGGCCGCCGCCGCCGCCAGAACAGCACCGGCCGCCGCAGCGTCCTGAGCTGCGATGCCCACCGATTTGAAGAAGGTGATCTCCTCTGCGTCCTGGCGTCCGGGCTGGCTGCCGTTGACGATTTCGCCGATTTCGGCCGAGATGAGGGCCTCAGGCGTCATATCAGAGGCGGCCGCTATGAGATCGCCGGCTTCCGCCATACAGGCCTCGCGCGAATCGACAATCACACGGGCCCGCGCGATGGTGCGCGGATCGATCTCCTGCATCTCCGGGGTGAAGGCGCCAATGCCGGTCACATGGGTACCGGGGCGCAGATCGCGGCCATCGAATAGGGGACTGCGGCTGGTGGTGGCGGCCACGACAATATCGGCCCGCTTCACGGCCGATGCGCCATCGATGACGATATTCAGCGTCGGGGCATCGGGCCAGTCGGCCACCTCCTCGGCCAGGTGCTCCGCAGCGGCCAGGTTGATATCCACCACATCCACATGGGTTATCCTCCGCACGGCCATAACAGCCTGCAACTGGCTGCGGCTTTGAATCCCGGCACCGAAAAGCGCTACCCGATCGGCATCGGCCCGTGCCAGCAGTTCGGTCGCTAGCCCTCCGGCCGCACCGGTCCGCAGCGCTGTGAGGGTATCGCCCTCGAGCAGGGCTTTGGGCATGCCGGTGTTTGGATCGAGGACCTGAACCAGGGCCGCCACGGTGGGAAGGCCTTGGCCAGGATTGTCCGCGTATACGGATACCGTCTTAATGGCCAAATCGCGGCTGTCACGCAAATAGGCCGGCATGAGCAGCGTGACGCCTTTTTCAGTATGCAATCGGGTCCGTAAGGGGACATTGGCGGTCCCGGCAGAGAATTGCCCGAAAGCCGTGGCCATGGCGTCGATCGCTTCCCGCATGGGGAGGGCAGCACGGATATCGGCCGCAGTTAGGATGCGCAATTGCATGGTTTCTCCTTAGGCTGAGTCACGCTTGCCGTTATCGGTACCTGCTGGTGGGGGCAGTATGTCCATCAATTCACTTCGAATGGCATACAGATGCTGGGCCATCCAATGGGCCGCATCGGCACTATCCCCCTTTTCTACGGCCGCCACCACCTGCCGGGCAGAGGTGATCGACTGCGTCCGATAGGCCTCGGTAAGACGAGCGGTGTCCAGACCGCCGTGCTGGGCCACGACCTTATCCAGGACAAGCTTGGTCAGCTCGCAGATGACCCGGTTGCCGGTGGCCTCCGCCAGTTGGAAATGAAATTGAAGGTCAACTCTGAGGAAATGGCGGTAGTCGGCATGGTCGCCGGCGAGCCGGCGGAGTATCCGATGCAGCGCCGCGATCTGGGTGCTGTCCGCCCGCTCCGCAGCCAGGGCGGCCGTCTTGCATTCCAGCAGCTCACGGGCCTCCATCAGCTCGATAAGCGATCCGGCGCCGAGGGCCGCCTTGAGCGTCAATAGACCGGCGTCGCTCGCAGCGTCCAGGGTGACGAAGGTCCCCTTGCCATGAACGGCTTCCAGAACCCCGGTAACGACCAGCGCGTTGATCGCCTCGCGCACTGAGGAGCGTCCAACGCCAAGCAGGATCGCCAACTCGCGCTGGGCCGGCAGCCGGCTGCCGGGCGTAAGATCGCCAGAACGAATTTTGGCCAGAATCTGTTCGGCCACCATCTCCGGCGCCGACGGCTTGTGAATGGTTGTGAAATGCATGCAGCCTCTGGGGTTATGGGCGTCTTTGAGTTGGCCAGACCATCAGGCACCATCTTCCACGATCCGGTATCGACAGCGACCCACAGCGCTCAATCCGCTCTCGATCGGCCCCGGATGCCCAAGCGGTCCATTTCAGGTACCGGCTGAAACACTAAGGGAGCGCAGGGGCCCCCGAATCACGGCGTCCCTAAATTATCACAAGGCGGGTGGGACGGCAAAAAATAATGGTGTTGGCTCAACGCCCTGCATACATCTTCATCAGCGCCCACCACAAGAAGGGAATCCCAAGCAGGGTGAGGAGCCCCATCAATCCCAGCAGAAAGTCCTCAAACGTCATCTTGCGATCGTTCGCGGTATGCCCGGCCGGTGCATCGAACCAATCCGTAGCGGTGAGTCGCCAACGCCGCACAAAGCCCAAAATGGCCAAGCCCACCACCCACATCCCGTGATAGAGCGGCGCAAGCCCACGCCAGCTGAAGCTGGGATCGAGGAGGGCATGGGCAGGGTCGTCGGGGTGGTAGTAGACCGTCACCGCCGCTCCCTTGCGATAGGTGTTGCGCATGGCGCGGATCGATTCATCATTGGTGGCGGCGCCTGCGTAGCGGATGCGGTGACCGGCATAGGCGGCGCCGTTCACCGTGTAGGTGTAGGTCAATTCGAGGCTGGCCCTGGCCACCCCTTCGCGCAGAGGGCCGCGGGAGAGATGACTGGAGATCACTTCCCCGGCGACAGACGGCCAGCCAGGACTCGAAAGGATGTGTCCGGTGCGCACGACGCCACCCCCCAGCAATGCCACCCCGACCAGAAAGAGGTAGGGCCACACGCTGTGACGGCCCAACCATTTCAGATGGCGCCGCCAGCCGTCCGCGATTGCCATGGCACCCCCCTATCCCCCTGGTACGAATGATCCTGAGACCCGTCACCGGCCAATGGGCCAGATAGACCCCACCTGGCTGGCCGCCACCCCATCCCCCGCCGCTGGTGAGACGGCATGGGTCGTCGGCTGTCCTACCAGATGGCGTCGGAGCAGGCAAGCACCCTGAACAGCGCGAATGGGCCTCAACCGGGGCGGTTGCGGGAGTGGCGGTGCGGCAGGTAGCGACGGGTGGCGCGCTATCCAATGACAAAACGGACGGCGGGCGTCCGGCGAAACCGGACGCCCGCCGCGGTGATGCCTGAGGGAGGCGGGGGAGGACTACTCGGGAGCGGCGTACTCCAGCGCCACTGTCACCGTGCGGTTGAGGGCACGGCCTTCGGGCAGGGCATTGTCGTACAGCGGCGCAAAGGGACCCGCCCCCGAGTAGGACAGCTTACCCGGAGCTGAAATCCCCGCCAGGGCGATCTGGTCGTTCACCACGATAGCTCGCCGGTCTGACAGCGCCAGGTTGTAGTCATCCTTGCCAATGTTGTCGGTGTGCCCGGTGATGGTCACCTGGGCTTCGGGAAACTTCTGCAACCGCTGAATGATGCGGTTCATGATGATCTGGTTGCGATCCTTGACCTCGTCACTGTCGTAGTCGAAGAGGATCAGAGCATACTTCTCGCGGACACGGTATCCTTGGCGCTCCGCCAACTGCTGCTTGCGCTGAACGTAGCGCACCTCCACCAGATCATCGCTCTCCTTCTCCAGTACTTTGCCCTCTTTGTCGGTAATGGTCAGCCGGGCGGCGAGGGTCTCAAAGCCGGCCAGTCGGTCCAGGCCGAACGCCTCCACCGCAAAATCGATCTCGCTGGGCGGATCTCCCTGCCCTTCGCGGACGGCAAGCGGGGTGTCGTTGCCATACAGGTCTACCCGCCAGGTGGCGACGCCCGCTTCGGCGCTCACCTCGGGCCGGAGCAGAATCTTCTCCGTATCGGTGACGGCCTGGAAATAGGTGCTCTGAACGGTATCCAGAATGGCGGGATGGTCGCTCAGAATCTCCACCCTGCGGTTTTCGGCCTGACCTTCGGGATTGCGGCTGGTGCTGGGAGCCGATGGCAGGTTCTGGGCGACGATCTGAATGCGCTCGGCCGGAATGGACCAGATGTAGCGCAGATAGGCGCGCACTGCTTCGGCACGACTGTTGGAGAGATCCTGGCGCCCCTTTTCCACGCCCACGTTGGCGTTGCAGCCCACAAGGGTCACCTTGGCGTCCGCATGTTCCCGCAAGCGCTTGCCGATGATGTTGAGAACGTGGGCGTATTTTTCCATCACACCGCGCAACTCTTTGTCATCAAAGGTCTTGGTGGCGGCCAGATCGGGCAGCAGCTGGTACTTCGGTGGCAATTCGGACTGGCCCTCGGCAAAGTAGATGTGATTGAGCAGGGGGGCACTGTCCAGGGTGGTGATCTCTTCAATGGTCACCTGGCTGGGTGCCAAGCCGAGGAGTCCCTCCGGCGCGTGCAGGAACCGATAGGTCACCACGTAACGGTGCAGGATGGTGGTGGCGAACGCTTCGAAGATGGGCACCAGTTCACTGGCGGAAGCGGCCTTCCAGGTTCTGCCACCGGCGACCCCGGCGAATTGCTCCAAAAAGGGGTCCGTGGTGGCGGCGGGCGTAAAATCCACCGCATAGGCCGTGAAGTTGTCAATGGGGCCGGCGGCATCCAGCAGACGATCGGTTTTCACCTCGCTGTTGAGGTCTTTGCCGTCGCTGAACACCACCAGGAATTTGTTCTCCTTGGCCGGCATGCTGCGGATGATCTCCAACCCGGCGGCCACTCCGTCATAGAGATAGGTCCCGGTGGTGAGCCCTTTTTGAAAGCTGGTTTCGAAGAAGCCCCGCAGTGCGCCGATGTCGGCAGAGTTGAAGCTGTTCAACCGCAGATCCTGTCCCCCCACCGACATGGTCTGCTTTTCGTCGAAGACAACTGCATGGATATTATCGATGGGACGCACCGTCTGGTAAAAGGCCTCCAGGGCTTCCATCAAGGGCGCCACCGCTCCCCGCTGCTTCATGGAGAAGGAGTTGTCCACCACCAGGACGATATTCAGGGGGATATCCAGATCGGTCTCGAGCGGTTCCACGCTGAGGATCTTCGCCTGGCGATTGCCCTGGCTGAGCCGAAAATCGGCCAACCCCAGCCCCAGGATGGGTGCGTCGGTCTGATCGCGGGCGGAGACCACCAGCTTACCAGCGGCGACCTCCTGGAACGAAAGCGCTGTGGCCGTTTCCGGGCCTTGCAGGGCCAGTGGGGCCGCCGTGGTCTCATCGTCCGCTGGGGACGATTGGGGGGTGTCAGTGCCATCAGTGGACCACGCCGGCGTATGGATCAAGAGCAGCCCGCAAACAAGCAGGGCCGCAAGAAAACACCTCTTCATCGTTTCCTCCTCAGTAGGTCAAGTTGTCAATTGGCGGTAGCGGCCTCTGTTCGCCGCGTTCGTTCAGGGTATCTCCAGTTGCAGCAACAGGTCGCCGCATATCCGGGTTCAATGCGCGGCCTCGAGTTGCCGCGACGTCGAGTTCAGTGCCTGTCGATCCGGCCGGGGATGGCGGGAGAGGGTGGCACTGCGCACCTGGGATAGTGCGTCTGCAGGTGAGGGCAATTAACTCTGCAACCATCGTACCAGCCCAATCAGATACCGATCAGAACGGCTGCGCTAACCATTTACAAACCATCTCGGTGATCGTCTTCGGGGACCCTCGCGACCATAATTACGGATTTTGCCGGTTGGGTTACCTTTTTGGAACCAGGGGCCGCCGTCCGAAAAAGGCGGGCTGGATTGGGCGCAAGTGACGCTGGATCGATGGATGGGGCCTGTGGGGATGTGGGTATCCAGGCGCCGGTGGGGTGGTTTCAGGAGATATGGGAAAGCAGGCGCTCCAATCCTCTGGCCTCCGCCTGCAGGAAGGCGACGGGATCGGCCTGATCTTTGAGGCGGTCCTGATAGTGGCCTGCGGCGGACTGGAAGATGGGCCGTGAGAGCGCTTCGATGCCATCGATACGACCCAATTTAAAGAGCCGTTTTCCGGTCTGATGGATCTGCTTGGCGGTCACATTGAGGTTGCGGTGCCCATTCTTGGAAACCGCCTGGAGATGTGCGGAGACCGTAATCCAATAACTTTCCAGCAGGGGTTTCAACAGGCCGGCCAGCAAGACCAGGCGACGGCGGCCCTCGGCGGTGAGCCGGTAGGTGTCGGGCAGGTGGGCATGGGGCATCATGATGGCCTCGTCCATGAAGGCCTTGAGTGTTTTGCGCAGGCGCCAGTTGGGGGAGCGATCCACATCTGGTGGGAATTCATCACTGAGCCGCACCTCGATATCCGTCATGACCGGTGGCAGATCCTCGGCCGTAAACTGAAATGTATCCCGGACGAGGACCGCGAGCGCCGTCACAGCGGCCGGCAGGAGCACGGGCAAACAGCCGTTTTTGTAATACTCCAACATTTGGCGCCGGCCTGAGCGGACCCGGTAACGGGCTTCGGTCATGGTGCGGGCGTCGGCCTCCCCGCGGTAGCGCCGGCGAACCCATTTCTGGCGCAAAAAGTCGTCGAGGACAAAACCGATGGCGTGGCGGCGATCGAGCATGAGCGTATCGGCCAACTCTACGCCCTGACTGAAGAGATAGTTCAGATAGACATCCACCTGCTCATGGAGCGCATCCAAAGTGAGCCCCTTGGCCGGTGCGTTCAGGAGTGCGGCAGCCACCAGCCCCTGGGCGGAGACGACGGTCAGACGGTTGATCCGGCAGAGGGTGTGCTCGGCGATACGGCGGCAGAGTGCGCCGGCCGCTTTACCCGTGAGTCTGGTGCCCTCCAGGCCAGCCGCTTGGCGGAGATCGCTGAACTGTATTGGCTGACCGAAGCGCACGTAAATTCGCCCGTAGCGAGACCGCAACAATTTGCGGGCCCTGATCAATTGTTGAAAGTTCTCCGGTGACTTCTCGCCCCCACGGGTTTCGTGGAGGTAGGCCCCCTCTTCGGGCACCCGGTCGTACCCCAAGTACACCGGCACAAAGGCCAAATCTTCGCAGGCCCCGTTGCGCAGGGCGTTGATCAGAATGGTCAGCATCCCCAGCTTGGGTGCCAGGAGACGCCCGGTCCGGCTGCGGCCGCCCTCAATGAACACGCCGATGTTAAACCCGCTGGCCAGAAGGGTATGGATGTACTCGGCGAATACCGTGGCGTAGAATACGGCGCCTTTAAAGGAGCGTCTCACGAAAAAGGCCCCGAAACGTCGCAACAGCCCGCCGATGGGCCAGAAGGCCAAGTTGCGACCGGCAAAGAAATGGGGACTGGGCAGGTGTTGCTGCACCAGTGCATAGGCCAGCACCAGGGAGTCCAGATTGCTGCGATGGCAGGGAACGAAGATCAAGGGCCCTTTCTGGGCGGCCTGCTTTACGGGCCGCAAGCCCTCGGGCTGAACGCTGAGCCCGTCAAAGATCCGTTCCAGTAGCAACGGTGCCAGGATGCGGCCCACGCCGATCACCTTGGGATCGATGCGGGCGGCGATCTCGTCAACATACCCCATTGCCTCCTGGTACACTTTTCCCATGGGCAGGTTGCGTCGTCTGGCCCATCGTTTGAGAAAGCGCTGCATGCGGGAGGAGGAGAGCAGTCGCTGCTGCAACTCCTCGTGGGTCTTAAGGACCGGACCGGTTATGCTGGCGCGGTGGCGATTTAGGGTGGCAAACAAGCGTCGGCGCAGCTCCAGGGCGCAGCGATCCTTGGACCAGGCCGCTGCCGCAGCCTTGCGCTGAATTCGCTCCAAATCGATGGGATCGGAGAATTCCATGGTGACACTGCGGGAGCGGAACAGGAGGGCATAAAGTCGACGCAGCCGCCCTGGGCGATGGGGCGGTCCAAAGATCAGGTCCAGGAATCGGGGAGCCTCGCTGGAGGGGCGCTTGGAGAAGAGCAGCAGCTGGGGCACCAGATAGACGCTGCGACGGGTACGTTTCTGCCAGGAGAGCAACTGCCGCAGGGGGTCGGGCTGCTCCTTCACCCTCAGACGATAGAATTCGTTCTTGTCCAGAAGGCTGCAGAACAATGCGCCCACGTCCTTGGGCAGCCAATTGGTCAGATCCCGGTCGATCGCTGGGGGGCGTCGCGACACCCACCGCCAGAATCGCGCCAGCCCATGGCGCAGCATGTGGCCGCGGACGCGCCACGTCTGGAGCAGAATGCTGGTCTGATTGAGGGCCCACAGCGGTGCCGGGATTCCAGCCCGGCCGTGGGCGTAGGCTGCCCCGAACCACTCCAGGTTACTGCTGATCTTTGATACGTAGACGACGACGGCATCCGGTGGCAGTTCGCGAATTATCTGGCTCTGGGCACGGTTGAGCGCCACGGCGCCAAACAGATGACCCAGGATCGTCCCGGCCATGCCCGTCGATCCAATGGAGAGAAAGTGGCCGCAGAAGGCGGCCGGGAGTTGCGGTAGTTTCGATGGTGCCATCGGTCTTCCGGATTCTGACGCTTTAACCGAATTGTCCTCGGCTGACCTCTGGGGTGGCTGGAGCCAGCATTGCGCAGTGGATTTGGGAATGAGAAAGCCTAAACCCCAGGGGGGTAAAAGTCAAACGCCCCCGACGCGCGTCATAGGCCGATGGAATGGTGGGACACGCACCTATCCGGCAGCTACCCGCGCCTGTTCCCTCGAACAGGTGGCGTGTGACGATGGCTGCGTCCGCCGTGGGTTGGCCGGCCCAGGCGCTGTCCATCGGGGGGCAGCATGGGCAGAATCCGATGTTGGATGCGAGGCTGGGTTGCCCGCGGGTGCGAAGAGTGGCCAAACTTGCTGTGGCTGGGGTGGCGATGGCGATGTCCGCTGCGATACCCAGAGCGATGGTCCTTGCCATATGAATGATGCTTGCCTTTCCCGAAACGGTGGTGCCCGTGGGAATGCGACGTGAATCCATGCTGTTTGGGAGGCGTGTAATGGAAGCGATGGCGCAGGCGCTGATGGTGATTTCGGTAGGTGGGTGCTGGGGTATGGTAGTAATGGCGGTATTTGACAATCACCCGAGAGGATTCAGTCGAATCGTAGCCGGTCTCGATTTCCGGGGGTGCTGAATGCGCCGCTGGATATTCCGGATACGGTTCGATGATGGGAGCGGGCGGTATGACGATGGTCACGGCTTGTGCAGCCGCTGGTTCCTGCGGCGGGTTCGTCTCGGTCGCTGCCGGCGGAAGGGCGGCGCTTTCTGTGGCCGCCTCCGGGGC
>JAAUYD010142049.1_pt1 | contig 62421 bp, 57 predicted proteins | sample 7278101 | NCBI WGS metagenome assembly JAAUYD01 (sample SAMN14350128, study PRJNA611818) | marine sediment metagenome | isolation source: surface marine sediment (0.6m) | place: French Polynesia: Moorea | collected 2018-08
AATAGCCGCCGTTTAAGCAGGCACTTAAATCCCCATCTGCCAGCAACAGACAGGCCCCTCCGATTCCCAGTACCACTCAGTTTATTTCGTATATTTTTGAACTGGTAACAAGAACCCCACTTGCTGTCAACAGAAAAAATACATCAGAGCACGATAGTTTCCGTTTTCAAGTGATACCAAACGAACTATTTATTTTTAAGCTGAAAGGTTACCTGGTTTCTTTTTAACCGAACATTAAATGTTGTCGATGAGCGGGTCGGCGGTGAAAAAGACAGCTGGTGCTATCTGAATTCTATCTGTTTGACACCTGGGAGGGATTCGATGGTATCGATGAGCGCATCGCTCGGCGCTACTCTGAATTGCTCTGGCAATGCCAGTGTTGTTTTAAAGCTGCCCGAATGCACGATCTCAATGAAGGTATCGCATCGGCCCGGGTGCTGTTCCAGCAGTGACTTCAGCTCGGCCATGGCCTCCACTTGGAACGCCAGCGCGTCGAGGTGGACGTGAACTTCCCGCGTGTTTTTGCTGCGGACTTCTTGGAGCGGGATCGCTTCGCTCAACATAATGCTGCGCGTCTCGCCCTCTGAACGCTTGTCGACCCGGACCGCGCCGCGAATGAGGATGGGATCGTCCGAGGGCAAGATATCTGCGACTTTTTCGAGAACCTCTGAATAGACAACCACCTCAACCCTGCCAACCAGGTCTTCGATGGTAAACAGTGCCAGCCGTTTACCGGTTTTGGTGGTCTTTTGCCGATACTCCATCACCATGCCGGCCAATGCTATTTTGTCACCATTTTTCCTGGTGCTGACGATCTCAGTAGTGCCGTCTGAAAGCCGTTTGGCTTCTGCAGCGTGTTTGTCCATTGGGTGACCCGACATGTAGAAGCCAATGGCTTCTTTTTCATGGGCGAGCAAGGTGCGCTCATCCCATCTGGGAACTTCCTCGTAGCGCGGCGCCACGTCGAGGGCCCCACCATTGGTGTCGGCAGGGCCCTCAAAGGTGCTGAAGAGACTGATTTGACCGCTTTCCCTATCCCGTTGGGCTGACCGGCCCCGCTCCAGGGCCAAGTCGAGCACGCCAAAGATCTGACCCCGGTCGATGCCGCTCGCCTCGGCGGTCGCGTCAAAGGCGCCGGCCTTGATGAGCGACTCCACCACTCCTTTGTTCACCTTGCTGAGATCAACGCGACTCGCAAAATCGAATATATCGCTGAAAGGGTCCTCTTCCCGAGCTGAAAAAATAGTGGTCAGTGCAGCGTCGCCCACGCCTTTGATCGCTCCCAACCCAAACAGGATATCGCACTGTTCAGGGGCGTCCGGGGCATAGGTCACACTGAAATCCCGACTCGACAAATTGATGTCCGGCGGGCGCACCTCGACCCCCATGGCCCGCCCGGCGCGGATATATCGGGCGACCTTGTCCGTGTCCTCCCTGTCGCACGTGAGTAGCGCCGCCTCGAATTCAACGGGGTATCGCGTTTTTAGCCAGGCCGTTTGATATGTAATAAGGGCGTATGCTGCGGAGTGGCTTTTGTTGAATCCATATCCGGCAAACTTGTCGATGAGTTCGAAGATATCGTTTGCCTTGGCCGCATCGATGCTGTTTTCCTCTGCACCTGCCACGAATTTGAGGCGTTCCTTGGCCATCTCCTTTGGCTTTTTCTTGCCCATGGCCCGGCGCATGATATCCGCAGCGCCAAGGGAGTAACCAGCGAGAATTTGGGCGGCCTGCATGACCTGTTCCTGGTAAACGATAACGCCGTAGGTCTCCTTAAGGACGGTCTCGAGCTTCTGATGGGGATAGGTAATGGGCTGTCTGCCGTGTTTGCACTCCACAAACTGGTCCACCATGCCCCCTTCGAGGGGACCGGGTCTGTAAAGGGCCACGGCAGCCACGATGTCCTCGAAACAGTCCGGCTGAAGGCGCCGCAAGAGCTCTTGAAACCCCCTGGATTCCAGTTGAAAGACCCCCCATGTGTTCCCTTGAGAAATGAGCGCATACACATCTGCGTCATCCAATTTGATGCTGTCAATGTCGAACGGTTCTCGACAGTCCGGACGCTTGTTGATGAGCTTCACTGCAGTATCGATCACGGTCAGGGTCTTGAGGCCCAGGAAATCGAACTTCACCAGGCCCGCCTTTTCCACGAACTTCATGTCGAATTGGCTGACCAGATGGGCCACTTGGTCCCGGTCCGTGCCTTTGAATACCGGCACGTATTCCCACAGCGGTCTGTTGCCTATCACCACACCGGCTGCGTGCATGCCCGCGTGGCGATTCAAGTTTTCAAGTCGCTCTGCATAGTCGAGCAGCGTATCGACCCTGGCGTCCCGTTCCCTGGCCTCCTTTAATCTGGGCTCTGTCTTCATCGCCTCGCGCAGGGTGACATTGGGTCCTTCGGGAACCAGCCGGGCGATCCGGTCCACCTCTGCGTAAGACATGCCCATTACCCGGCCGACATCCCGGACGGCAGACCGGCTTTTAAGCTGGTGAAAGGTGGCGATTTGCCCCACGTTGTCTTTGCCGTATTGCTCGACCACGTAAGCGATCACCTCCTCCCGGCGGTCTTTGCAAAAGTCGATATCAAAATCCGGCATGGACACGCGTTCGGGATTGAGGAACCGCTCGAATAACAGGCCCAGGGGAATCGGGTCGAGGTTGGTGATCCTAAGGGCATAGGCGACCAAGGAACCAGCACCTGATCCGCGGCCCGGCCCCACGGGGATATCCTCTCTTTTGGCGTAGTCGATAAAATCCTGGACGATCAAGAAGTAGCCGGGAAATCCCATTTCAGAGATGACGTCGATTTCTCCATCTAGCCGCTGCCGATAGGTTCGCTTGTCCACCAGCTTGCCGACCTTCTCAAATTCTCCAAACCGGCGATCAAGTCCTTTGTGGGCCATCTGCCGCAGGTGCGCCTCCAGGGTTTGGCCCTCGGGAATAGCGTAGCTGGGCAGTGATATAGGCCCTGTGGGATTTACCTCTGCGCACATCTCGGCCACTTTCAGCGTATTTTCCACCGCGTCTGGATAATCGCTGAGCGCGGTCATCATTTCATCGCCTGTTCGCAAATAGAGCTGATCTGTATAGCGCCGATCCGCCTTGGGATCATCGAGGGTCACCCCCTTGGGGATACACATGAGGACATTGTGGGCCTTGGCATCGCTGGATTTTAGATAATGCACGTCATTGGTGGCCAGCAACGGTATTTCGAGCTCTTGCCCGATCCTCCTCAGGGCATTGTTAAGTTCAGATTGTCCATCATAGCCATTGTTTTGAACTTCGAGGTAGAAGTGGCCAGGTTCGAACAGATCCCGGAGCGAGGCTGCAGCCTCCTTGGCCCGCTCAAATCCACCGATGCGAAAGGCGGTGGCTACCTCCCCACCCAAGCAGGCAGTGGATCCAACGAGCCCGGCGGTATGCTTTTTCAACAGGGCTTTATCGATGCGGGGTCTGTAATAAAATCCCTCTAGATATCCCATAGATACGAGATACTTAAGGTTCCGATACCCCTCGTCGTTGCGAGCCAGGAGAATGAGGTGGTGATTGGCCCGTTCTGTGCGGTCCCGACGATCGGCAAGGGCAACGTATACTTCGCAGCCGATGATCGGCTTGATGCCAGCGGAAATCGCCCGTGTGTAAAAATCCACCGTGCCAAACATATTGCCGTGATCCGTAACAGCCACTGCTGGCATGCCAAAGGCCTTGACCTGATCGGTGAGCTCGGACAGGCGAACCGCGCCATCGAGCAGGGAATACTGGCTGTGCAAATGAAGGTGAATAAAATCTACAGTGCGTGACATGGGGTCATCTTCATTTCTAGAGGGGTCTGGGTCAAGGGATTAAAATGAGGAATTGATGAGGACGAGAGCTGCAGAGGTATCGAGGTTGGGTTACACTTAGCTCGTGAGAAAGGATAACGCGATGCGGATAAACCCCTTAACAAAACTGCTTGTCATTGGATGGTTGTGCGTATGGTTGACACCCTTTGGATGCGGTAACGATAGCTCAGAGAATGAACAAAATAATACAGGCGGCGATGCAGATACAGACACAGACGCGGATACTGACAGTTGTACTGACACACAATCTCCTATGGAAAATGAGATACGCATCATGTTCCTGCACCACAGCACCGGGGGCAATATATTAAACGGTGGTGTTCTCACACTATTTCATGACCATAACAATGCCAACGGAACAGCGTATGAGTTCAACCATACGAGCTTTCCCAAATCTTCCCCTTACGGGTGGAATAACTACCCCTATGACTACTGGAACATCTGGGTCAGAAACGCGGGAAATGGGCCGTACATGGAAGAGCCCACGCTGGAAATGCTCGCCGAAGAATACGATGTCATCATATGGAAACACTGCTTTCCGGTGAGCAAGGTGCTCGATAATACCCAATCACCCGACATTTCGTCGGAGCGGAAATCCAGAGAAAACTATGAGCTTCAATATGCGGCCCTTAAGGATAAAATGCTGTCATTTCCACAGGTTCGCTTTATCGTGTGGACTGGGGCGGCCCTGGTAGCAGGGGAAACAGAAGCAGACTGGGCCCAAAACGCAAAGGCATTCTTTGATTGGGTAACGGGCAGTTGGGATGAGTGTGGCGACAACATTTATGTTTGGGATTTCTGGGAACTGGAGACACAGGGAGACATTTACATGAAGGATGACTTTGCCGTCTCCCCCAATGACTCGCACCCCAATGAGCAGTTCTCAGAAACCGCGGGCGAGTTGTTTTTTAACCGCATTATCGATGTCATTGAAGGACGTGGGGATATGGGCAGTCTTACTGGAGAAAAGTAACTGTTAATGGGTGCATAGACATGTACCGAGCCTGTTTTAAGGAGGAGAAAAAAGATGAAAAGAGGCGTTAACCATCCACGTATCTCAAATCTATTATTCCTGTTCCTTGTGACGCTCATTGGAATGGGAAAAGCGGGGTGCAGCGATAGCGACAAGGACACGCCGTCGGGTACAAGCGACAGCGACACAGATACGGATACGGACACCGACTCGGACACAGATACGGACACGGACGCTGACACGGATGCTGACACGGATGCGGACACTGACGCGGACACGGATGCGGACACGGACGCTGACACCGATACGGACACAGATGTCGACACGGACACGGACACGGATACGGACACCGACACGGATACGGACACGGATACGGACACGGATACGGACACTGACACAGACACGGACACAGATACGGACACAGACACCGATACGGACACGGACTCAGATACCAGCACGGACACGGATTCTGATATGGGACCGGATGTGAAGATTGTATTGCTGCGCCACAGCACCGGCGCCAATGTGGTAAGTGGCGGTGTCATCACGTGGTTTAACTCGTACAACAGCTCAAACGGAAAAAACTACCAGTTCTCTACGCTGAGTTTTCCCAAATCTTCCCCTTACGGCTGGAACAACTACCCCTATGACTACTGGAACATCTGGATAGCTCATGCCGGATCCACGCCTTACATGGAAGAACCGACGTTAGAGATGCTCACTGAAGAGTACGATGTCATCGTATGGAAACACTGCTTTCCAGTTAGCAGGGTGCTCGACGATACGCAATCACCCGACATTTCATCGGACCGCAAATCCAGGGAAAACTACGAGCTTCAGTATGAAGCGCTAAAGGCAAAGATGCGCGAATTTCCATCTGTTCGGTTTGTTGTGTGGACCGGAGCCGCGCTCGTCGAAGCCCAAAGCAATGAGACCTGGGCCCAAAACGCAAAGGCCTTTTTCGATTGGGTAAAAAGCGATTGGGATGAGAAAGGCGACAACATTTATATCTGGGATTTCTGGGAGTTGGAAACCGAAGGGGGGATTTACATGCTGGACGAAAAGGCCGTCTCCTCGACCGACTCCCACCCAAACACAGCATTTTCCGCTGAGGTGGCCCCACTATTTTCTAATCGCATCGTCGATGTTATAGAGGGACGAGGGGATATTGGAAGCCTGACCGGAGAATAACCCTCGGAAACTGCCACCAAACGGAGGAAATCATGAAAAGTATCGCGTCTCTAGCCGGCGTTTTTGGCGCTTTTATATTTTTGCTTATGCTAAGCCCCGTCTTCTTCTACTGCAATAAATCTGAAGCAGAGCCGAGCGAAGCGTCCTCAGTAACGTCAGAGGGAAAAGAACAGTCAAGAACGAAAAAGGGCGGGACATCAAAAATGACCCAATTGGCTCCCATGGGTCGCAATGCAAAAATCCTGTTCTTGCACCACAGTACCGGCGGCAACATTCTAAACGGCGGCCTGATGCAATGGCTTCGTTCCTATAACGCTACAAATGGTACTGCCTACCGTTTCGAAAATGCAAAGTTTCCCAAAGCCTCTCCCTATGGCTGGCATAACTACCCGTTTGATTATTGGAATATTTGGGTCAATCACGCGGGGAACAGACCGTATAAAGAAGAACCAACGTTGGAGATGCTGACCAGAGAAAACGATGTCATTGTCTGGAAGCACTGTTATCCGGTCAGTAGGATCGAGAAAGATACGGGGTCTCCAAAGATCTCTTCGGACAGAAAGTCCATTGAAAACTACAAGCTGCAATACAACGCGCTGAAAAAGAAGATGCATACATTTCCCAAGGTTCGCTTCCTCGTCTGGACCGGGGCTGCCCTTGTAAAAGGCCAAACCCAAAAGCACCAAGCCAAAAATGCAAAGGCTTTTTTCGACTGGGTTCGAAATAAGTGGGACGAGCCCTGTGACAACATTTTTCTCTGGGATTTCTGGGAATTGGAGACCGAGGGGGGGATGTACATGAAAGATGCGTACGCTGTTTCTCCTAGGGATTCCCACCCCAATCCCCAGTTTTCGGCAAAGGTCGCTCCCCTGTTCGGCAGGCGCATCGTCGATGTGATTCAAGGCAAGGACAAGCGCTGTGGTGGCTAGGGCTCAATCAGACACTCGTTTGGCGGATCTCCGGGCACGTCTCGAAAACAGCCTCGAGATATTGCCTGACAAGCCTTTGGAGACGGCGGAAACCACGTTTGCCGCGCTGGCTCACCTTGCCGCGGGAAATCCCATGGGCATTTACCGCAGCCAACAGCAGGCCCTACCAGATCTCGATGAAGCCGCTATGGAACGCCTGAAGGATCTGGTGGAAAAAAGGCTCTCAGGGATTCCCCTGGCCCATCTCACGGGCCGGCAGGATTTTATGGGGTTGGAATTCCTGAGCAGTGCCCAGGCACTCATACCGAGACGTGAGACCGAGATTCTGGGGCGCAGCGCGCTGGAAGTCGTCGTCGATATTGCGCAGCAGCAGGCCCAGGTCGACGTTTTAGACGTCTGCTGCGGTATGGGAAATATTCTGCTCTCCATCCTCAATCAGGAGGCCAGTGCCCGGGGCTTTGGATCGGACATCTCAGTCGAGGCAGTTGCATTGGCCCAAAGAAACGCTGTCCACCTACAGCTTGAAGATCGGGTCACATTTCGAGCAGGAGACTTGTTCAACCCCTTTGACGAAGACGCGTTTCTTAGCTTTTTCGATATTATCACGTGCAATCCACCCTATATCTCCGCCAAGAACGTCGGGGCCATGCCCAGTGAAATCTCCGAACACGAGCCGCGTCTGGCCTTTGACGGCGGCCCATTTGGCATTGGGATTTTGTACCGACTGATCAAAGAGGCGGTTCGCTTTCTAAAACCCGGGGGCTGGCTCTGTTTCGAGGTGGGCCTGGGACAGGGGCCGCCAATGCTCAAGCGGATGAACAACCAAACCGATTGGGCAAACGTAAGCACCGTAGCAGACGAGGCTGGCGCACCGCGCTGCATCGCAGCCCAGATCAAGTAGAAATGCCCGCCCGGTCGTTGACCTTCAATTGACATTCAGTGCAGCACTGGTAAAATATGGCAATCAAGTCGCCAAAAAGGAAGCATAAATGGCGAGATTGAGGAGATTTTTCCAAGATCCAGGTGGCAGCTACTTCCTCTTTGGCCCGCGCGGGACAGGAAAAACCACCTGGCTTAAGCAAGCGCTCAAAGAAGCGCTGTTTCTCGATCTGTTAGAGCCAAAGCTGCATCGCGAGCTTTCAGCGCGACCAGAACGCCTCAGCGAGTTGGCCCTTGGTCATACCGGGGACACCATCGTCGTAGACGAGATACAGAAGTGCCCGGCGCTCCTCGACGTGGTTCACAAGCTCATCGAGGACGAGGCTTCAAAGCGATTTATCCTCACCGGATCTAGTTCGAGGAAGCTCAAGCGCACCGGCGTGAACCTACTGGCCGGCAGAGCGCTCAGAAAATCGATGCATCCCTTTTTGGCGACAGAAATGGGTGCTGATTTCAATCTCGATATCGCGTTGCACCAGGGCCTTTTGCCCCTGGTATGGGATTCTGGGAATCAGGTGGAGACACTAGACGCATACGTGGCACTTTACTTGAGAGAAGAAGTGCAAATGGAAGGCCTGGTCCGCAACATTGGAAGCTTTTCCCGATTTTTAGAGGTCGCCAGCTTTTCTCACGGCACGGTCATAAATGTCTCTGGCATTGCACGGGAATGTCAGGTTAGCAGGAAGACCGTTGAAGGGTATTTGGAGATCGCAGAGGATCTGCTTCTTTCTTACAGAGTGCCAGTGTTTCAGAGGCGTGCCAAGCGCCACCTCTCGGCCCATCCCAAGTTCTATTTATTCGATACCGGTGTTTATCACAGCCTCCGCCCCCAAGGGCCGTTAGACCGGCCTTCTGAGATACACGGTCCGGCGCTGGAGGGCCTTGTCGGCCAACACCTGAGAGCCTGGATCGACTACTCGACCGGGAAGCAAAGGTTATATTTCTGGAGAACCAAGTCAGGCGTCGAGGTGGATTTCGTGATCTACGGCGACGGCATTTTCACCGCGATAGAAGTAAAAAACGCTTCGGCCGTGTCCAGCCGAGATACCAAGGGTCTCAGGACCTTTCTCGCTGACTATCCCGAAGCTGTGGCCTATCTCCTCTATCGGGGAAAAGAACGTCTCAAAATCGGACCCGTGACCTGTCTTCCGGTAGAAGCATTCCTACTCGCATTATCTCCTAATGGGGATTTTCCAGCATGATGTGTGCAAAGACTCGGCATGAACCATTGGGTTCACTTCATCAACCCATTGCTTATCGGATCCATACCCCGTGTTCGAGGCGCCATATGAGCGCCGGACCGACGATAATGAGGGTGGTGAGCGCAGTAAATCCAGCCATCAATGCAAGTGCGCGGCGTTGGCGCTTTTGGGCATAGCACGCAGTGCTCGGCGCTTTAGACGCAGCCAGGACGCATATGGGCACTGTTACCCCCTCGAGAACGAGAAGCGCGAGGCCACCGAATATAAAGAACCCAATGCCGTAGTGGTCGGGTAAAAACAGACAATACGGACAGGTGTGGTGCAACACCCCGTAGTGATACGCGGCAAATAACCGCACCAGGGCGTGGCTGGCCACCCACGCCCAGGCAAGTGAAACAAGGGCGACAGAGACCGCTTTAAATGGGCTGCCACGGCGTTTTTTTACAGCGGCCATCCACCCGGTCCAGCTGACAAGCACTACTGACCCCGCGAGAAAGATTCCCACCAAGACAGTATCAGAAAGCCAGAACACCTCTCCTGTCTCCGCGATAGTAGTGTCGTAGACAGCTGCACAGCAATCCACTACCCGGGTTATGTCGAGATGACCCAGGGCTGCGAGATGATGCCATATTGCAACAGCTACCAGGGGAACACAGAACAATCCCAAGCGAGCAGACGCGGTCGTCAGGGGGGCCACGGGTGTGGCGTAATTCAACCTATCGAGTGTGCGCCACGCATACACCCCCGCCAAGGCAATGCACCGCAGGAGCAATGCGCTCGCGAGTCGATTACCAGAGGCCTGTACCGCGCCCATACCACACATGGCGCCTGGTATGAGGCCGGGCAATACCGATGTAATGGCCACCAGCGCAGCGACCGTGCTGATTATCCAGACAATGAGGATAGCGCGGCCAATAAGAGCAGCTGTTTCAGCGCGTCTTTCCAGCAGGAGCTGATGTTGTGTGGCAGCCCCGCCCTGCCATCCCAAGGCGATCCTGACCTGGATCGCTGCCAAGATGCACACGGCCACTGCGGTCATCGTGTCGAGTGCAATGATGACTAGCAGTACCGGCTGCCATATCATGGGCGCGGTTCCATGATGCCGTTTAAAAGGGTCCACGTTACATCGGGTTGCAGGCGTTTGATGAAAGCCAGGTCATGGGTAGCAACTGCGATGACTGCACCTCGTACCTTGGCCTGCTCAATACCGGCGACAACCCGTTCGCAGCCTTCGGGATCCTGAAACGACGTGGGCTCGTCGAGAAACAAAAACCGCCGGTTGCCAATTAAAGCCCGGACAATGCCCATGCGCCGTCGTTCTCCACCAGACAAACTTACTGCAGCCCGGTCCTTTAGATGGATCAATCCCATCTGCTCGAGTGCAGTGCATCCAAGGTCTTTAAGCGCGCGCATATGCTTTGCATAGGGCAGCAGCGGTAGGATGACATTATCGAGCACTGTCTCGTCTTCGAAAAAATACGCCTTTTGAAATGCGACGCCAACTTGAGATCTGTAGCGATCCCGGTGGGGGGCGGTGTACCTCGAAATCGGGACCCCATCGGCCATCACCACACCTGATGTGGGCCGATCTAGGCCGGCCAAAATGTGCAACAAGCTGGTCTTGCCCGTGCCCACTGGTCCTGTAATCGCCGAAACAGTTCCAGGATCAAACCTGCAGTTCACCTCGCTCAAAATAGTCTTCTCAGCGGTTGCATCGACTTTTTTTTTGAGGACCACCTGGATGCATTGGATGCCGGATTCGCTCATTTGGGGTGCCATCTATTTCAACATCTCGGATGGATCAACCGTCGCTGCTCTGAACACCGGCCACAGGGCAGCCAAGAGCCAGGGCACAACCACCACTGCAAGCACGACGAAAATCGTCCTCATCACCCCGCCGACCGAGATCGCGATCACATCGGAAGGCAATTGCCAGCAGAGCAGCCGACCGCCTAGCAGTGATCCATTGGGCTTGAAAACGATCATTGCACTCGCCGCAAGGCCCGCTGCTGCGCCGGGAATGCCGATGATAAGTCCTTGAAACAGCCGCACGCGCACCATGTGTTGAGTGCGCCATCCCAGGGCTTTGAGCAAGCCCATGTGGCGCCCGATCTCATTTCGATACCCAGCTGCGGTCATTGCCAATAGCACGAGTCCCAGGACTGCTGGCACAGCTACTACCATCAGCAGTGTGCCGTGGCGCCAGAGAATATCGGCAAATCGCTTCTTCCCATCCTCTCGCGTTATCGCGCGCATGGGCGAATGCAACGCTTCAGCCAAATCCGGCAGTATGGCCGTTGACTCGGCATCGTGAAAGACATCTACCTCAATGGCCTGGCCTATGTTACCTGCCCCCGCACCATTATTGCCCATCTGCGCGCTCACAACGCCGCGGACCGATCGCGTCTTTTGGAGTGCATGGGCAGTGTCCATTGGTGAGAGGCAGCCTGCATCGACTCGTTTTATTGCAATGTCCGGCCCCCTGTCCAAGGCTTGGTGGATAGCATTAACAATGCTCTCGGTGAGAAACAAAGGGGTGCTGACCACACACGACACAGCAAATAGCACGAACAACATCAAAGCATTGGTACCTGGTTTTTTGGCAACATCCCGCAACGCTCGCTGCACCAGCAGGCTTGACCCCGAACCTCTCACTTGGGGGGTCCCGTAGGAGATTTTCCAGTCATGTCTCGCCACTTGGCATCGTCTAATGACCCCATGATGAAGCGGTGTTTTCCGCCGTGTCTCTGTTGGAAAATGCGGGCATCTGCATCGTTTCTGAGGGGCACAAAGGCCAGTCCCATGGGACCGACCACGTCCGAGCCAGCGATCCACACGGCTTTGCGACCGTCCATCTGTCGACCGTCAAAGTAATCCTTCACCCGTACGCGGGCAATACTGTCCTTGCCAGCCCCTAAGTATACCTTTGGATGCAGATAGCTGCGCAGCATGCAGCCGGTGCCGCAAAAATAGAACGTTCGACCGTCTGTTAGCTCGATGGCGCATGCAAATTTGCTGTGGTGCTTTGGCTTCATGGCGCATACCGGGCATTGGTCATCTTCTCCGATGCGCAGCTGACCATCTGATGCGAGTCCCTTAGCAGCCGGGATCGGCGTCCTGGATTGGTCTTTTGACCCGGAGGATGCGTCGCTGCAACACGCGATCCAAGCGGCGAGCAACACAAACACGCGACCCATCCAAGCGATGCTGTGCTGGCTCATGGTACATGCCTCGTTGCACCTGAAAAAATCACTGGATTTGCCATTTGCACCTCCTTCTTTGACGCACCCATTTTTTATCGCGCAAACCGGCCTGTTTACCAAGGTTTTTCTACTGCGTTCCAGGCAGGCCTAAGAGGCTGACTTTTTGGCGCTCCATTGTTGGGGTATACTGGCGCAATGGATAAGTTGAACGCGACCCAGCGGATGCACCTGTGGATCGAAACGAAAAATGGCATGTTCGTTGGGCTCGGACGGGTTCAGTTGTTGGAGCGCATTGACCGATTCGGCTCCCTGAACAAAGCCGCGGCATCCATGGGCATGTCGTATCGCGCTGCCTGGGGAAGAATGAAAAAAACCGAGGCATTGCTCGGCAGGGCCTTGGTTGAAAAACGGGGCCCCAAAAAAGAGTACCGCCTGACCCAATTCGGCCGCGACCTGATCCGCATCTTTAGAGAATGGCAAGAAGACGTGGAACAATACGCGCTCACCCGAGCCCGAGAGATGTTTCCTTGGAAAATTTACCCCTTTGAATCAGAAGAGGATAAACCCAAAGACACGCCCTAAAACAGATGTGCCCCATCCCCTCAGTTCCCGAGAGCGAGCTCTATTGTTTGACATAATAGGTAAGAATAACTACTTTTTAAGTATGAATCATGGGAGCTTCTTATGAAAGCAATCGTTTCCGAAAAAGGGCAAGTAACGATTCCCAAAGCTGTAAGAACGAGGCTTGGCCTCGTTCCAGGCACGGTTATCGACTTTGATACCAAGGGTGGCAAGCTGATCGGAAAAAAGGCGGAAGAGTCCGAGGATCCAGTGCTCGCAGTGACCGGGATCATCCTCAACGCCGTTGATATTGACGCCTACCTCGATGAAACGCGGGGTCCTGCGGAGTGATTACGTCTGTCGACACCTCGGTGCTCCTCGATGTGTTTACCGCCGATCCGAAACATCTTTCGGGTTCGCAAAGCGCACTTCGTCGCGCGATAAACGAAGGTGCTCTGATCGTCTGCGGTGTGGTTGTTGCCGAGCTGCGTCCTTGGTTTCCCAGTAACAAGTTTTTGGTGGATACCCTGAAGCGACTCGAGATTGCGTACTCACCAATCACCCTCGATGCGTCACTGCACGCCGGTGAGGTATGGCGACGATACCGCCGTGCCGGTGGCCCACGGGAGCATCTCATCCCGGATTTTCTGATCGCCGCGCACGCCTACGACACCGCTGATCGACTGCTGACTCGCGATCGTGGTTTCTATCGCAAGTGGTTCAAGCAATTAAAAATTCTTAGCCCTCAAGCCACGAGGTGATACCTAAAACAGATCTGCCAGCTTAAGCTCGCTGTGCACTAGTGAACGTTTTTGTTAATATGCCTTTCTAATTCATTGTTTGACTCCTGAATTATGGAGGTATGCAAAAGTCGGTTAATTTATGAGGCACCTGATAGAACTTGACAAAAAGCTTCTGAAATGGGCTTACCAGTGGCGCTATGAAGATAGTTCATATCTTAAAGCCCTGATTTTTATGGGTGATGGCCCTTTTTGGATGATCATTATATTTTTTTCTGCTCTTACCGGTCAATTATTAAATAACACATCTTTAACTCGGCTGAGCATTATTCTAATGCTCGGACTGGCATTAGGTAATATCTTTTTTACGCCATTGAAGAGATATGTAAAAAGATTGCGGCCTTATGCTGACGCGGGGTTACATCAGGATTTAAATATCGTTATTATAAATCGTGACCCTGGGCATGGTTCAAAGGAATTGGAAAGCTTCCCTTCAGGCCATGTGCTGTGGACAACCATTTGTGTCAGTCTGATATGTTTTCAATTTGGATTAACAGCAGTCTTTTTATTTGGGTGGATGATTCCTGCAATGATATTTCTGCGTCCCTACTTAGGTGTTCATTACCCCAGTGATGTTTTGGCTGGATTTGTCATTGGCAGCATGCTTTCTTTGATCATAATGATGACGTCGCCAATAGTTTTTAACTTCGTAGATTATCTCAAAGGGTTTAACAGCTACAGTTACGGATACTGGGTATTCATAATCCTTTTTTTGATTGTCGGCTTTAAGTCCTGGTTGAAGAGAGTGTAGCCTGCTCTTAATCCTGTCCCCCTAACTACATCCGGAAGTGGAACCGCAGTTGAGGCATCGATGACAGGATCCGGATCGCACCATGATCGATCCACAGGCCGGACACGGGGGCGCGTCCACCTCTTGTTCGAAACCGCGCGATGTGTCCCCAGAGTCTCGAGAGGGCCGCTCTACGGCTTGTGTTGACTCAGATCGGACCACTGTGGGCGGTTGCCGTTCATTGAGAAATTTCAGCTGCAGCCACCTGAAGATGTAGTCCATGATCGACTTTGCAATGGGGATTTCCGGGTTTCGCGTAATGCCCGAGGGCTCGAATCGGGTGTGGCTGAATTTATCCACCAACACCTGGAGGGGCACGCCGTACTGGAGCGCCAGAGAAATGGCCGTGGCAAAGGAATCCATCAGGCCCGATACCACAGACCCCTCTTTGGCCATGCGGATAAAGATCTCGCCCACCATGCCCTCGTCGTACATCCCCGCGGTCAAATAGCCCTGGTGGCCTGAGATGTCGAATTTGTGGGTCAGGCTCTGACGCTCGTCAGGCAGTCGCCGACGGGCCAATTCCGGTGAGGCAGCCCGCTGTGCTTGGACCTTTTTCGCCTTTTCGCTCGTAGAAAGGGGCTGGGTGCGCTTTGATCCGTCTCGATAGATGGCCACGGCTTTTAAGCCGAGCTGCCACGCCTTAACATAGGTGTCGTAAATATCGTCAGCCGTCGCCGACGTCGGGACGTTCACGGTCTTGGAGATGGCTCCGGAAATAAACGGCTGCACCGCACCCATCATTCGCAGGTGCCCCATGGGCGAGATGGTGCGCGTACCCCCTTCGGTCTTAAACGCGCAATCAAATACGGGCAGATGCTCCTCGAAGAGTCCTGGCGCAGCTTCGATGGTGCCTGTTTCCTCGACATATCTTACGATCGCAGCCACCGCATCTGCATCGTAGCCCAGTCGCTCAAGCGCGCCTTTGACGGTTTGATTGACCATCTTTAACACGCCCCCTCCGACAAGGCGTTTGTACTTAACGAGCGCGATGTCCGGCTCAATCCCGGTGGTATCGCAGTCCATCATGAACGCAATGGTGCCCGTGGGTGCGAGCACGGTGACCTGGGCGTTGCGAAACCCGCTCTTGCTTCCCAGCCGCTGGGCTTCGGACCAGGCTTCCCGGGCTGCCTGCAGCATAGCAGGCGAGGCGAGCTCCCCGTCGATGGTGTCGAGTGCCTTAGCGTGCATGTCGATCACATCGACCATGGCCTCCGCGTTTTCGGAGAACTGATCAAAGGGCGCCAGCTTGTCTGCGATGCGGGCGGATTGCGCGTACGCTTCTCCAGTCATCAGGGCGGTCAGCGCTGCAGCATAGGCCCGACCCGCTTCGCTGTCATAGGGCAATCCCCGGCTCATTAGCAGGGCGCCCAGGTTCGCATATCCGAGTCCCAATGGCCTAAAATCCTTGCTGTTTTGGGTGATCGCAGGGGTCGGATACCGGGCGCTGTCCACGATGATCTCCTGCGCGGTTATCATGATGTCAACCACGTGTCGGAATAGATCAGTGTCGAACTCGCCCCCTTCATTGACAAATCGCATGAGATTGAGGGAGGCCAGGTTGCAGGCTGAATTGTCGAGAAACATGTACTCAGAGCAGGGATTTGACGCGTTGATCCTGCCAGATGCCTTGCACGTGTGCCATTTGTTCACGATCGTGTCGAACTGCAGGCCAGGATCTCCGCAGATGTGGGTGGCTTCGGCAATGGCGCGGAACACGTCCCGCGCCCTGTACGTGTCGATAGGGGCGTCGTCGAGAACAGCCCGGGTTTCGTACGTGCGATCTTCCATAACTGCCTGCATAAAAGCATCGGAAACGCGGACAGAGTTATTGGAATTCTGAAAGAAGACAGAGCTGTATGCCTCCCCGTTAATATCGCCGTCGTACCCGGATTCGATGAGGGCCCACGCCTTTTTCTCCTCGTCTACTTTGCACTGAACAAATTCCAGTATATCGGGATGGTCGACATTGAGGATGACCATTTTAGCAGCGCGACGGGTCTTGCCGCCGCTCTTGATAACGCCGGCAAATGCGTCATACCCTCGCATAAACGACACCGGACCAGAGGCCTGGCCACCTGTGGAGAGTTTTTCCCGGGATGATCGCAGCGTGGACAGATTGGTGCCGGAGCCGGATCCGCCTTTGAACAGGTTGGCTTCGACAGCGGCAAGTCTGAGGATGGCGTCCATTGTATCCTCGACCGAGTTGATAAAACACGCCGACGCCTGGGGATGGGCCTCGATGCCCATGTTGAACCAAACCGGGCTGTTGAACGAAGCCATCTGGGTGAGCAAGATTTGGGTGAGCTCGTCTTCAAATGTCTGGGCGTCGTATTCCGAGGCAAAGTACCCACCTGAACGGCCCCACGTCGCGATGGTGGTCACCACCCGATCGATGATCTGCTTGACTGATCTTTCCCGATCACCGCTGCGCGACTGGCTGCGAAAGTACTTGGATACGACCACATTAGTGGCCAGTTGACTCCAGAATTTGGGCACCTCCACGTCTTGCAGCTCGAAAATCTTTTCCCCCCTATCGTTGGTGATTGAAGCAGACCGCAATTCCCACGCCACAGCGTCATAAGGATGGATCTCCGCCTGTGTAAGGACTCTTGAAAACTTGAGGCCCCTGTGTCCCGTGTTTGTCCGCTCCGCTTCGAGCCCCCTTGCCTTGTCCTTCTCCCGGTTTTGGTCGGCCATCCGCATCCCTTCCTCCTGTCCTGGGGCGTCAGTATCCAGTGCCGCGTACGACACCGATGCGCACCAGGAGATTGCTGCGTTTAGCTGTTCGCGATGATCGAGCAGTGTCTTTTGGGCAAATCGACTGCTTTTAAAAAAATTTTACTGCGGGTTTTCGCAGAAAATTTTGGCAAGACCGTCACGATGAACGCACCTACCCACGTTAGTAGATCGCCCGCGGGCGATACCTTAATAAAAAGCACGTTTTGTTCAGTGTTTTCCGTGCCCTATTATGTGCCCGACTTTTGGGGGCGTGTCAAGGTTTCTAACACAATATATTGTGCCTGCCCTGAAAAACACAACAATATATGGTGGATACTGTACATTCCCACAGTATTTTAACACTTATTTCACACTCCCTCCAATGTTCAGTGGACAGATGTCCAGCCAGATATGGTAAATCTAAGCCCGGCCTGCTGTCCTGGGAACCCACCTATCGATCAATTGCCGTTTTTTTGCAATTTGGATCAGAACTTCATTAAATTGTCTTCATGAGACATCACCGCCCGGTGCAATCCAACAGCACCCCTAAGGAACCGCCGATTTCGTTTCAACGGGTGAGTCGTTTCTATCGGCCGAATCGGGCTGCCCTTTACGATATTTCCTTTAATATTTATCCCGGGGAGTTCGCGTATATCGCCGGCCCATCTGGCGCGGGAAAGAGTACCCTATTGCGCCTCATCTACGGCGCTGAGGTGCCCGACACTGGCGCGGTTTTCTACGCCGGGATCGACATGTCCGCGCTCAAGCCTCGTGCCATATCTCTGATTCGGCGCAGCATGGGCATTATTTTTCAAGATTATCGACTTATTCCCGATCTGCCCGTAGGGGCGAACGTGGCCCTGCCACTCGAGGTGGCAGGCATGCGGCCTCGGGAGATTCGGACGCGGGTAACCGAAATGCTGGACCGGGTCGGACTCCGCGATCAGGGCGCTGAGAACGCCGGCAACCTATCTGGGGGAGAACAGCAGCGGGCTGCCATTGCCCGGGCACTCATAGGAGATCCAGCCATTGTCCTCGCTGACGAGCCCACTGGTAGCTTAGATGCCTACAACGCGGATTTTGTTTTAGATCTACTTGAAAAGACCACCGAGCAAGGGACCACGGTCGTGCTCGCAACCCACGACCGCATGCTCATGGCTGCCCGACCTCACCGCACCATCGTCATCAATCACGGCCGAATGACGGGCATGTCCTCGGATGGCACGGAATCCCTTGCCGATTGGGACCAGCCAAGGGATCCGTCCGGCCTCAAACAAACCGGATGATAGGTTAGATCACGAGCCAGATGATGAATTTGATGATGAAGACGATACGAGATGCAGTGGTCGTTCATCGGCTTTTTCACATATTATTGCGCACTGTAGATGGCATGCGCCGGCGACCCTGGCTGCATCTCCTTTCACTCTTTACCCTGTCAGCAGCGTTCTTGAGCTTTACTGCGACGCTCACTGCAGCCATCAATGTAGACGGTCTGCTCGCCCGATGGGTCGGCAGCGCCGAGCTCACCGTGTATCTCCAGGAGGGCACGGACAGTGCCGAGCTGACCCGCCTGTCGAGCGCAATCGAAAAGATCGCAGGCGTTTCCCGGGTTGAGCCCATTCTTCCAGACCAGGCACGGGATCAGTTTGCAGATGATCTCGGTGCATTTGGCAGTGTTGTAAAGAGCATACCGACCCGTGTATTTCCACCGACCATCGACATTCACCTTAAAGGCACGGCAGCGCGCAACATCGCATCGCGCCGGGTGTTGGCCGCGCGGCTAGAGAAATTGGAAACAGTCGCCCAAGTTGACATTTACGATGAGTGGTTCGAGCGGCTGTCGGTTCTGTCCCTTGTGGGTCGACTCGCGAGCTGGGGCCTTGGTTTCATCGCCCTTACAGTGGCGATTCTCGTTGTCAATGCTGTGGTTCGCGCTGGGCTTACTGCCAGAGCGCAGGAGATCGAAGTGTTGGGATTGATCGGTGCGACCCGGGGATACATTCAACTGCCATTTCTATTGGAAGGCGCGCTTGGGGCAGTGATAGCCATGGGCCTGGCCCTGGTGGGGCTTCACGTCCTCATCGACGGGGCGCACGGCCTGATTGGAGAGCTGATGCCGCTCGTGGGGGTATCTAGCTTGGTCGGCTTGACGCTAAACGCCACCCTACTCCTCCTTATCGGGGCCATGCTAGTGGGCCTGGTGGGCGCGCGACTTTCACTCAGGGGCTTGACCCGTGCCTAATGCTACTCGGTTTAAATGCCATCCATGGGCAATTGCGCCCATCACAGTTTTTTTCGGCGTTGCGGTTGTCCACGCAGATGACCTTACCTATGTTTCAAAATCAGAACTACAGAGTGAGATTGACCGTCGCTCCCTCGATATCGAGCGGACCCAAGCCAGGATTGCAGAGCTCCAGCAGCAAAAAACAGAGGCAGTGCAATCCCTCAACATAGCAACTGCAAATGCAGACAACGCCAACGCCCTTGCTGTTGCCCGCGCAACCCTGCTCTATCGGCTCACGCGCAGCGGTAGCTCTCTGCGCTACCTGTTGGGATCGCCCGATGCGGTTCAATTCCTGAAAAGGATCAATCAACTAAAGCATCTCTTATCCGACAGCCTCATGGCCGAACGTCAGGCAGAGCTCAGGCTGGCCCAAGCAAAGGAACGGGTTTGGGACCTAGAGCGGGAAAAACAGAACGCCGAGGAGATGCTCGCCATGCTGCAACAGGCGCTTTTAGATTTAAAAAACGAGGGAGGCGGCACCTAACCTAATTGGGCATTTCCGTCAAGATGTGAGTTCTTTTCACGGCCGAACGCCTCACGTGTGGTGATGGGAAGACACCATTTGGGGCGAATTGCCAGGTTAATCGCCCATCAAAAGCTGGCATGTGCATTGCTCTATTCCTCCAGCAACCCGATGGTCACCCGGATCGGAGGACACTGCATTGCGGTTGAAGAGGTAGATTTTGAAACTGTGCGATATATCGAGCTTCTATTCAGATTCAGGCGGCGGTGTCCGCACGTATCACGAACAAAAGAAGCGCTTTTTCTCAAAGAGCCAAGATCACGCGTATGTGCTCATCATCCCATCGACCCGTTTTAGCGTGGAGCGATCTGATCGAATCACCATTTACCGCGTCCGTGGATTTGTCGTGGCTCGCCGTCCAGTATATCGGCAGATATGGGATTTGTTTGCACTACGACGCATCCTAATGCAAGAGCGGCCCGACGTAATCGAGATCGGCTCTTGCTACCTCGACAACTGGCTGGCAATGGCCAGTACCTTGGGGTGCGCGCCGGTTCTTGCGGGTTTTTATCACGCGGATTTTCCAGATAGCTACATGGCGCCGGCAGTTGGGGGATTTCCCAAGCCCATTGCCAAGAGGTTTATCGATTTTTGGAAACGCTACGTTCGGTTTGTCTATGGTAGCTTTGATGTGACCTGCGTGTCCTCAGCCTACGTACAGGAAAAGCTAATGTCGTACGGTATCGACAATACCCATAAAGTGCCCCTGGGTGTGGACACGGACCGGTTTCACCCTCGTCATCGGTCTCTTGAATTGCGGCGCAGCATGGGCCTTCAGCCAGAGGAGCGGCTCATATTGTATGTGGGTCGCTTTAGTTCAGAAAAGGGCATCGATACGTTGCTCGCAGCGTTGCCGGCCCTGGCGGCCGTCCCGGAAAGTCGGGTCGTGCTGGTTGGGAGAGGGCCCCTGTTGCAAAAAGTCGAACAGCGCGCCCAGGCATTTGAACGGGTAACCGTGCTCCCACATATCGATGACAGGGACACCCTTGCCCGCTTATACGCTTCGGCCGATGTCTTTCTCTCTCCAGGTCCGTACGAAACGTTTGGATTGTCCACCCTAGAAGCCATGGCCTCGGGGCTACCGGTCGCAGTGGCCGCCCAAGGTGGCGCAGCTGAATTGGTTCAAGCGGCCAAAGGTGGCGCTTTGTTTAAGCCGGGAAGTGCCGATGATTTAGTGGCTGCAGTGACAAAACTGATATCAGCAGATGCGCCAAAGGTAGGAAGACAGGCCCGGCAGCACGTGGTGGCCACCTATTCCTGGGACGCGACCTTTCGTTCCATGTTGACGCTTTATCAACACAAAATGGCAGAAAAGCGCAGGCGTCACCCCCTGGTATATCCCCAGGAACAGGCCGTTTACCGGCGTTTCAGAACAACTTGAGTTGCTTTGCCGCGGGGTTGCGAGGCGGTAGGGTGCAGGACGTGCGCACAATTGCAGTGGGTGGGACTTTGGACAAGAATGGAGAAGGGCCGCCTGGTAGGGCTTGGCCAAAGAGGGTTCTCTTTGCCGCGTAGCTGATAACGCACAGGCGCTTTGCGCGCGTGATGGCCACGTACAGCAACCGTCGCTCTTCCTCCGGGGCTGCAGTTAGACCGCCCACATCTAGGGGGACGAGGCCGGGTTCTACACCGGCGATAAAAACAGTGTCGAATTCCCTGCCCTTGGCCGCATGCATGGTCATGACCGCCACTTTTTGGGACCGGGGATCGTGGGGGTCGTCTTCTCCTATGGCCAGGCTTGGAATGCCACTTTGGCCGAGTGCGTCGAGAATTGCTTTGCGCTGTGCCTTTGTGCGGCTGAGGATTGCCACGTCCCCAAATCCCACGTCAGTGCGTTCGGCCTCTCCACCCCGGCCTGAATCGACAGCAAAGGTGCTGCTGCCGCCGATGAGGCGCTCTAAACGGATCACGATTTGCTCGGCTTCGCTCTTGGCCGTTGGGCAGGCCACTATCTCGACGGGCGGGCCCGGTCGTATCGCTCCCAGTGATTTTGCAGGGCTGGTCACGGTGCTCTTGGCCACACTGAGTATGGCATCTGTCAATCGATATGAAGTGCTCAAATGAACGGTTACTGCTTTGGGAAACGCTTCTGCAAAACGGGAGAAATGGCCGGGTTTGGCCCCGCGGAAGCCATAGATGGCTTGAAGTGGATCGCCGATGACCATGAGGGATCTACCATCTGGGCAGAGCTGCTTGACCATGGCGGCCTGGACATCGTTCACATCCTGATATTCGTCCACGCACACCACATCAAACCGGTCAGTCACCGTTTTCGCCTCATCTCCTTTGGCCTCGATGAAGCGGTAGGCACAAAGCACCAGGTCGTCGACATCCAATGCGGAACGCGCCTCTAGTAAATGCTCGTATTGGTCAAATAGGCGCAGGAGGCTCTGGTCCTTGGCCAAAAATTGCTTTGGATCTGTGTGTTGCTTTGCCAGGCTGATCTGCCCGATGATGTCATCGATGGATCGGGCGTCTGTCTGGGATTGGGCCGCCTGCATTACCAAATCCCGTCGATCTGTATCTTCGACGATGTGACGGCCGTTCCGATTGCCGCTCACCTCGATCGCCCACAGGCCAAAACTGTGGAATGTATGCACCGCTGGGCCGGCTGCGTCCGGTGGGGTACCGAGGGCCTGAGCCAGTCGTTCTCTTAGCTCGTTAGCAGCTTGATTCGTGAATGCAATGGCGAGCACCCGATCTGGCTGCACCGCGCCTGTTTGTATTAGGTGGACAATGCGTGCCACCAGAGTCCGGGTCTTACCCGTACCTGGCCCGGCAACGACGATGATCGGTCCGGTTTTGGTCTCGACGACCCGCTGCTGATCCGAATCTAGTCCATCGAGGGGGTCATAATGCCCATCCCCTTGTCCCGCTTCCTTTTGGGAGGGGCTTGTAGACGGACTCTCAAAATCCCCCCGGCCCCCTTTTTCAAAGGGGGAGCATTCGAAAGTCGGGCTGGGGGTTATCCCCGGTCCTGAGGAGTGTTTGAAAGTCCCCTTTGACAAAGGGGATTTAGGGGATTTCGTTCCAGCGGGCAATGCATCAGAAGTTCCTTTTGGTCCGATGCTTTTAACGCCGCCAATAGCCATTTGCCCCAACAGCTGGTCTCGTTCTCCTGGGTCAAAAATGCGAATGGTGCCAAACTCCCCGTCATAGCCCGCAGCGATGAGCAGCTCCTTGTCGCGAACCCGGCGGATCGCCTCTGCAAGCGGGGCATCGCCCACCCGTTTGATATCCTCCAAAGGCACATCCTGCAGCACTGTAAGCTCGGGTCCGAGGGCGTCGAGGACCCGCGTGACAAGCGCTTGGACCTTTTTGCTATTCGGGCCCACGCTGAGCACCTCGCCTGCAACTTCGCTCAATGGCACCAGGCTTTTGAACGGAGGTGCCTTGGGGGGTGTGTATCCGGCTTTCCGATCCGCGAGGTCCATGACCCGGCTCATAACACCGACCGTAATGGGGCCACCACACGTGGGGCAGCGGCCTTCGTGTTCCCTGGACCTATGCGGCTCAAGGCGTATCCCGCACTTGCGATGACCGTCCAAATGATACTTGCCCTCTTCTGGAAAAAACTCGATGGTGCCAAAAAATCCCGATCCGCCTCTGAGCGCATTGAACAGTGGCTCATACCCCAGGTCGATGTCCAAGAGATTGGCTTCCCGGCCGAGTTTTTGGGCTGAGTGGGCGTCGGAATTGGAAATAAGGGTGACCCGATCGAGATCGCTCACCCGCCAGTTCATCGGGGGGTCTGAAGAAAGTCCGGTTTCCACCGCAAAGATATGGTCTGCCAAATCGCCAAAACACTCGCCGATACTGTCGAATCCGGACTTGGACCCCAATAGGGAAAACCAAGGGGTCCAAATGTGGGCAGGTACGAGAAACGCAAGCGGATCCGATGACAGGGTTATTTCCAAAAGATCCCGGGCATCCAGACCGAGGATAGGGCGGCCGTCCGAGGTCACGTTACCAATTGCAGCGAGCTTGCTGGTGAGCGCTTTTGCCGCGTCTATGGATGGAACAAAGATCAGGTTGTGATTTTTGCGGGTTCTCCCGTCTTTTTTGTAAATGTTACTGATTTCCACTTGGAGTACGAACCGCACCTCACCCGAACATGCCGCGGGCACCCCGTCTTCTGCTGCGGCCACGAGATCGGGCCGCAATCGAAACAGGCCTTGCTCTGCAGGGATGAGTTGTTCCTCAATTTCACCCATCCAGCCCGGGTGGGTGAAATCACCGGTGCCAATCAGATGAATACCCTTTAAAAGTGCTGCCCTGTGGAGCGATACGAAATCGAGGGACTTTGCAGTGGCCCTGGAAAACCGCGAGTGAACGTGTAAATCGGCGATAATATGCATGGGCTGCATGGTAAACCCACCGCGCTCAAGTGCAAAGCGCATTCATTAAAAAGCTCGAAAACCAGCAGTTCAGCCGTCGCCAACCCGGGTTAAGACCGCGCTCAATAAATATTAGGTTGACGTGATCTTGCCTCATGGCCAGAATTCCCCAAAAACGACCACATACAGGGAGGTCGACAATGGCTAAAATAGAAGGATTTCGAATTAAGAATTTCCGTACATTAAAAGACGTTACGCTTGGCCGCCTGTGGAATTTGCAGCAGGCAGAACCTATTACACCTATGACTGCTGTTATCGGCAAAAATGGCGTTGGAAAAAGCACCCTATTCGATGCATTCGGATTCTTAGCGGATTGTTTGAAAAACGGCGTTGAAGAAGCATGTGATGCTCGAGGACGAGGTGGCTTTAGAAAAATTTTGTCTCAAGGGCAAAGTGGGCCAATCGAGTTTGAGGTCTATTACAAAGAGGATGGCAATGCCAGGCCCATAACCTATGAGCTGTCGATAGATATCGATTCTTCGAGTCGACCCCATGTTAGCAAAGAACGTCTCAGGCAACGCCGAAAAGGACAGAAACATGGTTGGCCGTTTTCCTTTTTAGTCTTAAACAGCGGAAAAGGTGTTGCTTGGAAGGGAGAACAGGAAGGCCGACAGATAGATGAAACAAAGGAAGACTTCGATCTTTTAGGCTTGATGAAATCTATCAAATCTGGGGAAGCCAAAGAGGAATCCAGAGAAACTGAAGTTGTTGAGCTGGAAGACTACCGCAAACTTGGTATCGCAACCTTGGGGGCACTCAAACAACATCCACGCATCTCAGCGTTTCGACGGTTTATTGAAGGGTGGTATCTCAGCTATTTTACACCGGATGCAGCACGCAGTCTTCCGCTTGCTGGTCCACAGAAACATCTCAATATTCATGGAGACAATCTCGGAAATGTTGTCCAGTTCATGGAACGCGAGCACCCGAAACGGTTTCAAGCGATTTTGAAACGAATTGCAGAAAAAATACCCGGCGTAAATAGAATCGACACTGAATTAACAAACGATAGTCGGCTGCTACTTCGATTCAATGACAAAGGATTCCAGGATCCTTTCTATTCACAGCAGATGTCCGACGGTACGTTAAAAGTATTCGCCTATCTCTTGTTATTGGAAGACCCCACACCTCCCCCGTTTCTGTGCATCGAAGAGCCGGAAAACGGTTTGTACCACAAGCTGCTTGAGTCCTTGGCAACCGAGTTTCGCGAGCATGCCACTGGGCGCAAAGGTGGTTCACAGGTGTTTATTACGACACATCAACCTTATTTTGTTGATGCGCTAGAGCCTAAGGAGGTTTGGGTTTTAGAAAAAGCGGGAGACGGATTTACAACCATTCGCAGAGCCAGCGATGATGACATCGTTAAAAACATGGTGGCGGAAGGATTGCCTTTGGGCGGTCTTTGGTACAGTGATTATCTGGATGCGAGGTAGTATTCATGCATTTTGAAATCCTCGTCGAAGATCAATCCGGCAAAAAGGCCCTCGACATTCTCGTGCCTAAAATCATTGGCAACGACAACACGTTTACAGTCAAACCATATAAAGGAATAGGGCGTATTCCAAAGGGGTTAAGGTCTCATAGCGACGCCAAAAAGCGCATTTTGCTTGATCAACTTCCGAGGCTTCTGCGCGGCTTTGGAAAGACCTTTGCGAATTATCCGTGTGATTATCCAATCGCTGTTATCATCGTGTGTGACCTGGATGACAAATGTCTGAAAGCTTTTCGGGACGAGCTTCTCGCAATACTTAATCAGTGCAATCCCAAACCGGACACTCGTTTTTGTATTGCCGTCGAGGAGGGTGAGGCGTGGTTTCTAGGTGACATTCCAGCTATCAAGGAGGCTTATCCAAAAGCGAGGGATTCGGTTTTGGATACATACGAGAACGACTCCATTTGCGGCACATGGGAAAAACTCGCAGATGCGATTTACACTGGCGGCGCATTTAGGCTTTCCGCTAAAGGTTGGCAATCGGTCGGCAAAGAGAAATCAGTGTGGGCTGAGAGAATCACTCCGTTTATGGATGTGAATAATAACAAATCGCCGAGTTTTAACTATTTTCGATCCAAACTTGTTGCATTAGCCGGTGTTAGGACTTGAGAGAGAGCGAGATTTGAACGATTACATCGAAGACACGCTCTCATACCCACAAATTCGTTGTAGGCTGCCGTCTGGCTAGGGGAGGCGTGAAATGTCAGAAGTCGACCTTGCCCGGTTTGCGCGCGCCCATGAGCGGATAGCGCCCCATATCGTCGAGACCCCATGTTGGGAATCCCCCCTGCTGTGCCACGAGCTCGGTGCCCAGGTGTTTTTAAAACTCGAAAACCAGCAGGTTACAGGATCGTTCAAGGTGCGGGGGGTGGTGAATAAATGCTTGTCCCTTCGCAACAGCGACCAACAAAAGCCGCTCATCGCTGCGTCGACCGGCAATCACGGCGCTGCATTTGCCCACGCCCTGAGGCGGTTTGATTTAAAAGGCATGCTCTTTGTGCCCGAGAATATCGATCCTCACAAGCGACGCGCTCTGGTGAACACGGGCGTCCAGCTGGTGTTCTTTGGGACCGACTGTGTGCAGACCGAACACGAGGCGCTCCACAGGGCAAGAGAGACACACGGCATCTATATTTCGCCCTACAACGACTGGGACATTATTCGCGGTCAGGGCACCATTGGGATTGAAATCATGGCCCAATTGGGTGCGGTGGATGTGGTTTTCGTGCCAGTCGGCGGCGGTGGATTGATTTCCGGCATAGCTGCTTATTTGAAAGCTGTATCCCCCAAAACCCGCATCATCGGCTGTCAGCCAGCTGCCTCTCCAGTGATGGCAAGCTCCATCGAGGCCGGGCACATCGTCGAAATGGAGAGCTTTCCAACCCTATCAGACGCCACTGCTGGCGGCATAGAATCCGGGGCAGTGACGTTTGATCTGTGTCGCCAGTTTGTGGATGGGTTTGTGATCGCGACTGAGGAAGAAATCCAGACCGCCCTGGAGCAACTGGCGACACAACTGCACCTAGCGGTCGAAGGCGCTGCTGCCCTGGCCTTGGCTGCTGCCAAAAAATCCAAACCTGAAATCCAGGGAAAGCGGGTCGCGCTGATCATCTCAGGAAGTGGGGGTAAATCGAGCTCATAACCCCTGGCTGACCAATGGGGTGACCGGCCCTTTTTTTTTGCCCCGTTCAAAGGTAGACTCGACTTTCGAATTCGGTCAGGCCAGGCACCAGGGATGAGACCATGACCATGCACGTCTTTTGGGCAGGTGTTTTTGCTATTTCGCCGCTCCTTTTTGGGAGTTGCGACCGCGGTTCCAAAGCAACGGCATCCAGTCCTCTCCCCCATATGAGAAGCGCCGAGGAAGTAAAAATGGAAAACAATAAATATGAAAATGGAGATGGAAAAAACCCTTTGGCAGACCCACGCGTGGCATCGGCAGTGTTTTTTCCAAGGCCAGATATGCCCTACGGGCCCGAGTCGCCTGTTGCGCAGGACCATTTTTTCGATGCAGCTGATGGCGTGCGGCTTCGCCTGAGGCTGTTTTTAGGAGAGAAGCGCGCACCTATTATCCTCTTTTTTCACGGAAACGGCGAAACTGCACGCGACTATGACCTGATCGCCCCGGACTATCTGGCTCTGCCAGCCTCGTTTGTCGTGGCCGAGTACCGGGGGTACGGGCCCTGTACGGGGTCGCCTTCAATCACCACTTTTTTACCGGACGCCCACCGCTCTCTCGACGCGTTAAAAGCCATCCTGAAAAAGGAAGGGCGATTGGGGCCGATTGTGGTCATGGGACGGTCGTTGGGGTCGGCTCCTGCCATTGAACTCGCTGCCACGCGCTCCCGGGAACTCGCCGGTCTGATCATCGAGAGTGGGTTTGCAAATATAGTCCCCCTGTTGACGCTCATTGGGGTGCCTGCTGCTTCCCTCGGCATTACCGAAGACCACGGCCCAAACAATTACAAAAAAATGGCCAGCATTGCACTGCCTACCCTGATTATCCACGCTGAAAACGATACGATTATCCGGTTTGAAGAAGCTGAGCTGTTGCATGGGGCCTCAGCTGATGCGGGTAAGGTGCTCTTTCGCGTGCCCAGCGCTGGTCACAACGACATCCAAGCCAGGGCTGGTAACGCTTATTTTCACCGCATTCGCGAGTTACTATCGCGCGTCAGCACCGGGGAACGCGACGCTTCATGATACCCGACGCGTATCGCGCTCTGATCGTGCGCTACTGGCTCGCCTTGGCCATCGTCTTCACAGCGATGTTGGCCTGGTTGCTGCCCGGTCCTGCCAAGGCCCTGCCAAAGTTGCATATTCTCGATATTGGCGTGGTGCTTGTTATGTTTCTCGGATCCCTCAAGCTCACGCCATCGCGCTTCAAGCAAGCAGCGGCAAAACCCCACTACGTCCTGTTGTGCGTGTTGAGCGCCTTTGGCCTGGCACCTATTGTCTCTCTCGTGTTGGCAGATGCTTTTGGCCTTGGGAGCGAGCCCGATAGATTGGCTGTATTGATCTCTTCGGCACAGGCCACCACCCTGACGACCGGTATTGTCCTCACCGAAGTGGCCGGGGGCAACATGGCACTGGCCATGGTGATGACCGTGGTCAATAATTTTGTCACCGTGTTTTTGACACCGCTCCTATTCAGGGTGTTTGGCAATACCGAGATCGAGGTCGACCACACGGCCATGGGTGCTGAGATAGCCCTAAAAATAGTGCTGCCCGTTATTGTCGCCCAGTTGATCCGCAGGCCATTTGCGGGCCTTGTCGCGCGCCATTCGCAAAAGATGTCCATTGCATCTCAGATCATCATCCTCATTTATATCTATGCGGGCGTGGCAGCTGGGATCGAGCAGTTGACGGGAAAGGCCACGGTGCTGCCTCAGGTGATCGGCTTTGCATTGGTCCTTCACCTCTGTCTTTTAGGTGCAAACACCCTCATCGCCAGGATAACCATGGGATCTGCTTTGGAGCGCACCGCGTTCGTTTTGTGCGCATCCCAAAAAACCCTTCCAGCGGCGATTCTTATTTGGAAAGGTTATTTTTCAGCCCTACCTCTTGGACCGATCGTCGCTGTTGCCTATCACTTGATTCAGTTGGTGATAGACTCCATTATCGCGCCTGGATTTAAGAGATTGCCGCTGATTCGAGATAGGGAAAAATAACCGCCGGCAACCACACGGAGGACGACATGTCACAGGAACAAGGCGATTCATTTTCAGTTGATTTTTCAAATTTTTTCGACCCCAGGACTGCCGGACTTCTCGTCATCGACGTTCAAGAGAAGCTCTGGCCGTTTATCTCGTCTCGGGAGCAGGCCCTGAAGCGGATGGTCCAAGCCATTCACGTGGCCGGTGAAATGGGCTTGCCCATACTCGTTACCGAGCAATACGTCAAAGGCTTAGGCGCTACCATCGCGCCGATCACCGAGGCACTCGATAAATACGACGCATACCACCCGATTGAAAAATTCGCCTTTTCCTGCTTTGGCGAGCCCAACTTCGAAGAGGCCTTTGACGCGACAGAAATCGAAACCCTCGCCGTCATCGGCATCGAGGCGCACGTGTGTGTGCTGCAGACCTCCCTGGACGCCATCGACCGGGGACTCGACGTGTTTTATATCGCTGAGGCCACTGGATCGCGGGATCTAGACCACAAGGCAGAGGCCGTGCACCGGGTCCGGGACACAGGGGCCATAGTCGGCTCGGTCGAGATGTTTGCCTTTGAAGCCATGCGCACAGCCAAGCACCCGGCCTTTAGGAAAGTTCAGAAGATCATCGTTTAACGCCCGCTTCGAAGATGGGAAAAGCGAGACGAAAATGATGGAACCCTACACGTTTGCGATGTAGGCCCGCATTAAAAGATAGATCAGCAGGCCGTTGAGTAGATGCCATACAAAATGGAGGCCGATGGGCAAGACGTCGCACACGAGCATGTCGGTCGAACGGGCGGTCAACGCTACCAGGAACACGGCTGCTGAACCAAGGAGCAGATAGGGCGATTTCTTTTTCTGGCAGATGTGAACGATGCCTAGCGCGACCAGGAGCACAAAGCCCGGTGCGTACATCACAGAGCCGTTGAGCAGATCCGGGAACTGCCCGGCCAGATAGATCCCAATGGCAAACACAATCATTACACCGATGCACCATCGGCGCCTCAAGCCAGTGATGCGGCGGAGATACAGCCAGAGATAACAGACCTCAAACATCCCTATCGGAATGACGTCCGCCATTTCGGCCCACCTCGACGCAAAGGTGTGAAACAGACTACTGCCTATCCCGATCGCTACAATCAGTACTGTCAAGGCAACGACAGACCTGTCTGGCTTGCCCTGCCGGGACGCCCAGCGCCACGCTGCGAACGCAGCGATAAAAAAAGACAAATTGGTCAGCGTGTTCAGTGGCTCGGCCCACAGTCCAGGCTCGGTTCGCTCGCAGTAGAGGTCAATCACAAACCCATCCTCCAAACTTGGATTGTCGTTCGTCAGATATTACACGCGCGTATGTCCATCATCAAATGGCGTTCGCGATCGCAATCAAATGTAGAGAAAATTGGCGATTTGACAATTGGGCCAGATATTCCGATGCCAGATTAGGATACAATCAGTCGCAATAAACCCATGACGGTGCCTACAACCCCACCTGAATCCGGGTAGCACTTGGGCCAAAATGTCCGGTGCCGCGCCTTACCTCGAAGAAGCCCTCGAGGCCCCAGTTGGTGCCCCAGCTATTCTTTGCGTACCAAGTATTATTTGTATCATTCCAACCGACAATAGCAGCAGCGTGATTCATTTGCCCTGGCTCGGGGTCGTAGATACCGCCGGTGTATGCATAAAGCGCATCCGACGCATAAATTGGTATTAATACAGGTCCGTACTGCAGCCCATTTTTAATTTCAGCATCTGTCACCGAGATGACTTGGGCGTCTGAAATTTTTACCAGGGTGCCATCCGCCTCATTACATTCGGGGGGTAATTCACAGGTATTGAGGGGATTGGGGAGACAGGACTCGACGGGCACGCCGGTTGTCATTGCAAATTCCAGATACTCGGATTGAGACGGTGCACATTGCTGGAGGAACAATTCCGAGAGATCCAAATCCAGGTCTGGATCGTCTTTTGCGATGTTGTAAGCCGCCTCCATGCAGGAGACGATCGCAAATGCAAAACACGAACCCATTGCCGACTGGTCTTTCGCAGGCGTGGTCCAATCTTCCCCATCCACATCCCGCCAATCAAATATCCCAAGGGTGTTTGTATCTGACGCCGATTCGGTCTCGGTATCTGAATCCGTTGCTGTTTCTGTATCTAATGTCGTTTCAGTTTCTGTGTCCGTTGCTGTTTCTGTATCTGATGCTGTTTCACTCTCTGTTTCTGTATCTGATGCTGTTTCCGTGTCCCCGCTTGAATCCGTATCTGTTCCACTATCTGCCCCACCATCTATATCAGTCTCGCTACCTGTATCTATTCCCGTATCTGTAGATGTTTCAGTGCTGCTCGATGTATCTTCATCCTCGTCGCTACCTTGACATCCTACCAAAGCCATCCAAACGATTGCACCACAGATAAAAGCGCTATTTACAGTTCTCTTTCCCCGCATGGTCTATTCCTTTCCTTTAATTTAGCTAAAATATTTGACTGGCATGGTAATGAGTTTCCCTATTTTCTGTCAAATGCTTCTTTCATCGAAGAGAGCGATTTGCGCGCCCTTCAATCTACAACCGCCAGAGGGGGCCTAGGTCTATGAGTGCGGTGAGGCCGCGGGCCGGGCCGTTGACGCTGGATCCGTGATAGCGGTAGGGGGCATCAAAGGCGTTTTCAAGGGCAATCGAGGCAAAGAACAGATCGTCGATGCGGTAGTTCAAACGCAGATCTAGCACGGCAAATCCCGGCGTGCCGCCCCGTGGAATGCGCTCGTCAGATATGTCGGCCAGGGCCAGCCGGTCTTGCGTGGCTGCAAACCGCAGGGCCGCGCCCACTGATAAGCCAGTTGGGTGGTGCCAGAGAATTTCTGCGGTTCCGTTAAACGGTGGGATCCGGGACAATGGCACCTTATCTTCAAATGGAATGGCCGGGTCTGAGGGCGGATCCCCCAAGTTGGGACCCTCGCCATGGGTCCAGGCTGCAGTGAGGCGCGCGACCAGGTTATCGGACAAATCAACCTTCAGATACGCCTCCAATCCGCGGATCCTCGAGGCGTCATCGGCGTTGGCAAGCTGGAATCGATTCCAAGAGGTCTCACACTGGGGCGTGTTGGGAGGACAGTCGGTGATCGCCATTGGCCGCTTGACCACAGCGCCGTGGAGCGTCGTGTTGAACGCCCAGAGCGCCAATGTCAGTGGGCCGAGCTCTGACATCCGGACCCCGATCTCCAAGGTGTGGGCGATCTCTGGCGCAAGGTCTGGGTTTTCGAATTGGAACCCAGGCCCGGTTTGTTGCCGAGATGTCATGTCGTCCAAATTGGGGGTCCTCAAAGACCGGTCTGCGTTTAGGTGCAGCTGTAGCTGGTCTGAAACCCGCACTTCCAGACCTGTATTGCCCACGAGGGGGGTCCAATTTTTATTCACTGCCTCAGAACCTGCTTGGGGTACGGATGGGGCGTGTGCGCTAAACCATGAAAACCGCCCGCCGGCCCGCCATGTCAAGAAGCGCCACAGCAGTGCTTGCGCCTCTAAGAACGCGCCGCCGTAAGTATAGTGGGATCCATCGACATACTGACCGCGGCCTTGCTGTTGGGTGAAGGTAATATCTGTAAAGCGAATCCAAGAGAGCGACGTCACCCGGTCGTGATACGTGTCAGCGCCATAATTCAGGACCAATTCTAGCTGAGGAGCGATCCTTGCCGTGCTCGTCTTTGCGGTAAGCGTGACACCGAATGTATTGACGTCATCTCGCCCGATGTTTTCGACAAAGCTGGCCGGCCGGTCCAGGGTGCGGCGTTCGTGCTGGTTCTGCCACGAAAGGGTCATCCGCAGGCTATGTAGCAGGGCCATCTTGGGCTCGGCTTCCCACGCCCCGTAGACCAGGGTGCGGAACTGCTCGTCGTATTTCAGACACTCATCGTGGGGCGCGTAGGCAGCTGGGCACTGATCCGTGCGCGGGGCATCGTACTGTCGATAGGCATGGGCAGCGAGCTTTAGCCGATGACGTGGGTTTAGCTGATATACCAAGCTACCGTCTGCGGTGAGCTCGTCAAACCCGGTGCCGAGCTGGGTGCGGCCGTCCTCGGCCATTCGAGGCACCAGGGGCGGGCCACTGCCATCTGGGCTCGATATCGGTCCGCTGCTTTGTAGCAGACCCATGGTGCGTCCGCCCATGCCGCCGAAAAAAGCAAATGATTTTCCAAGGGTGAGGTTGGTTTGAATCCGTCCGCCCTTTTCCCGGTCCGCAGTGGCTGTGCGCAACAGGAGGTGGGGATCCCATGTCGCAAGGTCTGTCTCATGGGCAGGGGCCAGGAGAGGTTCGATGGGCAGGGCCAGGATCACGCCGCCAAGGGCATCTGATCCAAAACGCGTCGATGCGCCGCCCCGAACTATCTGAATCGATTGGATGGCCTGGGAGTCCAGGGTGAAGAAATATTGATTCGGCCCCTGGCGGTAGGTGCTGTTGTTGAGGCGAATGCCGTCGAACAGGATGAGGGTCTGCTGGCCGGTCAAACCGCGGATAAACGCAGACCCCTGGCTGTGGGCGGTCTGCTGAACAAACACCCCGGGTTCATAGCGCAGCGCATCTGGCGTTGACCTGGGCAGCCGATACTCGATATCCTTGCGGGTCACTTGGCTGCCAGCGCGATGCTGGGGCAATCCAGGCGCGGGTGGCCGCCCGGAAATAACTATCGTTTCGTATGTATTGTCTTCATCTATATCTACTATATCTACATCTTCTGCAGCAATAGCTTCATCATCCACACCTGCGTCATGCTGGCTCGCATTATCGAGCAACTGGGGTGGATGTTCCTCTGCTCGCAGGGGTAAGACAAAAGCGAGAAGGATGGCGAAAACCCATAGGTACATCAAGTAGTTTTACGGGCAGACGTAGATTGCGTCCAGGGCACTGAGCACAGATTCAACTGCCACGTCAGGGGCCTGCTTGTCGATTTCTGACAAGAGCAGATCAGCGGTGGCTGGATTCCGTTCCCGGGTCTCTCGGTCGAGGAGCGGTACCATGATCCGAAGTGCTTCCAGCGCGCCTTGCTGGTATTCGCCGGTTGCGCACCCCAGGGCAACGAACCGCTGGCGCACCAGCATGGCCATGCCGTGCAGCAAAGCCACATCGAGCTGTTCGATGGCCTGGGCCTGGAGGTTCGGGTTTTCCGCTGGCACTGCTGGATCGATATCTCGCCAGCAGCGGACCGCGAGCACGCCGTCATAGGCCCGGTTATGGGCAAGGGGAATAAATCGATAGATATCCGCGGCCAGGCCAACAGGGCTCTCCCTGGGGGTACCGCCGCTGTAATAAGCCCAGCAACTATCGCAGTCTTTTGGGGTCTCAGCGCATGTGGTGGCCTCCTTGTTCGCCGAGACATAGAGGAACCACTCCAATGCAGCTTCGATCTTGGCCGCGTTGACGATCATCTCCTCACCCTGTGCGCCAGCGGCAAAGGCGCTGGTAATCAGGGGCTGTAACACGGCCGGACCAACGCAGTAGTCTGGATTGGCCGTTGCCACGCCCGGGTCTTCACAGCTGCCCTCAGCCGGGCTTGGGTAGTGGGGATCCCACCGACGGGCCACCCGGGATCCAAGCCCTTGTTCCTCTTCGAAACGCATGCGGGCAGCGATGAAATCGTCTGCTTGTACGTTCATGTTCTCCCAAAGCAGTGCACCTATTGCGTCGTACGCTGCCACCCGGGCAATCGAAGAGACATTGGCCTCTATCTGATGGTAGGCATTGTCGTCTGAAATACACGGCGCCCACATATCATTGGCCGACCCGTTGTCCTGGGGCGTATAGTCTGTTGGCGAAGGCAGGCACCCTGAGGTGTCAGGATTGAGGGCCAATTCATCTTCAGTACAGGGCTCCCCTGGGCCTGTCGACGCGTCGGGAATATCTCCGCTTTCATCTGGATCGCTTTCAGAACAAGCAATAAGCAAAGCAAAACACAGGATTATAGAGATCGCTAGAATACCTTTCATAAACTGATAAACCTCCTAAACCGTTATATTAAACCACCTCCACTCATTCCATCCAATTAATAAATAAAATCTGGCTTTGTCTCAAAAGGGTAGCGACTTCTGAGATGTCGCCGTTTGAAGTCCCGAAGGGGCGACTCCATACCAGCCCAGCGCACCGCGCTGGGTCGGGTATCCACATAAATGAACATAGCCCTGAAAGGGCGATCCATTTGCCCAATCTCCGAGGAATGGAACGGCCTTACAGGCCTGTAATTATTATTTTTTTCCTTTACCCAGGGCGCTGCCATGGGCTGGTATGGGATGCCCCTTCGGGGCGGCAATAAACGCCGCTACCCTTTTTGAAACGGAGCTCTGGTGTTGGTTTATGAGGAGTATAGGCCCGAAGTACTTTGGACAGGCTGGGATACCCGATAAAAAATTCTGATTAGACTGAATTTTTTCAGAGTTGAACCGTTATTGGTTCTTAGGAGGCGTTTTGAGATGTGTGTGGGGGGATTCTCACTCAGGATGCTGATCGGTGTGGCGCTCCTTGCCATTGGGTGCAGCATCAGCAATAGTGATGCGGATCGTTGCGGTCCAGGCTTCTGCTTTAAGGACCATGGTTGCTGGGTTGATACGTCTCCGGTATGTGTGACAGACAGCGATACCTCAGACATCGATGCTGGCGAACCTGACAGCGGCGTGCCAGATACCGCTCCAGATACGGATAGCGATACCGGCGATACCCAGCCCACAGGCCTGGGCGAGCCGTGCACTGGACCGGGTCACGAAGACTGCGCAGGATACGATGCAGACCACTGTGCATCGGATCCATTCGATAATTACGTGGGCATCTGCACCATCAAAGACTGCACCACTGACCCTGATAATTGTCCTGATGGCTGGCGGTGCTGCCACCTCATCGAGATGGCGAACAGCCCCAATATTTGCCTTCTGGCAGAGGATTACCAAGCTCAATTCGAGGCCGGCATATGTATCGAATAGGTATAAATTGGATTTTTTTCGGGTCTCTTACCACTTGTATGGCCCTGTTGTCCTGGACACCAATGATAACCGCTCAAGCTGCACCTCAGGACCCGACCCCGAGCCCTGCCACTGCTGACGCAGACGCTGCGTTACCCCTTGGGGAAGAAACAAAAAAAGATGCGGCGCAAGAACAGGATAATGAGCAGGATACCAAGGCACAAGACAGCGAGGCAGCTGCCTTAAACGAGCGGCTACAGGCATTGGAGGCCAAAACCGAGCAACAGCAACAGCGCAACGAGGCCCTTCAAGAAAAGGTAAATGACCTGACCGAGCGGCTGGATCAATCGGAATTGGACGCCTTACAGGCAGAGCTCTCAGAAACTGAATCAGCCAACCGATTCCTCGATATTTATGGCTTTTTTGATGTGAATCTTTACTACTATCAAATTGAGAAGGGCGAGATGCCCCACGGTATATTTCCCGAATCGTTTTCTTTTTCAGTGAGTCAGCTCAACCTCTACTTTCTCTCTCAAATGACCGAGACATTGAGCGCACTCATCGAACTTCGATTCAGTTTCTTACCCCAGGGCCACGAAAAGTCCTATGAAATGGAAATGTTGGGAACGGAATACGAGCGCATCGATATGACCGTACTCGACATGTTCACGGGTAGGGAATTTCAACTCGGGGGCGTGGCCATCGAGCGGGTTCATCTCACCTATGCACCGCGGGACTGGTTTAACGTCATAGCTGGCCATTTCCTAACGCCTTTTGGCATATGGAATGTAGACCACGGATCCCCGGTCCGGCTCCTGGTGCGGGATCCCTATTTTATGAGCTTCCAACACATCCCTATCAACCAGACCGGTCTCCAGGTGTTCGGTCGGTTTTTTCCCATGTCCCATCTATACTTGGATTACGCTGTTACTTTATCCAACGGCCGAGGTTCAACCGAAACAGTATACGACCTCAATAATAACAAGGCGATAGGCCTCAGGCTGAAAGGCACTTACGAGGGCAAAGAAAACAGCCTATCTCTGGGCGGCTATTTCTATTACGGAGAAACCACTGATGTGGCCAAATCCCTCGAGCTGAACTCACATAATGACCTGGAATTCTCCGTGGAAACGACCGAAAATTACACCGAGATCCTAAGTTCGTTCGACTTAGTGCTAGAGCTGTCTGGTTTTAAGTTACAGGTCGAATATGCTGGCGGCATCGTGCGGTATGATGAGCGTCCACCGCTCGTCTACTTTCTGATCAATGCTCAAGACCCGCTGGGCAAACTGCGACCAGATTTCATAAAATGGGGCATTTACGGGCTCGTTTCGTATGAATTTGTTTTTAATGTAAAAGAAAGCAGCGTGCGCCTCATTCCGTTTTTCATGACTGAGTACTGCGAGCACGACGACACAGCGCTCGGTTCCCCGATACTGGTATACAGGGGCGGGCTTAATTTAAAACCATCTTCGTTTATCACATTGAAGTACGAGCTCGTACACGTGGGTTTCCCAGAAACGAAGTTGTTGAATGATTTTTGGATTCATTCAGGGCAGCTGGCGATCTCTTTTTAACCAGGTGTAATAAGTTGTTTTTTTTGAACTTACGAGATATCGCTGAGACGGAACGAAAACGCCAAAGAGGCAAGGGGCACACGCTGTTACTAGCAGGGATTGCGGCGCTCATCTTTTTACACGCTCCAAAGGCAAGGGCCGAAGATCCCAATGACATCCTCATCATCGCCAACCAGTCAGCATCGGCCAGCCAGGTCTCCCCAGATGTGTTGAGGGATATTTTTCTCAAAAAGAGGACTGCCTGGCCGAGCGGCGGTAAGGTCACGCCGGTCAATGCGTCGCCTGGATCAGAGCTGAGAAACGGGTTTAGAAAGCAAATCTTAAAGATGACCGCAGACGAGGAACGGCAATATTGGCAGGATCTCAAGATCCGTAAAGGCGCGGCCGAACCACCGGTGTTCAGCCAGCCCTTGAGGGCGGTGTTCCACTTGAAGGGCAGCGTCAGTTATGTATTTCGGTCTCAATACAAAGAGGGCGTCGTAAAGGTCCTTCTCGTCATTCCCGCAGTAAAGTAGACGATATGTTTTCCTCTGTCATACCCCAGTGGGAGGGTGCTATGCATGTCACTCCTGCAGAGGAGGGCGTTGCAGAAGCCCTTTCAAAATCCCCCCAGCCCCCTTTTTCAAGGGGGAGCATTGGAGAGTCCCTTTGAAAAAGAGGATTTAGGGGATTTCGTCTTTTTGGACAAGCGTAAGATATGTGGCATAATTTTACGACTATGTTTAATTTTTACAATGCCGGGTCGCTAACCTAATTAAGAAGGGCGTCTTTAAGCATGCGCGGTCTACTTTCACTTAGTACGATGGGCATTGTGGCGCTCCTCGCCAGTGGGTGCATCATCAGCGATAGCGATGCGGATCGGTGCGGCCCAGGCCTTTGCTTCAAGGACAACGCCTGCTGGCCAGATACCTCTGAGGTATGTGTGCCAGAGGGCGACACCTCTGACATAGATGCCGGCGCATCTGACAGCGGCGTGCCAGATACTGATAGCGGTTCATCAGATACGGATAGCGATACCGGTGATACCCAGCCCACTGGCTTGGGCGAGCCCTGCACCGGGCCGGAACACGGTGACTGTGCTGGGTACGATGCAGACTACTGCGCATCGGATCCCTTCAACAATTACGTGGGGATCTGCACCATCAAAGATTGCACCACTGACCCTGACAATTGCCCGAATGGCTGGCGATGCTGCTACTTTATCGAGATGGCGAACAGACCAAATTTGTGCCTTATGAGTGATGTTTACCAAGAACAGGTCGAGGCCGGTATATGTATCGAATAGATAGTCATTTGATTATTTTCTTGGCCATTGCCGTGGGTACGGCCCTGTTGGCCCATGTAACCATAGCAACCGCTCAAGCATCTCCTGAGGACTCAACTCTTACCACTGATGAAATAGGCGCCACGTCGACCCCTGGTGAAGCAGCGGAACAGGACGGGGCTCAAGAACAGGACAGTGAGAAGGAGACTGTTAAACAACCCCACGACCAAGAAGGGGAAGCAGATGTTCAAGCCGCAGAACCGGCAGAGGATCCGGCCAATGATGCGTTAATCGAGCAGCTCAAGGCGGAGTTCCAAGAAAAGATAGACGCCCTGACCGAACGGCTCGATCAATCGGAATTGGAGGCCATGGAGGCACAACTCTCAGAGACCGAGTCAGCCACCCGATTCATCGATATGTACGGCTTTTTTGATATAAATCTATTCTACTATCAAATCGAAAAGAACAAGATGCCAGGCGGCATCTTTACTGATTCGGTATCTTTTTCAATAAGCCAGCTCAACCTCTACTTCCTCTCTCAAATGACCGAGACCTTGAGCGCTCTCATCGAGCTGAGGTTCAGTTTTTTGCCCCAGGGCCACGAAAAATCCCTTGAAATGGACCTGCTGGGAACAGAATACGACCGCATCGACACCACCGTGTTCGATCCTTTTACGACCGACGAGTTTCAGCTCGGGGGGGTGGCCATCGAGCGGGTTCATCTGACGTATGCACCGCGAGACTGGTTTAGCGTAATGGTAGGTCATTACCTCACGCCGTTTGGTATCTGGAACGTGGACCACGGGTCGCCGGTTCGGCTCTTGGTGCGGCATCCCTATTTCATGAGCCGTGAAATCATTCCCCTTCACCAGACCGGTATCCAGGTCTTTGGGCGATTTATTCCCATGTCCCACCTGTACTTGGATTACGCCGTCACCCTATCCAACGGCAGAGGCCCGGCAGAGGCAGTATACGACCTCGATAACAACAAAGCAGTGGGGCTCAGGCTAAAAGGCACATACGAACACAAGGAAACCAGCTTGGCCATTGGCGGATATGCCTATTACGGCAAAGTAACAGACGTAACCAAATCCCTATTCTATAAACAGGAAAACGGCGTCGAGCACCTGCATATCGACGTGGAAAAGACAGACAAACACACCGAGCTAGCCAGCGCATTTGACTTGGTGCTCAAGCTGTTCGGTTTTAAACTGCAGTTCGAATACACCGGCAGCATTGTCCGGTATGATGTGCGACCGCCGGTTGTCGTCCCGGTCCTCAATATTGAAAACGTTCAAGGCGCGCTACAAGCGGATCACGTAAAATGGGGGGTCTACGGGCTTATTGCTTACGAGTTTGTATTTGGTGGACAGAACAGCAAGATGAGATTGATTCCCTTTTTTATGGTCGAGTACTGCAAGTTTGCCGACACATTGAGCGAATCCGCACCAATGATATACCGCGGCGGGTTTAACTTTAAGCCATCTGCATTTGTCACATTGAAGTACGAGCTCTTGCGGATTTCTTTCCCAGAATCAAAGTTTATGAATCCGCTTTGGATTCATTCGGGCCAGTTGGCGGTCTCTTTTTAAATGGGTAGCGTGACGTGTTTAGGTTGAAATCAAGAGATGTCGCTGAATCGAACCGGATCTGCAAGAGAATCCCGGGTCGTACCTTGCTCCTGGCCGGGCTTGCAACAGCGCTTCTTCTGCAAGCACCCAAGATCCGCGCAGAAGACCCCAGTGACATCCTCATCATCGCGAACCAGTCAGCCTCGGCCAGCCAGATCTCCCCAGATGTGTTGAGGGATATCTTTCTCAAAAAGAGGACGGCTTGGCCGAGCGGCGGTAAGGTCACACCGGTCAATGCATCCCCTGGATCAGACCTGAGAAAAGCGTTTAGAGATCACATCTTAAAGATGACCACAAACGAGGAGCAGCAATATTGGCAGGATCTCAAGATCCGAAAAGGCGCGGCCGAACCACCGGTGTTCAGCCAACCCCTCAGGGCAGTGTTCCACTTAAAGGGCAGCGTGAGCTATGTATTCAGGTCCCAATACAAAGAGGGCGTCGTCAAGGTTCTTCTCGTCATTCCTGCAGTAAAATAGACGGTATTCCGGCCATACTGCGGTGGGAAGGTGTTGCGAAAGGGAATATCTGATGCATAACCCGCTAGGATGAAATCCCCTTTGTAAAGGGGACTTTCAAATGCTCCCCCTTTGAAAAAGGGCAATGGCATTCGGTTAAGGGCAAATGTCGCGATTTTTGCTATTTTTATGCCGGGTAAAGGATCTCCCCCTTGAAAAAGGGGGCTGGGGGGATTTTGACAGGACTTTCGCCACATCTTCGTGGTCGGTAATCACATTGGGATGCTTTGGACAAGCGTGAGATGGGTGATACATTTATTATAGTTTTGTTGAATTTTTACAGACCCAAAACGTTAAACTACTTTAAGGAGGCGGCTTTAAGCATGCGCGTTCTACTTTCATTTGTGGCAATAGGCATTGTGGCTTTTGTTGCCAGCGGGTGCTCTATCAGCGACAAAGATCGGTGTGGGTCAGGGCTTTATTTTGCAAATAATGCCTGCTGGCCAGAAATTGATACGTCCAATCCAATAGATAGCGACTCTACGGATTTAGATGGGGGATCTGACGGCAGTGTGCCCGACACTGACAGCAATACCCAGCCCACTGGCTTAGGTGAAACGTGCACTGGGCCGGAACACGGTGACTGCGCAGCATACGATGCAGATTTTTGCCTATCAGATCCATTCAACAACTACGCGGGGATCTGCTCCATCAAAGACTGCACCACTGGCCCGGACAATTGTCCAAATGGCTGGCAATGCTGCCACTTTATCGAGATGGCAAATATGCCCAATGTCTGCCTTTCAAATGACCAATACGAAACTCAGACCGAGGCCGGCATATGTATCGAATAGGCAACCATTGGATTATTGTCGGGGCCGTCTCATCGGGTATGGCCCTGTTGGCCCAGGCTACCTCGGTAAACGCTCAAGAACCCGAAGCAACCTCTAAGGTATCTTTAGAGGATCCAACTATTACCACTAATGACACAGGCGCCGCGTTGCCATCTGATGAAGAAGCAGCAGCGCAGGATGTGGGGGATGGGGCACAAGAACAAGACAGTGAGATCGATCAGCTCAGGGCAGAGTTTAAGGCTGAAACCGAACGCCAACAAAAGCGCAACGAGGCCCTGCAAGAACAGGTCGATGCCCTGACCGATCGGCTCGATCAATCGGAATTGGACGCCATGCAGGCAGAGCTCTCAGAGACCGAGTCAGCCACCCGGTTCTTCGATATGTACGGCTTTTTCGATGTGAATTTCTTTTACTACCAAATCGAGAAAGGCAAGATGCCATATGGCATCTTTACCGATTCGGTATCCTTTTCAGTGAGTCAGCTCAACCTCTACTTCCTCTCTCAAATGACCGAGACCTTGAGCGCGCTTATTGAGCTTCGATTTACCTTCCTACCCCAGGGGCACGAAAAATCTTTTCAAATGCCAATTATAGGCGCGGAATACAATCGCATTGATACAACTGTATTCGATCCTTTCACCAATGATGAGTTTCAGCTAGGAGGCGTTGCCATCGAGCGGGTGCATCTCACCTATGCGCCGCGGGACTGGTTTAACGTGTTGGTGGGTCATTACCTCACGCCGTTTGGCATTTGGAATGTGGACCATGGATCGCCGGTTCGACTTCTGGTGCGGCATCCCTATTTCATGAGTCGGGAAATCATTCCCCTACACCAGACCGGCATCCAGGTTTTTGGTCGGTTCTTTCCCACATCCCATCTATACTTGGATTATGCCGTCACTTTATCCAATGGTAGGGGTCCGACCGAGGCAATATACGACCTCGACAATAACAAGGCAGTGGGCCTCAGGTTAAAAGCCACATACGAAAAAAAGGAAAACAGCCTTTCTATGGGTGGCTATTTCTATTACGGTGAATCAACAGATGTGACCAAATCAATCACCCTGGACAACAGCTATAACCTGGAAATTGATGTAGAAAAATTTGAACACTACACCGAGATATCAGGCGCATTTGATTTTGTGCTCACCCTGTTCGGCATCAAATTGCAGTTCGAATATACCGGGGGTATCGTGAAATACGATACCCATCCACCGGTCATCTACCCCATCTTCTACTTCCAAGATGTCCAGGGCGCCATACAACCCAATTACCTGAAAACAGGGCTTTATGGGCTCGTCGCGTATGAATTTGTAATCGATAGACAAGACAGCAAGATGAGATTCATTCCGTTTTTCATGATTGAATTCACCGAACACGACGATACGGTTCCTGAGGCCACACTGCTGATATACCGGGGTGGATTCAACTTCAAACCCTCCTCGTTTATCACTTTAAAGTACGAACTAGTGCGTGGGGATTTTGCAGAGTCTGACATCATGAACCCATTTTGGATTCACTCGGGCCAGTTGGCGGTCTCTTTTTAGATAGGTGGCATAACGTGTTTTGTATGAACTTAAAGGATGTGGCTAAAACAAACCAGATGCGTTGGGCTGAAAGCAGTCGCACTTTGCTTCTGGCTGGGCTTGCAGCAGTGCTGCTCTTGCATGCGCCAAAGGCCTGGGCCGAAGACCCCAACGACATCCTCATCATCGCCAACCAGTCAGCCTCCGCCAGTCAGGTTTCTCCTGACGTGTTGCGGGATATTTTTCTCAAAAAGAGAACGGCCTGGCCGAGCGGCGGCAAGGTCACGCCGGTCAACGCATCCCCTGGATCAGACCTGAGAAAAGCGTTTAGAGAGCACATCTTAAAGATGACAGCAGACGAGGAACGGCAGTATTGGCAAGATCTCAAGATTCGCAAAGGCGCGGCCGAGCCACCGGTGTTCAGCCAACCCCTGAGGGCGGTGTTCCACTTAAAGGGCAGCGTCAGCTACGTATTTCGGTCCCAATACAAAGAGGGCGTGGTCAAGGTCCTCCTCGTCATTCCCGCAACAAATTAGATCCTGCGCCCGAGAGCTACCTGTCAACAGCCCGGCGTTTTGAAACAATTGTAGGATGGGGTATCATTGCCTCGGCAGTTGATCTGCCGAGATAAGGGAGAGTGATATGGTCGAAGATATTTATCGCTGCCTACAGGAGCAACTGGATCAGTACTCCATGGGCTTTCCGCGTACCGAGTCCGGCATTGAAATCGAGATTCTGCGCAGTCTGTTTTCCGAAGTTGACGCAGCCATGTTCACCCAGATGACCCCGCTTCTGGAGACCCCAGAGGCGGTTGCTGCCCGGTTGGACCGGCCAGAAGACGAAGTGGCCCAGCAGCTCGATGACATGGCAAATCGAGGTCTGCTGTTCAGACTCAGGAAAGCTGACGCCGTAAAATACGGGGCCATCGCGTTTGTGCATGGGATTTTCGAGTTTCAGATCAGTTCGCTGGACAAGGGGTTGGCCAAAAAGGTCGTGCAGTATTTTGACGATACCTTTGGAGAGGCACTGCGGGTAAATGGCGATTTGTTCTTGAGAACGATCCCAGTCCAGGAGTCCATCGAACCGACCCAACGCGTGGCCAGCTACGACGATGCCATCGCCATATTAAAGAGCCAAAAAAAGATCGTCATTACCGACTGTATCTGCCGAGTAAAAGCCGACATGGTCCACAAGAGCTGCGACAAGCCCCAGGAGGTCTGCTTCATGTTTGGATCCATGGGACAGTATTACCTGGATCGGGGCATGGGCCGAGTGATTTCCCTGGATGAGGCAAGGGATATCATGAAAAAAAGCCACGATGCCGGGCTTGTCACCCAGCCTGCGAGTGCACAAAACCCAACTGGCATGTGCAACTGTTGCGGTGATTGCTGTGGACCGCTCGCAGCGCTTAACAAGCATCCAAAGCCGGCGTCCCTCGTGTTCTCGAATTATATCGCGGCCTTTGAACCAGAGGAATGCACGGGCTGTGAAACCTGTCTGGACCGCTGCCAGATGAACGCGCTCACCATGACGGATAATGAGACCGCCGCCCTCAATGTGGATCGCTGTATCGGCTGCGGCCTGTGTGTAACCACCTGCTCGTCTGAAGCCCTGTCCCTGGTGCCCAAACCCAAGGACCTGCAACGGGTGCCACCTGAAAACGGCAGGGCCCAGATGATTGCTATGGCGATAAAGCGCGGCGTGCTCTGATCCCCTTAGGACAGCTATGCACGAGCTTCAGATTACTGAGCGAATTTTAGAGATTGTGCTCAAGCACGCCCAGGCGGCCCATGCAAAGAACGTCATTTCCATTCGTTTAACCATCGGCGAACTGAGCGACCTCGAAAACGAATGGGTAGAAAAATACTTTGCCCACCTGAGCAAGGGCACCATTGCAGAAAAGGCCCTGCTGCAAATCGACAGAACGCCCATAGCATTGCAGTGCGACGCTTGTAGGTGCACACTTCGCGTGGACAAAAATGCGATTCCTGACGCCACCTGCCCGAATTGTGCCTGTGAAAGGTTCTCCTTGGTTTCGGGCAGGGAATACAGGATAGAGGACATAAGGGTAATATAGATGGCCACTGTAAAGCTCATTCAAGTCAAGGAAGATATCCTGGCCGACAACAGCCAGGCCGCAACCTCGCTGCGCGGAGACCTGCGCCGTAAGGGGGTCTTTTTGCTCAACCTGATGGCCGCGCCAGGTGCAGGTAAAACCAGCCTGATACGTGAGACAGCTGCGCAGCTTTCCAAAGACTTGCGCCTGGCTGTGATGGAGGCCGATATCGACTCTACGGTCGATGCAGAGGCCTTAATACAAAGCGGTGTGCACGCCATCCAACTCCACACAGGGGGCCTGTGCCACCTGGACGCAGCCATGGTGCGCCAGGGATTGGCCGAGCTCGACCTGTCTGCCTGGGATGCGGTGATTTTGGAAAACGTCGGCAACCTGGTGTGCCCAGCAGAATTCGACACTGGCGCGGTGAAAAGTGTGGCTATCTTGAGCGTGCCAGAGGGGGACGACAAACCATTGAAATACCCCTTGATGTTCCAGACCGTAGACGCTGTTGTCGTCAATAAAACAGACTATCTGTCGTTGGCAGCATTCGACCTGATCGCATTTGGCGATCGGGTACGGCGCTTGAATCCCATGGTGCCTATCTTTGAAGTATCCTGCCGCACTGGTGACGGCCTAAAGCCATGGATGGACTGGTTCCAATCTGCTGTCCGGGAATGGATACGCGGCTAGCCCAACCCCCAATGCCATTTGGCATGTTAGAACGTAACTGGGAAGACCGTCGTTACCACAAATCGAAAAGACCCGCTCGACAAACCCGCAGATCGAAACGCCATTTGGCGCACCCGCGAGACTGTGAATTCCTCGTCCGAGCAAGTAAGGGGATCTGGTATGCCGGCGGTAACCGCTGCCGGAATGACAAAAACCCCGTCGTCCCTCATCTTGCACGTCAGCGACCAGGGTGTGTCCATGCTCATCCAGGTCAGGGTGGCGATGAGCTCATCCCCATTCCCTTCTCCTTCCCACGTCAATTCGACATCTTCGCCCCTGCGGATAAACGGCAGCTGGTCGCCAGGCATGATACCATCAACCGTGACATCTCCCAGATCCCCGGGGGCATCCAAAGAGACTCTGAACGGTGAGACCTGAACAGTGCCACTCGCACTCAGGGTATAGGTTTCCCCAGGCCGAAAATGGACGCCTTGCACCTCATCGCTCGTGTACATTACCCCCACGATCATTCGCAATAAATCTGGAAATGTTCTAGTGGGAATGGGTTTGATAATCCGAGAAAAGGCAACCGAGAGGTTACCCACGTCGAGCAACTCAATGGGTGTGTCGCCAGCGACATTGTGGTGAGGCGTCGTCTCCAGAACCCTGGCCGGCATTGCGCATGAATCGAGGGACAACTCAACGTCTGCGCTCCGATTATCAAATAGGCTGTCAACGGTCAGTGTTTTATCTGCATCATACCTTACAAATGTGCCGGTCAGGTCGAATTGTTCAAACGGGGCAATTAATTCAATATCGACATACCGTGTGAACGACGCGGCAATCATACCTCGGGACACCATCGTCGGAGAGTGAGGTGGGCTGGACTGCTCAGGCGCATTGGGGCAACCCGTCGCAAGGAGCGACATCATCCCCGCGCATATTGCGCTTGCAAGCCATCCTTTCCCAGTTTTGGTCATTGCTTTCCCGCGTCCCTCGTCACATCTCGTATCACAAACGGCGATGGTCTTACCATCCCATTGACTATATGACCCGAGGCTCTCATTATCAACACTGGGCGGCGGTATTCTGTTCCGAACGGCTTAAAAAAAATGTTTTGGAGTTATTTATTTATCAGTAGGGGATTCCTCAGCATCAACTTCAATCTCGTCATCAGGCTCCGCTGCCTCGGTCTGCGATGCCTCGACCAATTCATCGTCTTCGATGGATACAGACGCGAGATCCTCTTCGGTGTCCACTGAAACGGCATCTGACAGATCTTCGTCTGACGCCGACACAGGGTCATCGGGTGCTTCAGACGAAAGATCGAAAGGTGGCATCTCTGATTCAGAGCCTTGGATGAGGCTATCCGCGTCGATCTCCTCGATTTCAGCAGCTGCTTCAGCTGCTTCGTCCATATCAATGGGCTGGGCCGCCTCTTGAGATTCAGCAGGCGGGTTTTTTTCCACTTCGATGCGCTGTTTCCAGCGCTGTATTCTCTCTGTGAGTTCTTGCAAATCCATATGTTTCTCCTTTAGATAAAACCGCGACAGAGCCCCTCTTACAGCATAAAATACCCGTCATCCACAATTTACATGAACTTTGTCGCCTTCGGCAAATTTTGGGACCAATCTTATGACTCCCGCAAACATTTCATACGGGCGGCGATTGCGATTTCTTTCAGATGATATCTTGATTGGATGCGAATTCGGATCTAAATTCGGATCTTGGAGGTATTCCTATGGATAAATGCGACCTTATCGAGCCAGTCACGGTGCTCAAGTCTAGATCAGCAGACCTTATCCGGCGCGCAAAAGAAAGCGGACGGCCCATCATCATTACTCAGAACGGCAAGGCCGCTGCAGTGCTTGTCGACGCCGTATCTTATGAGAGACAAAGAAATGCACTGATCTTGCTGAAAATGATCGTTCAAGGCGAAGAGGATTACCGTTCGGGGCGTTCACTCAGTCATGCCAAGGCAACGTCGCGCTTAAAACACAAACTCGAGGAAATTGGTAAAAGTGGCGAGTAAGTTTCGCATCTGCTTTGCCGAAGTCGCGCTCTCTGATTTTGAATCGATTTTGGAGTACATTGCATTAAATGATAGTGTTGCCTCAGCCACGTATGTTCACGATGCGCTCATGGCAAGAATCGATACGCTAACGGACCATCCCGAGCGCTGTCGACTTGTCCCCGAGCTTAAGGAAATGGGACTCAGCCAATTTCGAGAACTTATATGGAAGCCCTATCGGGTCTGTTTTTCCATCCACAAGCAGGAAGTCGCCATTGTGGCCGTACTGGACGGTCGTCGCGATTTGGAGCAACTGTTGATAGACCGAGCTTTCCGGCGGGATTGAAATATAGCTCTGAAAACACCACCTAGGGGCCACCCTCTGGCGGTATGTCGGCCAGTGCACGGGCTTTGGCGCGAAACCGCTCTCCCCTGACCTTGTAGTTGGGAAAGAGCCCGAATGATGCGCACGCCGGCGCGAGCAAAACAACGCCGCCAGTGTCCAACGCCTCGACCGCGCCTTCCATGGCCGGCTCTAGATCTGGATAGGTACGCACACAAAATTCCGGTCTGCCGGCTGTTTCGACCCCCTGTGCAATGCGCCCTGCAGTGTCGCCGATAAGGCACACTTGTTTCAGGGATGGGTGGGCAAGGAGCGCATTTACGAGAGCGCTGAAATCCGCGTGCTTTTCAGAACCACCTAAAATGATCGCCAAGGGCGAATCCTCGAAATGGGAAAGCGCGGCTAAGGTCGCCTCGGGCCTGGTTGCATAAGAATCATTGTAAAAGTGAATATCCCCCTTGCTCGCTACAAATTCAAGGCGGTGGGGCAGCCCCTCGAACGTCATGGCCACGCGACACGCAGCAGAGAGGGACCCGCCCATCGCATGGGCTGCGAGAATGGCCGCTGCGATGTTTTCCAGGTTAAAGCGACCGGGCAGGCGAATCTGTTCCATGTCTACCGGTAGCACCTTTGCTTGCCCTTCCTGCTCAAAAATAAACCCGTCCCCATCCTGGTAATAAAGTCCCTCTTCGACAGTTGTCTCGGTTGAATACGCGCGTCGATACAGTGACGGAGACGCGGATGCGACGCGCTCGGCATGAGGCGCGTCCTTGTTGTAGATCACAATATCTGAAGCAGACTGGTTAGCAATGAGGCGCGCCTTTGCGTTTAGGTATTCATCCAGGTCGGAGTGCCAATCCAAATGCTCAGATGTGGTTTTTAGGATCACACCTACATGAGGCGATACCGTCAAATCCATGGCCTGGAAGCTGGATATTTCCAACACGACCCGGTGGTCAGACACAGTGGTGTCGAGAAACGCGAGCGGGCTCAATCCAATGTTGCCACCCAGGTGAACGGTAAATCCACTCTCTTTTAGCATACGCGCAATCAGGCTCGCAGTGGTTCCCTTGCCCACGGTGCCAGTCACACCCACGACCGGTGCTGGGCAGGTCGCCAAAAAATAGGCAACTGCAGATGTCACCCAGGTGCCGGCTGACCGGGCTGCCTCAAGGGCCGGGTGATCCGGGCGGATGCCGGGTGACCGAAAGACAGTGGCAAAGCGTTGGAGATCCCGATCGTATCCCTCTCCGAAAACCCCGCGGACACCTGGCGGCAAGTCAGAGATGTCTCTGCGATCCAATGCAGTGATGGATTGGGCTCCCTGACGGAGGAGAAAATCAATGGTGGCCACGCCCTCCACGCCCACGCCCAACACCGCAATCGGCTCTTTGAGTCCCAGCCCTGGCCGAGCGCCTGGTTTCGACCGCATCACCATGCGCCTATCCGCCAAACAGTTCGCCGGCCGTAATGATGAGCAACAGACCTATGAGGATGAAAAATCCGACCATGTTGGCAATGGCATCCACCCGCGGGCTCGGGCGCCGCCTCGTGATGACCTCGAACAAAAGGAACATGCCGCGCCCGCCGTCAAGGGCCGGAAAAGGCAGCAGGTTGAACAGGAACAACATGATGCTCAAGTAGGCCACCAGGTTCAAAAAATACCTGAGGCCTGAATCAAAGGCAGATGCTGCCATCCGAATAATGCCCACTGGGCCCACAGCTTGCACTGAAGCACCGGTGCCGGACAGCTTTGCCCCAATCGCACCGAACATATCCGTGACGATTTGGACGCATTTTGCTGTTGCCACGACCGCTGCCTGATGTGGGGGCACGCGCACCAGGCGGGTGGGCTGCCCAATGCCGATAAGGCCGACCCCGTTCTTGTCTTCGGGGGTCACACGAACGGTCATCTGCTGGCCCTCTCTCTCGATTTCCAGAACCACTTCCTGGCCGGGATGCTTGTGCAGTCGGTCGGCCAGCTCAGACCAAGTAGAGAGGGACTCGCCGTTAAAGCGCATCACCCGGTCATCTGTTTGGAGACCAGCTGCTTCGGCTGGTCCGCCGGCAACCACCATTCCCACCCGCGCCTCGTCAGCCCGGTCTGGAATGCCAGACATGGCCAGGCTAAAGTACAACAGCCATCCAACGAGAAGATTGGCAAACGGTCCGGCAAACAGGACGATAAATCTGCGCCAAGGGGATTTGTTTTGATAGGAGTCCGGGGCCTCGAACGCGTCTTTTTCAAACGGGTTCATGCCCTTGATTTGAACGAATCCACCCAATGGTAGGATGCCGATCTGATAGACCACGCCGGACTTCTTAGATGTCCATGAGACCACCGAATGGAGCAGGCCGATGGAATACCGGATCACGGTCATCCCCACCCTTCTGGCAGCTGTAAAATGGCCGAGCTCGTGTAGGGCAATGAGGATTCCCACGGCAAAAATCGAGATGAGGTGATTCATAATGTCTTAGTACCTCGTCAAGTGATGAGTGATGGGTCATAAACTCCCCCCCTTTTTCAAAGGGGGAAATCGGAATCTCCACCCGTCAGAGTAGGCTTGAATGAGCACTAGCTCGTTCCCTTTCGCGCCTTTAAGGATGCGGCGATGAACGCGGAGAAAAGCGGGTGGGGATCCATTGGTTTGGATTTGAATTCCGGGTGGAACTGGCAGCCGACAAAGTGGGGATGATCCGGTAGTTCCACCATCTCTACCAGCCGATCGTCCGGACTCATGCCCGAGAGGATCATGCCGTTTTTTGTCAGGGGGTCCCGATAGTCGTTGTTCACCTCAAAGCGGTGGCGGTGGCGCTCTGAAATCTCGGTCTGACCGTATATCTCTGCTGCGCGCGACCCTGCGGCCAAGACGCAGGGATATGCGCCGAGTCGCATGGTGGCGCCCTTGTCGGTGACCCCCACCTGGTCAGGCATCAGGTGGATCACCGGGTGGGGGGCCTCCGGGTCAAATTCCTCAGAGCCCGCGCCTTCGAGATGGCACACGTGCCGCGCAAAATCCACCACCGCGAGTTGCATGCCCAGGCAAATACCAAAGAACGGTATCCCCTTTTCCCGGGCATACCGAATGGCCGTGATCTTTCCTTCCGTGCCCCGTTCGCCAAATCCCCCGGGAACGAGTAACCCGTCAATTTCTTCAAAAATTTTCTCAGGGCCGGCCTGTTCCACATCCTCGGCGCTCACATGCTTGAGCGCGACGCGACAATTGTTCGCAATACCGCCGTGGGTCAGTGCTTCGTTGAGGCTCTTGTACGCGTCTCTTAAATGGACGTACTTGCCCACCACGCCGATCCGGACCGAGTCCTTGGGATTGGTTACGAGGTGTACCACCCGCTCCCATCGACTGAGCTCAGAAGCCCTGGACCAAATGTTGAGCATCCTCGCCAGCAGTTCGTCGAGCCCCTGGCGCTTTAGCGCGACTGGCAACTCGTAAATACAGGAAACGTCTTGGGCCTGGACCACGGCCTCGGTTTGGACATTGCAAAACAGGGCGATTTTTCGCCGCTGGTCATCGTCCATGGGATGCTCTGTGCGGCAGAGTAGAATATCGGGTTGGATGCCGATCTCCCGCAGCGCCTTGACCGAATGCTGGGTCGGCTTTGTCTTGAGCTCGCAGGCCGCGGCAATGAACGGCACCAACGTGACGTGGGCGCAGACCGCGTTGGTCGGTCCGAGTTCGATCTTTAGTTGGCGAATCGCCTCCATAAACGGCAGGGATTCGATATCGCCCACCGTGCCGCCGATCTCGATGATGGCCAGATCCACGCGCTTTGTGTTGGCGAGAATAAAGTCTTTGATCTCGTCGGTAATGTGGGGAATCACCTGGACCGTGCTGCCCAGGTACTCGCCGCGCCGCTCCTTGGTGATCACGTTATGATAGACCCTGCCGGTGGTCAGGTTGTTGCCCTGGGACATCTGGGCGTTGGTGAACCGCTCGTAATGCCCCAGATCCAAGTCAGTCTCGGCCCCGTCGTCGGTGACAAACACCTCTCCGTGTTGAAACGGGCTCATTGTCCCTGGGTCAACATTGATGTAAGGGTCTAATTTCATTATTGTTATCTTTAGTCCGCGGTTTTCCATCAGCGCCCCGATGGACGCGCATGCGAGCCCCTTGCCGATGGAGGAAACCACGCCCCCTGTGACAAAGATAATTTTGGTTGGCTTATCCTTCATACACCTGCCCTTCCCAACGATCGAACCCGCGGGATACCCATGTCCATTCATCTCGCAATGATTTGAAATTAAAGGGTTTTCCCCGTGAAGGCGCCGTATTAAACACGGGATTGCAGTTTACTGAACAAACGATACCCTGTCAATCAGTTGTTTGTTAATGGATGCCGTATTGTCAGAAAAATCCCACGAGCAGTCCTTATCAAGAGAGGCCTCAGGAGACGATACCCCAGGGGATAGAGCGGTGCCGCGTTGTTGTTACAATTGACAACAGTGCTCAGTGTTCACATACCTTTGCTATATTTTTTACCATAGCATTGACAGTAACATGAACAAAGATGGGAGCGACCAGGAGGGACATGATGAGGACCATCGTCTGGTTTCGCGGCAAGGATTTGCGCATTTCCGACCACGCACCCCTTTGCAACGCGGTCTCGGCAGGTGAAGTGCTGCCCCTGTTCGTACTCGACCCGTACTTCTTCGCGCCCAGCCGAGCGCAAGAAATCCCCCATCGCATACAGTTTCTGCTCGAATCCCTCGTTGTTCTCGAAAGCAACCTTCGTTCCCGCGGTTCGCGCCTGGTGGTAATCAAAGGCAAGAGCGTGGATGTGGTGCCTCGGATCGTCCAATCCTGGAAGGCAGACCGGGTAGTAGCGCACAGCTGGGTCGCACCCATCGGACGCGAGCGGGATCGACTGATCGCCGAGGTGCTTGGCGACCGCATCGAGCTCTTCGACGGCGAGACACTGTTGCAGCCCGGCACACTCCGCAGTGGATCAGCTAAGCCCTATTCGGTCTTCTCACCCTTCTCCCGAGCGTGGCTGCGGGCGTTCACCTCCCAGAAGCCACTTACCGCGCCGCGTTCGCTGCCACCGGTGGCGGGCGAAATTGCAGACCAGTCCGTACCGCTGCCGAGCTGCGAGGACCTCGGCGTCACGCCCAACCCACGGTTGCAGCGCGGTGGTGAGCGTGCCGCGCGTGAACGGCTGCGCGCGTTCCTGCACGGGCCTGCTGCAGCCTATGCCGAGCAGCGCAATCGATTGGATCTGGATGGCACGAGTCGACTTTCGGCAGACCTCAAGTTCGGTACACTCTCGGTTCGTCAGGTATGGGTCGCGGTCAGAGAGGCCCTCGGTGATACCGCATCAGCTCGCGCCTTCCAGAACGAGTTGATCTGGCGCGAGTTCACCCACAGCACCCTGTGGGACAGGCCCGAGTTGATGCAGCAGCCCTTTCGCTCGGAATTCAAGGGCTTCCCCTGGCGCAAGGACGATGCTGGCTGGAACGCTTGGGTCAGTGGAGAGACCGGTTACCCGGTCGTCGATGCTGCTGCCCGCCAACTCCTTGGCGAGGGGTTTGTGCACAACCGGGCCCGCATGATTTCGGCGAGCTTTTTGACGAAACACCTCATGATCGATTATCGCCTGGGTGAGGCCAACTACATGAAGTACCTGACCGACGGTGACTGGGCCCAGAACAACGCGAGTTGGCAATGGTCCGCGGGGTGTGGCTGCGATGCCCAGCCCTATTTCCGGGTGTTCAACCCGGTCACCCAGGGCAAAAAATTTGACCCCCACGGCAACTATGTACGCCGCTGGGTTCCCGAGCTGGCCAAGATGCCCGCAAAGTACATCCACTGTCCTTGGGAGACCCCTAACAGAGTGCTCGATGAAGCCGACGTCCGCCTCGGCGACAGCTATCCACGGCCCATGGTGGACCACAAGCAGGCCCGACAGCGATACCTCGACGTGGCCAGTGCTCACCTCAAAGGAGGTAAAAAATGACAGACAAGACAGACTATCCGAAGCAGATTCGCGCCCTGGTCGAGACCCAGCGGTTCGCGGTGCTTTCGACCCGCCAGGATGACGGTCATCCCTACGCCAGTCTGGTGGCTTATTGCACCAGTACTGACTTGAAGCAGCTCGTCTTTTCCACACTGCGGTCGACGCGGAAGTTTGCGAACCTCGCAGCAGAGGGGCGGGTCGCACTGCTGGTCGATAATCGATCGAACGACGAGACCGATCTGCAAAAGGCTGCAGCGGTGACGATCTTGGGCATATGTACTGAAGCGCGAGGCAAAGAGCGCACCACACTGAGTGAGTGGTTCTTGGACAAGCATCCGGCCATGGTCGAGTTCGTGCGGTCGCCGGGCTGCGCCGTGATGAAGGTGGATGTCCGCTCCTATTACTTGGTGACACGCTTTCAAAACGTCATCGAGCTTCACATCCAGGAAGGTAAACGCTGTGATTCAAACAAAACCCCTGCTTGAGCTGGAAGAGCAGGACGCCACCTGGGCTGGCTTTAAAGCAGTTCGTCTGGGGCAACTCGGACAGGCCGGCTTCACCGTGCCCGCTGGGATTGCCATTGGCGCTGAGGCCTATCGCTGCTTTGTGGAATCCACCGGTCTCCTCAAGGCGATCCAGCTCATGCTGCACCGCAAGAAGTTCGAGGACATGCGCTGGGAGGAACTCTGGGATCTGGCATTGCGCGTGCGCAATCTCTTTGCCCGCACAGCTCTGCCCCTCGACCTGCGGGCCACCCTGGCAGCGTCACTGCGAAGGGCGCGTTTAGCAGGCCCGGTTGTGGTCCGGTCAGCAGGGCTGCACGAGGATTCAAAGGCGGCTTCGTTCGCCGGTCTTCACGATTCTTTCATCAATGTGCGCGGCACCGAAGAGATTTTGAAGAAAATCGTTTTGGTCTGGGCGTCCCTGTGGTCTGATCGCGCGTTGCTCTACCGCCAGGAACTGGGACTCGATCCGAGTCAAAGCCGCATCGCTGTCATCGTTCAAACATTCGTGCTTGGGATTGCCTCGGGCGTTGCGTTCTCACGGGGTCCCAGTAATCAGGACGAGCTCGTCATCGAAGGCGTCTGGGGGTTGAACCAGGGGATGGTCGACGGAACGGTCCCGCCCCATCGCTGGCACCTGGACCGGCACAGCGGCCGGGTGAAGCAGATCGTTCCGGTGGATCAACGCCAGGCGCTGCGCACCACGGCCACAGATGTGCGTCTGGTCGACTTGTCGTCCCAGGAGAGGGGCGCTTTACCACTGCAGGCCCTGCAATTGAAAGGGCTCTACGACATCGTCACCGAATTGGAGGCGAAATTTCGGGCGCCTCAGGACGTGGAGTGGACGCTCACCGACAGCGGCTTTGTTCTGCTCCAATCCAGACCGATCACCACGGGAGTATCTGAGGAACCCGACGACAAGCGCCGCTGGTACCTGACCCTGCACCGCAGTATCGACAATCTGAAACGGCTGCGCAAAAAGATTCAACAGGAGGTGCTGCCCGGCATGGAGCAAGAGGCCGATGACCTTGCTGCGGTAGATCTGCGCGCTTTGAATGCAGCAGCGCTGGCCTCAGAGATCAGACGGCGCCAATCCATCCGCGATCGATGGGTCGACGCCTACTGGGAGCATTGTATCCCCTTTGCCCACGGCATGCGGATCTTTGGCCAGATCTACAATGACCGATGCCAGCCCGACGACCCGTTTGAGTTCATTGAGCTGCTCAGAAATGACGCCCTGCTCGGTGCTCAGCGCAACACAGAGATGTACGGTCTGTCCCAGGCCTTGCGCAACGTCGACGCGGGGCAGCTGGATCGGGAAGCTTTCGATGAACGGGTCGACGCCTTCCTCGTGCGATTCGGCCTTACTGGCGTGGCAGGTCGCCCCCAGGATCGAGAAGGACTGCTCGCCCTGCTCACTCGGCTTCAAGGGGGTGCCCAAAAGCTCAATGCGGACCAGACATTGGGCGACCGTTTTCTGGATCGCTTCTCGGCAGAAGAGCGCGACGCGATGGCTGAGCTGCTAGACCTCGCGAGGGATAGCTATAGCCTCAGGGACGACGACAACATCTACCTCGGTCGTATCGAAGCACAGCTGGTGGCAGCTGTGCGGGAAGCATCCCGGCGAGTAGGGGAGAGCACAAAAAACACGGGCATGCCAACCCCCACCGCGAATCTCATCCAGTTGCTCGAAGACCCGACGATTCTGTCGTTGGCTATCGATCGGCCAGAGGGAGTTTCAAAGCCCGACAACTTTGAGTTGCGTGCCCGACAGCTCGTGGGTCAACCAGCCAGTCCGGGATTGGCCATAGGGCGTGCTCGCGTTATTGTCGATCCGAGCGAGTTACTCTCGTTTCACGAGGGGGAAATTCTCGTTTGCGACGCTATCGACCCCAATATGACATTTGTGGCCCCGCTCGCTGCCGGTGTGGTCGAGCGGCGCGGTGGTATGCTCATCCATGGTGCAATCATCGCGCGTGAGTACGGCATACCCTGCGTAACCGGCGTTCCAGATGCAGCGAGCTGGATCCAAACGGGTGATACGATCACTGTTGACGGACACCTCGGCTTGGTGACCTTGAGTGCGACGGTATCGTCGGGTTTTTCCACTGTCCAACAGCGCAGCATCGAGAGCGGGCCAACTCGTGCCAGAAGACCTTAAAGAGCGACTTCCCGGCAGTCGGTCGGCAACATTCACGTCGTGGCATCTATTGGTGCTCTCAGCGCAGGTCGAAGCGGTCGAGGTTCATCACCTTGTCCCACGCTGCGACAAAGTCCTTTGCGAACTTCTCTTTGGCATCGTCTGCGGCATAAACCTCTGCGATGGCGCGGAGCTGTTCGTTGGAGCCGAACACCAGGTCCACGGCGGTTCCCGTCCACATGACCTCGCCTGTCTTGCGGCTTTTCGCTTCGTAAATGTGATCCTTGTCGGTCTTGTGCCACTCGACCCTCATATCGAGTAGGTTGACGAAAAAGTCATTGCTCAGTGTGCCGGGCCGATCTGTGAACACACCGTGCTTTGAGCCTTCAAAAGTTGCATTCAGAACCCTGAGGCCGCCGACCAGTACGGTCATCTCCGGGGCGGTCAAGGTGAGCAGGGAGGCGCGATCCACGAGCAACTCCGGAGGTGTTTGTTCATGCCCCTGACCCAGATAGTTGCGGAAACCGTCCGCTTTGGGCTCAAGGACGTCAAAGGAGTCCGCGTCGGTCATCTCTGTTGTGGCGTCGGTCCGTCCCGGCGTGAAGGGCACCTCGACGTCGACCCCGGCTTCTTTTGCGGCTTTTTCAATAGCTGCGCAGCCACCCAGCACGATGAGGTCGGCGAGTGAAATTTTTGTCCCCTTCTTTTTGGCACCGTTGAATTCAGCTTGAATGTTTGAAAACGCCGCTAGAACCTTGGAAAGCTCGGCCGGTTGGTTGGCCAGCCAATCCTTTTGCGGTGCAAGGCGAATTCGGGCACCGTTTGCGCCCCCGCGCTTGTCAGTATCTCGATAGGTAGACGCCGAGGCCCAGGCAGTGGCGACCAATTGCTCGATGGTCAGCCCTGACCCGAGAATCTTTTTCTTCAACGCGGCGATCTCTCGTTTGCCCACCAGTTTGTGGTCCACCGGAGGCACTGGATCTTGCCACAATTGAGGCTGCGGCACTTCCGGACCCAGCAAGCGAGAGTGGGGACCCATATCCCGGTGTGTCAGCTTGTACCACGCCTTGGCAAACGCTTCCTCGAACGCCTTGGGATTGTCGTGAAACCGCTGGGAGATCTTTCGGTATTCGGGGTCTTGTACCAAGGATAAGTCGGTCGTGAGCATCATCGGCAGGTGGTACTTGGATGGATCATGGGCATCCGGAACTGCCGGATCGAGGCCCTTGGGGGCCCATTGATGGGCGCCTCCAGGACCCTTGATCAGCTCCCACTCAAAGTTGAACAGGTTGGAGAAGTATTCGTGGGACCACTCGATCGGGGTATGGGTCCACGCGCCCTCGATACCACTGGTGACGGTGTCGCCGCCTTTGCCCGTGCCACACTTGTTCTTCCACCCGAGGCCCTGCTCTTCGAGTGTCCCTGCCGCGGGCTCGGGGCCGACGCAATCGGCTGCCTTGTGCGCGCCATGGCTCTTGCCCAAGGTGTGGCCGCCGGCGATCAGCGCGACGGTCTCCTCGTCGTTCATGGCCATGCGGGCAAAGGAAATTCGGATATGGTGGGCTGCGGCGACCGGGTCGGGATTGCCGCCCGGTCCTTCTGGATTGACGTAAATCAACCCCATCTGGGTGGCGCCCATAGGCCCCTTGAGATCTTTTCCGTCCGCGGTGAATCGCTCGTCTGCCAACCACTCGGTCTCCGGTCCCCAGTTGACGTCATCCGGCTCATAGACGTCTTCGCGACCACCGCCGAAGCCAAAGGTTTTGAATCCCATGGACTCCAGGGAGACGTTTCCGGCCAGAACCATCAGGTCCGCCCAGGAAAGACTGCGGCCATACTTTTTCTTAACCGGCCACAGCAAGCGGCGGGCTTTGTCTAGGTTCGCGTTGTCCGGCCAACTGCCCAGAGGCGGGAAGCGAATCGTACCCGAGGCCGAGCCACCGCGGCCATCGGTAACACGGTAGGTGCCTGCGCTGTGCCACGCCAGCCGAATCATCAACCCGCCATAGTGCCCCCAATCCGCCGGCCACCAGTCTTGGGAGTCCTTAAGCACGGTTTCGACATCCTTCTTAACGGCATCCAAATCGAGCTTGGAGAACGCTTCGGCGTAGTCGAACGCTTGCCCCATGGGATTGGTCATCGGGGCGTTCTGGTGGAGCACCCGCAGGTCCAGTTGGTTCGGCCACCAGTCTCGAATGGAATAGTGCCCGGCCTGCTTTTTTTTCTGTGTTGTTTCTGCGTGGGTCGTCTCCTTCGACATGGTTTGATCCCCGTCCATTTTTGCACTATCAGCAGTTGTGGTCTTTGCTGCCGGCCGCCGGGCGCAACCGACTCCAACGGCAACTGCGCAAGCAAGGACCAGGGCAATGGGCTTTTCTGCCAGCATCCCTCGCAGTAGACCTGCAAAGGACCTCGACAGAACATTCTCTGTTTCTGTTCCCTTTGTTTCTCGCATTACTTCCTCCTCTTCATTGCTTTTTCACCAAAGGTTGGAATAAATTTTTAGGTAGGTGTTAAGCTCACTCCTGATGCCTGTCAATGAGCATCTATTATCACCGTTGTTTGCGGGCGTATTATTCTGGCTGTGCAAGCAGGTGTGAGATTGAGAGTTAGAACAAGCGCGTGCGAAGAGGTAAATATGGAGGCATTTGATTTTGCCGATCAAGTGGTGCTGCTCACCGGCGCCACGGGTGGATTGGGGCGCGAGATAACGCAGATATTGGTCGACCAGGGAGCATTTTTAGTGGTCACTGGGAGGCGGCGTTCAGCACTGGATGCATTGGTAGAAACGGTTGCCAAAGGGGATCGTGTGATGCCCCTGTACGGCGACTTGACCCAGCCGGGTGAAGCGACTCGCTTGGCCAAGAGCGCTCTGGCCGTGCACAACCGGGTGGATGTGCTGATCAACAATGCCGGCATGGGGTATTTTGCCCTGATTGAAGAGGCCACCGAGGAGCGCATTCGGCAGCTGTTCGAGGTCAACACCTTTGCGCCGATGATGCTGATCAAAGCGCTATTGCCCCATTTTTACAAACGCGGGCGCGGCCGGATCGTCAACGTGGCGTCCAGTGCCGGCAGGGTGCCGATTCCGACAGTGGGTGTATACGGCAGCAGCAAATCGGCGCTGGCAATGCTGGCCAATACCCTGCGCATCGAGGTGATGGATCGGGGTATCGAGGTGATCAACATCTATCCCGGCACCACTGATACCGCGTTCGAAGCCAACGCCTTGAGAGAAAAGGGGCGTGACGGCATTCGTCCGTCAGCCTCCTTTGGCGCGGATGCAGGTGAGATCGCCGGGCGCATCGTTAAAGCGGCCAAGGGCACGGGGCGTGAGGTGTGGTTGGAACGCCAGGGGCGCGGCATGTCCGTGGCGGCATTGCTCTGGCCCAAGCTCGTGGACCGACGGCTGGCCGGATTGCGCCAACGGGTGCTCGTCCACACAAGGCCGCTTAAGCCGGCGCGGGATCGCAGGTGGCAACTGCTACAAGTGGAATCGGCACTCAGCTGCAATCTGAAGTGCATCATGTGCCCGTGGACCGCGTTACGCGCGTCCACTGATGCAACAGCGCTGATGTCAGAGCAGATTTGGCAGGCCATTGTGCCACATCTGCCAGAAGTAGCTTCGGTGGATTTTTCCGGTGCTGGTGAACCCTTGCTCAACCCCCACCTGCCGGATTGGATGGCCCAGGCAAAATCCGTGGGATGCAAGGCCGGCTTTTTAACCAATGGCACCCTGTTGGACGACGTGCGAGCCCAGGCCGTACTGGAGGCAGGGGTAGATTGGATCGGGGTTAGCGTGGATGGGGCGTCGGCGCGAACGTACGAATCCATTCGGTCAGGGGCCTCCTTCGCGCGGGTCACTGACAATATCTCACGCCTTGTTGCGCTGCGTTCTGGTGGCGTGCCCAAGGTTTTGATCAACTTTGTCATGTTGCGCCAAAACGCGCACGAGTTGCAAAACATGGTTCTAGTGGCAGAACAGCTGGGCGTGGATCACATCAGTTTCAAGCAGTGCGATGTGATTCGGGACAAACAGGGCTTGGGGCTGGGTCTGTTTCAACCGCAGGAGAGCCAGGCCATCAAACAGCTCAGAAAAGAGATCAAAAAAAGCCAGCGGCTGGCACGAAAAAAGAAAATCGAAACGACCTTTTTCTCGTTGGTGCCAGAGGAGCAGCCGGTCTGTGATCAGGATCCGCGCGCATCGCTGTTCATTCGATCTGACGGCCTCGTTGCGCCCTGCATCAACAAAGCCTACGGCGGCGCGACCACCTTTTTGGGGGAACCAACCGAGATGCCAACTGTCTGGTTCGGACAGTTGCCCCAAAACGATCTATCCGATATCTGGCGCACAGATAACTGCCGATTTTACCAAACCCGTTTTGATGATCGTATGCGCCATTTCAGCAATGCCCTGATGAACACCGACTTTGATTTTTCCATGGGAGGGGTACAGGATGTGCTGGATGAGGCGCAGGAGGCGATGAACGCACCGCCCAAGGGATGCGACGTGTGTCACTATCTATATGACATCTAAATTTAGGTGCAAATACGGGAGCATGCGGTTTGCGTCGTTGGATAATATAGGTGCCTGCTTTGATTTCCCGTCATGCCCGCGTAGGCGGGCATCTATCTAGAAAAGCTCGAATATGTTGGATGGATGCCCGCCTGCGCGGGCATGACGATGCCGACAACAAACATGTATGCAAACCTCAGATGACAAATTTCGCATGCGCCCTGCAAATACCTGCCCCTGAAACCTCTCCCCCTAACCCCCTCTCCGATGCGGAAAGGGGGCACCAGAATTAAATAATCCAATGATTCAGGTTTGTTTTGCCTCCCCCTTCCCTCGCAGGGACAATGGCATTCGGTTAAGGATTTTTGGGTGTTTTTATAGCGTAGGATCGCCAGAAAAGAATCCCCCTTGAAAAAGGGGGCAGGGGGATTTTCAATTGTCCAAGCAATTG
>JAAUYD010044528.1_pt1 | contig 62192 bp, 49 predicted proteins | sample 7278101 | NCBI WGS metagenome assembly JAAUYD01 (sample SAMN14350128, study PRJNA611818) | marine sediment metagenome | isolation source: surface marine sediment (0.6m) | place: French Polynesia: Moorea | collected 2018-08
AACTCACGGCGCATGCGATCGACCAAAACTTCCAGGTGAAGCTCGCCCATGCCGTACAAAATAGTTTGGCCGGTCTGCTTGTCACCCTCTACACGAAAAGTGGGATCTTCTTCACTCAACGCTTTTAAAGCCAACCCCAGCTTGTCCTGATCTTTGTTGGTTGCCGGTTCAATCGAGACCGAAATGACCGGTTCCGGGAAGGTAATCGCTTCCAAAATAACCGGGTGATTGGGATCACACAGGGTGTCCCCGGTAAAGGTGTGCTTCAGACCCAAAACGGCCGCAATATCACCAGACTGTACTTTCGTCAGGTTCTCCCGGCGATTTGAGAACATGCGCACCACAACCCCGATCCGCTCGGTTTTGCGCTTGACCGGATTTTCCAGTCTGGACCCGGTTTCCAAAACGCCGGAGTACACCCGGAAGTAGGATAGACGACCAACATAAGGGTCGGTGACTACTTTGAAGACCAGGGCCGTAACCGGTTCGTTGTCATCCGGATGGCGCAAAACTTCTTCTTCCGTAACCGCGTCAATAGCGGTGACCGGAGGCACATCAAGCGGTGAAGGCAAGTAATAAACGATGGCGTCTAAAACCGGCTGCACTCCTTTGTTGCGCAAAGCGGTCCCGCATAAAACCGGATTAAAAGTGCCGTCTAAGGTGCCCTTGCGGATGATAGCCCGAATCTCATCGACGGTGATCTCTTCCCCTTCGAGATAGCGCATCATCAAATCATCGTCTTCCTGGACGATGGTCTCGATCATTTCTTCTCGAGCAGCGTTGATCTCATCGAGGATTTCGGCCGGGATGTCAATAATTTCAGCATTGGCGCCCAAATCACCGGTGTCCCAAACCTTGGCTTCCATCGTGACCAGATCAACCACACCGCGGAAGCTGTCTTCCAAACCGATGGGCCACTGGATGGGCAGGGGGACCGCCCGCAGACGTTCGCGCATCATGTCCATGGTGCGCGTAAAGTTGGCCCCAGTACGGTCCATTTTGTTGACAAAAGCGATGCGCGGCACGCTGTATTCGTCCGCCTGACGCCAAACGGTTTCAGATTGGGGTTCAACACCGGCTACGGCGTCAAACACCACAACCCCACCGTCGAGGACGCGGAGGCTGCGCTGCACTTCCGCTGTAAAGTCGATGTGACCGGGAGTGTCAATGATATTGACCTGGTGATCCAACCAAAAGGTGGTGGTAGCGGCCGAGGTAATGGTAATACCCCGTTCCTGTTCCTGAACCATGTGGTCCATGGTCGCCGCACCATCATGAACTTCACCCATGCGATGAATCATCCCGGTGTAATAAAGAATGCGTTCAGTCGTCGTGGTTTTACCGGCATCGATGTGCGCGATAATCCCAATATTGCGAACGCGATCTAATGGATGACGACTCATACTTTTTCTCTCGCCTCAAATGCCGCCGCCTTAATTCATTAAGCCGGCGAACTGTGTATCTCGACAAAAATTCTCTTAAACCTGTATCGCAAACCAAATTAAAAACGATAGTGAGCGAAGGCCCGGTTGGCGTCTGCCATCCGGTGGGTATCGTCCCGCTTTTTAACGGAGGCCCCTTGACCGTTGGCGGCATCCATAAACTCGGCCGCCAGCTTTTCGGCCATCGAACGGCCGTTGCGGTTGCGAGCGGAAGCCAGCAGCCAGCGCATGGCCAGCGTGATTTGACGCCGGGAATCAACCGGAATCGGCACCTGGTAAGTGGATCCACCCACACGACGCGGCTTTACTTCCACCTGCGGCTTTACGTTGCTAAGCGCATCTTCAAAAACATCAAGCGGGTTCCGTTTGGCGCGCTGCTCAATTAAATCAAAGCTGTTATACATCAAACGCTGGGCCAGGCTCTTCTTCCCATGTCGCATCAAGCGATTGACAAACATAGAGACATGAAGACTGTTGTACTTGAGATCTGGCTCAGGCGTACGTTTTTCCGGACGAAATCTTCTTGGCATGATTCACCTCTCCTACTGGTTAACGGCGCGGCCGTTTGGTACCGTATTTTGAACGACCCTGGGCGCGATTGTTGACCCCGGCCGTGTCCAGCGTTCCGCGGACAACATGATAACGCACACCGGGCAGGTCTTTTACCCGGCCCCCGCGAATCAACACAACCGAGTGATCCTGCAGGTTATGCCCTTCACCACCGATATAGGCGGTCACTTCGATCCCGTTTGAGAGACGAACACGAGCGATTTTCCGCAAGGCCGAGTTCGGTTTCTTGGGGGTCATCGTGCTGACTTTGGTACACACACCACGTTTTTGAGGTGATCCTTTACTCTGACGCACGCGGCGCTGCTTAAAGGTATTAAAGGTCCACTGCAAAGCTGGTGCTTTGCTTTTCTTTTTAGAGGCTTTTCGCCCTTTGCGAACTAACTGATTAATCGTTGGCACGCCAAATACTCCTTGCGGCCGCCCTGGAGTTCACTTCAGCACTCTTGGGGCGCCAAGCACTTACTCTCCACAGGAAGCCATATAAAATTGAAAAACAATTAAAAAAACTGACTAAACACGCAAACAAACGCCTTGAAAGACAGCAATCAAGGTAAAAAACTTATAAGCAAACTGCTGTTGATAATGTGGTCTTTACTCGACAATGGAGGCCACTTGAATCATATTTAGCTCAAGTGGCCTCCATTGCTATTGAGTTATTCAATTCCCGATCGGCATCGGGACCAACTTTTCAATTAACGAAAAGCTATTCTATCAGGGATGAAAATATTTGTCAACGAGGGCCTGTAATTTTTTTCACAAACACCGCCCAGACTAACAAAATGCATATTCTCTCAGAGCAGGCACTCAAATTTGCTGTCATGGCTCAAGCATTGCGGTGATTATGATTCAGAAGACTTTTGATCAAAGCGCGACAGCCGATTTTCAATTTCTTTGACGATGTTCAATATTTCTGAGAAGTCTGATCGATTGAGGAACGGCTCCAGTTCAGAGGTTAACCGGTTCAAATCCGGTTGATGGTAAAAAATGAGCGTGGCCACATCATTTTCATATATGCCAACCTTGGCAAAATTTCCCTGCCTGTAGAGAGAAGGCAGGGCGTAGAGCTTGAGCAAAATAAGCCCTTCAACGGTGGCCGTCAAGATATCTCGTTCTAGAAATGGCCTTAAATGGGTATGCTCTCGCTGAACTTTAGCAAAGACCGGATTTTCAGTTAACAAAAAATCGATTTTCAGCTCCTCAAAATAACCACGGGCAAAATTTTCATCCTGCTCTAGGATCTTTATCTCTGAAAGCTTCTTCAAAGAAGAAACGGCGACAATCAAATCGATGTCTTCGGTGTTACGCCCTTCAATATATTGAAGAAGGGCGATACCACCCACCAGAACAAAATCAATTTTTTGGGTGGCCAGCATTGAAAATAATTTTTCAACAGATTGAAACAGAGAGTCGGTATTCATCGTTTGAACCTTGCGGATACCAGATTTAAAAAACACCCCATTGCGAATCACCCGACCAATTTGGATTGTTCCCTGCTGCGGCCTGTCTTCCGTCATTTTATTCATGAGTCTATTGTAGCATGATAATGGAGTGTATTTACGGCTCTTTTCAATAAAAAAGGACGGCCGCTGAGCGACCGTCCTGTTAAAACTCGCAAAAATAATGCCTAGCGGCGGGTATTGCGCGCCAGATCCATCAGCCCAGCCCCCATAAACGGCGCCTGGCGATTGTGCTTCTTGTCGTCCTCTTTGCCAAAGCGAATCACTTCGCCACGCTCGGTGACCGCTTCCACAGCCAGCCCCAAACTCTGGAGCTCTTTGACCAACACCCGGAATGAGGCCGGAATTCCCGGATCGTCAATCGGTTCGTTTTTGACAATCGCTTCGTATGTCTTGACCCGCCCCTGCACATCGTCTGATTTAACAGTCAACATCTCTTGCAGGGTGTGCGCCGCACCATACGCTTCAAGCGCCCACACTTCCATTTCACCAAAACGCTGGCCGCCGAACTGGGCCTTACCACCTAACGGCTGCTGAGTCACCAGCGAGTAAGGACCGGTTGAACGGGCATGAGCCTTATCTTCAACCAGATGGGCCAGCTTCAGCACGTGCATGACGCCCACGGTAACCGGCTGGTCAAACCGATCGCTGGTTTTACCATCAAAGAGGAGCTCCTTCCCTGATCCTGGAGGTGGCTCAAAGAACATAAAGCCAAACTCTTTGGCCAACGGCCGTAGTTCCTCGAGTGCCAACTTCGCAGGATCAATCTGGAATTTCTCTGGCACTTCGCCCTCATGACGTTCAAGCATGAGCAAATACCATTCCAGGACGGCCACACGCACCGCTTCTTGGTCGCTCTCTGGCGTTAGGGAGTGCAAATCCTCATCGTCTTCTACTTCAAACGGCAGAATCAAATCCGGATCATATTCGTTGGTACGCAGCCATTCGCGAGCGATGGCCAAAGTCACATAGCGCTCATCCTGGCGCAGACGTTCGACGTCATATCCCAGATCTCCTAACCAGGCGGAGATAAAGAGATATTTGGCTTCAACATCACTTTCGAGGGATTCAAGATCGTATTCGATCTCTTCCAGCCAATCCCACGTCCAATCCATAACAACCTCATCCGCCCGCTCGGCCAACCAGGCGCGACACAGTTCGGCCCGAATCTGATGTTCTTTTGCGCCGTCAAAAACTGGGGTAATTGCCCGGAACTGAAGCCGCTTGGCGGCCCAGCCCAAATGGGTCTCAAGCACCTGACCCAGGTTCATCCGGCCGGGAACACCCATCGGATTGAGAATAATATCAACCGGTCGGCCATTTTCCAGAAACGGCATGTCCTCGATCGGGACCACCTTGGAAATCACGCCCTTGTTGCCGTGACGGCCGGCCATTTTATCGCCAACCGACAGTTTACGACGCTGGGCCACGCTGACCCGCACCATTGTTTCAACTCCGGCCGGAAGATCACGGTCTTGCTGCCGGTCAAAGACCTGAACGTCAACCACCTTACCTCGGGCACCATGCGGCAGACGAAGGCTGGAATCTTTTACTTCCCGCGCCTTGTCACCAAAGATGGCCCGCAGCAATTTTTCTTCGGGGCTGAGCTCTTTTTCACCCTTGGGGGTAATTTTACCGACCAGAATGTCGTTTTCATTGACGTCTGCACCGATGCGGATAATACCTCGCTCGTCGAGATCTTTTAAGGCGTCTTCGCTGACGTTGGGAATGTCGTAGGTGATCTCTTCCGGTCCTAGCTTGGTATCACGCGCTTCAACCTCGTGCTTCTCGATATGAACCGAGGTGTACTTGTCATCGCGGACCAGCTGCTCGCTGACCAGAATCGCATCTTCGTAGTTGCCACCTTCCCAGGAAAGGAAGGCAATGACCACGTCTTGACCGAGGGCGAGTTCACCCTGACGGGTTGAGTAGCTGTCGGCCAGCACCTCGCGGGCTCCGACGTGCTGCCCTTTAACCACCAGCGGCCGCTGATCGATGCAGGTACTCTGATTGGAGCGGGTGTATTTGCGCAGGTTGTACGTGCGCGGACCGCTCTCACCAACGACCACAATTTTGTCGCCGGAGACGGAAATCACTTCACCGGCCTCATCAGAAATGATCACCTGCCCTGAATTGCGGGCGGCCTGCTGCTCCATCCCGGTGCTGACAACCGGCACGTCCGGTGTCAGGAGAGGCACCGCCTGACGCTGCATATTTGATCCCATCAGCGCTCGGTTGGCGTCATCGTGATCGAGGAAAGGAATCAGCGAAGCGGAAACACCCACAATTTGCCGTGGGGCCACGTCAACAAAGTCCAGGCGCTGTACATTCGTAAAGATAAAATGCTGATTGCGGCGGGCGGCCAGACGACGCTCAATAAATTGACGGCGATCATCCAGCTTGGCATTTCCCTGGGCAATGGTGTAGCGATCTTCTTCATCGGCCGACATATAGATGATTTCATCGGTCACAAACGGCATCACCTGGATCGTTTCCAGTTTAGCTTTTTTGATCGCTTTAAAGAGATCGGCCGTAATGGTTTCACCCTGCTCGACGAGAATTTCACCGGTCGAATCGTCAACGATGTCGGTGAAGGCATCGTGGCCAACCATTTCCTTGTCGTTCCCTTCAAAGGTGTTGAGCACCCGACGATAGGGCGTTTCGACAAATCCGTAGCGGTTGACGCGGGCGTATGTAGCCAGCCGGCCGATCAACCCGATATTGGGTCCTTCCGGTGTTTCGATGGGGCAAATACGGCCGTAGTGGCTGTGATGCACGTCGCGAACTTCAAAGCCGGCCCGTTCACGGCGCAGACCGCCGGGTCCAAGGGCCGAGAGGGTGCGCTTGTGGGTCAATTCGGCCAGGGGGTTTGCCTGTTCCATAAATTGGCTGAGCTGCGAGCTGCCAAAGAATTCACGGACGGCCGCCACAACCGGGCGGATGTTAATAAGGGAAACCGGGGTGACGTTTTCAGCGTCGCGGATCGACATGCGTTCCTTAACCACCCGCTCCATGCGGCGCAGCCCCACCCGAAGCTTGGCCTGCAGGAGTTCACCCACCGTTTTGACGCGGCGATTGCCTAAGTGATCGATATCATCCGGCTGCGTTTCGCCGTTGTTGATGCGAACCATGTGCCGCAGAATATTGACGATATCAAACTGGGTGACGGTGCGGTGTTCAGCCGGGACGTCATTTTGCAGCCCCAGGCGCTTGCTGAGCTTGTAGCGGCCGACGCGTGCCAAGTCATAGCGGCGATTGTCGTACAGCTGTTCCTTTAAATATTGAATGGCGTTGTCGAGTGTTGGCGGATCGCCAGGGCGCATGCGCTTGTAAAATTCAATGAGCGCCTGCTCGGCCGAAGAACGATCCGGGTCGTATGGTGGTTCTTGTTCGATACTGCCGGGAATATAGAGATGTTCACCGTTGGTATCAATATCGGCAAAGAGAGCCATGATCTCTTCATCGGTTCCCTCTTTGAGGAGCTGATTGCCCAAACCGTCATCGACGGCCGCCATCGCCCGCAGGAAAAGGGTAGCGGGAATCGTGCGCTTCCGATTAAACTTAATGGTCAGATAATCGGTTTTACGGGTCTCAAACTCCATCCAGGCACCGCGATCGGGGATCAGCTTGGCCATGGCCAGCGGCCGGCCGGTGGCTTTTTCCGGCTCAACTTCAAAGTAAGCGCCAGGGGAACGAATCAACTGGCTGACGACAACGCGTTCGGTGCCGTTGATCACAAACGTCCCGGCCTCGGTCATGAGCGGGAAATCACCCATGAAAATCTCTTGCACGATCGGCTGATCGAGGTCTGAACGATAGAGCAATACGCGCACGTAAAGCGGGGCCGCGTAGCTCATATCGCGTTCGACACACTCGTCGACATCATATTTGGGTTCACCAAACCAATATTTGAGATCAAACCCCTCAACTTCTGGGAGATTACAGGGGAAATACAGCTTGAAATTTCCCGTGTAACTTTCGATTGGTGAAATCTCCTGGAAAAGCTCTGTCAGGCTTTCCTGAGAAAACTGTTTGAATGATTCGAGCTGAACATCGATTAATTTTGGCAGCTCAAGAGTGCCTACAGCTTTGGCATAATTTCGGCGAATCGGATTCGTCATTTTTGCAACCTGCTCCTACTGTGGCGAGCGGCCTTAAGCGGGCCACCGGCCATTTTGTCTTTACGACCTTGGTCTGGTTGAGAATGTGCTTGCGAGGATCTCTCTTCCTCCGGAATCCCCATCAAGGGAGATTGGTGATCGTGTTAAGGGGAAAATCAAAACACAGAAAGGGCGCAACATCAATTGTTGCACCCTGGAAATTTTACGTTTTGTTTTTGCATTCAAATAATGGCACTGATCACCAAAAGTCAACTTTTTTGCAAGCGATAATAATAATGGATTTGGGGGTAGTTGTCAATTTTGCGGGTGACTGGTGGGTGGATGTTAGCGCTTTTTTTATGCAAATGCTTGTTGACAGGTCAATTTAAGCGGTTCGAAACGTATAAGCGTGCCCGTATTGCTCCAAAATGATATTGACGGCCGCTTCCCAGGTAAAATTACCCTTGGCCCGCTGCCGCAATTTTTGCCCGAGATCGTGACGGCGGGCCTCATCCTGGGCCAGGTTTTGAATCGCCGCCGCCAGGCCGGCAATATCGCCCACCGGCACGTAAACACCGGCCTCCCCCAAATATTGCCGATGAACGGGGGTATCGTAGGCTACTGTAGGCAGACCCAGCGCCATGTAGTTGAGCATCTTCCCACTTCCTTCGGTGGCCGACATCTTGGCGGTGATGGCGATATCTCCTAAGGAGAGCAAAAAGGGGGCTTTTTCAAACGGGACTTTGCCGGTGAAGGTCACACAATCCGCCACGCCCAGCTGGGAGGCCAGCAGTTTGTAATGGCCAACGCTGGGAAAACCCATAATCAAAAAATGGACAGGATGGCCACCCTGTTTGAGCAGTGCAGCAGCCTGAAGCATATGTGGAATGCCCTGATAATCGGTCAGCAAGCCCAAATAAACGACCAGGTGATGATCAGGGGGGATGCCCAGGGACGCTTTTTTAGCAGCCAGTTCAGTGGCGGAAAAACGGTGTGGGTTGAATTTATCCACATCGACGCAATCCGGCAAGGAAATTAAGCGGCTGGGGGGAATCTCAAAATCGGTGGCCAGCAATTCTCGGGCCTGTTTGGAGCTGGTCAAAATGGCGTCGGCCCGCATGTTGATAAACTTTTCCAGGCGGCGTATTAAGCGGAAGCGCCGGCCGTTTGGGCGCATAAATCGATGATCGAGCATTTCAGCGGACAAACTGCCCTGGTAATCAAAAATGAGGGGGATATTTAGCCAGCGAGCCAGCACCCAGCCGATTAAAGCCCCTTCATGCATATGGCCATGGATGATATCCGGCCGCATGCGCCAGGCAACCTGCAGCGCCTTTAGCGAGAGGTAAACGTCAAAAGCGATTTTGTGCCGGGAAGAACCTACTTCATATTCAGCGCGGTACGGCAGTGGGGCGGTTCGTTCGATGTCGAGCCCGGCAACATCTCTTCCTTTATAGTACGTTACGATTTTGACCTGGTGCCCCAATTTTTGCAGCAGCCTGGCTTCCTCTAAAATGCGGATATGCCCCCCATAGTCGCTAAAGAACGAGGTGGGAGCGATCATTAATATTTTTTTACCCATCAATCTTCATCGCGGCGAATCCGACGTGCTCCAAAACTGCCAAATAATTGCTCCATCATGCCGCGATTTTCAATTTTGGGCGATTTTTGCTCCTGCCAATCGTTGGTTTTACGATCGTGAAGCCACTGCTCTCGCTGGATGTTGAGTTCGGTCATCAAAGCCGCTAATGTTTCTTGATCTCCATTTTGTACCCACCGCCTCATTTCAAGCAGGTACTCCACAATGGTGTCTAGCCAGTGAATGGCGGCCGCTTTGTTTTGAAAGGCCATGTGTGCCAAATCTTCTTCACTGCCCAGGGGATTGGTGGCAATGGTAAATGTCTGGTTGGCCATCCGCCGCATATCTTGCCAGCCGGTCGCGCTGGTTAATGCTCGGAAGTATGCTGCTCCCAACAATCCGGGGAGCGTTTCGAGCGCCTGGGCGTAAATATCAAACTCTTCCATATCGACGTAAAAAGATTCCGCGCCTAAAATCCGGCCGATCTGCTCGACCGTTTGCACCGCCCCTTCATCTACTTTGGGTCCTGGCATCAGGCACATCACGCTGTTGGCAAAGAGTTCGGCTGTGGCCGCTTCCGGGCCGGGGCGCAAATCTTTAGCGCCATCCACGTTCAATATCGGCATGGCGCTCACGTAATGGCCGGTTGATAAATGGGCATTCACCCATTTCTGCACCGGTTTTTTTAACGGACTAAAATCAATAATGACCGCATGTTCCTGAATCCCCCGAGACAGCGCCACAATTGTCTCTTCCATTTCGGCAAAAGGCAGGGAAATGAAGATAATGTCACCTTCAGATACGGCGCTAACCAAATTCATCACCGCTCGATCAATCGCCCCACTCTCTTTTGCAACCTTCAGCGCCTCGCGGTTGCGATCGTGCCCCACGATTTGCAAATCAGGGAGCTTTTGTTTAAACCGCAAACCAATCGAAGCGCCCTGCTTGTTTAATCCGATAATCGAAATGGTTTTGACTTTCATACTGTTTCTCTTTAATGTTGTTTGGCGGTCAAAAAATCCGCATTTTTTGTTTCTAATCTGATCTGAACAGCGCGCCGTCTCATCCTTAACTCAAATCATCCGCCCATTGAAGGCGGGCAAGCAGTTTCTCATCTTCAGAGCGGCTTTCCGGATTTGGTAATTGATCCTGATGGCGTTTGATAAAGGTGCAAAGGCGAGGATCCGATTCAACGGATTGAACCATTTCCGCACCCCACAGGGGATGCTGCTCGCGCACCACAAAAGGTTTTTCCCACCATCGGGCCTGGTGGAGCGGCCGGTTTCCCCACCGGCTGGACATCGTCGGCCACAATTTGCGCCCGAGCACGATCCAGCTGCGCTCAATCAAATTTACTTTTAAACGTGTTTTTCCGATATCATGCAGCAGCGCGGCGCGTAACAAGGCGATATCCTGAACCCCGCTCTCTTTTAATCGCCGCCACACCCGAAAACTGTGCTGCTGATCGTTACTTGAGAATTTTTGAAAGAGCTGCCATTGAGATGGGGTCAGCTGTTGGCGAATAATCGTTTTTTGATCGCCGGAGAGTGCACCAGCTGAAATCCCCTGCCAAAATTGCTGAATGCGGTAACGGAATCCCATAAACCCAAATTTAAACTTGTGCTAGCTATAAAATCCCCGGTCCCATGAGCAGGGATGCCAGCTGAAAGGCCCAGCCAAAAACATTGCCAACGACATTAATATTGATGGCCGGGAGCAGGAAAAAGACCGCTAAAAAAATTATCATGCCGTATTGACGCAAAGGCATTAGCCGATAGGCCAATTCTCCGGGCAAAATACCCAGCAAAATGGTGAATCCATCCAGGGGTGGAACCGGCAGCAAATTAAAGAACAGCAAAATACAGTTTAACCAAACGCCCCAAAAAACGAGGTTGACAAATATTTGGGGTATCTCCCCAAAGGCCATTATCAGGCCACGGCCGAGCAGGGCGAACATAAAGGCCATCAGCAAATTGGCCAACGGACCGACTACGGCCACGAGGGCATGCCCCAGGCGGGGGTTGCCTCGAAAATTTCCGGGATTGACCGGAGTTGTCGCCCAACCAAAGCCGAAAATAGCCAGCAAAATAAAGCCGAGACGATCGATGTGGGGAAAAGGGTTTAGGGTAATCCGGCCGTAGCGGCGCGGGGTATCGTCGCCCAAGCGATCCGCCATCAGCGCGTGGGCAAATTCATGGTAGGCAAACGCGAAGAAGCCGACCAGCAAGAAGGCGGCGTAAGCGGCCACATCAAAACGGCCGTTTTGCATAAAAAGCTGAAAAATACCCATAAACGATTATGTCAACCTAACAATAGAATAATGCATTATAGCTCAAATTACCATTTAACAATTAGTAATTAGTAATTAACTATTGGGAAATGCTAATTGTTTAGACGTTGATCAATCTTTACGACTTACGGCTACAAATGGATATAATTACCCGATCTTAATTTAAGGGAGAGTGTGCCAGATATTCTGATGAAACCAACACCACCGATGATTGACATAGACGATATCGTTCGTTTGAGAAAGGCACATCCGTGTGGCAGCGTGCTATGGCGGGTCACGCGGGTAGGGGTTGATATCGGATTGGTTTGCTGCACCTGTGGGCGAAAAATCATGCTCCCGCGAAGCAAATTTAATAAACAATTGAAACAAATAGAGAAGAAAGCCGGGTCAGATCAACCAACGATCTCATCATCCTGACCATTTACCCGTTAGCTTTTCAAATTTCCCAACGGTTCTATGACAACTTTTTTACTGGTTCTCTACATCCTGGCCCTGTCGGGGTTAGGCGTATTTGGTTTTTTAGGGTACATCACCCTCTGGTATTACTGGCTCCATCGCGGCGATCCGACCCCAAACCTCTCACTTCCGGAGGGTGAGGCGCTGCCGATTGTGACCATCCAGCTGCCGGTTTTTAACGAACGATATGTCATCGGCCGTCTGGTGCAGGCCGCCACATCCCTGAGCTACCCCAAAGAGAAGCTGGAAATCCAGATTGTGGATGACTCAACTGATGAAACGGCCGCCTTGGCCGAAGAATTGACCACCCATTATCGCCACCTGGGGTTCAATATCTCCCTGTTTCATCGCTCAAATCGTCAAGGGTTTAAAGCCGGTGCCCTCGCCGCAGCCCTTGAAGAAGCCCAGGGGGAATTTGTGGCGATTTTTGACGCCGATTTTCAGCCGCAGACGACCTTTCTGCAAAAAACCATTCCCCTTTTTTTGGCTGAGCCGAACCTGGGCATGGTTCAGACCCGCTGGGGACATCTCAATGATCAGCGCTCACCGCTGACCGCAGCGCAGGCGATCGCCATGGATAAACATTTTATGATCGAGCAAACGGTGCGCCATCGAGCTGATCTATACCCAAAATTCAACGGAACGGCCGGTATTTGGCGGCGAAGCTGTATTGAAGATGCGGGCGGCTGGCTGGCGGATACCGTTTGTGAAGATTTATGTCTCAGCACCAGGGCGGTTTTAAACGGGTGGGATTTTCAATTTTTGCCTGATGTGGTCACCCCTGGTGAGCTTCCAACCAGCATATCCGCCTACAAAAACCAGCAGGCACGCTGGGCCAAAGGGTCACTGCAGTGCCTCATCAAATTTGGCTGGCAAATTTTAACCGATCATCAACACAGCTGGATCGCCCGCTTTTATGCCCTGTTGACGATGTCCGGCTACCTGGCTCACCCGTTTTTGCTGACGCTCATCTTGCTGCAAATTCCCTTGATGCTGCTCGGTTACCCGCTTTCACCAAAACTGTTCCTTTTTTCGGTCCTGGGGTTGGGGCAGCCGGTTTTATTTATAATTAGCCAACAATTAATTTATCCGGATTGGCCACAGCGGCTGCGCCATTTTCCAACCTTGATGTTAATTTCATTGGGGCTAGGGCCCTCCATTACTCGCGCGGTTTTGCAAATTTTTACCAGTTCAACCCACAACTTTGTCCGCACCCCCAAAGGGGAAGAAGCGGCCGTCAGACAAGCCCGACAGACAGGTACCCTCAGAAGGCATCTGGATGGATATCGTTTTCCATTTGATCCAATTGTCACCGCAGAGTTATTTCTGGCCGCCTATGGCGCGATCGGTTTATGGATGGCTGTTTCACAGGGAATTTACGGACCAATTTTTCTTTTATCTTTTTGTTTCATCGGTTTTTCATACGCTTCTTATTTATCTTTGAGTGAATAACGATGTTTAATTCAGCTATAATGGAGGCTGCCAATTTTTTCTCACGGTTTGGAAATACATCATGAGTGACCATCACGAATATAAAAATCGAACCCGCATGGGCATTTCAACCGATTCAAACCGATCAACGCATTGGAGCCGGACAACCCGGTATTTTGCGTTTATCATCTTCCTGGGGTTTTTGATCTGGTTTGGGTACACAATTCGGGAACTTATCGCCCCGCTGATTATTTCTGCCCTGTTGGCTTATGTCCTGAATCCACCCATTTCCTACGTCAACAGCCTATCCAAATTACCGCGTGTCTGGGTGGTGACCCTGGTTTATGCGATCTTGATTTCCCTACTGGGGTTGGCCATCTTTACGCTTACCCCAGTGGCTATCGAACAAAGCACCCTTTTGGCGGACGAATTCGACATTATTCTCGATGAATTCAGCACGACGGCCGAAACCGAGTTACAAAACCTGGGCTTAAATTTCAACGTGCAGGAGCTGGTCAATTCAATCGACACTTTTTTCTCCACTACGCTGGGGCCGGATCAAATTTTCCGTTTTGTAACAACCACCAGTCGAAATTTGGTGTGGATCTTAATCATCATTGTGACCACATTTTACATTTTACAGGATTGGCATCTGCTGCGGGCTTGGCTCTTCAGGCTTGCTCCTCCCGCTTATCAAGGGGATGTTCGCCGCCTGTATGGTGAAATTAAGGACAAATGGCAAGCGTATCTTTGGGGGCAAATTTTGCTGATGTTGGTCATCGGCATTCTGAGTGGGGTAAGTTCGGCCGCCGTAGGGCTTCAAGCGGCGGTGGTTTTGGGGTTAATCGCCGGGATTTTTGATGTGGTCCCCTCGGTTGGACCAGCAGTAGCCATGGCCATTGCCACCATCGTGGCCTGGTTTCAGGGGCCTCCAGATTTCATTCCGATCTCCACCCCCTGGTATGTTTTGCTGGTTCTGCTGGTTTTTGTGGCGATTCAAACCATCGAAAATATTTGGCTGCGGCCGCGCATCATGGGGCAAACCCTCAAAATGCACCCGGGAATCGTTTTTGTGGCCGTTATGGGTGGGTTGGCCATCGGGGGAATCCTCGTTGCCCTTCTAATTGTGCCTTTAATCGGAACAATGGGTATTATAGGTGGATACTTAAGAGCCCGGATGTTTGGTCTTGATCCGTGGCCCGCAACCATGAGCGATGCTAATTCGTCCGACGATATTTTAGATAACCACCACCATCCAGCAACCGGTGTGCCGGATCCCAAAGACAAAGAAACCATTCCGGTAACCGAACAAACGCAAGGTTAACCCGACCATGGAAGATTTGATCGGCGAAAATATCAATAACTTTGAGCTGCAGGAGATCATCGGTAAAGGCAGCATGGGTATCGTTTACCGCGCCTACCATCCTCAGCTTCAGCGTTATGCGGCCGTCAAAATTCTTCGTCCGGAATGGGTTTATCAAGAGGGATCTTACGAACGTTTTCTTCAGGAAGCGCGCACCGCGTCCAGGCTCGATCATCCCCGTATTGTAAACGTCATCAACTTTGGTGAATATGAGCAAAGCTATTATCTGATGATGGACTATATCGAGGGACCTAGCCTGCGAGAGCTGCTAGAAGAAAACGAGCAGGGTTTGGCGGTCACCGATGTGGCCCACATTTTCACCCAAATTAGCGATGTTCTGGGCTTTGCTCACGAGCAAAACATCCTCCATCGGGATCTCAAACCGGACAATATCTTGTTGACTGAAAGCAACGAGGAAGGCCGGCCGTACACGGCCATGGTCACCGATTTTGGTTTGGTTAAAATCGCCGACAACAGCTTAACCAATACCAAAGAAGGAACCACCCTGGGGACCCCGGCTTACATGTCGCCGGAGCAGTGTGTAGGGGGATCGCTCGATCATCGCAGTGATTTGTACTCATTTGGGGTGATGCTGTACGAGACGCTGACCGGTCAGCGGCCGTATCCCATTCGGGATTTATTTGATGCGGTGCGTTTTCACACCAGCGGCAACTTTGTACCTCCTCGGGCGCACGTTCCTTCAATCCCCCTGCAGCTAAACGCTTTGGTGCGGCAGCTCATGTCACCGGCCATTGAAAAACGGCCGGAAAGTGCCCAAGTTATCAAGGAGAAGCTGATCAAGTTTCTTCCGGAGGAATTGAAGCCGGATCTCAGCTCTTCTCAAATCATTCATCGCATCCAAAGCAAAATCCAGCTGACCAGCCGCACCAAACAAACCGACTTCCTCTCCGCAGGTTCAAGGGATACCACCAAAGACGTGAGCAAACCGCTCCCTTACTGTATTGTGGTGACCTACAAAGGGAATGTAACCCGAGTTTATCCCCCTCTTGTAGATGGGGAGAAATTAACGGTCGGCCGTCTTTCAAGCGTGGATATCATTTTAGACAGCCCGGAACGATATGTATCCAAACAACATTGTCACATTGAAGTTAAAGACGGCAAGGTTTGGGTTTTCGATTTGAAAAGCACCAACGGCACGTATATAGGGAATCTGCGCCTTCAGGCGGAATCGTTAACCGAATGGAAAGACGACGAAACGATCAACTTGGGCTCTTTTAAATTGTCGCTGCAGTATCAGGGGCCGAAGCGGATGGCATCACAGGAAATTGAAAACAGCGATCAATCAACCGTCATCCACAACATGTTTAACGTGATTTGTGAGGGGGGAATGCCCAGCCGGCTGCCGCTGTTGGCCAAACCAATCATCATCGGCCGGTTGCCCGATTGCGACATGGTGCTGAGCAACACGCGCGTCTCCAAACGTCACTGCCGCATCGAACTGCTCACCAACGAGGCGGTCGAAATAACCGACCTCAACAGCACCAACGGTACATTTTTACACAACCGACGCCTCCCGCCGAATCAACCGATTGTCTGGGAAGTCGACACGCCGCTGCGCGTCGGGGATTACCACGTTTACCTGGAAAGATAAGGGAAAATGGAGCTTACCCCATAAACTAAAAGTCACCTCTGAGAAATTCTTCCTCAGAGGTAACGGGGGTATTCATCGGCGATGATATAAATTTTAGCGGTCAATCAGGTGATGAGATTAATATTGAATCTTTTTGATTTTGAAGGCGATCTCTCCGCGAGGAGCCATAATGGTGACTTTTTGGCCTTTTTTCTTGCCTAGAAGTTCCCGACCAAGAGGACTTTCGTTGGAAATACGCCCTTCTACCGGATCGGCTTCGGCCGCACCCACCAAATGGTAGGTTTCATCATCGTCAAACCCTTCCTCAACGATGGTTACTTTTGCGCCAATGCTAATGCGGCTTTTATCGACCTCGACCTCACTGATGAGCTGATAATCGCTCAAAATCGACTCCAGCTCCTGGATGCGCCCTTCCAAAAATGACTGCTCATTTCGGGCCGCTTCCAATTCCGCATTGTCGATAAAATCGTCATCCTGACCGTCTTCCAACGCGCGGTGCAGACGCTCAGCAAGACGTTCCCGCCCCTCAGTGCGATGTTTTTCCAATTCTGCTCTTAATCGTTCCAGACCGTCTTCGGTCAACATGTACGGTTTTTTAACCATTTCAACACCTCTGTACTGGGTGATTTTTTTATAGATTGACTGTCATTTCTTTTTGCGGCCGTCAGCAACAAGCCTTTAAAGAATTAAAACGCGAAAGGTCGCGTTCTGTATATTGCACATTTTTATGATTTTTGCTATAGCCCATTATGGTTATTCTACAGCGACTCAAGAGCAACATTTATGAGAAATAGAAATCGTGAAATCTGCATGACTCTTATAAACGCCTAAATTTCTTAAACGAAAAAGGGGTGGAAAAGTTGTATGTTTCCATTAAATAGTTTCCTTACCGGAGTGTCCCTCGTGCTTCAAGAAACGCGGGCTTTCTCATCCGCCCTTATATGCACATTTCAACCATTCACAACAGATGATTTGTCGAACATCTGTTTTGAAGGCGAGCATTATACCAAAAATGTGCCAATTGTAAAGATTTGAATGGTCCGTTCATAATTGATGCCGATCATTTTATGAAACGCAAAGAAATTCTCGTTAAACTGCGGGGAAAAAGGATTGGAGAGATTGTGACTTATTTTGGCTTTCTAGCGCGCTTTGTGTGTATTCCGATACTCTTATTGAGCATTGTGATTTGGGTATCTATACGGCGAGGGGCTCATCTACCAAATCTTTTTCAAACGTGGCCGGCTAAATGGGTGATCCTGGGGCATATCGTGGTCGCATTTACCTACACAACCCCATGGGATAATTACCTGGTGGCTACCAACGTGTGGTGGTATGACCCGGAGCTGGTGTCCGGCATCGTCCTGTGGTATGTCCCGCTGGAAGAGTATACTTTTTTCATATTACAGACGATCTTAACCGGCTTGTGGGTGGTTTGGTTGATGATGATGCTTCGGCCGCAGATCGAACAAACATCCTTTCAGCCTAATCCCTCTGTTCGCTGGGGGTTAACGGCCGGCACCGCCATCATCTGGCTGATTTCAACCGTGGTCTTCTTTTCCGGCTGGGAGCCGGCCACCTACCTGACGCTGATTTTAAGCTGGGCCTTAATTCCGGTTTTAATTCAGTTTGCGTTTGGGGGGGATATTTTGTGGCATTACCGCCGCCTTGCGCTCCTGGGTCTGGCCGTTCCCGCGCTGTATTTAAGCGCAGCTGATGCCCTGGCCATTTTAGCGGGAACCTGGACAATTAGCCCAGACCAAACCCTGGGCTGGCTGATTGGCGGAATCCTGCCTTTTGAAGAGTTTCTTTTCTTCCTGGTGACCAACGTGCTCGTCTCTTTTGGAGTCACTTTGGTTATGGCCAGAGCCAGCCACGAACGGGCGGAAAAATTCATGCCCCAGGCCCTGGTGATAGAAGGGGCTTGATTTAATTTTAAGTGGATCAAAAACCAAAAATTTAAAAAAACAAAATTTCACGAATGACACGAATTTCCCAGCTTAAACCAGAAAATCCTTTTAATTCGTGTCATCCTGATTTTAAAAATTCAGGTGTGATGTATTTAAAGTGAATCACATTGAGTTCATAAATTTCTGTTGACGTTTGATTCAATATGATGCTCAATTTTGCGATATTTTCTATACCCGTCGATTAAAACCGACGGCTGAAGGGTTGGTTAGCCCTTAGACCCGCATTTTAATGCGGGGGTGAAGAGATCTCCCAAATTTCAACACAACCTAAAAAGCCACGGAAGACGAAGATTTTCGCAGAACCTGTCCTGAACACAGCCGAGAGATTAAAGAGAAAAAGCTGGGTTTATCCGTGATATCCGCGGCTAACTATTTTATAATCAACTCAAATTACTCCCTGAATCATGGCGTTTCTCCGCTTCTATGTTTAATAATCTCTTTTACCCTGAACGCTACCATGGCCACGGCCGCAAGCCTCCCTTCTTTGAAGGGTGGTACTTTAAACTGGTTGATCGCGAGGAAAACCATCGTCTGGCCGTTATCCCAGCCATTTTCAAACACCGAGACCCGGCCGAGCACCACGCCTTCATCCAAATTTTGAACGGCTTAGACGGAACGGCTACCTATCATCGTTACCCGGCAGAAGAGTTTTATGCTGCGCGAGATGATTTTGCGGTTGCCATTGACCAAAATCAGTTTTCAGTTCGCGAAATTTCCCTTGACATCCAGGATAAGCAGCGCACGGTAAAAGGAAAAATCGCTTTAAAAAACACGCAGCCGTGGCCGGTAACCTGGCGCTCTTTGGGGATCATGGGTCCTTACGGCTGGATTCCCTTTATGGAATGCAACCATGGGGTGGTTAGCCTCGATCATACCCTGGATGGCGAGCTTGAAGTTGACGGGGAGCGGATAGATTTTAGCGGCGGCCGAGGATATCTGGAAAAGGATTGGGGAGCCGCGTTCCCGGCCGGCTATGTCTGGATGCAAACCAACCATTTCGACACCCCCGGTACCTCTTTTGTGGGCTCAATTGCTATCATCCCCTGGATCATGTCGTCATTTCCAGGTTTTATAATCGGCCTCTGGCATCAGCAAACGCTTTATCGCTTTGCCACCTATACAAATGCCAAAACCGTCCATCTGGAGCTCAAGGACAATCAAATACATTGGGTGGTTCAAGACGACCAATACCGCCTGGAAATTACCAGCCATCGAGCCCGCGGAGGCTTGCTTTATGGCCCCAGTCGCGAAAGTATGACTGAGCGGATTGGTGAAACGATGCTGGCGACGGTGGACCTGCAGCTAAGCAAGCGGAATAGCGCGGGGCAAATTTTGTTTCGTGAAACCGGCCGATGCGCCGGTTTAGAGGTCCACGGGGATATAGAGCGACTGCTCGCTTTGCAAAGATGAGGGAATAAGCAAATAAATTAAATGTGATGCAAGATTATTTAAATTTCTCCGGTGAAAAACGACCCTCACTTGACTCGCTTAATCAAACGGGATGGCGTAAATCATCTATCCTGGGGCTGATTGTATGGTTCCTGACGATGACCGCCGTTCCCATTGCCATTTGGGTTGTGGGAGAACGGTCGGTTAGCACCACGATGTTTTTAGCCACCGTTGCCCAGGCGACGTTGATCTTTATTTTGCTTGGGCAGGCGTGGGGTGGGCCAAGGGCGTTACTCACGGCCGCCGGGGTGGCCTTTTTGGGATGGCTGGTTGAGTATATTGGCTCGAACACCGGTTTACCCTTTGGCACCTATCAATACACCGAGAAACTTCAGCCCCAAATCGCCCACGTGCCGGTGCTGGTGCCCCTGGCCTGGTTTATGATGCTGCCGGTTTGCTGGGCAGTGGCCGAAAAATTAGTCGGCCGTCCATCCGGCTGGCGTTTTATGGCTGCGGCCGCGGCCGCGATGACCGCCTGGGATCTTTTTCTCGATCCTCAAATGGTCAACTGGCAATTTTGGCTGTGGATGGATGTGCCCTCCATCAACTACTTTGGAATCCCTTTCCTCAACTATGCCGGCTGGTTCGTTTCATCCTGGATCATGACCGTCACCTTACGCCCTCCTTCCCTGCGCGCGATTTTCGTACCGATGATGACCGTTTATGTGATTGTATGGCTCATGCAAAGCGGCGGTCTGCTGCTCTTCTGGGGATTACCCGGCCCGGCCGTGGTCGGCTTTTTAGGGATGGGGTGCTTTGTTTGGGCAGTAAACCGGGAAAAGAGAGAAGAGAGAATTAGCAAGTGACACCCTTTCAAATTCTCTGGGTTTTTATCAGCTATCTGTTTGGAGCCCTGCCTCTGGCCTTGTGGATCGGCCGGCTAGCCGGCTACGACATTCGCGAGTATGGTGACGGCAATCCGGGAGCAACAAACGTCCTGCGCGCAGCCGGGCTCCGTTTGGGGGCGACCGCCTACCTGGCTGAGATTAGCAAAGCGGCGGTGCCTGTTGGCCTGGCCAACTATATTTTTGGCTGGTCCGGCTTGGTATTAATTCCCATTTCCCTGGCTCCGTCACTGGGTCACGCGTTTAGCATCTTCCTGAGCGGCCGCGGTGGAAAAGCCCTTGCTTCCATCATGGGGGTGTGGATCGGTCTGACTTTGTATGAAATGCCGCTGGTTATGCTGCCGGTGCTGGTCTTGTGCTTCATACTGCTCGACAACGACGGCTGGTCGGTGTTGATCGCCGGTGGCGTGGGCTTACTTTACCTCCTGATTTTTAATCCTGACCCGATTTTCCTGGCGGTTCTGGTCTTGCAGCTGCTGCTGGTGATCTGGACCCATCGCACGGATCTGCGAGGGCGGCCGGGGGTGAGAGAGAGGTGGTTAAAAGACAAGAGACCAGAGACGAGAGATTAACGATCATTTATGATTTCACCGCTCACAATTTATTTGATCGTCGCCGGCTTTTTTCTGTGGATATTTATTCTCACGGCCATCAGCAATCTTTTTTTTTATCCACATCTGCAATCTGCCTCCAATCCAGAAGACGGTTTTCTGCTATCCATTTGCATTCCAGCCCGCAATGAAGCGGATGGGATCAGCCAAACCATTTTCTCGATCTTGGCCCAGACCTATGAAAACTTCGAGCTGTTAATTCTTGATGATCAATCAACCGACCAGACGGCCGATATTGTAACCGGATGGGCGAAAAGAGACGGTCGGGTTAAACTTTTTCGGGGGGAACCCCTGCCGGAAAAATGGCTGGGTAAAAATTGGGCGTGTCATCAGCTCAGCCAGCACGCCCGAGGGGAAATGGTGCTTTTTACCGACGCGGATGTAACCTGGAAACCGGAGGCCTTGGCCGCTCTGCTGGCCCATCAAAGAAAAACACAGGCGGCCCTTTTAACCGTCTGGCCCAATCAAATAACCGCAACCTGGGGCGAGCGGCTGGTTGTCCCCCTGATGAAATTTGCCATTTTTAGCTACTTGCCCATCGTGGCGGTCCATTTTCTGCCGTGGCCAATTTTTGCGGCCGCAAACGGGCAGGTGCTGCTGTTTACCAAAGCGCAGTATCGGGCGATTGGCGGCCATCAAGCGGTTAAAAACAAAATCGTCGAGGATGTGGCTTTTGCCCAGGCGGTCAAGCGCTCCGGCGGCCGTTTGCGCATGGTTGACGGGGGATCTTTGATCTTCTGCCGTATGTATCAGGCATGGTCAGAGGTTCTAAAGGGATTTGGCAAAAATATTTTAGCCGGTCACGGGAACAGCGTGCCGTTTTTAGCTACATCGACGATTTGGCATTGGGCAGCATTTGTTGTCCCCTGGATTCTGGTGTTGGTTTGGCCGGTCCCTGCGGTTATCTTTATTTGGGTTTCAGCGATTTTTCTGCGATTTTTGAGCGAAATGATCGCCGAACGCCAACCGGTAAAGGCGTTCCTGCACGCCCTCACCATGCCGCTGGGGGTTATTTTAATGACCAGGATCGCCCTGCAGGCGGTGTGGTGGCATTATGGGGAGGGGCCGGAATGGAAAGGGCGAAAAGCGTTATGAGTAAAAATGATGGTGTTGTCATTATCGGGGCCGGCATCGGCGGCATGAGCGCCGCCATTCGCCTGGCGGCAGCCGGCCGGTCGGTGACCATCCTCGAGCAAAATGAGCGAGTGGGCGGCAAGATGGGGCAAATCATGCGCGACGGGTACCGCTGGGACACCGGTCCTTCGGTTATTACTATGCGCCATGTATTTGAAGATTTATTTGCCGCAGCCGGCCGCAAGCTCGATGATTATTTAACGCTCGAGCCGCTCGAGCCGCTCACCCGCTACTTTTATCAGGATGGGACAATTTTAGACGCTTCGGCCGATCTACCAACGATGCTTTCCCAAATTGAAGCGCTAAATCCCAACGACGTGGAAGGGTACCTCGCTTATTTGGCATATGCCGCCCGCATTCACCGCATCACCGGCCCGGTTTTTATTTACGATCAACCCCCTACCCCCAGCAGCTTTTTGCGCGTGCCTTTTCCAGATTGGTTTAAAGTGGATGGGCTGCGCAAAATGAGCACCGCCATCGACAATTTTGTTCAGGCGCCGCAGTTGAGGCAGCTCCTCGGCCGGTTTGCGACCTATACTGGCGCCAGCCCTTATCTCGCCCCGGCAACGTTAAACGTCATCGCCCACGTCGAGTTAAACGGCGGGGTTTGGTACCCTCGCGGCGGGGTTTATGCGGTGGCCAAGGCTTATGAGCGGCTGGCCGGTGAATTGGGGGTCGAAATTCGAACCAATCAGCCGGTTGAAAAAATCGTTGTGGACGCAAACAGGCGGATTAAAGGGGTTGAGGCGGCTGGTGAATTGATCCCGGCCGCGGCGGTCATCGCCAATGTCGATGTGGCTACCGTTTATCAAAAATTGCTTCCCCAAACCCCGGCCATTCAGAAAAAAGCGCAAAAGCTGGTACAAATGGAATCATCATGCTCCGGCTTTATCCTGCTTTATGGCGTAGAAGGGACCCATCAGGCGCTGGCTCATCACAACATCTTTTTTTCAAAGGATTATCCGGCCGAGTTTGAGTCGATATTTAAAGACGGGCAAATGCCGGGCGACCCTACGATTTATGCGGCCATCACCTCCAAAAGTGATCCGGATCACGCGCCGCAGGGGTGTGAAAATTGGTTTATTCTGGTCAACGCTCCCCCTCTGGGAGCCAACTGGGATTGGGATGCTGAGGGGGATCGCTATGAAGCTCATATTCTGGATCTGCTGGCCGCTCGGGGATTTGACCTGCGAGATAAAATTCGGGTGCGGCAGCGGCTCACGCCGCATGACCTGGAAGGGATGACCGGTGCAGCCCGCGGTGCTCTCTATGGCACCTCCTCGAACAGCATGTGGGCTGCCTTTCGACGGCCGCACAACCGGTCGGCCGAAATTGAGGGTCTCTATTTTTGTGGTGGAACAACCCATCCGGGGGGTGGAGTGCCCATGGTCACCCTATCGGGAAAGGTGGCTGCGGAGTTAATCATCAACGGCCGGTCGTAAGATCGTTACTGGTTTATTGGTCTATTGGTTATTGGTTTATTAGTTATTGGTTTATTGGCTATTGACCATTGATTATTGGCTATTGATCATTGATTCGAGGTATTCCATGTCTATCCCGCTCCAATTGGCCGACTGGCGGCGTCAGGTCGCAGAGCTTTACGCCAATGTGCGCTGCACCGCGCTTGAAAATCCTTTTCAGGCGTGGAGTCTATTTCGGGTGAAACGCGATTGGCTGTTCGCCCATCACCCCCAAACCGCGTTAAGTGAGCAGCAGCTCCATCAATTTAGCGGCCTGCCGTATTTTAATTACAATCCCGCAGCACGGGTGATCGGCCGTATTGATACCCTGGTTCGACCCGAATCTTTTACGGTTGATTTAACCCACGACGGCCGTTTTACCTACACTCGGGTGGCTCAAGCCCGTTTTGAGTGGGAGGGGGAAGCGGCCACCTTGAATGTCTATCAAATTGAGGGGTACGGTGGCGGCATCTTTTTGCCGTTCAAAGATGAAACCAGCGGGAAATCAACCTACGGCGGTGGGCGGTATCTATACGATACGATCAAAGGGGCGGATCTCGGTGCTGATGAATGGGAAATCGTGCTGGACTTTAATTTTAGCTACAATCCCAGCTGTGCCTACAGCGGCCGTTGGGTTTGCCCGCTGTCCCCTGAAGAAAATCGGCTGCCTTTCGCCGTTCAGGCAGGAGAGAAAATATTTGCGTAAGGATTAATCGATTAATCCTTCTTCTGACTCATTTTCCACACCCCATTTTTGCGGGCCACATACGACAGGCGCAGTTCTCCAAATGACGGGTCCCAATGGGAAAGGGGGTGGTATTCCCCGTTATGCCAAACGTCGGGATCAATGGTGCGAATTTTTGTCGATAGCACAAACTCCGGCGTCGTTTCATCCCATACAAAGCGCACATCCGGCCGAATCGGTTCCAGCAAATCACGGAGCTGTGGATCAGCCGCTGCGTTCAATTTTTTCCATACTTCAGCGTCGGTTAACCAAAGATCGTCCATATTCAGATGATCCTCGGAGAACGCATAACGCAGGGCGCGCGCCGTGCACTCATACAGCCCCACCTCATGAAAATTTGACCAGCTGTAATCATCGGTTTTGATAAAGGTCTCCCCCATCCAGCGGGCGGTGTCTAAATCGGTAACGATCATCCGGCCGTCCACGGCAGCCAGGTGATCGAGCACGCGGGAGACATCTGCCGCGGTGGCCAGGTTAAACCCAGTTGCGTCCCGTAAAAAGTAATCGAGGCGATCCGCACACAGGCGCGGGGCAGGCTGTTCCAGCAGCGGATAAGGAGATTCTTCGAGAAAATCGTGCCAGTTATAACCGTACTGCTGCAAGATGTGTGGCAAATCGGTTTGGGCCACGTAGGATTCTTTAACTTCTTCGTGATAAGCCTGGCTGGCGGCCGAATCAAATACGTGATCGATGACGTGACTAAACGCCGTGTGGCTGACGTCATGCAGCAAAGCCGCAATTTGCTCTGACAACGCTCCCCCCAGGCGACGGACAACCATCATCGCCCCCATCGAATGTTCAAAGCGGGTTATTGGAGGGGTTAAATCAATCAAACCGGAAATACCGTGCTGCAAAACGCCGTGAAGACGCTGAACCGCTCGACTGTTGATCAAATCGATTAATACCGGTTCTGAAATCTCTGTGGGGCCGTAGATCGAATCGTGATAAATCATAATGCGAAGTGACTGTTAAAAGTCAACCATTTTAAGCCCGTCGGTTACGGCGAGGCTCAATGTCTCCTCCACCCATTTAAGATCGGCTCGTTCAAAAACGTTTTTCCTCATCCAGTCAGGGTCATCGAGCAGCCTCTGAAATTTTCGGGCCGGCATCCTCATCCGTTTGGCATAAATGGCAATGGTTTGGCTGGGAGACTCAGGCTGAAGCTGGGTCACAATCAGCGACTGCCACTCTTTTAGGTGACATTCCGGGTCAAACGGCAGCCGAGAGGTGGCATCAGCGGCCTTTAAAACGGCCGTCGTTTCGGGAGTTAAGGCGGCCTGGGCTTCCCGATCGAGGTAGGTGAGCAAAATATTGTGGGCGGTAAACCTTCCATATCTGTCAAGCCACGACCCCTCCCGAAACCGGGGGGTCAGCACTCGATGATCCCATAAAAGGTCAAAGTGCAAATGAATGCCGTATCCAAGAACAAAAGCGGCCTGGTTGGGGTTCTCAATTGGAGACGGCCGCAGCTCAGGGAACCGCTCTAACATGCGGTCAAAGGCACCATAATCATCCTTCTCGGGGGGAATCGAATAGAAGTGGGTTACATCCCGGGGAATGTTGCAAATCGCTTGAAAGTCGGGGGCGATATTGCCCAAATAAAAAGCGGGCCAGTGGTCTTCCAGCCAGTGGAGCGCATGGGGTTCTAGCTGTGCGCGCAGCTTTTGAACCATATGAAGATGCATGAATGGGGTGGGCATGATGAGTTAATTTATTGTTTTTGCGCAGGTCATCGATGCCAATCTGGGCAGGAAGAAGGGGCAAACCAGCGGGTACTTTGGGTGCCGCGTAATCGATTGAGGGAGGGTAGGCAGGCCAGGATCACCCTGGGGCTTTTTCCTTTGGATACGACATCTTTGGCATCGACCAATCCCATGCGGACCGTCAGATCTGGCTCAATGCCATCGCTGCTGCCAAACATAATCGGATCTGGAGATGGGGTCACAATCGCCACCGGAACGATATGGGCTTTTACGCGGTAGTGGGTGCCGTCTTCCGCCAGATAATCATAGAGCAGGTGTGGGGCATACGTTCGCAAACCGGAAACCGGTTGATCACCTAAAACAAGAAGGGTATCGCTGGTGACATAGCCATAGTTCATGTCCACAGCGAGGGTCCACCGTGAGGCGATATCCGGCTCGATCCCGCTGCGAATGAGGACGGCTCGGCTGTACTCATCGAGAATATCCGCGGCGTACTGTTGGGGAATTGACTTTGTCGCTTCACGCCACCCGCCCGCATAGGCAGCCAGCGCGGCCGAAATATCGCCACCGGACTGGCGGATAATATCGGTTAAAATCGCCACTCCCCAGCGCAAATTGACTCCAGGGTCGGTTAACTCTTCCGGCTCTGGCCGCCACTCCATACCTGGCCCAGAAGGCATCACCCCCATTAACCCTACCGCGCCCAGGCGGCTTACCCCGGTGGGATTTCCGTCACTTTCCGCGTCAATAACGGCCGCCACAAAATCGGGGTCGATCCCGTTAATTTCTGCGACTTTTCCAATTTGCATCGACCAACGTTGAATTCCATCTGGCCAGTAAGGGGACAGGATTTTTGTCTTGGTTTCTTTTGGGGTGAAACTTTGATTAAATCGACCGCTGACGGCCGATTCGGCCGTTGGGATAGCCGAAAGCGTCACTCCAACCAAAATTAGAATTAACAGTATGGCGCATTTGGCGTGACGAATAAACATGACTTTTCTTTGTCATTCATTTTAGTCTGCTGGTGAGTAATGGTCAATCCTTTTCGGAACCTTTTTCTAATCTGCTCCCTTAGAATTGCCAATCGACCTAACAACGATCTTATAAACCTGTATTTCAACTCCATTATTGGCCTTGATTTCTGCGGAGCTCCGCAGGGGCAGGAATAAAATCAGAGTCAATATGTGAAATCCACGGCTGGTTTTTATCGGGATCCACTGAAAGCGACCTCAATTTGAGCGCGTAAACAGATCAACCGATCTGAAATTTAATCAGCAATTCATAATTGACATCGAACAGGTGTTCGTGGTAGAATGCTGAACATATGAGCGATTCATTTGTTCTATAACCATTTGAATTGTCAAACAGGAGAAAACAATGGCCAAAAAAGGAAAGGCTAAAAAAGAAAAGCCTTTATCTGAACGACAGCAAAACATTCTTAAATATATATTTGAGTATGGAGAGGACGTTGGACGACCACCAACCATTCGGGAAATTGGTCATGCGGTCAATATTAGTTCAACCTCCGTCGTCAACTACAATTTAACCAAATTAGCTGAAAAAGGGTTAATTGACCGTGAGGCTGATGTGTCACGTGGTTTGCGTCTAACCGATAAAACCATGGCCATGTTTAACACCGCTAAAGAGAAAGTGGTTGAAAAAGTTGAAGCGGTTACGGAAGCGATTGAAGATGCCGTTTCCAGCCTGATTCATATCCCCATTGCCGGCGACATTGTGGCCAGTGAGCCCCTTGAAATGGGCGCAACCGATCATTTTTATGAGGATTTGGAAATTAGCACCTCCCTTCTGCCTGATCGGGTTAAAACAGAAGAATTATTCGCCCTGCGCGTCAACGGGGATTCAATGATTGATGCCATGGTTAATCATGGTGATTTGGTTATCATGCGTCAGGCCAATCAAGCTCGAAACGGAGACATGGTTGCCGTCTGGTTAACGCCGGACGATACCACGACGTTGAAGTACTTTTACCATGAAGGGGACAGCATTCGTCTCCAGCCCGCCAATCCAACAATGGACCCCATTCGCGTTCCTCCAGAAAATGTACAAATTCAGGGGAAAGTTGTCATGGTGGTTCGTCAGCTAGGTGCTTAATCATTTTTTAGTCACCATTGTCGATTCGAAAATCAGGAGACAGTTAATCTGTCTCTTTTTTTATCCGGTTGATTTGAGCCATTTGCCTGCACGTTTCTTCACTTACAATTAATTTGACAATACAAGAACATATGTTCTATAATACATCTGTCTATTTATTGGTATTGAGGGAGTGGTCAGGTGATCATCAATGAGAAAACAGCGCTTGCAACATAGGTTGGAATTACAATCGATGCAAATTGAGCAATTAATGGCCCGACATCAAATTGAGGGCAAAATTGTTCAGGGTCAAGCGCATCAAACTCAGGAAGATGTAGCGGTTGAATTTGATGTCGTATCAACATTCAATGAAGGGTTAAAAAAAATCCAGGCCTTAAAAAATGATATTTTAAAGAACTTATCCCCTTCTGAGGTTTCAATTGAGTCGGAAAATGGTCAAAACGGCCGTTTCAAACTGATCTATCAACAATTTAACCGAAGGCAGATCGCTTTGCTTGATTTGGTCTCCCAAATGAGTGAAGTGCCGGACCTCAATGCGCTTTTGGGCTGGTCACCACGCCACAAACCGCTCCTCATCGATTTTAACGAAAGAGAAACCTATCATCTTGGTGTGTTTGGCGGCCGAAATTCAGGCAAATCACACCTGCTGCGCTCGCTCGTTTTATCGCTCTCCCTGTATAATCGCCCGGCCCACCTGCAGCTGGTCATCGCCGGGAATCCCTATACCGGTCAGCAAAATCACGCCGGCTTAAAGCCACTATCCTACCTGCCCCACATGGCCGTTCCCTTTATGGAAACACCCGGTGAATTGGCGGAGGGATTGGCGTTTTTAGTCGATGAGGTGGACCATCGCCGGGCGAATCAAATACGAGATCCTCATATTTTCCTGGTTATCGATGATTTAACCCTGTTTCTTCACGGGCACGACGCTCAAAATCAGCAGCAGCGCCTTTTGCACATCGCCCGCTACGGGCAAATGTGCGGGATTCATTTGATTTTTTCGGCGGCCGATCCGGAAAATCCAATCCTCCACGGGTTGATGGATCAATTTATTCCTTCCCGTATTGTCGGGCGCGTCGATACTCCCTTCCAGGCTGAAATCGCCACCAATGCCCTGGAGTCTTATGCGGAACGGCTCAATGGAAATGGAGATCTGCTTGCGGCCGTTGGAGACAATTTAGAACCTTTCCAGGGGGCATTTATCGATGATGCGGATTTAAAAACCTGTCTCAAATCAATTTACGAGGAAAGGCGGCCGAGAGTTGTTGCCCAAACCTTCCACGAGTCGCCTCCATTACCACCAGCGGCCGAAGAGGAGGAGCAGCATGCCGTTATCAAATTTGATTATCCAGAAACTCAAACCGTGCTACCCGAAGAAAAAATAATTTCACCAGAAACTCCTCTTCCTCAACAAATAGAATCTGAAGACACGGTTTTTCCCAACAGCGCCGAGAGTTTCCTCGTAGAAGTGATTGAAGAAGGCGAAGACAATGAGATCGTATCGGAAGCGTTGGATGTCTCCTATCCATCATTTTATGCAGATGAGGACCAAATCAAATTTGATGAGGCTGATCCAGAAGACGAAGATGAAGACCCATGGGTAAATGGCCTCCTCGATCTGGATGAAGGTGAAGAAAACCCTGAGGATTACCCCTCATCCATGATAAGCGAATCAATTAGCCCAACAGACACAGAACGAGAATCTACTGAAGTAGCGGAGGATGCGGCTCCAATTGGCAAGCCACAACCCATATCCGATGAGGCCGAGCTCAACGACCTATTTGGATCGCCGGCTAACGCTTTGTCAATTGAGGAATCACATCCGGAATCTGCAGATGCTGATATAGAAGAATCGGTCGAGCCGGATGAAGTGCGTCAAGAACAAAAAGAAAACAGCGAAGATGAAATCTTCGAATTGGAATATACCCCCATTGAAGAAGATTATTTTGATGACGATTTTTAAACATAATTCAATATCTTAAGGGAGAATAACATGAACATAGGCATGATGTGGCTCGATGATGATCAAAACCGCTCTTTAGAAGAAAAAGTCCAGCGCGCAGCTGATTACTATCGTCAAAAATATGGAAAAAAGCCAAACGTATGCTTTGTAAATGATGGCGCCATCGCCGAAAAATTAAAGGTAGACAAAGTGGATGTGTTGCCGGCCGGGCATGTTCGGCCGCAACATCTTTGGATCGGTATTCAGTGATCCACCCCTTTTTGCTTTAAATCACGGCCGTACACAACTACCAGGCACTGTCACCTCGAAAGGTGGCAGTGTTTTTTTTTACTCGTACAATTGCTTTCCTGAAAGATTACCAAAAATAAAGATCAAATAATCAGCCACAGATTAACACAAATTATCACAAATTTTACTCTGTAATAAGTGGCTGGTTCATAATAGTAATCCACTTAACTTCGCAAAAAACACGATCGTAATTCTTTATCCTCAGCCGAATAATCCAAGGAGATCCCATGAACTTTGATATTAACTTCTCCAGCCGCCGATCAAACATGATTGCCAAACATGGCCTCGTCGCCACTAGCCAGCCCTTGGCCGCTCAGGCAGGGCTCGAAATTTTGAAAGCGGGTGGCAATGCCATCGATGCGGCGATTGCCACAGTGGCCACCCTATGCGTGGTTGAGCCATGTTCAACCGGGATAGGGGGAGACGCATTTGCTCTCGTTTGGCTGGAAAAAGAGAAAAAACTTTTTGGCTTAAACGCCAGCGGACCGGCTCCACAGGCGCTCTCTGCGGCTGAAATCCGCCAGAACGGTCATCAATCATTCCCTCCGTTAGGTGGCTTGGCCGTGACCGTTCCGGGAAGTTTGCGGGGCTGGGAATTGGCGCTCGAGCGATTTGGAACGATGCCGCTCGCCAAATTGCTCGAAAAACCGATTCTATACGCGGCCGGTGGATATCCGGTTAGTGAAAAGATCGCCCGTGCATGGTCATTTTCGGTTGAAAAAATGAGCCGTCAAGATGACTCTAAACGAGTTTGGCTGCCCAACGGCCGGGCTCCACTGCCGGCCGAAATTTTTTCCAACCCGGAATTCGCCCAAACGCTCAAAACGATCGCCCTTGACGGCATCGACGCCTTTTATCACGGTCCGATTGCCGAACAAATCGCCCAGGCCGTTCAGACAGATGGGGGGTGCATGACCGTTGAAGATCTAGGCCGCTATCAGGCTGAGTGGGTTGACCCGATCGACGTTTCTTATCGCGATGGATACCGGTTTTATGAAATCCCGCCCAACGGTCAAGGGTTAACCGCTTTACTGGCGCTGAATATCGTGAAGGGTTTTGATTTAAGAGCGCTAAAACACGGCTCAATTGAATACAATCACATTATGATGGAGGCGATTAAGCTGGCATTTGCTGATGCCCATCGCTATATCGCCGATCCCAAACACGCTCATATCCCAATGACCGGATTGCTCAGCGACAGCTATACGGCCGAGCGCCGGGCGCAGCTTAATCGGCAGCAGGCCCAGCCAGCTGCAGCGGGAAATCCATCGCGCCATGGAGATACGGTTTATCTAACCGTTGCCGATGAGGAAGGCAATATGGTCAGCTGGATTCAAAGCTTGTATATGGGCTTTGGTTCCGGGTTGACGGCCGGCAATACCGGTGTCCAGCTGCAAAATCGAGGGGCTAATTTTTCACTGGTGGAAGGACATCCCAATGAAGCCGCTGGGGGCAAACGGCCGTTCCACACGATTATTCCCGGTTTTATCACTAAAGATGATCAAGCGTGGTCGAGTTTTGGAGTGATGGGTGGATTTATGCAGCCTCAGGGCCATTTGCAGGTTGGCAGCGCGCTGGTTGACTTCGATATGTCTCCGCAGGCTGCCCTGGATGCTCCGCGGTTAAATTGGCAGGAAGGGTTGACGTTTGCTGTCGAACCGTCTTTTGGGCCCGATATGTATAGCGCTTTAGAAAATCTTGGCCACGAGCTTCTTCCAGAAAAAGAGGCCGCCAAACGCCATTATGGGGGTGGCCAGGTCATTGTACGTGATCCGGAAAGTGGTGTGTTTGTGGGAGGAAGCGAACCGCGGAACGATGGTTGTGCAGTTGGATTTTAGCCGTTAAATCAAGTTATCGTCTCGTGATTATTTACCGGAGGAGGAAAAATATATCCGGTACCCCACTCCGAAACCACATAAAAAGGATTTGTGGGGTCTGTTTCTACCTTGCGGCGCAGGCGGTAAATATGTGAGTGTAAGCGATCTTCCCCCGCACTTTCCATTGGCCACAATCGTCGAAGCAAATAATCAATATTGACGGTGCGGCCGGCAAAGCGCATTAAGATATGAAGAATTTTTGTTTCAGTTGGGGTTAACTTAATATGCTTACCGTCACATATGGCCAGCCGATCTGTAAAATTGATTTGCAGATAATTATCTACATAAACGGTTTCATCCAGCGTATAGGCAAAATCACCGACACGGCGCAGCAATCGGCCGACCCTGGCGACCATTTCCTTTAAGCGGATCGAGCCATCATCTCCCTTAACAATATAATCTTCGGCACACATGTCAATGGCTTCAGATACGATCATCTCATCCGCTTCAGACGATAAAATAATTACGGGAAGGTCAGCCACGCGATGAATTTTTCGGCAGAAATCAATTCCACTCTCTTTTTTAGCCAAATTTAGGTCGACAATCGCCAAATGAGGTAATCCTCGCTGACGAATAACCTTCATGGCCTCATGTAGGCTGGTTGCACTCCAAACGGCATATCCGGCCTCCTCCAAGGCCTTACAAACCAGTCGGACAACAAGACGATCATCATCCAATACTAATATTCGATGTATAGTGCTGGCATTACTCACATTCTCACCCCTTGACTGTTCACTTTACATGATGTGGAGGAAATACAGAATAGGAAGTGTGTAACATGAAGCTAAGCCACCCTTAAATCACCGGTTTTCCTTTACATTTTTTTCCACCTATGGAAAATAGACTGTGCCCACTGCCACAATCAACCCTTTACGGTCAATAAATTAAAGTTAATGGCGACATTTAAACAACCCAATTCAGATTACTGTTTCGTTTGCGGCCGCAAAAATCCGCGCGGTTTATATTTGCGCTTTGAAGATAATGGGAAAAACGAAGTATATACGTCGTTCAATTTGAGCGAAGCGTATCAAAGCTACCCAGGCGTCGTTCATGGTGGTATCGTGGCGTCCATCCTGGATGAGCTGGTAGCCCGAGTATCGATGATTGATGATCACCACCACTTCATGATGTCAGTCAAACTACAGATCAAATATCGCCACCCGGTGCCAACCGGCACCGACTTACGGGGGGTCGGCAAAATTGTAAGACTCTCCGGCCGCCGGGGAATAGCGGTAGGCTATGTCTACCTTCCAGATGACAAAATTGCTGCCGAAGCGGAATTGACGCTGGCAGATGTTCCTCAAGAAATATTGAGCCGGGCAAATTTGGAAGCGCTTGGTTGGTATGTTGATCCTATTCCTTGAAAAATATTGGAAAAATTATCTCATACGCTGATATTTTGAGTTGATCGTAAACAACTGTAGGTGAGATATTTTTACCCGCGACGATCGCCGTACCGGATGCCCAAAATGAAGAAGCCGGTTGGGTTGTCGTAAAGGAAAGCGTGGATGTAACTGGTGCTTCAACCGGCAGAGATCCAAACCATTCCATTTCCCCGTTTTCAAAAGTGATTATTCCAGCTGAGGATTGCAGCGTATCACTTAATACATAAATGTTATCGGAAAAGGAAACGGTGGCTGACACCCCTTCGGCGGTCCTCAAGCCGGCGTTTTCTAACACAAGCGTTGCCAAAATTTCAAGCTCCCCTTCCCCAGGTGTTTGACCCGTAAGGGTTAATGAAGATACCGAAAGGTCAGGTCCGTCTACGATCAGGTGGTCAATCAATGGCCAAACTACAAGACCATCGTCCAGGTTTACCGCCATTGTCACCAGCGAGCCGGCCGCCAACTGATCAGAGACGGTAACTAAAAATGAAAGTGTTTCCGCATCTTCGGCGCTGCCGGTCCACAAAATTATATCGCCGTTCGCATCAGGACCCTCTGCTCCGGCCGGTAGGGAAGCAGGGACGGGATTTACATCCCCTGAATTCGGAATCGTGACGGTCAATGTTTCTGCACCATCAACGGGTAAAAGAGCCAGTTCGACGGAGATAACATCCCCTGGCCGGGCCACCTCGTCGGCCATAGTCAATTGTGAATCACCCCAATCTCCAAGCCAGCCCAAAGTGTCGGCCATAATTACACTGTGAGAGTGCGCTGGTAAATTCTCCACTGGAAAAGAGAAAAAAGCGGTGCGCCAAGATGTCCCGGCGGCCGTGTATCCGCTCTGCGCCAGAGCGGCAAGCCCATGGTTGTGCCACAACAGGGGTACGGCGTTTTCTCCGGCAATCAGCGCATCGCTGTTGTTGCGATAGGAATCAAAAGTCAGCGGTAGAAGGACGCCTTCGAGTGGTCCACCAACCGGCAAAACGAGAGTCGGAGTAACCGACTCCCCATAAGAAATTGCCCCCAAATATGATCGAGCAAGTGCCGTTTGGCGATGGTAATACATAAAATCTTGGCTCGACAAAAACAAACGCCCCCCCTCAGCTAAAAACCCCTCTATCGCTTCATTTTCATCACTAGTGATCGGCCGATACCAGTCATAACTGGTAAACCAAACGACTCTTTCATACGCGCTTAAAAATTCGGCAGAGGGGCTTCCCCATCCACCAAATTGAGGATCTGTAACCCACACGTCATGCGTTAGCCCGATATCATCTAGAGCTGCTTGATAATCTACCAGCGGGTCATACCAACGCCGGTCATTCACTACGAGAACCCGATCTGGCGTTTTGAGGTTAATCGCAAGTTGATCGCTTTCAGAAGGAAAAGATTGGGACGATACAAATAAATTTGAAGCTTGAATGTCATTGCGGCTGGCTGTTTCCGGCACGGTAATTCTCACCTGGGTATCACCCCACTCACAGGGGCCCAATTCAAGTGTCGATGTAACCACCTCAGTTGGCCACTCAAGAAGTAGAGGGGCAATTTGCAGAGTATCAGTCATCGTTTCACTCATGTTGAAGACCCTTAAGTCAAACTCAAGTACTTCTCCTGGCAAACCGATCCTCTCAATAGGATCGGACACCCACTGCACCCCTCGATCAAATTTTCCGCGATTGAAGAACTCAACTGCCCCGGAGATAATCGCTGCCCGGTCTGAATTATCTGAAACACCTTCCAACCCAAACCCAAGCGCCATGATTTGAAACGGTCGACAACGGCCGTTCTGAAGGGCAAGAATTTGATCACCCTCGTTTCTGAAAATAGGTTCGGAAAAACCGATTGGTAAAGGACGCCACGTATCGACACTGTCCTGATTTTCGGCACTGTGGGGTCCGTTGAGGTCTAATTCAACACCAGACATCGGGGTATTTGCCTCACCACGTATTGTGCTTGTTAGCGTGGTGTTGCCATCCCAGATGGCGTTGAGGTGATTTTCATCCCAAGGAATATCAATCGTGGAGCTCTCATATTCAGCCAAATTTTGTCCACTAATAAACAAATTGCCGCCACTGTCAAGATAATCAGAAATAACCCGGTTTGATCCGATTAAGGCCGGTGAATATCGTGGATCTCCCCAAAAAACATAACGATATTCTTGTAAAAATTCCACGGATAGGACATCTCTGAGTGGGTCTCCAATTTCGAACAATTCGGGTTCATATCCAGCTTCCCAGAAGGCTTCCTGATAGTAGCTTTGGATCGGTTGAAAACGCCATCGGCCGGCGTCAACCAGCAAAATTTTAGGTGCGGTTTCAAGATTGACATCGAGTGCCTGATCGACGCCATCAATAATAGACAACATTTGGGTAACTACCCGTCCGCCAGTCGTTCGAAACCGTAGAATATGGCTTCCTGCCGGTAAAAACACCTCATAATGCCCGGTTTCCCCGGCTACAGTTGTTCGATTAGCGCCCAAGATGTCAATGTGCGCGGAAACAGGTTGACTATCCAGCAACACCTGCCCGCGTACAAAAGCACCAGCCTGCCTTGTTGGGCTTAGATTGAGGATATAGCTCTCGCCTGCGGTAACGGTATATTGGTTAACCATCGCTGGCTGAAATCCATAAGGGGATGCCAAAAAATCGTAGCTTCCGGAAGCTAGATAGGCGGTGAAACGGCCGGACTCATCGGTGATAAACGATAGCTGGTGACCCAAAGGTGTAGTCACAGTCACACTTTCTCCCGGTAAGGGTGCTGTGCCATCTAACAATCGCACATTGACAGCAGCAACAGACATTTGTGAGGCTGCAGCTTCATATGGATCGATTATCCCCCAACCAGAGGCCATGTTTGGCACTTCAGCCTCAATTGGGCGGGCGGTTGCTCGTAGAATGTCCTCAATTTCATCGACAGTCAGCTGGGGATCAACAGATCGCAAAAGAGCCGCTACCCCGGCTACATGAGGTGCAGCCATTGACGTTCCACTGGCCTTTCCATATGCTCCATTGGGCAAGGTAGACAAAATGTTCACGCCTGGGGCCACAACATCCGGCTTAAAGTGGTCCCCTAGTGGGGAAGGTCCCCTTGAGGAAAACCAGGCTATTTCGCTTTCAGTATCAATGGCTCCAACAGTAAAGGTGTTTGTGTAACTCCCGGGTGATCCAACTGACCCATCGAAGGGTCCATCATTACCAGCCGAGAAAACCGGCACAATCCCAGCCTGCCGAATAAGGTCTATTTCATCCACAAAAAATGTGTAAGACCCCAATGCTCCCCAGGACCCGTTCAACACATCAGGCGCCAATTCTGGTTGACCACCAGGTGCCAAAATCCAGGCAAACGCCTCATAAATATAGCTGGCATAAATTAATCCGTCATCATCGGAAATGCTCACCCCTATCCATTTTGCCCCGGGCGCGACCCCTAAATTTGAACCGCCAACAGCACTCCCAGCAACGTGAGTGCCGTGCCAAAAATCGTCGATGGGCGTCGTAATTGTTGGATAAGCAGCATGAAACCAATGACCGGTGTGGTCAACTCCCCCTCCTGGTAATCGGCCGCGATAGTTAGCGGTCAAATCAGGATGAAGCCAATCTACTCCGCTGTCGATGATGGCGACCGTAGCACCGGTCCCGGTAATGCCAAGAGCGTGCCATACTTCCGGCACCCTGATTTGATTGAGACCGGTATTACCCGTAGAGTTGATCGTTTCTACGGCCGATGGCGAAAAAATATCCGGAAGCTCGAGGGAAAAGGTTGTTATCACCTCATCTTCAATCACCCGCTCAACCAGTGGGTGAGCCTCCAATACCTGGCGACCTCTTGGCGTAACAACAGCAGCCAGGGCATTAGGCATCCACAGATAGCGTGAATTTATCAGCAAACCGTCAGACTCTAATTCATTGAGATGGGTCTCAAATTGCGATTCAACTACAGCTGCATTTTGCTGCAGGGTAGAGACGATCATCGCTCGCTTGGCATCCTGGCTGATAGGAGCTTCTTTTAAATCAAAATCCAGGGGAAGGGCATCATGAAAAAAAACAATCACCCGCTTTAATTCCTGACCTTCATCCGCTGATGTCAAGTCCTCAGAGGGTGATCGTTGGCCAGCGTTGACATTTCCAGATGGATTTAGTAAAAATCCGGCCAGCAGTGCAAATACAAAAGTTGTCAGCCCAATTGAAAAGAAAACACCTAAAAGACGGTTTGAATGCATGAACGTATTATAGGTGGAAGTATCGGGCTAACCTATAAGTCGATTGGGCTAGGCTTTAATTCAAGGCGATGTCTCATGTGACATTAACCCAAAATCATCATTCCCTTTTCCGGATAGATTCAGGTATATTAATGGCGGAAATTTAATGAAAAACAACGCAAGTGATATTCTACGCGCCATTTTCTCAGACAATTTTGGAACGTTTACTCTCTCAAGGACACTCTGAATTTTGAGGCCGCTGGCACAATGGACAGCAACAAAACCCATCCAAAACTCGAAAAACTTTCTGACAGAGCCTTAATTCACCGGCAAATCATGGTCAACAAACTGCAGCAGTGTTGGGTAGATGGTGTCTTAACGCCCTCAATTTATCATGTCACAACGCAAGCCCTGGGGCCTCCCAATTCTCGTTTGCGGCCGCATGCCCTTTGGCCCCAAGTTATTCAAAACAAAGGGGGTGAAGATCAAAAACTCAAGAGTTCTGAGCTAGTGGCCAATTTTTACACAAACCAAAAAAGTATTGTGATCTTGGGACGGCCGGACACGGAAAAACAAATATCCCTGCTGGAAATTGCCGGCCAATTGGCGGCCGATGCCTCCCTCGACAAACATTCATTTATTCCCGCTGTGGTTAACCTGAGCGCCTTTGAAGCCGAGAATAAGCTTCACTTCGATCAATGGGTTGCTCGGGAAATTAACCGCTTCTATGGTATTCCTCCGGAAATTTCGGCTGAATGGCTCGATCAAAACATCCTGCTGCCCCTTTTTGATGGCTTGCACCTGATTTCTACAGGCGAACTGCGCGCCCACTGCCTGTCAGAAATCGAAAAATTTTGGTTGAAATCAAGTGAACGGAGGGCCATCTTAACCCTGGAACCGGCCGATCACGACACGTTAAACAGCTCCGATTTGGCAGAAGTCGTCCATCTTCAGCCGCTGCCCAAACCGATCACGTTACGCTACTTAAAATTGCTCGGCCGCGATTTAATCGGTTTGCGTCGGGTCCTACGACGGGAAACCCCCATCAATCAGCTCGCTGAATCCCCCTTTTTGCTGCACGTCATGTGCCTGGCCTACACTCATGAACCATACCCGGACCTTATGCTGCAGGATATGAAACATGTCTCAGATGATCCTGAAGGAGAGCCAACCGCATTATTTAACCGCTTCTTCGATCGGCTGAGTTTGAGTCAGGCCCAATTTCTCTATCACGAACCCACTGTCGTTAAACAATCCTTGATGTGGCTGGCGGAAAAAACCGCCCAGCGCAGCCGCTTAGACTTCTTCTGGGAAGATTTACAGCCTTCATGGCTTGACCGCCGCTCTGATTTATTCGCCTACTCCCTTTTCTCACGCACCATCAGCGGCAGTATAATTGGGTTTCTAACCGGTTTAATCATTTCTCTGGTCGTAACTCTTGGCCAATTTGGCAATCCTGATTTTGCATTTGGCCTTCCATTTTTGTCACAGCTGTTCAGAAACCCGGCCGTCGGCCTGATTTCCGGATTTTTAGGTGGTGGCCTGGTCGCGATGTGGGATTTTTTGCGTTTTCGCCGGCAAAAGGCAGGTGATCTCGGGGTTTTCCCAATACGGGCCATTCTCTTTGCCGTGGTCATCGGGCTGAGCTTCGCGTTTACTCAGATGATCATTTTCCTCTTAAACCAGCAATCATTGACAGCTGTCTCTACGCCGCTGCTTCTGATTGGAGCCTTAGCGGCCCTGACCGGCGGGGTCTCTTTTGCCTTGCTAGAAGGTCAAAAGAAAACGGCCGATCATGAGATTCGCTTCGCCGATCGCTTAAATTGGTCGTGGGGCAACGGATTTAAAGGAAGCTGGCGGGGAATACTCCTCGGTCTGATCTTGGGAACCGTTTCTCTGGGAGCTCTCCCTCTGATAACCACCCAGCTCCATCAACTGGTGCCAGATTGGAGCAGTAACTTCTTGCTTTACGGCACAAATCCTACCGAAACCCTGACTATCCATCTCGCTTTTGGCGCAGTTATTGGGGCCCTCAGCGGCTTTGTTCTGGGATTTGTCTACTACGGCCTTAAAGAGCAGTGGAGCAGCTTTTATTTGCAGCCAGAACAAGTGGTGCGCAACTCGCTGGAAAGCGGCATTCTGGCCGCAACCTTTTCCGGATTAGGGATCACGGTTGTTATTGGTGCCCTGGGGTTGACGGCAGGCGCATCGGCCAACGATTTGTGGGGAGCCATGATCGGTCTGATCATGGCTCTCCTACTGGCCGTGATATGCGGCACGACATTTTTCTGGCGTCAGGGGGGAGCGGCCGTTGTGAATCATCTAATCTTGCGCATCATCCTCTGGTCATCAAGGCGCATTCCGTTTCGAATGTCCCATGTATTTGATGATGGGGTAGAAATGCTCCACCTCTATCCCGTAGGAGCAGGCTACATTTTTACCCATCCGTGGCTACAAAATCACCTGCGCAACCAGCTGGCTTTGCTAAAAGGGCAAAAAGAGGCGCTCAAACGAGAAAAACGCGCAAGAACCCAGAAAAAGGGATTCTTCCGTCGCCGCACCGCAATCACCTAGATACTTGGTCAACAATAAATTGGCTAACGCTTGCCATTTGTCATCCTCAGACATACAATTTTAACCATGCAATCCGCTGCTCTTGCCCCATCAGTTTTAGCCTGTAACTTTCAGGTTTTGGGGGCTCAGGTCACCGAATCTTTAGCGGCCGGGGCTGAATACATTCATGTTGATGTGATGGACGGCCGGTTTGTGCCCAATATTTCCATCGGCGTCCCCATCGTTCAGGCGATCTCCCCCCTCACCCAGCAAACAAATGCGATTTGTGACGTCCACCTCATGATCGTCGAACCTGAAAAATACGTGCCGGTCTTTGCCGAAGCCGGCGCAGATCAGATTACCGTTCACGTGGAAGCCTCCCCCCATCTTCATCGAACCGTCCAGCAAATCAAGGCGGCCGGAGCCCAGGCTGGCGTTGCCCTCAACCCGGCAACTCCCCTCTCGGCCATCGAAGAGGTGCTGGAATTTGTTGACACGGTCTTAATCATGTCGGTTAATCCAGGATTTGGGGGGCAAAGCTATATTCCATCCGCCACGGCCAAGATCAGGCGTCTGGCCGCCCTGATCCGCGAAACCGGTAAACCGATTAAAATTGAAGTGGACGGCGGCGTTAAAATCACCAACGCTGCTGAAATTGTTTCCGCTGGGGCAAATATTTTGGTGGCCGGCAGCGCCATATACAACGAAGCGCAATCGATCGCTGAAAATATTGTCGATTTTCGCCGGGTGATGGCAGCCGGTATGTCAAACGTTGCTTAATAATATTTTTCACAACAACCTAAAAAGGAAAAGGAGCTCGAAATGTCCGAGATAAAAGAAAGATTTCCCGCCGGTGTGATTACAGGGGATGATGTCCAAGCCTTGTTTGCCTATGCGAAGAAAGAGAGGTTTGCCCTGCCGGCAGCCAATGTAACCGGCACCAATACGGTCAATGCGGTCATGGAGACGGCCGTTAAGGTCAACTCTCCGGTGATCCTCCAATTTTCAAACGGTGGCGCGAGCTTCTTTGCCGGAAAAGGGTTGAGCAACACCAATCAACAGGCGTCAATCGCCGGCGCAGTATCCGGAGCCCATCACGTTCACCGTCTGGCCGAGCTGTATGGGGTGAGGGTCATCCTCCATACCGACCACGCCGCGAAAAAACTGCTGCCCTGGATCGATGGGCTGCTCGACGCAGGTGAAGAATTTTACAAAGTTCACGGCATCCCTCTTTTTAGCTCACACATGCTCGACCTCTCCGAAGAGCCCCTTGAAGAAAATGTCGAAATTTGCCAGCGCTATCTGGAACGGATGAGCAAAATGGGCATGACCCTGGAAATCGAGCTGGGCGTTACCGGTGGCGAAGAGGATGGAGTCGATAACACAGAAATCGATAACGCCCTACTCTATACGCAACCTTCTGAAGTAGCTTATGCTTACGAGCATTTGATGAAAGTATCCGACAAATTTACCGTGGCGGCCGCTTTTGGGAACGTCCACGGGGTGTATAAGCCCGGTAATGTTCAGCTGCGCCCCAAAATTTTACTCAACTCGCAAGAACACATCGTTGATAAATTTGGTACCGATCCTCAACCGCTTGATTTTGTCTTCCACGGGGGTTCCGGCTCAACGGAAGAGGAAATACGCGAAGCGATCTCTTACGGGGTCATCAAAATGAATATCGATACCGATCTGCAGTGGGCATTCTGGGACGGGGTGCGCCACTATTACAAAGATAAGCAGGATTATCTGCAGGCCCAAATCGGCAACCCGGATGGACCGGATCAACCCAATAAGAAAAATTACGACCCGCGCAAATGGTTGCGGACGGCCGAAGAATCATTTGTGACTCGCTTAACCAAAGCGTTTGAAGATCTAAATAACATCAATACCCTGGGGTAAATCACCTCAATTAATTTTGAGGTTGCTCTTTGGGAAGTAAGAGGTTATGTGCGGTACAAAAAGCCGCATATGACCTCTTATTCTTTTTCTTCGATAAATATGGAGGGCTTTTTTAACCCTTTGTGATATATTGTGAAAAATATTACTATTGCCCCGAGCGTGACATGTCGATAACTGAAATTAGCGAACCGGCTTACCCAAATCAACCCCCAATTACCCTGAAGCGTATCGTGCACACCGTGTCCGTCTTGTTTAAGCTGCGAGTTGTCTCGCTTCTGCTTCTCGCCGCGATTGGTGGGGCATTCTTAGGCGCTGACGGGTGGCCGGGATGGGCAAATTTTGGGTTATTGTGTTTAACCGGCAGCGCTGCCGCAGCCGGTGCGTCAGCGATCAATCAATATTGGGAGCGAGAAAAAGATCGTTTGATGACCCGCACCAGCAAACGGCCGCTGGTTGACGGGACCATTCAAAATCCCCAACTCATTTTATGGATCGCTCTGGGTCTCATCCTGGTACCATCTCTGGCCGTGATGCCCTTTAACTTGCCCTTAGGGGCGTTTCTCCTGCTGGGAGCGTTTATCTACGTTGTGATCTACACGATGTGGCTCAAGCCCCGTACAGCCCTCAACATTGTTATTGGAGGAGCAGCGGGGAGCGCAGCCGTCTTGAGCGGCGGTGCAGCCGTGGGGGCATGGCAAAATCCGGCCGTTTTAACCCTGGCGGCCGTTCTCTTTCTGTGGACACCAGCCCACTTCTGGAGCCTGGCAATCTTGTGCAAAGACGATTATACGCGGGCTGACACCCCGATGCTTCCGGTCAAAACTTCTTTGAACCAGGCGGCCTGGTGGGTCTTTGCCCATACCCTGCCAACCGCCTTCGGGGCGCTCATTCTGGCCGTGACACCCGAACTGGGCTGGTTCTACTTGGTACCGGTCATCCTGGCCACCTTGCTCATTTTTCTGACCAATATTCAGCTGATTCTCGAATCAACCCGGAAGCGCGCCCTGCGCATGTTCCTGATGTCCAATTTTTATTTGATGATTGTGCTGTTGGGCATCCTGATCGATACCTTACTGCCGTTTTAATTATGCTGCTTTCGATCACTCTGTTTACCAAAGATCCCTGCCCTTTGTGTGATATCGTCAAAGATCAATGCGCGGCCCTGGCCGAAACCTACCCGCATACGCTCCACGAAGTTGATATCACCCAGGATCACGACACCTTTGCCAAATACCGCTTTATCATTCCCGTTCTTCACATTGGTGAAGTCGCCTTAAAAGCGCCCATACACCGCGTTGATCTCATCCGCGCATTCCAAAAAGCCTCAGGGCATTAACCCAGATCGTCCATCATGAATTTACCCGCCAAAAAAGTCGTCGGCCGCCTTTTAACTCATCCCCAAAGTGGTGAAGGGGCCGTTGTCATACCGGAATCCCCTCCGGCCGAAGCCAACCCTCTCTTCCTGCGGTTCGCGCTGGTGCTCCAGGGGGTTGAGTGGCCGCTTCTGCCGGCCTTTGTCCTCGATGATTGGGGGCACGAGCGGCGCAAACTCTCTCAGTTAACCTGGATTTACGAAAATGGGGATTTTTTTCCGCGGGCTGAAATTTTTGGCTATGTGAAGAAGCCGCAGGAAGGGTGGGTTGAAACGCAGACGTTTGTTCGTGATTTGGAGTTGATGGGTCGCTGGCCGGTGTATGCCTATACGAACAAAACCGATCCCCCGGACAGTGGCATTCGCGTTCGTTATATGGGGCTTGAAAATGAGAAAACAGCTCAAACGGTCAAAACCAAACGGCCGGAAAAGTATGCCATGCCGTTCACCCGCGCCTCCCTCCGTTGGTTTGACGTCCCTCCCGGAATAGACGGCGACGCCTTTTGGCAATCCCTCTCAGAAATGCCCTGATTATCCTTCTAGCTGCGCGTGCATGGCATCCCGCAATTCAAACGGGGTGATGTTCTTTTTTAAGAGGCTTGCACCCATTGATTCAGCCCGCAATTGATTGCCGCTGCTAAAATCTGCTGTCAAAAAAATGACCGGAACAGTTGAAAAAGTGCGCAATTCCTCATAAACTTGCCAGCCGTTCATGTCGGGCATCATAATATCCAGCAAAACCAGATCCGGCTGCTGGCTCTGAATTAATGATAAGCCGGATCGGCCGTCGCTGGACGCGATCGCCTCAAAACCCAGAAGCGATATCATCTCTCCGAAGAGATGAATCATTTCATGTGAATCATCAATAATTAAAATTTTTGACATTTTGAACTACTACAATAAGAAATTCGGCTGGAAATGGCCCCATTACACGAAATTATCAATGCCAAAGTCTAACATATGTTCTATAAGGTGTCAAAACGTCCTCCTCGGGTTGACGTTTCTGCTTCTTATGATGGGAGGAACCGTTAGTTGTCAATCACAAGGGGCATCCAACAGCACCGAAAACCCCACCCCGCTGGCTGAACAAACCCCAACTGTGGAGGCAATCGATCCTGCAGATGAAATCGTCACCCGCGTTGTTCAAGAACAGGTCACCAACGTCAGCGCCACACCGGAAGCGATTAACGAACGGGTCATCCTCGACGTGAGCCTGATTGGGGCAGATATCCTCACCCTCGATCCGCAGCGTAACGAAAACCCAAATGAATTAACCCTCATCGAGAACCTGTATGTCGGTCTAACCCGTTTTAATCACGCCGATCAGGCGATTGAACCAATGCTGGCCGAGCGTTGGGAAATCAGTGCGGACGGGCTGGAGTGGACTTTCTATCTGCGTGACGATATCTTTTGGGTTAAACCGGTCGCTTCATCAACCATTCCAATTTTGCTCGACGAACCGGAATTAGAGGCGGCCGAGGCGATCCGGCCGGTCGTGGCGGATGATATCGTTTATGCTGTTCGCCGGGCGTGCGATCCGCGAATTAACACCCCCAACTCCTTTGTACTTTTTATCATTCAAGGGTGCGAACAGGTAAACGCCAAAAACAACGTTACCGGATTTGATTTAATCAATATCGAGGTGGAAGCGCCAGACAAACAAACGGTCATTTTTCGCCTGAATGAACCGGCCGCCTATTTTCTAACCCTGACCACTTTGCCCATCATGCGGCCGGTCCCCACTGAAGTTGTGGCCTTGAGCAGCCAGGCTACAGATTGGTCGTGGCCCGAAGATAGCGACGAAGTCATTACCAATGGCCCCTTTTTGCTCGACCCCCAAACGATCCGTGGGACGCAAATTGTCCTCCAAAAAAACCCGCTCTGGCCCGTCCCCTCAGTCGGCAATGTCGATCAAGTCAACTTTTTTCAATTTGATAACCGGCAGGAGGCGTTTGATCTATGGTCACTTCAGCAGCTCGATATCACCCCGCTGGCCCGCAGCCAGCAGGAGGATATCATGGAAAATTCTCCCCAAAAAATCGCCCCGGTGCCCGAACAAACCGTTTTTTACCTGGCCTTTAATTTTGACAGTCCGGTTTTTCAGTCACCAGAACTGCGACGGGCATTTTCCGCGGCCATCGATCGAGAACAAATCATTGAAGAGGTGTATGCTGAGGCGGGCCTCCCCATGCGCCACTTAACGCCCCCAGGAGCGATCGGCGCTCCCCCCCCGGACATTTTGGGCGTGGGTTACAATCCAGATTTTGCCCGACAGCAGCTTGTTGCCTCGGGAATTAGCGCCTGTGGCTTTCTGCCGGAAATTCGCTATATGGTCAACTCCTCTGACCTGGCTCTCTTCCAGGCTGAACTCGTGCGCGACATGTGGGTGGAAGAGCTGGGTTGCAATAAAGACAATATCATCATTGAGCAGGTCCAATTTGGAACCCTCCTGGCCAATACCCGGCCGGAAGCCGGGAATCTGCGGCCGGATATTTGGGACCTGGGCTGGTCAGCTTACTACCCGGACACCCACAATTGGTTGTTTACGCTCCTGCACTGCAGCGAAAGCGACAATCGCATCAAACGGCCGTGTGGTGAGCTGGATCAGCTGATCATCCGGGCCGGCCGCTCAGAAATTGAGCAGCGCGACCAGCTTTATCGCCGCATTGAAACCGGATTCTTTGGCGATGACGGGGAGACCCCAATCGCTCCCATTTACGCCCGGTCCGACTTTCAGCTGCGGCAAACGTGGGTCATCTTCACCCCGGCCCCCTTTGGCAGCGAGCAGTATGATACCTATGAGATTGATTGGGAACTCAAAAAGCTGGAGCAGCAGCAGTAATGACCACGGACGATTCATGGGAACGGTGGGCCGACCATGCAGCGGCCTTTGGCGTGCAGCTGACCGATCAGCAAGTGCATCAATTTCAAGTCTTTGAACGCCTGCTTCTCGATTGGAACCGCCGCATGAATTTGACCGCTATTCGTGAACCGGCCGAAATTCGGCAGCGACATTTTCTCGATGCGTTGAGCTGTATCGCTCCAATTCAGAGTAAAACACCCGATCTTGCCGTACGAACCTTAATAGATATCGGCACTGGCGCTGGGTTTCCCGGTTTGCCCTTAAAAATCGTCTTTCCGGAATTGAACCTCACGCTCGTAGACAGCGTCAAAAAGAAAACCGTTTTTTTAGAAGCGGCCGTCGCGTCTTTAAACCTCAAAGCGGTTCAAGTGGTCGATGAGCGAGCGGAAACATTAGGTCAGGATCCTCAATTTCGCGAGCGCTTTGATTGGGTTGTGGCTCGCAGCGTGGCTCGTCTCAACACCCTGGTTGAGCTGCTGCTTCCGCTGGCAAAAATCGGGGGTTTCGTTTTGTCACAGAAGGGGGAAAGTGCGGCCGAAGAATGTCGCGATGCCCAAAATGGCATTGCCTTACTCGGCGGTGGAGCGGTTGAGAGCCATCGCTATCAGCTGCCCGGCCGGGATTTTATTCACTTCAATATTGTGATCGCCAAAACTGAAAAAACACCGGCCAAATATCCGCGTCGGGTAGGGATACCGAACAAGCGCCCCCTCTGATAGTTAATGCCCCATAACCGCCTCCAGAGCGGTGCGGGACATTTCAGCCAAATAAATTAATTGTGGTGATGGCTTTCCCTTTAGAGATACGTGACCCAGGGACCTAAACGCGTCTGCAGCGATATTCATCGACCCCAGTTGATCCTTAATCGCCTGGAAAACCCCTTCAGAAATGACAATATGCCCATCTTGAGCGATATCTACCAGACGGCTGGCAGTATTGACCGCTTCACCGACCATAGCGAAATTCATTCGGGTTTCAGCACCCACATTCCCCATGACGACATTGCCCAAGTCGATGCCTATACCCAAACCTAATTCCGTTCCGGTGGTGGCAAACCACTGCACACGCAGCTCATCAAAGCGATTTTGCATGGCAGTGGCCGTCCGAACGCTCCGAATTGCCGCATCTTTTTGAGCCAGGGGCACATTAAAGCCAACCATTAGCTCATCCCCAATCAAATCAAATATTGTCCCATCAAACTGATAAACAATTTCAGTCATTTCCGTAAAGAAATTGTTTAGGATATTGATCGACTCTGAAGGGTCTAAATCGATGATCATGCGGGTAAAGCCGCGCAGGTCGGCAAACAGGACAACTGCGGACCGTCTCTGCCGGTCGGCCAGCAGCCCCGGCTCGTTTGATAGGACCTGCTCAACAAGGCGTGGGCTCATATAACGAGAAAATGTTTCTTCAACCTGGGCCTTGGCCTGTCGCTCTTTCTCAAGCCGCATTTCTTCATTTTCTTTGATTTGGGTGATATCCTGCAAGACCGCCATATAGCCGATGCCGCGAATGGGGGTGATGCTGGACAAAATCGTGCGTCGATCGGATATGGGCAATTCTTCCGATACCGGCTGTGCTTTTGCCTCTTCAAAGAGCGGGGTGAGAAGGATAAGTTCCCGGATTTCATCTATGGCGATGCCGACCACGTTATCGGCCGCTAAATTAAACATCATTTCGGCCGCATGGTTGATCAATTCAATCTTAAAATCTTCGTTGGTCGTAATAATCGCATCGCTGGATTGGGCCAAAATAGCGCTGAGCTTTTGACGCTGTTCGCTAATCTGGACAAATAAGTAAGCGTTTCGGATGGCTACCGTGGCCTGACCGGCAATCGTCTCCAATAAAGCCACGTGCTCTTCACGAAAATACCCGACGTGGGGGTGAACGAGAATCAAAACGCCCATCGCCACTTCACTGGCCAACAGGGGCACGCCAATAGCCGAGCCGACTTCTTCGGTGTCGTCTGGGAGGATAATCCAGCGATTGTCTTGACCGGCATCGGTGATAATATCGCCTCGTTTATGATGCAACAGCCAGCCGGCCAAGCCCTTGTCTAAAACGGCCGAGGTGATCTGATCGCTCATTTCCGGTTTTCCACCGGCCCGCGCGATAATTTTGTGCGTAATTTCACGCTGGGGGTTCACCAAAATAATGCTGCCCTTAATCGCCTCTACCGCGGCCTGCGTATGGCTAATAATTTCGACCAGCATTTGATCCAAGTCGAGCTGGGAGCTTGTTGTTGCTCGAGAGACATCGTAGAGCAGACGTAAGCGGTGCCGCTCTTCTTCCAATTTGTCGCGCGCCTGTTTGAGGCGAATCAGCGAGCGCACGCGCACGAGAAGCTCTTCACGATGGTGCGGCCGGGACAAAAATTCATCCGCCCCAACTTCAATCCCGCGTATGCGATATTCGATGTCGCGCAAGGCGGTGACCATGATAATTGGGATATGGGTTGTTCGATCGTCCGCTTTTAAATGGGTGCACACCTCAAATCCGTTCATGATGGGCATCATGACGTCAAGCAAAATCAAATCAGGCTCCTGCTCCTGGGCGATTTCAATTCCCTCTTTACCGCTGCCGGCCTCAAGAATGGAATATCCGTGCATGCCTAATTGGGATGCCAGAAGAAGGCGATTATCGGGATTATCGTCAATAATGAGGATGTTTGCCGATTCATCCGCAACTTTGCGACCGGGCATCATATCTGTGTTTTATCCTCAACTTCCTCAACGTGCTTGATTGATTGGTTTGTCTCTTCTTCCAACCGACCTTTTTTTACCACAAAAATTTTTGTTGACCGTAAAAAAGTTGAAGGAAACATTGAACTGTCAGTTGAAGTTAGAAACGCCTGGGTTCTCTCTTGAATAAAAGATAATAACAGGGCACGTCGCGATTTGTCTAATTCAGCGACCACATCATCAAGCAATAAGATTGGGAAATCACCGGTGATTTCCCGCATGAACTCGATTTCAGCTAGCTTAAAAGCAAGCATGGCACTGCGCTGCTGCCCGCGGGAACCATAGTGGGCCAATTGACGGCCGTTAATCCAAAAACGCCAGTCATCTCGGTGGGGACCAACTGTGGTCACCCCACTTGATAGATCTCTGGCTTCCTGAGATTGTACAACTTTTGAAAACCATTCTTCAACAGGACTATAGTCCGATTGCCCGGCCAACCAATCTACCTTCTCAGAAAGCTGCTGCATTTCGCCGCTCATCTCATCACCGGTACTTTGTGATAACCCATTGCCTTGCAAACGCGGCAGGTAAGCAAGACGGAGAGTCTCCCGCCCGTCGGTTAACGATTCATAATGAATCCGCTGGGCCACCCGGGCCAAATGACGCATATATTTGGCCCGCGATTGAATAATAACCGCTCCTTTTTGAACCAGGTCATCGGTTAAAATCCGGATCACATCCCGGCCGCGGCCGGTCTCCAGATGCTGGCGCAAAGCGGCATTGCGCTGTTCGAGCACCTTGTTGTATGTCGAAAGGGTACGACAGTAGGTGGGGTCAACCTGGCACAGCAGGATATCGATGTATCGCCGCCGGGTGGCCGGAGGACCCCCTATCATTTCCACATCGCTGGGCAAAAATAAAACGACCCGCAAATTTCCTAACAAATCCATCAGCCGCACTTTGCGCCGGTCCAGAAGCGCTTCGCGTCGAAAACGCATGCTGCCGCGAACTTTCTCCTGAATTAATCGCATTTCGATATGGCGCGGCCCTTCAGGCAGCTGAACCTGGGCAACAATGCGCCCGACAACAATTTGATCGTCAGCCTCCATGGCTTCCCAATTGATAATTTGATAATCGGCCGAAGCCTGTGGGGAACGTGTGGTTGCCAAATAGTAAATCGACTCAAGGATATTGGTTTTACCCTGAGCGTTGGGTCCATACAACAAAGTCATTCCTGGGGAGAAGTTGACTTCCAGTCGACCGTAATTTCGAAAATTGGTCAGTGATAAGTATGACAAAATCATGAATTGATCTATCGTATACTGTAACAATTATCTGATAGGACGACAATCGTCCTGATTCACGCTAATTTCTTATTGCGTTCAGGTGATGGTCATGCTAAATTGAGCAATTAAAGAATTAGTATTAAAAGAACATGCCCCAATCTCTCTTAATCGTTGAAGACGATATTCCCCTCAGCACCCAAATACAAGGGACATTGAGCGATGCCGGATATGAAACCCATCTGGCTCATACCGCGGAAAATGGCTTTAATTTGGCTCTGAATCACAAACCGGACCTCATTTTACTGGATGTCATGGTTCCGGTCATGGGTGGCTGGGAATTGTGCAAACAGCTGCGCCAGCACACAAAAGTACCCATCCTGTTTTTAACCGCCCTCAACAGTCCAGAAGATATTGTCAAAGGGTTAAACCTCGGAGCGGATGATTATATCATCAAGCCCTTTCTCGATGAGATCCTTCTGGCGCGAATCGCTGCCCATCTTCGCCGTCACGGTGGAATTTTTACCGATCGTCTGGTTTTTGAGCAGGGCGCCCTGGAAATAGACTTTACCAACGTGACCGTTCTGATTAACGGAATGCCCATTGATTTAACACCGCGGGAATTTGAGCTGCTAAGCGCTCTTTCCCGTCATGCCGGCCAGGTTATGCGCACCGAAGAGCTCCTTGTCGAAGCATGGGGAGAGGAGTATGCCGACGCAACTGAAAATATTAAGCCTTACATCCACTATCTGAGAAAAAAAATCGAGAAAGACCCCGCTTCACCCCGATGGATCAACACCGTCCGGGGGGTTGGGTATCGATTTGGGAATTAGCTTAACGCATTTGCATTCACCCCTTGTTCAGCAGTAAAATATTCCAATAGCTATCTCAAAAAAAGCGCTAGAGGCGGCAGCGTAAGAGCAACATGTTCTTACGCTCATTTTTTACATTGGGCCAATGACGTTATGACCAAACCAGATATTATTTTTATCGTACTTGACACACAGCGAGCGGATCGATTAGGAGTTTATGGCAATCAGAAAAATATTTCTCCCAATATTGACCAATTTGCCGCTCAATCAACCGTATTTGAAAATGCGATATCAGCCGCTCAATGGACGATTCCCAGTCATGCCTCAATGTTTACCGGTTTGTATCCAACCGCCCACCAACTCACTCAGTCGCACCTGACCCTTGGGCCAGATACCCATCACGCGGCCGAAATTTTGCGGTCAGCCGGTTATGAAACGGTTGGTTTCTGCAACAATCCGCTGGTGGGCGTTCTGGAAAACGGGCTAAACCGCGGGTTTGAACAATTTTATAATTACGCCGGCACATTCCCCAATCGGCCGCAGTTTGTCGAACGCTCCTCCTGGCAGAAGCTCCGGGAGCGATATGAAGAGTTTATGCGCAAGCGCTTGGCTCTGCCGATTCAAAACTTCTTCGGCCGATCTGAATCAGCGTTTAGCCTCTCCCTCAATAAGTGGTTTACTCCGCTGTGGTCAAAATTCCTGAATTTCAAAGGGCAAAATGAACTTTCTATTCAGGACGTCATCCGATTTTTGGCTCAACAAGATCAACAAGAACAAGATAAACCACTTTTTCTGTTCTATAACCTGATGGAAACCCATCTGCCTTTTTACCCTCCCAAACAATTTGTCGATCAAATGGCTCCCAATATTGCCAACGATCGCCGCGCTCGTCGCATTATGCGCGAGTGGAACAGTGAAGCGTATCGCTGGTCCGCTCCGCCATTAAATGGGTTAACCGATCTCGAATGGGAAGTTTTAAACGGCTATTATGACGCTGAGGTCCTTTATCAGGATGATTATTTAAAACCCCTCTTTGAGGCATTGGCCGTTCGAAAGAATCGGGAAAACACCTTAACCATCATTGTCGGCGATCACGGAGACGGATTGGGTGAGCACGGCTATTTTGGCCATTCGTTTGTGGCTTATCAAGAGCTGCTCCACGTCCCTTTGATCATCAACTGGCCGCATGAGCTTGATGCCGGGCAGCGGGTATCCCAACCGGTCAGCACGCGACGGGTATTTCACACCATGCTGCAGGCGGCCGGTGAACTGCCCGGAGAACAGTGGCCAAATCTGAATGATGGCGAAATCCGGGGTTTGTCGCTGCGTGAGGTGGCCCACGGCCGAGATGTCGAACAGGCTACGGCCTATGCCGAAGTTTATCCGCCGACAAACATTGTCAAATCAATTGAAGATCGCCAACCGGAAATCATTGAAAAATTCGGTTTGCTGCAGATGCGCCGGGCGATCGTTCAGGAAAATCTAAAATTAATTCAGGTGGATGATCAACCCGCGGAATTGTTCGACCTCAAGCAGGACGATCTTGAACTCGACAGCCTGTTGGAAGTGAAACAAGATCAATCCACCTCATTAAACCACCAGCTTAATCGCATGGTTGGCACCGTTGAAAATCAAAGAGACAGCCTGCTGGCGGGGGTCCCTCTCGATATAGATGAGGATTCCGAATTGATACAGCACCTCCGCGGTTTAGGCTATATTGATTAACAAATAATTGCTCAGGAAGGCAATTAACTCAGGAGAAACAGATGTTTGATGCGCTGCAGGAACTGCTGGATCCGATTGCGTTTACAATTCCCATTGGTGAAAATGGATTTCCCATTTATTGGTATGGTATTTTAATCGCTGTGGGTATTGGCTTGGGCACCGTTTGGGCCGGCCGAGAAATTGAAAAACGAGGGCAAAGCTCCGATGAATTTTACAATGGCCTGCTCATTGTCGTAATTGCCGGCTATCTTTTTGCCCGCTTTGGCTATGTGATCCAGGACGCCTTATCAGGTGGTGGACCCTACAACACCTTTATCGACGTAATCAATATTCGCAGCGGCGGCGTCAATATCTTGTGGGGATTTATAGGGGCGGCGCTGATCGGTGTCTCTTATGCCCGCTATCGCCGCTTAAAAGCGTGGCACTACGCCGATGTGACCGGGCCCACCATTTTGATCGCTCAGGGAATCGGCCGCTGGGGGAATTTTATCAACCAGGAGTTGTATGGTCCGCCAACCACGGCTCCGTGGGGGATTTTAATCGATCAACGCTTTCGAATCCCTCCATTTAACGATCTGGCGACGTATCCGCTTGAGACCCGCTTTCATCCCACATTTTTATATGAATCGGTCACCCTAATATTGGGATTTATACTCCTCACCTACCTCAACAACCGCTTCCGAGACACCTGGAAACCAGGCACAATCTTTGGGGCGTTTTTGATCTGGTGGGGGACCAATCGCGGTTGGGTTGAATTTTTCCGCCCGGACCAGCCGCGCATCGGCAATACGCCCCTTTCTTATTCGATGCTGGTGGCCTTCGGTATCGCCATCGCCGGTGTCATCATTTTGCTATACCTCTATGACAAACTTCCCCAATCAGAAACCGCGCGCCGTCGACAGCTAAACAGCCGACGGCCGCCTAAACCTAAACGGCGCAGAGACGCCGAAACAACCTAATGAATCAATAAATTAAGCACCAGGGTGAGGAAATTCCTCGCCCTGGTTTTTAATATCTAAAATCAGGAAGAGGATCAACCATATGGATTTAATTGCGGAAAAATTCGGGCAAATCGGCCTGACCTTTGATGATGTATTGTTGCTTCCCGGCGAATCAAATATTCTTCCCGCCAATGTGGACATCAGCACAAATTTAACCCGCAATATTAAACTCAACGTGCCCGTCATCTCCGCCGCTATGGATACGGTAACTGAAGCGCCTATGGCCATCGGCCTGGCCCGGCTGGGAGGATTGGGCATCATTCATCGCAATATATCCGGTTCAAAACAAGCGGAAGAAGTTGATAAAGTTAAACGCTCTGAAGCGGGTATGATCGTCAATCCGATTACCCTGCCGCCAACGGCCAGACTGGCCGATGCGGAAGCGTTGATGGCTCGCTATCACATTTCAGGCGTGCCAATCACCGAAGAAGATGGATCGCTGGTCGGTTTGCTGACCAATCGAGATATCCGCTTCGTCAATCCAGGCGATCAGCCGGTCACCGACTTTATGACCGGCAAGGAAAATCTGGTCACCGCTCCGGTTGGCACCACCCTGGAAAATGCCAAGGAAATTCTTCACCACCATCGCATCGAAAAGCTGCTGCTGGTTGATGATGATAATCGCATCAAAGGGTTGATTACCGTCAAAGATATCATCAAAAAGATCGACTACCCGCAGACCGTTAATGACGAGAACGGCCGCCTGCTGTGCGCAGCGGCGATTGGTGTGGGACCAAAGGGATTATCGCGACTCGAAAAGGTGGTTGCGGCCGGCGTGGATGTCGTTGCTATTGACACCGCCCACGGTCACAGCAAACCGGTTTTGGAAACGATTCGGGAAGTCAAACGCCGCTACCCGGATATCGCCCTCATGGCTGGAAACGTCGCCACGGCTGAAGGCACTCGGGCTCTTATCGAAGCCGGCGCGGATGCGGTCAAGATAGGCATCGGAGCCGGGTCTATTTGTACGACGCGCATTATTTCCGGCGTCGGAGTCCCCCAAATTACGGCGGTCGTTAATTGTTCCACGGAAGCCCGCAAACACGGGGTTCCCGCCATTGCTGATGGGGGCATCAAATACAGCGGTGACATCGTCAAAGCCCTCGCCTCAGGGGCGGATGCGGTGATGCTCGGCTCCTTACTGGCTGGTTTGGAAGAAAGCCCCGGTGACGTAACCCTTTACGAGGGACGGCGTTATAAAACATATCGGGGAATGGGCAGTGCCGGAGCGATGCAGGGGCACGGGGCTGACCGCTACAGCACAGGTCAAGGGCGTACAGCCTCAAACCGGCATAAACTTGTCCCAGAAGGGATTGAAGGACAGGTTCCCTACAAAGGAAAGCTAGACGACGCGGTTTATCAGCTGATGGGTGGTCTGAGAGCCGGAATGGGGTATGTAGGCGCCGGCAGTCTAGTTGACCTGCGAGAGAAGGCTCAATTTTTGCGGATCACCAACGCCGGTTTGCGAGAAAGTCATCCCCACAGCGTGACCATCACCAAAGAGGCCCCCAATTACCAGGTTCCTCGATAGGTGATGGGGTCGGTTTGGTTTTCAGAATTTAAAATTTGTTCTAGTCAGGCGTCACGCTTCCCCAGGTTCAGCCAGGGCCACGAAGTGAGGCGTGAAAGTGCCTAAACTCTTACTTTCTAACAGCATATTTTTTCAGGAGGAATCTCATGGCCAAGAAAAAAATTGTTCTCTCTGAACAGCAAAAAGCAAAAAACGAGGAAATTTTGTTGCGCATTGAAAGAGAACGAACCCGGCTTTGGGAGGAAACGCGAGCGATGCAAGATAAATGGAATGATCACAAGAGACGGCGACGCAAGAAAAATTAAGCTATCCCATTTCAAAATTTCAAGTAAATAATAACGAATAATGTAAACTTCATTAAGATTTTTGAGATAATTTTTCCAGAAAGGGCACAAAATTTCCCAGATTTAAATTCTTGGTTAATTCGTGCCGCCCACGGTTGATTTTTAAGAATGCTTTTTGGGGTTTATTCCACCTGATTAACCTATACACGTTGTTTGGTATGCAATTTTTTGCTGCCTCATGCCCCCCAAGATCCAATTATGAGCGAACAATCCTTTCATCACAACACATATATTTCCGTCTTCACCTGGCGCTACGGTTCCCCTCAAATGCGCCACGTCTGGTCAGAAGAAAACAAGCGCCGGCTGATGCGCCAGGTATGGATCGCTCTGGCTCGAGCCCAGGAAGAAGCCGGTTTGGTGACGGCCGCCCAGGTCGCGGATTTAGAAGCTCATGCTGATCAAATCGACATTCCCCGCGCGCAGGAAATCGAGAGGGAAACACGTCACGACGTGATGGCTGAAATCCGCGCGTTTGCCGAGCAGTGCCCGGTCGGCGGCCGCATTATCCATTGGGGAGCCACCAGCGCCGATGTGAATGACAACGTGTACGCTCTGCGAATCCATGCTTCGCTTGACCGGCTGCTGGACGGTATGAGGGACCTGCTTTTAACCCTCAGTGAAAAAATTCGGCAAACCGCCGCGTGGCCGGTGATGGCCCACACCCACATTCAGCCGGCCGAACCCACGACGCTGGGGTATCGCTTTGCCGTTTATGCTCAGGATTTATGGCACGATTGGCAAACGCTGAGCCATTTAAAACAGACGATGAAGGGAAAAGGGTTTAAGGGGGCGGTCGGAACCCAGGCCAGTTACAAACAAATATTAAAGGACACCGGCGTATCAGCCCTGGAGATGGATCAAAGAGCAATGGAATTTTTGGGGATAAAGGGGTTTCCCATCGCCACCCAAACGTATTCCCGCCAGCAAGATTTGCGGTTAATGAATGGATTGGCCGGTTTGGCGTCCTCTTTGCACAAATTCGCCCTCGATTTTCGCATCCTGCAATCCCCTCCTTTTGGAGAATGGGCCGAGCCTTTTGGCAAAGGGCAGGTCGGATCTTCGGCGATGCCCTTCAAAAGAAATCCGATCAACACCGAAAATATTTGCTCTCTGGCCCGGTATGTAGCCTCTTTGCCTGCTGTGGCCTGGGATAACGCCAGCCAGGCGATTTTAGAGCGCAGCCTCGATGATTCGGCCAATCGGCGAATATTTATCGCGGAAGGGTTCTTGGCCACAGAAGAGATATTGCGGCGGACGCTGCGCATTATCAAGGGAATGGTCCTGCACGATGAAGGGATGAAGCGGAACATGGCCACCTACGGCCCGTTTGCGGCCTCGGAAAAAGTGTTGATGGCCCTGGTCCAGCAGGGGGGCAGCCGTCAGGACGGTCATGAGTGGCTGCGAGAAGCCAGCTTAAAAGCGTGGACGGCGGTGCAGCGCGGGCAGCCAAATCCGCTGATCGAGCTGCTCGCTTCTGATGAGCGGCTGCTGAACTATTTAGAATCTTCAGAAATTCGGGAAATGATGCAGGCGGATGGGCACACCGGAACGGCCGCGGAGCGAGCTTTAAATTTCGCCCTCATGATCGAAAATGAAATTTAATAGATCAAAGTGCATTTTTTAAATGAGGCCTGATTCAGGTCATCAATTTCCCCTCCCCTCGGGGGGGGCTGGGGGAGGGAATTGCCCCTCCCCCATTTGGGAAAGGAGCAATACGGGTCTCACAGATTAATCAGCTGGAGCTGCTTCCGGCTGTTTCATCAGCTCAAGCTCAATGGCAATTGAAATTTCTTCCCCCACGAGCAGTCCACCCGTTTCCAACGCCTGATTCCACGTTAGGCCCCAATCTTTGCGATTAATTTTTACCGCAGCGCTAAACCCCGCACTGGTTGTCCCCCACGGACTCAAGGCCGTTCCGGCATATTCAACATCCAAGGTGACCGGCTTGGTCACACCGCGAATGGTCAAATCACCATGGAGCTTACCGGTTGTATCGCTCAACTGATCAACACTCGTGCTTTTAAAGCTCAGCTGCGGGAAATTCCCCGCATCGAGAAAGTCAGGTGACATGAGATGACCATCGCGCTGCTCGTTGCGGGTATTGATGCTGGAAGCATCGATCGTTACCTCAACGGTTGTCGCGGTCATATTTTCCGGATCAAAATTTACTGAACCGCTAAACGATTCAAATTGGCCGCGAACTTTTGAAATCATCATGTGACGGGCCGAAAATAAAATTTCTGAGTGTGCGGGATCAATTTGCCAAGACATAAACCTGTTCTCCTTGTTAGTAAGCGAATAGATCAAATTGCGCTTGTAAATAATTCTGTTATTCTACTTAGCGGACCGCAGTCCACTTACAGACAGGATATTAACGGACCGCAGTCCGCTTGTCAATTAGCATTTTATAAACGTTTGTCGCAAAATGGGGTATGAAACGAGACATGATTAACCTGAACCTCATCCAAAATCCGCCAAGCCAGGGACGGCCGGAGCGGCGTGACGCCGCCGAAAATCGCCAGCTCATACTGGAAACGGCCGACCGGCTCTTTGCCGCACGAGGTGTGCAGGATGTCTGCATGGCTGAAATTGCCAAAGAAGCGGGGATTGGCAAAGGGACTCTCTACCGGCGCTTTGCCAACAAGGGAGAGCTCTGCCTTTCTTTACTGGATGAAGATTATCAACTCTTTCAAAATCAGCAGCTGGCTCGCTTTCAAGAGCAAATGCAGGCCCAGCTATCTCCCATCGAACAGCTGATAGGCTTCCTGACGCAGCTGCTCTACTTCATTAACGACCACGTTGATTTACTAAACGAAATTGAACAGGTTGGGCTAGATGATGCCAGTGCGAATGTCAGTATCCCCCACTGGTGGAATCATCTGACGATTCGCGGTCTGCTCCAGTCGGCCGTGAATCACGGCGAGATTTCACCGGATGCCGATCTGGAATACATCGCCGGCGCTTTACTTGCTCCGCTGGACAGCCGCATTTTGCGCCTACACCTTACCGCGCATGGCTTCACGCTGGACCAAATCGCCGCGGGTCAGGAATCATTGGTGCGCGGTTTGGCCCGGTAGACAAACCGCTCCTACCCGGTGCGGTTCCCCTAATCTTCCACAAATATGTCTGGGTCGAGGCATCCCTGCACGCGGGTAACCCCATAATAGGTTTGAACGCTAAAATCACCAACAGGGGCGATTAACCCTTGTGTTTGGTTGTGAATATCTCCAAAATTTCCACCTAAATACCAAATCGCCACCCCTTTAATTTGAGGATAGGAGGCGTACATCTTTGAGGCCCAGGCGATTTCCTCAAGTGCTTGACCGTGAGGGGGGATATTTTGATACTCCCACCCCCATTCTGTGATAAGAACTGTCGGGCGAGCGATATTATATTGATCAGCCGCCTTAAATAAATCGTGGAAGCGGCCGACTAAATAGGGGTAAATATTGGTGATTTCGCTTTTTGTATAGCTGTACTCATGTAAAGCGATCGCTAACCGGTGTGGATGTGCCTCTATAAATCGTAAAAATTCAACCATTTTGGGGGATCGCCAATGCTCCGGTTCCGGTTCACCCGCAGACCACCCGAAAGCAGCCCATTTGAAGCCGTCCCGCAAAGCCAATTTCCCGGTTTCAATTGCGAACTCCGCCAGCCATTCCGAGCGATTTTTATCTACCTCATTGATCGTCTCCAACCATATCATCGAGCGATCTTGATACAATTCTGGAGGAAACACACGCATGTGACGTACCCAGTGGCGGTTTGCGGCTTCGCGAGGTGAAAGAGAATAATCAGGAACGTCATAATTAAATGAACCGTGTTCGTCGCTACCTCGACCGGTTCGCCGAAAAATCATCACGTGAGGGACCCCACTGGCTTTGGCCAACTGCAAAACCTCATAGATCGGGCCGGCATCATCGGCACTTTTAATAACGATTGGCACCCGACGGGCGTCCAACTGCCTGAAATAATCTCCAATGCCGTTGCGATTGCCGCCTGAGCCGGTGTGAAACCCGATTTTATTAAATGCCAAATCTAATCCTTGATTGGACATCTGCGATTGGGCCGCGTATAAATCAAACGGTCCGACGGAATTTTGCACAATTGGCGGCGGATTAACCTTACCTGAAGGCTGAAAACATGTTGCGGAAATAAAGGGCAAAAAAAACTGATGAGATGGAGCTGCACTCGCCGTTTGAACCGCTTCGTCAGGCACGGTCGGCAATAACAAATAACCGGCCATCAGGGTTCCTAAAAACATACATGCAAATAAGAACTTTCTACTCATCAAGCTCGCCCCATTTAAAGATTTTAGATCCATACTTTTATCAATAACCAACCGTTCATCCGTATGAAGAGATTTAATTAGCCCTGCGAGCAAATCGCAATTGATAAAAATTCAAAAATTTACAAGACTTTTATCAATTAATTTGTCCATAGACCCCACAGGGCTGAACCAGAGGTCCCAGATTTTGGCAGAACCTGTCCGGAGCTAACCAATACTAAAGTCATTGCCTTTAACGGTAGCGCAGTTTGTCATTTTGCTCTATCAAATTCTTAGCCAATTTGGCCTATCTTAAGGGTGAAGTCATAATAATCGCTATGCCTATTTTGCTTTTTGCCAACGGCGATATTGAAAACACAGCCTGGCTGGCCAAACATCTTCAAAGTGCCACTGCTGTTATTGCTGTTGATGGGGGCGCCCGCCACCTGGAAACTTATAAAAAAGATCCTGACGTCCTGATTGGTGACCTTGATTCTTTAGATCCAAAAACGGTGCAACAGCTTCAAGCTCGAGGGACAAAGATCATTCAGTATCCTCAGGCCAAAGACGAGACAGATTTAGAGCTGGCGCTGCTGTATGCGGTCAACCAATCCATGTGGAAAGATCAACCGCTGTTCATTTTTGGCGTCTTGGGCGGCCGGCTTGACCAGACGCTGGCAAACATTCTCCTTCTGGCCCATCCACGTTTAAAGGACCGCCATGTGCGCATTCTTGAACAGCATCAGCAGGCGTGGCTCGTCTCCGATTCAACCCAGATTCACGGACAAATTGGAGACATGGTTTCTCTCGTTCCTTTGGGAGGCTCGGTCGAAATTGAGAGAACAATGGGGCTTGAATGGCCATTAATCAAAGAAAGGCTTTCTTTTGGACCGGCTCGTGGGGTAAGCAACCGGCTTACCCGGTCAACCGCCACCGTCAAAATAAACAGCGGCCAGCTCTTGTGTATTCACACCGATCGCTCATGGAGCCGATAAGGTCGCCCTGTTGCTTTTATAATTTGATTTAGGGACAATACAATCCTCTTGCCGGTCGCAGTGAAGAAGAATTCTTCTCTCTTCAAAACCCGGCCTGGGCCGGTGCCCAAACCAAAACTGCGGCGGACTCACCGCCTTAAAATGGAGGTCAATTTGTGACTCAAATAAACCGTGCGGTATCAGACCGCACAGCCTCGGCCGTGCCTGCGGCGGCCGTTCTCGTTATTGCTGCCTATATCGCAGCCCAAATGGTGGCCGATATCACCAGCGTCAAGATTGGGCTTGTGGCCGGATTGGCGGTGGATATGGGCACCTTTATCTATCCGATCACCTTTACGCTTCGCGATTTGGTCCACAAAGTGCTGGGGAAACGCAACGCCCAGATTTTGGTCGTGACGGCCGCGGTTGTAAATTTGTTGATGGTTCTCTACACCTGGTGGGCTTCATCAGTAGGGTCTGATCCTCTGGCCGACCCTACCGGTGACTTCTTTTCAGCTTACCAAATGGTTTTTGGCCCCTTATGGCGGATTACTATCGCTTCGATTCTGGCTGAAGTCGTCTCTGAACTGGCCGATACCGAAATGTATCACTGGTTTGTAACCCGCATTTCTCGAAATTATCAATGGGCCAGGGTTTTGGTCAGTAATGCCGTCAGCGTTCCTTTAGATAACCTGATATTTGCCGTCGGTGCATTTGCTCCTATTCTCGGGTTAGCCGACGCGGTGCCTTGGTCGGTGGTATGGGAAATCTTTATATTTAATTTGATTGTCAAATTCGCCCTGACGCTCCTCACGCTGCCCTTGATTTATTTGACGCCCGATCCAAA
>JAAUYD010274672.1_pt1 | contig 61160 bp, 53 predicted proteins | sample 7278101 | NCBI WGS metagenome assembly JAAUYD01 (sample SAMN14350128, study PRJNA611818) | marine sediment metagenome | isolation source: surface marine sediment (0.6m) | place: French Polynesia: Moorea | collected 2018-08
CGGTTCGGTTACGATAATCCCTATTCTTCCAATAGCTCTCAGCGATGCTATTTAATCTTGTATGAAATATATAACTGTAAAGCAAAATATATGGAATTTGATCGGTCCCCCCCACGGCTACAAGATAGGTTGAAAGCATTCGGGAAGAAAACTTACTAATCTCTCAGCGGAAGCGTTTGGGAAACTTCGGAAAGAGGTTTTCATTTTGGTCCCGTCTCTGCCGGGTTACGTGCTTACAGGGCGGTGGCGAGTAAGGCCTCGATTTTTCCCTTGGGTTGGGCGCCGATGAGTGATCCAGATGGGGTGCCGTCTTTAAAGAGAACCAGGGTCGGCACAGAGCGAACACTGAACTTTTGAGCAGCCATGGGGGCCTCTTGAATATCCACGTAGCAAAATTTTACCTTGCCCTCATATCCGTCGATCATCCCGTCCAATGTCGCGCCCAGCGCCTTGCACGGGCCACACCAGGTGGCACCGAAGTCCACGAGTACGGGGATTGAAGACTGCTCGACTTCGGGGGAAAACGTATTATCGTTGACGGTTGTCATTTTATCACTTGCCATTCTTCTCACTCCTTGGGCACGACTTTTTGTTATTTTACTGTAGGCGCCTCGCGAAAGCCTGTCAACGTAAGACCCGTGTCCTATTCTTTGATAACTGGGGCTTGCGCTTTTGAGCGACGAATTGTAGGGTTTTTCATCGGTATTGGGAGCATTGAATGGAATGAGAGTCGTTCTAGCTGGATACAATGTCGACGCTCGGGTGCTTGCCCAAGCAGTGGCGGACGGGGGGATCCGAGCCGAACAGCTTACGCCAGAGGTGTTATCTGCCGCATATGCGAGGATCAGCCGCGATCCACGGCCTATCGGAGAGCTGAGGCGCGTTGCGCTGGAAGAGCTGGAAACCGCCCGCGCCTCCAACAGGCGGATTATTTTTGAGATGGGCCACCACTCGGTCGCTGAACACGCGGTCTTCAACTTCGACATTATGGGAATATCGCGACTGGCCATCGAGTGGCTGGAGCGGTTTCGACTGTGTTCCTATACGGAAAAAAGCCAGCGATACATCACGCTGGACCACGATTTTGTCATCCCGCCGGAGCTGGAGAACACACCCTACGAATCGGCCTTACTCTCGCTTATCACTGCCCAATCCAAGTGTTATGACCACATTAACCAATGCTTGCGAGAGCATCTCAAGAAAAAATATCCAGACATGGAAAAAAAGCGGCGCGGGCGGCGTCTCCTCGACGGATGGGCCAAGGAAGACGCTCGCTATGTGACACTGCTCGCCACGACCGGTCAGCTGGGCCTAACGGCTAACGCTCGCAATCTCGAGCTAATGGTACGGCGCTTTGCTGCCGCACCCCTGTCCGAAGTTCAAAATTTGGGCATATCCCTCTACAATACCGCTGCTGAAATCGCCCCGTCCTTACTGCTCTTTACAGAGGCATCTCCTTATGATGCCCAGCGGGCCGAGGAGCTCGGTGCCCTGGCAGATGAGCTGCTGAAAGGGGAACCCGCGTCCAATGGGGGCGAGCCAGAGGTGCGCCTGGTTCACTGTAGCGAAAATGCCGACAGGACCATTGCTGCGGCACTGCTCCATGTATTTTCCTCGGAATCGTTTGACACTTGCCTTCGCGCGGCACTGAACATGCCAGAGGAAGCCCTCACCCGGGTCTTTCAGACAGCCATGGGCCGCATGGAATTCTATGACGCAGTGCCCAGGGAATTCGAGCACGTGAGTCTTACTTTTGAGATCGCGTTGTCCTCCTCGGCTTTTGCGCAGTTGAAACGACATCGAATGACGACCCAATCCGCCCAGGCATACGATCCAAACCTGGGCGTTACCATACCGCCCGCCATTGACGAGATAGGCCTTAGGGGTGTGTTTATGGACCACTTGGCGCGAGCCGAGGATCTGTTTGTAACGCTCAAAAAAACCATGCCGCACGTGGCGCCCTATGTGCTCACAAATGCTCACAGACGCCGCGTGCTGGCCACGATTAACCTACGGGAACTCTATCACTTCGTCCGCCTTCGCGAAGATGCACATGCACAGTGGGATATTCGCGAATTGGCGACGAAAATGCGCTGTGCTGCCAAATCCGCCATTCCCCTGGGCGCCTGCCTTCTCTGTGGCAAGGACCGATACGTGGACCAGTACCGGGAAGTATTTGGAAGGGCGCCATCTGTCGTGCCACCGGCGGAATGAGCCGTGCGCGCGATTCGCGACGAAGACGCCTCTTTGTTATTGATGCATCTCGAGCGGATTGCTGCCACCCTAGGCATTAACATTCGCTATGAATTGCTCGGCGAGGAGAGTGATACATCGCCCATTCGCAGTGGGTTATGTCGCGTGCAAAAGGATGCCATCCTGCTCATCGACAGCAGACTCGATCCGACAATGCAATGCCTTGAGATCGCAAGAGCCTTGGGATCGGTAGACCTCTCAAATATATTTGTTCCACCCGCCGTGCGCGATCTCATTGAGGGTTCCCGAACTGTCCCATAATTCGAATAATGAAAAATTGAGCAGGGTGCACGTATACTGATCCTCTTCTATTGTTATTAATTCCTGTCCAATGACATGCATCGCACTGGTTTCTTCTGAGATGAGCAACACCAACCCATGCATCTCAGTGGCGCTATGAAACCCGGTGGGTAACGGCTGTTGATAGATGGTGTTGAAGCTCCATGCGTCGCCTTCGAGCGTGCCGTAACGGATATTGCCTACATTGAGGGCCTGAGAACCTGGCCAGTGGGTTGATGCAATGTCTGAAAAAACGATGTGGGGTGTGTTTTGACTATCAAAAACCAGATGAGAGAGAGCACCGGTATAATCCCTCCCATCACCGCCATAGTATCCGTCATCATGGTCAGCAATGATTGCTGCATGCCAATCTCCAGGGCCAACTCGCTTGAGGAGAAACAATTTGCTGTAGGTGGCAGAACCTGTGGGCACGCGATCGATATAGATGCATGAAATGTAGGGGATACCATCCCTATCCAAGGCCAATGATGGAAACCAACCCGCATCATCCCGTGTCCCTGCTTCAGGGTCGAAGGCTGTCTCTATTTCCCATTTTCCCGTTTTATTTGTGGCATAGTGCAATCGAGACGGATCCTCTGTCGCGTTGATCTGCTCGCTAAAAACCACGTGCACATCACCCTGATCATCTACCTCAATGTCCTGGCGAATGGATGATTTGATGTACATATCGTACGTGTACATCATGTCGTAATTGAGGATGTGTTCCTTTTCCCAACTGCCTGTTGCATTTGTAAGGTGGTATAGATTTGAATCTAGCCAAGCATCCATAAAATCAGCTGAGTCAACGTCGGACCGCGTCTTTAAAATCAACAAATGGAATGCATGATCAGGACCTGTATCAGCCGACAATTCGTAAATGGCCCTGCCCCCTTCGTTGTTAAAGTGGATGATTGTTTCGCTTTGCCATTGATTACTATTTTTAAAGTAATGTTCAATTACCTGGTCTGAGTTGTCCGAGCTTGCGACAAAGATGTGGGGAGCAGATAGTGTGTCAAACAACAGGACTGATTTCTCGAGCCTCCGGCCTGTGGTGACAGTCTCATTATTCTCCGAGCCATCAGGTCGGATTGTTTTATAGATCAGGGTTCCTTCATCATCGCTATCTGAAAACCGCTGAAAGTACGATATACCGACAAGCCCGTCGCCCGTTACTTGCGCCCAACTTCTGCTATGACTCTCGTTTAGACCATAGTAAACCGTTATCGGCGATTCACCCGTCTCAGATCCCGTATCTGTATTGTCAGCATCTTGATCCTGACTGCACCGCACAATGCCAAACAAGAAAAACGACGATAATAAAAAAACTACCCCTGTTCTCATTTCTCCTCCGACGGTTGATGCATTCTAAAAGTAACTGCCGCAACATCCAACAACAAAGACAACCCACCCCTGACCGCTAGCTTCACTCGAGGACTGCTCTTGGTAACGTCTTGCCGGGATGATGGCTCTATATCTGAAAGGTGGATTTCATTGAAAGGACGTTGATATGCAAAACGAAAACAAGAAGGGGGGGAGGGCCAGTGCTACACCTTCAGCAATGTCGGGATCCGGGCGCCTGCAGCCAGCAGAAGCAGTCTCGCACCTGACACCCTCACCCACTTCAAAAGGGTTGGATAGGCGATCTTTCCTAGTGGCGAGCGGGAGCGCTTGTATCCTCGCGGTCTCTGGAATGAGTAGTTGCGAAGAAACGGAAGAGGGCGGTGAGGTTGAACAGGGAGAGTTCCCAGTGGGCCAAGTAAACGATTTTACCTTAGGCCAAGTGAAACGGTTCGACGAGGGGCCGTTTTTCGTTCTGAGAGATGAACAAGGCCTCTGGGCAATGACCGCGATCTGCACGCACCAGCAGTGCGATGTGGGTGTGGGCGAAACCGAGCTTCCTTGCCCATGTCACGGCAGTATTTTTGATTTTGATGGTGCCGTAATACGGGGACCAGCTAACAGGCCGCTCGACAACCTATCAGTTAACGTCAATGACGACGGCTCGGTAATCGTGGACTCAAGCAGGACAGTGCCGGTAGGTACCCGAGCAACGGTGTAATCTCTCAAGACGCGACGGGCTGGAACGATGACATTGGCGCATCACCCCTTGAACGCCCGTGAATGGCTTTTCTCGCAATTATCTGCTGGTTGTATGCAAGATAGTGCCGTTCATGCCGACTGCCCATCCGTTGTTGGCATCTGTAAAGTGAATGGACAGCAGATGTTCGGTGCTTTCAGTGGTTTGTTCAGCCCAAGCAATAAGCAATCATTACAATAGATGGCACAAGATGTGCCATCCAGGTTTGAATCAGTGGTGAAAGTGATACCTGGATGGCTCGAAAGGTAACCTTATCACGAGGTCGAGATTCTTGGCACAATAATTGCCTTACTCAATAATCAGATGCTGTATTATTTTAAAACATTTAATAACTGTTTCAAAATATCCCCAAGGGTAGTGGAGAGATAGGTGTTCAAAAAAGCCGGCATTCGACATGGCTTATGTATAATTGTATCGGTTTCTTTTTCCTTTTTATACAATTGGAATCTGGTGTTTGATGAGCTATTCTGTTCATTTTTATATGTCTTTTTTTTGACGGAAATATTGTCGAGGAGCCGATGGGCCTTTGCCCTTGGGACGCCAGTCCTCTTTCTTCCCTCGGCAGCTGCAAGTTTTTTTTTCTCGCGGTTTGATGTAAAGATGAGTACCAATATCGCCGCGGCACTAATAGAGACCTCCGCTTCAGAAGCCGGAGAACTGTTGTCAGTGGATTTCTACCTCTGGATTTTCTTCTCAGTGTTACTGTGCATAATTTTTTCAGGCGCTTTGTTTTACATATCAAATGGAGTGCCAACGAAGCGAGATTGGCCGTTGGATAGTTTTCTGTTTCTTGTTGGATGCTCAGTGGTTTTTTTCTGCCTTGAACCAGTTAACCATAAACATCGCTATATGCTCGTAATCATTTTTGAGATCAGCTTTGGCATCATCTTATTCAATAAGACGCAACAGCTTGCTCGTATCAAAAATAAATATCAACTGCTGGCGTTTGGGATCATGGGCGTGCTGATAGGATTTTGCATCCTCAACATCAAAGAGACAAGGAAATTTAGGCCATTTGACTACAGCTACTACATCAATAAACATATGAATCAGGTTGCTAAAATACGCGAGGCCCTTAAAAAAAGATTCGATATTTCTGCCTTGCCCTCTACGTTTGATCAGGAGAGAGGCAATAATCTAAAAGTTGTTTTGGTCTTGGGAGAATCATCCCGGCCGGATCATTTCCAGTTATTGGGGTATGAGCGACCTACCACGCCATTGCTATCGAAGCGCTCCAATCTTATCGCCTTTTCAGACGTGCACTCTAGAACCGGGTTTACCCGCCTGGCGATTCCCAATATCATGACCCGCCAAAAATCATCCCGCATAAAGGATTTAGGCAGAGAAACGTCGATTATCACCTTGTTTAAAAAACACGGGTTTCATACATCGTGGATTACGATGAACAACTTCTATGGAAAATCCAACATCACCACGTCCCATTTTATTCATGAAGCCGACGATGTGTTCGTGCGAAAGGAGTACGAAGAAAAGTATTCTTACGGTATGGATGGGTATTTATTGCCACCGTTTGAGAAAAAACTAAACGGATTTCCCAGGCAGCGTCAGTTTATCGTTCTTCACACACGGGGTAGTCATTGGCGGTATGATCGACGTTATCCCAAAGAGTTTGAGATCTTTAAACCGGTTGATAAGTTAAGCAGCAACCCAGCAAAATGCGATCCCGAGTCCCTAGTGAACGCGTATGACAATACCATTTTGTTTGTGGATTACTTTCTCAACGAAGTGATAAAGCGCTTAGAGAATCAAAACGCAGTCATGATCTATGTAGGAGATCATGGGGAATCCCTGGGAGAGGATGGTATTTTTCTCCACGCTAGAGAACATGTTGCTGCGCAGATGCATGTACCGCTTATTGTGTGGGGATCGGACATGTTTTTGACAATGTATGGCGACAAATTTGATGCGCTAAAAAAATGCACAAACAAAAATCTAAAACACGACCATGTATTTCACACGCTACTTGGACTCACCGGGTTTAGATCAGAGCAAATCATCGATCAAAAACTGGATCTAACCAGCAGCTCGGCGGGCTGCGATGGTGTTGCGAAAATCTCTAACATAGAAAAGTAATGCGCCATCGTTTAACAAGGGTTTTGGGGCCCTAGCAGTTAATGATCCGTCCTATTCCACACTAAAGGCGTAGAACCCGTCTGGCGCGGTCCGGGGCAGAGCCTCTTTGCGGCCGGATTTGTCACCAGCTTCTATGTAGTATTCGACGGTCTGGCCGGACTGGGCGCCGGGTATCTCCACGGTGAAATTGCCGTATACCGATGTATGATCGAGGGGTATTTTTTGCCAGGCGACCTCTCCTGAAAGCCGCCAGTTCAGGTTGAGGGAGTCTTCTTCAAAGCCGGCCCTGGAGTAGTCCAGGATCTGAATGTCGATGGGATAGGCGTCCTCGGGTGACACGATCTCTTCGACCCGCTTGTGGGTCATGTACAGCATCTGGGGATCCCATATGGCGCGAACCCGGCAGTGCAAGGCGTCGTTGGCTCGCCAGGGGCTGGAGGTGTTTGTATGCTCGAATCCCAACACCTCATAGCCGGGCATGGCGTTTTCCCAGGTCTGGAGCGCGACCTCGTCCTGATCGATGCGGTACAGGGGGACGTATATCTTCTTGTTCAGAACGAGCGAGTTCATATACGCGGCCAAAGCGTTGCCGCTGAAAGGTGCGGTGTCGAGGCGCAGGATTTTATACGGCCTGCCATAGGCATTGGTCAGTTCGGTCAGCTCCTCTACCACGGTTTCGTAGCGATCCTCGGCGTCATGTCCGGGCGGGGTGCGGGCCACGAGGATCCGCTCCTCGTCGAGCATCTTCAGCAAGCAATCGATGTGCTGGATGCCGTATGCCTCGAAGTTGGACGTGACCGCGTAGTCGGTCACTCCGATATGGGTTTTGGTCAGATCGAAGAATTCGTTTTCCGAGAGCCCAAAGTCCCCGTTTTCGTTAGTCATGACACAAGTGGACAGGGCCCGGCCGTGGCCGTCGTGCATCACGTTGCCCCCGGTCAGGATGAACGGGAGTTCCAGGTGGTCCAACCCGAGCAGATCGGCGATGTAGCCCGGGGCTTGGTCGTCGTTGTCCGCGTCGAACCCGCCCGGGGTAAGGTCGTCGTCACACGGTGGATCACTTCGGGGATAGTCCTGAAAAACCGGATCAGCCAGGTGGAATGCCATGTCTGTGTCGAACAGGGCATGGGGACCCCAGTCCCGGGTCCACCGGGCAACGTTTCCTTTGGGCGCAATGATAAAGGTGACCACTGCCAGATCGATGCCCCAGTCGGCAAAAGACGCCTCGGCCTGGGACTGCTGGTTAGCGCTTTGCACCATCACGAACAGCTGATCGTCACGGGCCAGCTCCACTACCAGCCCTTCTGGGATGTGCAACGGCCAGCTGATCAGCGCGCCCAGGGCCGGCTCCCACTCAGCAGCGATCCGTAGTTTGGTCTCAGGATCGTCCTGTTCCGTATCCGAATCTGTATCCGAGTCCGTATCTGAGTCAGTATTTGAACCCGAATCCGTAACCGAGTCTGTATCTAAATCAGTTTCTGAATCAGAATCCGTATCCGAGTCTGAATCAGAATCCCCGTCCGAGTCTGTATCTGAATCCGAATCCGAGTCTGTATCTGAATCCGAGTCCGTATCAGAATCGCCGTCTCCAGTACCTGTGTCTGAATCTCCTTCACCCGAGTTGTTGGATTGACCGCAGGCCCAGGCAAAGGCCAAAAACGAACAGATAAAAGATATGTAAATGAGTTTATACATTGTTGCTCTCCACCATCATTAAGCCATGGGAGCAAGTCCAACGTCAATGGGTGTAAGGCCGGGTTCAATTCCCAACAACTTGAAATAAAAAAATGAACAAAATTTCTCCAATCTTATTAAATAGTTAGAGCAAAATTGACAGAATTGAGCGGTCGACGGGGAAACCTTTGGCACCGAACGACCGAAGAGAGGAACAGTGATGAACACAGGTGGCACCCATGCAGGAACTATCTATTGTAGTTACGGCCGAAGGCGAAAACAGCAGGACCTATCAGTTCCGGGAATTCCCAGTACGAATTGGCAGGTCCCCTGAATGCCACTTGTCTATTTGCCACGAAGCCGTACCAAGGGAGCTCTGCATTGCCTGGTTAGAGAACCGCGGTCGGACCGTCCGTGTGGAGGAGCGACCCCACCTGACAAATCCACTGCTTCAACATCAGCGCCTGGTGGATGGAGGGATATCAGGTCCGCGTATCGATGTTTCAGTAGGGCCAGTTGGGCTGACGTTTGAACCTTCTGCGTCGAGAAAAGACCCAACCATAAACATTGGCAAATTGAACTCGGCTCGGACAGTTATCATTGGTATCATCGGACTGGTTTTGGTGCTCATTGCCCTGACAACGCAACTCAATACGGTTGGCAGCAGGTCCCTTGACGGTTATACCCTCCTACCACCACATCCCATTTGCCGGATCCCAGAAGACACTTGCGATGATGCTCTTGTTTGCCGAGAGCGGATACGCCTCTTCGCCTCACGAGCCCAAGAAATGCTGTCCCGACCCGGTGATGATCCCGGGGTTCAAATCCATGCCGCGATGCTCCTTAAAAGAGCGGTTCAGCTGGGTCAAGCAGCTGATGATCCCGAGATACGAGTCATTACGAATGCAGCCAAAATTGCCGAGGAAAACGTCGTCGTTGCCTATCAACGGGATGCCTTGGCTTTAAAGCAGATCTTGGAAAAAAGTACATCCAATCAAGAGGCTGTAGCGTCTATGGCCAGCCGGCTATCCAACTATCTCGCATTTTGTGACGGCCCGGGCCGCCAATGGCTACATCGCCTTGTCACCCACACTGACCACAGAAAGGAATGAAAGATGAACATAAAACATTGGTTCACAAAATGTGTTTGTCATCTCGCGATGGGATGCATCTACTTGTCACTCGCCTGTGCATCGGCTGTGCAACCGCGCATAGAAAACAGTGCAAACAAAACCAGAGGAGCGCAAACAGAGGAGCCACTGAAAATCGCAAAACGCCTCCAAGAGAGTGGCCACTATCTAGAGGCAAGCATTTTTTTTGAGGCGGCCATTGCTAATGGCTGTGATGAGCGAACCCTATTGCCACATCTCATTGCGTCTCAAATAAGGTCGGGGCGCCTTCGAGCCGCAAAAAAGAATGTCGTACGTCTGCACCAAATCGCACCCAAGCCCGTTGTGATAGAACTCGTAAATCTTCTCGTCCGACTTACGCCGAACCCAGATACGCCTGCCTCTGGAGAAGCGCAATGATCCCTACAGGCGCTTACAAACGATCCATTGCGAGCTTTCTGGCTCCGGTTGCCGATCTGATGGCAGATCCAACCGTAAGCGAGATTATGATCAACGGACCCAACGAAATCTGGGTCGAACGCAGCGGTCAACTCTGTCGAACCGACTGTGCGTTTTCCTGCCCTGAGGCGCTCTATGCAGCTCTAAAAAACATTGCCCAGTTTGCCGGTCGATATCTAGGAGACGACCTACCCATTCTCGAGGCCTATCTCCCCGACGGATCCCGCATTGAGGCGGTGCTCGCCCCGATTGCCGAAAATGGACCTGTCGTTGCAATCCGACGGTTTTCCAAATCCACGCTGACCGTGGAAAGGCTCGTCGCGGTCGGATCGCTAACACTACAAGCTGCGAACTGGCTATCCAATGCGGTTGAACAAAAGCTGAGCATTGTGGTTTCCGGCGGCACCGGGTCAGGCAAGACATCTCTGCTCGGGGCACTTTCGTCCTTCGTCGGCGACAATGAACGCATTGTGGTGATAGAAGATACACGGGAAGTCCAGTTGCAAAAGTCCCATGTTATCTATTTGGAAACCCGATCGGCTGACGAACAAGGCCGAGGGCGAGTGACCACTAGAGATCTTTTGAGGGCAACCTTGAGGCTTCGGCCGGATCGTATTGTCGTCGGGGAAGTACGCGGTGCCGAAGCGCTGGATCTCATTCAGGCAATGACTTCGGGGCACGGCGGATCCATGACAACTGCCCACGCCAGTTCCCCCCAAGGTGCGCTCAGGCGCATCGAAACAATGGCGCTAATGGATGACACAGATCTGCCCCTCTCTGCGCTTCGGGCTCAAGTCGCCGCTGCAGTTGATCTCGTGGTACAGGTGTGCCGAGATCGGAGCGGCCGACGTCGGGTCTGCGAAATCGCAAGCGTCCAAGGCCTATCCGAGGGCGGCACGTACCTCACCCAGAGGGTCTTCTTGACGACTACGGACGGGCAGCTCACGCAGGCTGATACTGGTGACAGCTGAGGACCACGATGGACGATTACACCAAAAAAGGAGGTTGGACAGGGGAGCCATCGGATCATGGGGAGATGACTATCGTCGCCGCCCCGAGAAAAAATGAACGCCAGCCCCTACATCGGCGAACAGCTGAATTCATACCGCTTTCAAGGCAGCGCGCAATAGGGGATGCCACCGTTCCCTGGAGAGCCAAACCTCGGTTTGGCCTGTCAGCACTTAAAAAAAAGGTTCAAGGCGTGGGTTTACAACTTCTCACCGAACGGTTTCGCCCAATATTGTTAATCTTTGCGTTAGCAGCGCTCTGCTCTATCGCAGCATGGAAAATGCACCAAGACCTCGCCATGCCCCCAACAGCGAGCGTTTCAAGGACTGCTCGTGACGTTTCAAAGGGACCGCCTGATACCGCGTCAAAATCTGTGCAGAGATCCGCTCCTGTCGTAAGCGGCGCAATATCTGTCACCTCCAAAAACCTGAGGGCAACGTCGGTTAAAAGTGACGCAACATCTGTCACCTCCAAAAACCTGAAATCCGCTGTAGATGCCCTTGCGGCAGGTCGATTCGAAGATGCTTTGGCGTGGTACAGAAAGCTCCTTGCCGCATACCCAGAGAACCGTTCATTTCAGTTAGCCGTGGATATATTGTCGCGGCGATTAAAGGAAAATAATCCATGAAAGGCACCATCCTTTTAGTACTGGCAGTGGCAGGTGTCACATGTGGACCAGATCCCGTGCCCAACTCGGTAGCGCTCATCGTGCGGGTGTTGGACCTATCTGAAAATCCAGTAGCCGAGGCCGAGATTTATATTGCAGGCAACATCGCACTTAGTACCGACGATACTGGTGAAATAAAACTGCCGATAACTGGACCAGAAGGACGCCGCGTACACGTGCGTGTTTCCTGTCCAGAGGGTTGGATCCCTGCTGGAGGGGATACCCGGGAGGTTGCGGTTCAATTCCTCCATTCTTTAGACTCAACGGCAAAGCAGTCCATGCCGATGAAGATTCAGTTTCGCTGTGAGCCCAAGTTTCGCGAGGTGCTGCTGGTCGTGCGAACCAATGGTCGGGCAAGACTGCCAGTGCGCGTCCTGGGCATGAATGCGGCAGTAACCGATGACAACGGGGTCGCCCAGGCTGTGATCAAAGGTGTTCCCAGCGATGAATTCGAGGTGGTGATTGATACGTCAGATCACCCCGCGCTGCGACCCGCCATGCCGACCCGACGGGCGTCCATCCCCGAGAACAACCAAATTCTCATTTTTGACCAGAAATTTGATATGCACGATAAAAAATCCGACCCAAGAAAAAAAAAGCGCACCAGGCCCCGCTTGCCACGACGGATTTGACGCTTGCTTGAAGAGCGCCGAATCAAAACGTATTTCTCGGATCCCATCGAGAACTTGGGGGCCCTACATCTCTCCTGCTTTTCCAAGCCAACGAAAGCATCAGCTATAGTGACCCATGGCAATGGCGTAATGGCGTAAATATTTGAAATTAAATAATTTTATGGGGCGATTAAAAAAAAATTCACAAAAAGGGGATTTTCTTGCAGAATCCCCAGGCGTAAAAACATCAGCATGAATCAGGGGAGGCGGTGCTACAGGTAGAAGAAAAACGGGTACCGACAATTTTAATTGTGGATGACGATCCTCTCGTTAGAACAGCTGTCAAGCGGATCCTCGTCCACGCCGGATTTAACACAGAGACCGCAGCAGATGGATTCGAGGCACTTAACTTGTTGCACCGATCAATCCCGGATCTCATGCTGCTCGACCTTGATATGCCCGGTATCAGTGGCCTCGAGCTGCTCCACATCATCGCACGAGACGGCATTCAACCCTACACGGTTATCTTGACGGCAAAGCCGAGTATCGACACAGCCCTCGAAGCGGGTCGCCTAAAAGTAGTCGACTACTTTGTAAAGCCTTTTGACGAGCGCATGATCGATAAAATCCGCAGCATACTCTACGAGAAATCAGTGCCGTTTGCCTGCATGACAGTCGAAGAACGCATTCGATGCATTCTCAAGGATCGGGGGCTCACCGATCGTATCCACCCGACCATCCTGAGTCTGTACGCGACCGGGGGCAGCAATCGGGAAATCGGCGAGGCGCTGGGCCTGTCGTGGTCAACAGTGCGCAGCCACGTCCGGCAGGCCATGACCGCATTTGAAGTTGGCAGCAGAACCGAACTCGTGAGCGCAATTATCCAAGAGTTTTCAAGAATTTAATCATTCGACACGCCCTAAGGGGTCGAGCGGCCGTGTAGCATGTCGATGATGATTTGGCGGCACGTCGAGGCCAGATCAGAGGCCTCAGACATCCTCAACCCCTCTGTGACCACAGGCGTTCCGATTAGAACCTCTTCCCGACCCGGCCGAAATCGCCAATCCCCTCGTCTGCAAACAGCCCGACCGCCGCGAATGGCCATTGGTACGACCGGGACGCGCTGACCAATAGCCAGCCTAAAGGCACCGGGATAAAAATGGCCGACGCTGCCGTCCCATGTGCGGGATCCCTCTGGCAGTACAGTGATCGATTCCCCCTGCTTGAGCATCTGGGCCGCCCGCTTTAGACTTTTGACGTTCTCCCGCGCGTCTTCCTGGTTGATCGGTATTTGCCCGGCTGCCCGAATCAGCGGTCCGACAATCGGCCATGAAAAATGTTCGGCCAACTCAAGTCCTCGAGAAAATTGAGGAATCGCCTGATACAGCACGAACATATCAAAGATATTCACGTGGTTTGCCACATACACGTACGGCCGGTCAGGGTCGAGCTGATGCGCACCTGTGACCTGTACCCGGATACCCAGGGACGCTGGCATCGCCTTTGACATCCATTTCAGTAGAAAGTCGATTTCTCGTACATCTACGTAATTTGAAACTGTATTGACAACTGCGCTCCAGCCCATAAGCTCTACCAATCCGACAGCCCACATCAGGGCTGACCGCACAGTGTCGCGAAACCCAAACGGCGGTTGGGGCAGTGGATCGCCGGGGAAACTCGGGTGAGAGGGGTCAATGTGGGGCGTCATTGTCATTTATATAGGGAAGTACCTCGAAATTTCGTCAAAGATCAATGTAGGTTTAAATTAAAAATGGACAACCACTTACTGCCATACCATACATATATAGCATTGAATTATGTTGTGACGTCATGCCCTATCTGTTAATGTATTCTTCATCGCCAAACGGCGTTGGAAAGTGTGCTTCACCCCTTTTGGGCACTGTGTGGGTGGAGAGGGTAACCGATGAGAATCAAACAACTTCAAATCTCCGGGTTTAAATCATTCTGCGACCAGACCCGCATCTCCTTTGATAGCGAGGTCACAGCGGTAGTAGGCCCGAACGGCTGTGGAAAAAGCAATATTGTCGACGCGATCCGGTGGGCCCTAGGGGAGCAATCCGCAAAAAACCTGCGGGGACGCGCCATGGATGACGTGATATTCAACGGTTCGGACAGTCGCAGTCAGCAGGCCATGGCCGAGGTCACCGTTACCTTTGACAATACCGACGGGTTATCAGACCCGGCGTATGTGAATTTTTCCGAAATTGCCGTTACGAGACGCCTTCATCGAGACGGGACAAGCGAATATATCATCAATAAAACCCCCTGCCGCTTGATGGATATTACGAACTTATTCCTCGGTACAGGCGGTGGGGCCCGGGCATATTCAATCATCGAGCAGGGTCGCATTGGGCTTATTGTTAGCTCCCGCTCTGAAGATCGTAGGAACATGATCGAAGAGGCGGCCGGCATCACCAAGTACAAGGCAGCGAGGCGCAAAGCAGAGCGCCGCATGGATCAAACCAGGCAAAACCTGGCACGCATCACAGATATCATTAACGAAATAGAGCGAAATCTCGCCAGCCTGAACCGTCAAGCCAAGAAAGCCCAGCGCTTTAAGCGGTACCGGGCTGAGCAGACCGATCTCGATCTCTACATCGCGAGCCATAGATACCTGGAGCTCAGAGCGCAAGGGCTCGTTATAAAAGAATCGTTACAAGAGCAGGAAGCATCCTACGAGACCGGGAAAAACGCCTTGGCAGCGACTGAAACCCGGGTCGAGACACTGCGCTTGGACGAGCGGGATACCCAGTCTCGGCTAGACGAGAAAACAGCGCAAGGTTACGAAATAAATAAAGAAATCCAGGTTCTTGAGAACGAAGTGCGCCATCTTGTCGAGGCGGTTGGCCGCTATCAGATGCAAGAGGCAAGTGCTGCCGAACAGGTGACTGCAGCGCGGCAGCAACTTCAAGAGATCGGCGACGAGTCCCAACTGCTGTTAGAGCAGATCGCTCGCATCGAAAAGGAGCGGGCCAATGCAACCACAAGTCACGAGGCGTTGGCTTTGCAGGCAGATCAGGCCAAAGACCGCTTGGAAACCTTGGCAGACGAGCACAATGCCGGACGAGACCAGGTCAGTCGCGCGCGCGCGCGTCAGGCAGCGTCAAAAAGCGCGATTGAGAACCTGGGCCAGAGAATGGATGACATCCAATTGAGGATTGCGACCATTCAGGAAGAGCGAGACGCGGTGACAAAAAACGCCGAAGCGCTCACCCAGCAGGCCTCACTGCTGTCGGAAAAGAAAGCAGAGGTCGAACAGCAACTCTCGTCTGCCCGGGAAACAGAAGAGCGAGAAGCAGAGATGCTCGATCAGCTCAATCACCAGGTCGATACCTGCGATGAAGAGAGACTCGCTGTTCGAGATGCATTGCAGGCAAAGCTATCGCGAAAGGCATCTCTCGAAGAGGTCATGAAGGGCTTGGAGAGCCACGATCGCGCGGTCCGAGACGCAGTTGCGCTGCTCGATAAAGACGATAGGGGGCTTCTTGAGGGATTGCTTATCGACGCCATCGAGTGCCCCGAACGCTATGAAAAGGCCCTGGCTGCTGCACTTGGGGATCGATTGCAAGCCCTCATCGTCCGAGATCGGAATGCCGGCTTTGAGCTGCTCGAATTTCTCAAAGAACAAGACATGGGCCGCGTGGCTGTCCTGGCCAAAGACGGCCTCGTTCCTAACCCAGTGTCCGACACATTGGCGTTGGATACCGAGATGGTCCTTGGCCCACTGGTGGACTTTTTGACAATAGATACAGAGGCGATCGGGTTTACAGAGCCCCTGCTCGCCGGTGTCTTTGTCGTCGAGACCCTTGAGCAGGCCAAACACCTCTGGAACGCAAGCAACGGCCAGGCAGCGTTCGTCACCTTGGATGGCCAGCTGCTCGAGATCACTGGCGTGATGCGGGGCGGGCGATCTGGCTCAGCAGGGGCGGACTTGCTCAAACAAAAACGCCAAGTGCGCGAGCTTACAGACGAAATCGAAACATTGACCCGGCGCCGAGATGAACTGGAAGAGCGATTCGAGGTGCTCAAAGAGGAACTCGCAATTCGCAAAGGAGCGGGCGATCTGGCCAGGCAGGACGCGCAGGCACAGGAAATAGCCCTCGCTGAGGTGCGCAAGGACAATGTCCGCGCTGTCGAAGACTTAGAACGCCTGGGTCAACGATTTGAGACAATAGAACGGGAAATCGCGCACCAGGGAGAAATGCTCGCCCAAGCGCGCATCGATCGGGAGCGGGCGATTGAGGAGGAAGAAAAATCCCGTATCGAAATTGACACGCTGGAAGCGTCATTGGTCGATCAGAACGCGAAGATCGAGGCCTGTCGCAGTGAAGCTGACAGACTATCAGCCGCGGTCTCAGACCTGCGCGTGCAGCTTGCTGCCCTTGAACAACAGTGGCAAAACGCGATCGATCGCAAGCGCCAACTCGAAACCACGTGCGCAGATGTCGAGAAGAACGTAGCAAAGATGGTTGACCATCGCCGCTTGACCGCGTCAGAGATAGGACGAGCCGCGGGCCAGGCCTTTTTGCAGCGAGAGCGACTCAACCTGAAACTCGACGAGAATATTGTTGTTACCGAAAAAATCGAAGCATTAAGAGAAGCCCAGCGACTAGCAGCAGCAGAAGTTGCAGGGGCTGAAGCAGATCAAAAGGCACAGCGCGCCGGGGTTGAAGCCCTGGCTACTGAGATCTCTGAGCTCAAAATGGGCGATCGGGAGGTCGCCCTCGATATGGATCACCTGTTCAAGCGCGTAGCAGATCGAAACGGCTGCGACTTGTTGCGCGTCATCGGGGATTACCACCTGCGATCGATCCCAGGCGAAGATACGCGCGCCCGCATCGATGAGCTCTCCCATCTCATCGACCGCATGGGACCCATCAATCTGGCCGCGATTGATGAATTTGAGAGCGAGAGCAAGCGGTGCGAAGAACTGGCCGCGCAAAAAACAGATCTGGATCAGGCCCTAGAAGATCTGCAGCGATCCATAGACCGAATGGACCGGGATTCGCGCCGTCGCTTCAGGGAGACGTTTGACGATATAAATGAGAAGTTCAAGGAAATTTTCCCGCGGCTATTCAAGGGCGGGCGCGCCGAGCTCTTACTGACAGACCCCTCAGACATGCTGCATTCCGGGGTTGATATCGCAGCACAACCGCCAGGGAAGCGCCTGGGCAATGTGGAGCTGATGAGTGGCGGGGAAAAAGCCCTCACAGCTGTGGCGCTTCTATTTGCCATATTCCTCCACCGGCCCAGCCCGTTTTGCATCCTCGACGAGGTGGATGCACCGCTCGACGAAGCCAATGTGGATCGATTCATCGATATTGTTCATCAAATGTGCGATCGATCCCAGTTCATTATTATTACGCACTCTAAGCTGACCATGGAGCGGAGTGACACTCTGTACGGTGTAACCATGGAGGAGCCCGGTGTTTCCAAGATGGTTTCCGTGCGTCTCAATACCGTGTCTCAAGCCATCGCCGCGAACGGATAGTGCTTTATTAAACCTATTCATAAAAACGCATTGTAGGGCCGGGGTATTATTTAAAATGGGACGGCGGCGGTGAGGGAAAATCATGGTTTGGGTGGAGTTGCTTTGCCCGCTTGAACAGTGCTTCAGCTGTTTCTCGTCGCTCAGGATCTGGCAGGCAGCACTCGACCGGGCACTCTACCTGACACATCGTGCGCTCGTAAAAGCCCACGCATTCGGTACAGCGCTCTGGATCTATCACCCGAATGGAATTCTCGACGTCTTCGCTGATGGCGCTTACTGGGCACGTCTCGTCGCATGCGCCGCAATTGATGCAATCTTCGGTGATATAAAGGCTCACGCAGGCGACTATAGGCAGTTCCCATCGTTCAGTCAATGGATAGCGGCTGCTTACGACAACTTCAAACCACCTTTATGAACACAAGCAGTCAGAGGGGCTTAATCCGCGTATCGCATCACTGGTTTTTTCCTGCCTGCCGGCCTCAGATAACGCACGGTGGGAATGCCCAGAGCAATGGCCGAATAGATGGTCTCCTCTTGGGGAATGCCAACGGAGAGCTTAATTTCAGGCGCGCGTTTCATGGCTGCCACAGCAAAACCGACCATACACGTGCCCAGGCCCATGGCATGGGCTGCGAGCAGTATGTTCTGAGACGCCATTGCCGCATCTTCACACGGGCAGGAGGCGCCTGGTTTCATTCCGATGAGCATAACCGCGGTGGCCCCGTGAAAGAGGCGATCCCGCCCTTCCTCGTTCCATTGCCGCATCGCTTCTTTTACGGTTTCGTAATGCTCGCGATAGTATTTTCCCAACACGCCTTTGGAGAAGATCTTCGAGTGCAATCGCGCTATCCGGCTCTGGGCCAGCCTGTTGACTTTTTCAAAGACAACGGAAACTTCCTTTGCGAGTCGTTCCACCGCAGCCCGATGGGGCAACACGGTGAACGTCCACAGCTGGCTATTGGTGCCAGACGGGGCAGTAGATCCGATTTTTACCAAATCCTCTAGGATCTTCTTGTCCACGGGCGCATCTGAGTATAGGCGGCATGACCGTCGGGATTGCATCAGGCAAAAAAGCGTTGATATATCGAATTTGCCGTAAGGCACCAGGGCATCATGTGGTGGCGGTATTGAAGCCAAGGCAAGCGCATCTGGCTCGATACCCGTTACAGTGATCGCACTGCTCGGACACACGGCAGCGCATTGTCCGCACTGAAGGGAGCGATCATTGACGACCGCAGCTGTGCCATCCACTACTGCCAGGCTCTGGGTCGGACAAATCGATGCGCAAGCACCGCAACCAATACATCGCTGTTCATCAATTCGGGTTGTCGACAAATGAAACATGCCCAATACTGACACAGTTTATGTGAGATCACAAAGCGCCAAACAAGGAGTATATCATGCCCCCCCGCGCGGCCATTGATTATAGAGAAAAAATCACCGCACCGACCCTGGTGCTCGACGGGCAAAAGTGCAGGCAAAACATCGCGAGGATGCTGGACAAAGCGCGCGCAAACAGCGTTGCATTCCGACCCCACTTCAAGACCCATCAATCCCGCTGTATCGGCAAGTGGTTTAAAGAGGCGGGTGTGAATGCCATTACTGTTTCGTCTGTTCGCATGGCCCAGTACTTTGCCGCAGACGGGGTAGCAGACATTGTCATTGCGGTGCCAGCGAATATTAGGCAAAAGCAAGCGATCAATGCACTGGCCCATCAGATTTCCCTCAGCTGCCTGATCGTATCCGCATCCACTGCGGTCGCCCTTGACGCAGCGCTTACTGCTGAGCTCGGCGTGTTTATCGAGATTGACTGCGGATACCATCGAACGGGTATTCTAAGGGAGGATACTGCTGAAATTGCCCACGTGCTCGCCGCGATCAAATCCTCCAAGAAGTTGGTGTTCAAGGGGTTTCTCACCCACGCGGGCAATGCATACGAAGCCCGCAGCCCGGATGAAATCAGGGCGATCCACAACGAGACCACCCAAAAGATGCGCTCTTTGAAAGCTGAAGTTGTCCGCGATTGGCCAGAGGTGGTACTTTCCATCGGCGATACCCCGTGCTGCAGCATCGCAGACGATTTTTTAGGCATGGATGAAATCCGGCCCGGCAATTTTGTCTTCTACGATGTAATGCAGGCTGAGCTCGGTTCCTGCGCTACTGACCACATCGGCGTTGCCTTGGCCTGTCCCATTATTGCCACATATCCGGATCGTGGCGAGGTCGTGGTCTACGGTGGTGCTATCCACCTGGGCAAGGAATCACTCATCACAGGGGATGGTCGTCCGTCCTATGGCGCTGTCGTCCCACTGACAACCACCGGCTGGCATGGGCCGATACCAGGGGCATCTGTTCGATCCATTTCACAGGAACACGGCATCATTTCCCTGCCGCGCCCTTGGATCGACAACTACCAACCAGGCCATTTGTTGGGCGTGTTACCCATTCATTCGTGCCTCACAGCCCAAGCTGCCGGGGGGTATCTCACAACTGACGGCGAGGTGTTCGATCATCTGTCAGGTATGGCTTAATTCGATAGCGGCCGCCCAGCAGCTTTTTTTACTTTTTGAATCGAGAACCTATGATAATTTTATCGTATCTGTTAGGGAGATGCGAACGATGGAAACACCCCGCTGGAAACAACGGTTAGAGAATTTCGAAAAGGCATATGTACTGTTGCAAGATGCTTTTCGAAACGACATCTCGACACTCTCGGATCTCGAAAAAGAAGGTGTCATCCAGAGATTTGAATACACCTTCGAATTGGCGTGGAAAACACTTAAGGACTACTTGACACACTCCGGCATCCTTCTCGAACAAATCACACCTCGGTCGGTGATCAAAGCTGCTTTTGCAGCAAAGATCATCCAAAATGGTCAGCTATGGATAGACATGTTGAAGCGGCGCAACCTGATGAGTCATGTTTATGAACGCGATACTTTCGAAGCGACGATCGAGAGGATAGGGGCAGCGTATCTCGATGCATTCGATCAGGTTTTTACGTTGCTAAAAGAAAAGAGTATCGAGGAATGACCTTTGGATTGACCCCATCGGAGTTCTCGCTTATCGAAACCGTATTCAAAAAACACGTTAGGATTCGGGAGGTTCGCATCTTTGGCTCTCGCGCCCAAGGGACACAGGAAGCGAACTCAGATATTGACATTGCTCTTTTCGGCGATATTGATCAAGACTTATTGGGCAATGTTGTTTTGGAGTTGGACGAGTTGCCCCTCCCTTATATTTTTGATGTCACAAACTACAAAGAGGTCAAGCATCAGGCATTAAAACAACACATCGACGTGTACGGGAAAGTGCTTTATCGTCGCACAGAGTCCGAAAAACAGTTCTGTTGAACCGGGAAAGGGGGTGCTGCCTTGGTGTTGCGTTCCCTTTTCTTCTATGAGCGCTCCTTGAAATCACCGAGGCTGATCTTGTGATCTCCGATCCCGGTCGATTCAGCTGTACCATTGAATTCCAGCACCCCAGAGATGCCACATGCCTCGGCACCTGAACCCACGGCCATGATCTGAACTGTGATCTGGCGGTCAAAATCATAGCCAGCTGAGCTGACGTCGAACTCGAGCTCCCCATCTTCGACTTTAACCACCTTACTCGTATTTGGTTTGCCCGACTGCTTGACGAGAATTTGGAACGATACCCCGTCGCATTCTTCAAGACCGAGCTTTACCTTTCCATCATCCCTGATGATCAGGTCGCCGCATGCCGTTGCTAGCAGCAGGAACATTGGCACGGCAATGTGTCGTTTGGTTTTTTCGACTCTTTCCATCATACCCCCTCTCTTGTGGACGCCCCGGTTGGCATTGCACACCCCAATCTCGATGGGGTTGTGATGCGACCTTTTTTATGTGTATAAAATATATTAAATTTCACGAACAAGTTACTGTCAAGTTTTGAAAAAGCAGCCAAAGCGCACACGCGCATGGGAGGGCATCGCCAATGACAATGGCCGAGTTTTTTAAGTTCGAATGGCTTAGAGACTGGTTTAGAAAACCCAAACCAGTGCCTGCCACAGCCAATGACTTTGAACTCACCGAAACCATGTGGGGATACATGGCGATGTTGCACCCACCAGTGCCGTCTCCAACCGACCCGGATTCAGACCCTGGGGAAGCGCAGTACCTCGAAGACTACGCGATGGGAAAGAAGCAGGGTAACAAACTCGCGTACGAAGTAACCCTGCGGGTCGATGACTTTAAGGCGTTTATTGCGCCATCAGGACGCCGCGCACCCATGACCGGCTGGGTGAGCGTACCCAAGACATTGGGAGAGAAATTACCCATCGCAAACGGAGAGTATGGCCTGTACTGGATCGACCCCAAAACCGGCGGCCGTCGCATCTCCTACAAATTCGATTTCAAAGGGCAAGATGGTCGAGACTATCGGTTTTCAGGGTATAAAGTCATTGTCCACGATAAGGGAGAATTCGACATCCTTGAGGATCAAACCACCCTGTTTGCCAAGGTGGAAACAGTCGAGGGTAGCGCCCGGCAGTTGGTCGCCCGCGGGATCATCCACTACCACGTGGAAGATTTCCCAGAAATGGTACTTTCCATGCGCACGCCCAGCGACGACACCCCGCTCAATCGAATGCGCATGACAGCTGCGTTCTTCTCCTTTGTAAACAGGGAAATCAGCGATTATTTCCGTGCTGTGAAGCCGACCTACGAAGCGGCCTACACCAACCTCGTGATAAGTGGCCGGTGTCAGTACGGTGGCGAGGAGACCGACCTCTTCTTTTTCTCAGGGGTTCACGACAAGGGCTTTCCAATGGGGGACAACGCGGCGTTTAGCGACATTGGATTGGTGTTTCGAGATAGGGGCAGGTGGCGCCGGTTTGCCATCACCGACCACGCAATACCAGGGCTAACGTTGCAGCTTCATCAGGGGGAATATCGATTCACAGGGCGCCTTTTCGAAATAGAAGCGGGGTGTCAGTTGAGCTTCAGCGAGATCCACGGTGAAGCGCCATCCCATCATCGGCAGGCAGCAGTAGAGATAGATCTAAGGTTCACCGCGCAGAAAATAACGCGCAAGCAGTTGCCGTTTGAGATGAAACTGGACCGGCTAAAGGAACGCCACAAAAAGCTGTGGCAGGAACTCGAGACATCTGCGGTGGCAACCGAACTTAGTAAATGGCGAGATATCAACGCGGCCCTTGGCTATACTTCGGAGATCTACCGCTTGACAGACACTAAAGGCAGGCTTCGCATCGATGGGAAAGAGCTGATCCCGGTTACAAACCGCACGAGCGGCGAAGGGGAAAACGGGATCATATCCAGCTTGCGCACCCCCCCTCTTTATTACAATTATTTTTGCGCTGTCGAACCCGGGGCAGATCTGTTTCGAGTGCACATTCGGTGCGGGGTGTTGAAAACCCTGGCCCAAGGCGCACTGAAAACTGAGATCAAAGAGGTAATGAGCGACGTCGTGGGACAGTTGGTCTCCATGGATCTCGCCGTAAAAGAAAATGAACCACAATCAATTGACCGGGCATTAGGAGACAGGCTGATTGACGGCGACGAATGTCTGCTCGAAATCAATAACGATCACTTTCCCACGGCGACTTTTCAACGACGTGTGGTGCAGCTACCCGGATCCGAGATGCAGTCTGTCCTGGCCTTGGAAGAAAACATGCACGTGCTCAACTTGGCACCCCGCCGCAGTCAATCCACAGCAAAAGTGGCTGCTGTAAAACGGCCGGATAGATTCGGGGCGCTTGACGAAGTGCTGACTTTGACCGGGTTTTTCGAGGGCCTCGAAGCGGCCCGGGTTGCATCGGGCAAGACCAAACAGGGCTTCTCCATTGTCGTCAAACCGAGTTTCAGCTTTATGTACTCCTTGTCCGATAGGTCGACCTTTACTGATCCGGATTTGGTGGAACACCTGATCGACCGCATCAGCGAAAGGGGATACGAAAACATCTCATTGGTCGAGGCCAGGAGCACCTATGCCGTGTTTTTTACTAACCGGGACGTGCCCACATTGGCTCGGTATGTGGGTTACAAACCGCGAAATTACAACATCGTCGATCTATCTGAGGGTACAGAGCCCTTTGATTACAGCCGCACCTTGGGTCGACATGAGGTTCACCCGACCTGGAGAGATGCGGATTACAGAATTTCGTTTGCCAAAAACAAGACCCACTCCTACGCCTACTACACGCTGACCATTAAAAACATTTACGGCGCCTTGCCCAGGGAGAACAAGTTTCGGGATTACCACTGCAATGAGTCGCTGGGCATTTACCACCCCACCATCGACTACCTAGAGGCCTTTCCAGTGCACTTCGGGTTGATAGACGGCTACATCAGCGCGGATGACGCCTTTGGCATCTTTGCCGATACCGAGCCGAACTATACCGGCACTATCTTGGGTGGAGACAATCTGGTGGCTGTGGACTGGGTGGCCGCGTCTAAAATGGGGTACGACCCCATGGTGAGCCCGTACATGCAACTGGCGGTCGAGCGGTTCGGCAAGCCCAAAATTACATTCCTGGGGGATCCCGCGACCTATACCGATTGGAAGAACGTGCCCGGATTCATCTCCGAGGCTGCCCACGGCATCATAGATCACAACTATGTATTCGGTAATTTTCTCTACTCCATCATGGCCACGATGGATCCCTTTTTCCAGTTTAAGCCAGACGAAGTGAGCCGACGGGTAGCGAGACTAGTTACCTCGCCCTTGCGCAGCGCATTGTTTGAGCGCATTAAAGGAGATGACAAAGAACTAACCTGGGACCGTTTGCAGAAAATGCTGGACCCAAAAGAGATATCATACCTAAACGAGCTTATGACATCACTACTACAAAGCTGAATATGGATTAATCGAACCATCCGTTGCGCTTGAGGACTTTATAGGCAATCTCGATTTGACGTTTGGTGAACTGCTTTTTGCGGGAATTCCATACGTAGACACGCTTGGCGATATCGTCGGTGGAGGTGAGATGTTCTTCCTCCGCAATCCAGTGAACGGTTGCCAACAGTTCCAAACCAAATGGCGACTCAAATCCTTCCACTAGTTCGTAGACACGCTGCAGATGCTTCCTAGTGTTTTCATCTTTCTCGAGGAAAGTCCGAGCGTCCTTGAGTGCCCCCGGAACCAGGGAAAGCTGCTTCCCCGGAGCATCGCCACCGTCCTCGTATCCGGTAACGAAATGACCCTCTATGGCATTGAGGACATGTCTGAGGTTCTCGGCGTAGGGGCCATAAATACCTTTGGTGTAGTTCAAATCCAATGGTTGCCCAGAAACTTGCATGAAGTACATGAGCTTGTGCACCTCAAGCAAGGTTACGAATGGATCTAGAAGACCTTTAAGGTAGCGGTCCATCAGCTCAACGAGCGCGGCGCGCCCGGCGGTCATGTTCGGCACGTCTTTGGAGCGGTTAATCCGCTCATCCGGCCTTGCTTTTCCTGGCTCGAAAATTACGATTTGAACGTCATCCAAGTCGCTGAGAGCAGCCTCTATGCGTTGCTTCACGCCAGGCCAGCTTAGCCCCCCGAGGCCGCTACCAAGTGGTGGAATTGCAATGGAACGAATACCTCGCGTTCGAATCACCTCAACCAAACCGGCAAGACCGGCCTCGATGTCTTCCATGCGGCTTTTACCCTTCCAGTGCCTTTTGGTAGGGAAGTTAATAATGTAGCGTGGATTGGTGAGACTCTGTGTCTCGAAGACAAACATCTTGCCTGGCTGGACTTCCTCGTTCTTGCATGCGGCCGCATAGGCTTTGAAGTTGTTGGGATAGGACTTTTTAAACTGAAGGGCGATCCCCCTCCCCATAACACCGACGCAGTTTACCGTGTTGACGATCGCTTCCACGTTCTCGGTGAGAATGTTGCCGGTTTTGTAGGTAAACATCTCTAGCCTCCTCTCTAATAATACCACTTCGAGGTGATTTCCACCTTCGGCATGTGCGAGGCCTGCGCCAAGGCGGCGTGAACAACGTCATAGGTCGATCTAGTGAGTACACCAATTCGCTCCACAAGCTGCCAAGGAAAGCAGTATTCAACCAAAAATTCTGCTTGTTTGCCTTCTTGGCAATTTCGCCAGTCCCCTGCTTGTACAGCATCCCAATTGATTTCGTTAAGTTGTGCCAGGCTACATCTGTCTTCGAAATAGGTTGAGCCTGCATTGGAAAGTGTGAAAGCCCAACGCTGGTTGTGCTGTTCGGCCCAGTCAACAGCTTGATGCAAATCTGCCTCCAAATGAACAATTGGAGTCTGGCCATTTTTGTAGTCCAGCTCATGATGATTTTTCTTGGCTATCACATAGAGCATAATGGAACGAGGGCAGAAGTAAAAGGGTACACAATCTCCCACACGGAGTCCCGGACGGCTGCTAATCTGCAATTCCAGACGGCGCTGCTTGATGTTGCTCATGCCGATGGTCGTACCCGTTGGAGAATGGCGAGCAACCTCTGCATCGCACCACAGTTGACCGTCCGAGATGATCGACGACAAACGATCAACGTGGACGATGTGGTAGATCTTTAGCTCAGCAGGCATTGGCACGGCAATTCCTCCAACTCCTAGACATCTCATCTCCCTTTTCTTCGATTGGCACGATACCGTTATCAGGGAGCTTCGCTGGAGCTTCTCAAACTTGGCCGTTTTTAAAGTAAACGGTATGTGGTTGCCTTTCAATGATAAAACGAAACCCCAAACGAGTCTTTCTTAGAGATAAATGAGGCGGCATCGGACTCCTTTCGCAGTGGCCAGTGGTGAAGGGATCGGTTACACTTGCACAGGGCGCGCCGTTCATCGAGCGGTTAACAACATGTGCAAGAAGGTGTGTCGTCATACAAAGGGGATGGGGATGCAAATAGGGACATCGCTGACCCATTCATTGGTCGTGCTAATGATAGCTATCATCGCATGCGCATCAAATGCAGGGAATAAAGAGAAAAAAAAGCACGACTTTGCGCGCCTACGGGCGGCAATGGTCGAGAACCAGCTCGCTGCCCGAGGCATAGAAGATAAATCAGTCCTCAATGCCATGGGCGTCGTACCAAGGCACAAATTCGTACCCGCCAATCAGATAGGCGCCGCATATGCCGACCATCCACTTCCCATCGGCAACGACCAGACCATTAGCCAGCCCTATATCGTGGCCTACATGACAGAAGCCCTGGCGATTAAAAAAGGGCAACGAATATTGGAAATCGGCACCGGTTCTGGCTATCAAGCCGCGATTTTGGCCGAGATGGGCGCAGCGGTCTACACCATAGAGATTATTGAGGCCTTGGGTCTGCGGGCACGCGAGACACTCCAGAGCCTGGGGTACAAGGTTCACGCACGCATCGGCGACGGTTACAAAGGCTGGCCCGAGGCAGCGCCTTTTGACGGCATTATCGTTACCGCCGCACCGTTAACCATTCCACCTGCTCTTGTCGCGCAACTCAAGGAGGGGGGACGACTCGTCATTCCGGTGGGGAATTTTGTTCAGGATCTCAAAGTCCTAAAAAAAGTAGCTGGCGAGCTCAAATTGGAAAAAACCCTGCCCGTGCGCTTTGTTCCCATGGTGGAGGGGGCTGATTGAGGTATGAGAGAGGGCATGTTAGGGCTCGCGCAGAAATAACTTCCCAGTTTTTCAGACCCAGATGGGCGTCGGATTTGGTGGGAGCGATTGAGCCAAACCGCAGGCGTAGCAGCGCTACGTCGAGGATTTTGCGAATGAGCAACCGCCGAAGACGGCGTGCAAATGGGATACGAAAACGGGAAGTTATTTCTGCGCGAGCCCTTAGTGGATTTTCGGCGAAATGAGGTTTAGCGTGGGGAAATAGGTTCTATACCTCGCTGCGTCTCTCGTTAACAGTGGCATTCCTTTAATCGCAGCATGTGCACCAATATAGAAATCGGGCAATGGCGCTCGTTTTGCTCCCCCTTTTTTCCGATATTTGTAGAAGCACTTTCCGGAAAGAAATGCTGCTTCCCAAGGCAACGGAAGGCGCTGAAACATCGACTCCGGAATTGCATCATCGAGGTCCTCTATTTTCTCGAATCCAACCGATATTTCAGCGTAGACAATTGGATTGATCGCTAGCAGCACGTCCTCCGCATAGCTTTCTAGAGTCCGGGAGGACCAATCAAACCATTTGTCGTCTTCAGTCAGGATATCAAGGATTACATTGCTATCCACCAATATTGCCTTCGCCCGTTGCATCAGCTGCCTCGCGTGAGCGCCAAAATTTCATCAGTAGACATGGGCACAGTTGCCCTTCCCTTCAGATGAGAGATAATCGACTGTCCCCTGGAGCGTTTGCCTTTCTTTTTGCGAAGCCTAATGTCGTTGCCCACTACGACAAACTCGACCTCTGTATCTGGCAAAAGTCCGAGTTTTTCTCTTATTTCCACCGGAATCGTTACCTGACCTTTTGATGTAATCCGCATACAAGCCTCCCCTAAGTAAGAATAATTTTTTTCTTACTTACAGGCAAGGAAAAAAATCAATGCTCAATGCCATGGGCAGTCCCGGAAGTTGAAAACGGTCACGCACCGCGTTGCTGCTCATACTGGTTGAACAGCGCGGCAAACAGCTGGGGTACGAGGGCCATGCGCGCCGGTGGTTCCACATAGGAAATCCGCATCTGGGTCGTACCTGGATTATCAGCACCCGATGCTGCCTGGTAAAACCCGGCCATCGGGCTGACGAGGAGGGTATGGCGACCATTAGCTAAATCGACCGCCCCCTCTTTTGCGCAGAACAGCACAAAGTCTAGGGCATCAAATCCCGGTTTCACGACATTGCGTACATCCACGACCGAGTAAATCGATGCATCTGGACTGGAGACGATCATGCCGGGTACGGCGGCTTTCAGACCTCCCGAAACCTCGACCATCAGATCTTTATAATACCGGCGTTGCTGTTCATACCATTTTTGCAAATCTTCGTGGTTTTCCCCAGCCAGGGCGCCGAAGATGTGCTGTCCGATGACATTGGTGCACAAATTTGCAGTGAACTCAGCCACTGCTTTTGAATGAAATGCCTCATTATCAGTGACCAGGGCCCCGATGCGCAGGCCGCACGCATTCCATACCTTTGACGCCGTCTCGATACTGATGCGCCGGCCAGAGATGCCTGGCACCTCTGTTTCTTTAATGCGCCAGATACTGCTCGGCGCGCCACCCACATAGTAGAGTTCCCGATAGGCCTCATCGCTTATCATCCACAGGTTGTACTTAACGCAGAGCTCGGCTAGGGCCACCATTGACCCGTGGTTGTAGTAGTGGCCAGTGGGATTGTCATAGGGAATCACCACGAGGGCACCTGGGTCGTGTGCGCGTATGGTCTGTTCTATTTCCGAAATATCCGGGAGGGTAAACTTGCCGTCAGAACTGAGGGCGCGCTCAACGCTGACGGTCTTTCTACCCGTGCGCTCGGCCATGGCCTTGTAATTCGTATACGCCGCGTCTATCAGGAGTAAAGGTTTTTCCGATGTGCCGGCTGGCCCGCAGGCCCCGACAACGACCAGCTCCATGGCTGCGCTGCCCCCGTCGGTTATCTGCACGTGGAGATCGTCGGCCGCGCATCCGCTTGAGGCGATGATATTGCGCACCGCACGTCGGGCTTCTTCCATGCCCACGGTCGCTGAGTAGGCCACCACGCCATCGCAAAACGGACTGTCCGCAGCTGTGAGCGCCCCCATCCGAGCCTGCATGGCCGGATGCATGGGCAAAGAAACATTGCCGATAGCCGTATTGATCGCAATGACCCGGTCTGTCCGCGTCATAAACTCAATTTGCGCCAAGCGTATGGCCGAGGGTTTGCGATCTCGAAAATAGTGTGAGAGTTGTGGTTGCTGAATCATACCGACCTCCTGGTGGCAAAATATTGCGCCCGGTTGTACCGAGACGACAGAGGCATCCACCCGAGTCGTTTAAGTAACATTAATTTTTTGGAATTGATATGTCTAGGCATTAGGGGCACAGGGCAATTGAAGAGAAGAACCCTTACAGGAATGATTTATGGCAGCAAATTCTTGACTGAGTCGGCCTAATTGTGGGTCCGCATGCGCGGGGACGACGAAAGCTCAACTCTCTCAGAAATACGGGACACGACCTAGTTCACGCTGTTGCATCTTCGTCACATTCTAGAAAATCTGTGACGATACGAATACACATTGAAAAGGATCTGATCTCTTAACCCGGCCAAAAGAGATGGCGTTAATCTGTGGCGTAGGAATTGCAAAGGATACTAAGCGTGTGTGCCATCACTCATGGCTCGAGGAGATTGGATGCGGCTCATATTGCTCAGCCCTTTGATCTTGATGACCATCGGGGCCTGCGGAGATAAGGCCAAAACAGCATATGCAGTTGCTGGCGTGGCAGCGGCTGCCGCAACAGCAGGCGCAGTGGCAGCTGCATCCACAAAGAGCTCGTCGGGAAAGCACGCCAAATCCAAGCGTGGTTCATTTCTCTGTCTTAACGAATGCCAGGGAACACATTGCTACTCTAATCTGGATGGAACGTGTCATACCTCGGCAGTTGCGGTCAGATCAAATGACGAAACATACGCCAAGGCCGCCTTTGTTTTGGCCATTGCCCTACCGGCCCAGGTTGTACAATCCGCTCGAGCGCAGAATCCAACATACAAATCAGCTGCCAAGGGGGAGTGCTGCATAAGGTGTCCTGAAGGCACATTTCCCTGCGGAGATGACTGTCGACCACAAGGGTGCATACCTCCGTGTTATGAACCGCCTGGATGCGCGTGCTATCAATGGGAAAAGCGATCGCCAAACGACCGGGCGATCTCGGCCGGTCCGCCACCTCCCCCACAGTCGCCCCATATGTTTCCTTTGATGTTACAGTAACGATTCAATCAGAGAAAACAGCGCGCTGTTGCTGTGCTGGCCCACGGCGCTGCACCCGCAACCGCTTTCATCGTTGGTGGCGTTGCCCTGATCGCCATCGCCATCACTGTCTGAATCGCTGTCGCTGTCCGAATCAGCGTCGCTATCGGTGTCGCTATCGGTGTCGGCATCTGAATCGCTGTCTGAATCAGTATCAGTATCAGTATCAGTATCGGCGTCTGTATCAGTGTCTGTATCGATGTCGGTATCAGTGTCCGTGTCAGCGTCCGTGTCGGTATCTGAACCAGTGTCTGAATCGGTATCTTCTTCATTACAGGGATAGGGACGCTCGGAAAACCAATCGAACATCGCCGGCAGGTTATCCCGGATGATCGAGTGATCGACCCCAGGGACTTCGTCCCACAGGACCTCGTGCCCGCACTCCTCTAAGTAGTCGTGCATTTTCCTGGCCCCGTTGATCAGAAAATCCTCACTGCCGATCAAAAAGTAAGCAGGGGTTTCGCATTCGGCAAAGCAACTTCCCTGCTGGGAGCCGCCCCCAAGGAAATTACCGCCGGCAAACCGATCCGAGAACTCGAGCATGTACCAGCTGATATATATCGACCCGCCAGAAAATCCGGCCAAATATTCCATGTCCACGTCGACGTTATACTCCTCTTCTACCGCATCTACCTGCAGACCGACCCATAGCGGGTTGTGATCGTCGCTCGCGCGCCATCTGTACCAACTCCCCGGGTATTCCCACGCTGGATTTTGACACCCCTCTGATTCAGGACACATGAGCGACAGAAGCAAAAATCCCGCGTCATTAGCAGCGTTTTTAAACGAGTTGTGGATATAGCTTGGCTTTCCCTCATCCCCGTGAAACGTCACCATGATCGGTGTGGGAACGTTGGGATCCATATCATCTGGTGCTTGAAACAAACACCCATCGCAGGGCCAGTCCTCGCGCTCACCAATAGGGCCCCCATGGCCACCCGACCCTTTTGCAAAAATAGCAGTGGAAAACTGCAGCACTGCCAAGCAGCTTAAAAGCCCTGTTATTCGAGCTGAAGGTTTTGACAACCCCATGGTATCTCCTTTGATGTTTATCCAAGCAACCGTCGTTAGTAACACCCAATATCGATAGTATTAGCTGGTGATGATGCGTCAATATAAAAATATAAAACAAGAATAAAAAGGAATATTTAACCGAGCTTATTGATCGATGCTCTCTAGGTTTTCGCTTAGTTTGCGCATCACTTGAGAGAACGCCGGATAGATTGCCTTGAGCTCCTCAAGGGCAGCACCGCCGGTGCGGTGTGCACTCGCAAGCGCAGTGTCGTAGGCTCCCATGCCGCGGAAAAAGAGTTGCTGCTGTTCGCTCGCCGACAGGGTCGACAGCAGCGGCTCGGCCCGCTTGAGCTCAGCTGTCACAGCGTTGAGTTGGCGCAGGGCCTCGGGGAATGGCAAATCCCTGCTGATCCTAGCAGTTGGCTCTTGGTTTGATTGCGTCTCAGTATCGTCACTGCGCTCATTCTGTTCCAGTTTCCGGATGAGTGTTCGTAACGCTTTTGCACGGGTCTGCTTTGGTTGGGACTGCTTTGGGGGTAGCGGTCTTTCAGATGAAGTTGCGCGATTGGGTCGAGTGCGGTCCTGATCATCCCCTGAGACCATCGACCAAATGGCATAGAAACCAATCCCGAGAACAATAATCGGGATAATAAATCGAGCCCAGCGCATAAGCATATGTATGCCATACACGCGCCAAATATTAAACACGCGGAGAATCGTGAAATATCTTACCAACCAGCGCTCTTGACGCCGACCGCCGCTTTGGTCAAGATTTTCTGTGGCGCTTCCGCCTCGTATGTGGGACGCCTTTGGCTCAAACAAGGATACTCATGCGATGTATGACCTTAAAAATCGAACCGCCCTCGTAACTGGGGGGGCCAAGCGGATCGGACGCGCCATTTGTTTGGGGCTTGCCCAGTCCGGGGCAAATGTGGTCGTCCACTACAACACATCCGCAAGTGCTGCTGACGCACTCATCGATGAGCTGGCCTCTTTTGATGTCAAGGCCTGGAAGCTAAATTGGGACCTGTCCAGTCGGGTCGAAACCCAGGAAGCAATGGCGCGGGTCAATGGGCTCGCCGGCCCTGTGGACATCCTCGTGAACAGCGCGTCTATTTTCCCTAAGAATCGGATTACAGAATTCTCAGGTGAAGATCTCGATTTAAATATCCAGGTCAACGCGTTTGCGCCCCTGTTACTCTCGCGCGCATTTGCCGATCAGGCGAGCAATGGCGTGATCATCAACCTCCTCGACAGCCGAATCACTGGCACGGATGATGCCCACGCCGCCTACCATCTGAGCAAGCGCATGCTCTACGCCATGACCCGGATCCTCGCTTTGGAATTGGCCCCATCTATCCGCGTTGGCGGTGTGGCACCTGGATTGGTGCTTCCACCACCGGGTGAAGACGAGACCTACCTCGAGAAGAACAAACACACGCTCCCCCTGAAGCGATTCGGAGACGCCGACAGTGTGGTGGCAGCGGTTGACTTTCTCATCAGGAGCGATTTTATTACTGGGCAGATCATCTTCGTCGATGGCGGCAGGCACGTAAGAAGCGCGCTTTACGGCTACTAGTGCGCGTTGCATGCGCCTTAAAGGGTAGACAATGAAATCAGCGCATTTTTCGCTTCGAACACCGGATCAAATAGAGTTGCACGGCTTTAAATGGCTACCGGAGTATTCGGATCAGACAACGGCCGCCCTGTTGATCAGCCACGGCATGGCCGAGCATGCCGGCCGATATGGGGATTTTGCCGCGTTTCTGACATCTAAAGGAATCGCCGTGTATGCCTACGATCACCGGGGTCACGGCAAGACAGCTAAGTCCCTCAGTGATGTTGGTTTTTTTTCAGAAGCAAATGGCTGGGAGTTGGTAAAGGAAGATCTACGCGCTGTTTCTGAATGGATCAAGGATGCGCATCCCAACGTGCCCTTTTTTATCTTTGGCCACAGTATGGGCTCTAGCGTTCTGAGGAGCTTCCTGTTTCAATATGGCCGAAACATAGATGGGGCAATACTTTCCGGGATGAGTAGCGATCCGGGAATGCTGGGGCACCTCGGTATCTTGATCTGCAAAGTGGAAATGAAAATCAGGGGAAAACGGGGCAAAAGCGAGCTCCTCGACAAACTGACGTTTGGCCAATTCAACGCGCGGTTCAAACCAAATCGCACGGGGTATGATTGGCTCAGTCGAGATGAGCAGCAAGTAGATGCATATATTCGAGATCCATACTGCGGTGGGGTTTTTTCAGCTGGGTTTTTCTATGATCTGTTTACAGGCGTGATGAGTATCAACAAGATAAAAAATATTAAAAAAATGCCAGTGGATTTGCCCATCTATATTTTTTCAGGAGAGCGGGATCCAGTGGGCGGCAACGCCAAAGGGGTTCGAGACGTCTACGACAAATTCAAAAAGGCCGGCATAAAGGACGTAACGCTCAAACTTTATCCCGATGGCAGGCACGAAATGCTAAATGAAACCAACCGGCAAGAAGTATATCAGGACGTATTTCAATGGATAGCAGCACATTCAAGCGCATAACGCGTCATTTACAAGGATCACCGTTTGCGCCTTTTTTTCTTTCTGCGCACTGGCGCATCCTGACGACTGACCGGCGGTGAGCTACGACTCTCTGGCTCACTGTTTACGGACAGGAGGCGCTCCCTGGCCACTGCTGCTGCAAAGCAGTTGGCGTCTGTTTTAATGCACCGATCATACCCTTTTTTTGCTGCTGCGGCATCCTGTTGGTGGTGGCGCACCAGGCCGCGGACGAGATGAATCCAGGCCCTGATAAACCCCTGCTGCGAATCTGCTGCATCTGGCACTTGTCCAGGGGATCTGCCTGTGGCGAGTGCCAGTTCGATGCGCGTCAACTCGAGCATGAGCCGTGGGTCCCCATCTTCGGCAAGCCTGAATCCCTCTTCTATCAACGCGCGGGTGACATCGTCGTTTTTTGCCAGGCCCACTCGGGAACGGGCCACGATGGCCAATAGCTCGGGCAATCGCGTTCCCTGGTCCAACACTTTTTGCCCTTCAGCTGCGGCGCGCGCCAGGTCACCCGTGACGAACAGGGCCTTTGCAAGTCCGATGCGCAATGGGATGCGCTCTTGTTCGATCGCTGTGGGCAGCGCCCGTTCGAAGTGGGCAATGGATCTCAAGTACTGCCCACTTGCAGCAAAGGCGAGCGCCAACTTTGCATCCAGGATCGCACGCGGTCCAAAAAGCTGAAGCAGAACATTTCGCCGTACAAGTCCTTGAATATCTTGGGGCTTACCAATTGCCAGCAGCCTGAGTGCCTCGCGTCGAAATCGGTCTAAGCGAGAGCTGATCAGTCTCGGCAGGACGAAATAATAAACGACAAGGAAGCCCACAATCGGCACGGTCATCCATTTCAGGTCCAAGCGCCAGCAGATGGCCAGCACCACTAGGGACGCAAGGGGCAAAAAAAGGCGTCCGAGGGTAGATCCGGCTGTTCCAGTCTTGGTGCGCGATCCCATGCGCTTCATTATGTCAGGAGATGGGCACAGAGGAAATGGGGAAATGGGGGTTAAACCGGGGACGGCAGGGGCTAGCGATCGATTTTGAGAAGGGCTAAAAAGGCCTCCTGTGGAATCACCACGTTGCCGACGGCCTTCATCCTTCGTTTACCTGCCTTTTGTTTTTCGAGGAGCTTGCGCTTTCTCGAGATGTCCCCACCATAGCACTTTGCCGTGACGTTCTTGCGCAGGGCCTTGACGTTCGTGCGCGCAATGACCCGGGTGCCAATGGCTGCTTGGACCGCCACTTCGAATTGTTGTCTGGGCACGAGCTCTTTGATTTTACGGGTGAGATCCCGTCCGATAAGGTAGGTATTGTCGGCGTGCACAATGGCAGACAAGGCATCCACGGGCGCGCCGTTGACGAGGATATCGAGCCGTACCAGGTTACCGGCGCGGTGGCCGATCACCTCGTAATCCATCGAGGCATATCCCCGGGTGACCGATTTCAACTTGTCGTGAAAATCGTACAGTACTTCGGCCATGGGCAGGGCATAGATGAGGATGACCCGACCCGGCCCGGCATAACTCAAGCTCTCCTGAGTGCCTCGACGATCCTCACACAATTTGATAACACCGCCCACGTGATCGGATGGCACGTGAATTGTCGCCCGGATAAACGGCTCTTCGATGGATTCATACTTGCCCGGTTCTGGGGCCTTGGCCGGGTTATCGATTTCCAGTACCTCGCCTTCCCGCATGTTCACTTTGTAGACCACCGTGGGTGCGGTAGTAATGATGTCCAAGTCGTATTCTCGTTCTAGGCGCTCTTGAATGATATCCATGTGCAACAGGCCCAGGAATCCACACCGAAATCCAAACCCCAGGGCTTCCGAGGTTTCTGGCTCAAAGACAAACGAGGCATCGTTCAGCACGAGCTTGTCCAATGAGTCCCTAAGATCCTCATAGCCGCCCGGATCCGTGGGAAAGACCCCGCAAAACACCACTGGTTTAACCGTTCGAAACCCGGGCAGGGGATCTGCTGAAGGTGCTTTGGAAAGGGTGATGGTATCGCCAATTGGCGTATCGTGGACCGATTTTATCGAGCAGATAATGTAGCCGACCTCTCCAGGACCGAGTCTTTCCACTTTTTTGGCATCCGGTGTAAAGACACCTATTTCTGAGACGTCGTAATCTCGACCGGTGGACATGAACTTGATTTTTTGACCCGGGCAAAGCGCACCTGAAAAAATGCGCGTGAGAACCACAGCACCGCGATAGGCATCATACCAAGAATCGACAATGAGCGCGCGAAGGGGATCCTCGTCCTGGGCCTCGGGCGGTGGCACCCGGGCGATGATCGCCTCGAGAAGATCTGCAATGCCATCGCCAGTTTTCGCTGATATCTGCAGTGCCTCATTTGTGTCGAGGCCGACGACTTCTTCGATTTGGGAGAGGGTGCTGTCAGGGTCTGCGCCCTGGGCGTCCAATTTATTCACGACCGGGATGATCTCCAGGTCTGCTTCAATGGCCAGGTAGGCATTTGCCAGGGTCTGTGCCTGAACGCCCTGGGTCGCGTCGACGAGCAATACCGCGCCCTCGCACGCCTGCAGGGATCGCTCCACCTCGTAGTGGAAATCCACGTGACCCGGCGTATCGATGAGATTTAACAGATAGACCTGGCCGTCTCGGGCGGTGTAGGACAACCGGGCGGTTTGGGCTTTGATGGTGATACCCCGCTCCCGCTCGAGGGCCATTTTATCGAGGTGTTGCGCTTTTAAGGCACGGCTCTCAACAGCGCCGGTCATCTCGAGGATCCGATCGGCAAGGGTTGATTTACCGTGGTCGATATGGGCCACTATCGAAAAATTTCGAATCGTATTGGGATTCACCATCAAACCTCCGTCCCCATCCCGTGGTCCCCATCCCTTGACGAGCGCAACAGGCACTGGGTCGCGATGATTGTAGTCATGGCGGGTATAATGGCAACAATCGAACGGGTATTTGGTGTGGGGTAAAAAAGGCAGTTGCCAACTCGCGATGGGCGCATATAATCCACCAGCGCCGTCGCGGTGTGTTCTTTAACAGTTTGCGGTGGGTGTAGCTCAATGGTAGAGCACCGGACTGTGGCTCCGGATGTTGCGGGTTCAAGCCCCGTCACTCACCCTATGCGGGTTGACATCCAAGGGAAAGCCCATTAAATGGATACCCGCGCCGGGGACGGCCATAGGCGCCCGTAGCTCAGTTGGATAGAGCGTCGGACTTCGAATCCGCAGGTCGGGTGTTCAAGTCACCCCGGGCGCGCCGCGCAACAGGCACTGCATGCGCCAATAGCTCAGCTAGGCAGAGCAGCGGATTCTTAATCCGCGGGTCCCAGGTTCGATCCCTGGTTGGCGCACCAAAGAAGAAGAGCTCCATGAGAAAGAGAATTGGACCAAAGCCCCTTATTTTCCCCATGCCTGCGGTGCTCGTGGGTACCTACTCCGAAGACGGTACGCCCAACGCCATGACCGCTGCCTGGGCCAGCGTGTGTTGCCATCGACCGGTGTGCGTGGGCGTGGCCATACGCAAGAGTCGCCTCACGTTTGCAAACCTACAGCAGAACCAGGCATTTACCCTCGCTGTTCCCAATACGTCACTGGCCGCTAAAGTAGATTTCCTAGGCATCGTCTCCGGAGCAAAGGAACCGAAAAAACTGTCGGTTGCAGACATCGAGACTGTAAAAGGGGATACCGTGAACGCCCCGATTCTGATCGACTGCCCCGTGAATTTAGAATGCACGTTGGTTGAGCAAGTCGCCCTTGGAACCCATACGTTTTGCATTGGTGAAGTTCTAGAAACCCAGGTCGATGAAGCTGTCCTGACGGACATGGGCAGTGTGGATGCCAGCCGCCTCGATCCCCTGATCTACGTCACGTCAGAATCTAAATACCGCGCCCTGGGAGAGGTTGTGGGGCAGGCATTTGAGGATGGAAAGCAATATATTTCAGTCTGAAGCGCTTGCGACGACCGGCATTACTTCGACTCGGAACGTATCGTCAAAGTCCTGTGGGGGGTCCTCGAATACGAGCTGGAATACGGCAGTAGACTCGGGCCCGATTTTGCAATTGTGAAAGCCGTCCCTGTCTCTATACAGGGGGACCACAGCACGCGCCTTTTTTAGCAGAGCATCTGAAATCACTTTGTCACAGGGTAGGCGCGCTTGCCTGCGCAGCTTATCATCGGCGTCTAAAACACTTCCAATGAGCAGGAGACGCGCGCGCCGATAGGGGGTGTTGTTGAAGACCCGACCCGTGACGATGAGCAGCGGTGGCTTGCGGTTTCGATGGAGCACGCGGCGCTCTCTGATAATCACCTCAAGGCCTTCCAACTCAGCTGGAAGCGCCGTGCTTGATCCTGTTGAAAAGGCAGTGCCGATTTGGTCGCCGAGCTTGTCAAAAGACAACTCCCAGTCATTGCGAAATGCCACAAAAACAAAAAAAACAGTCACGGCGATAACCAGGACGAACATTACCTTGCCCGCCATTTGGGCTGCCGAGGGCGCGGACTTTGCAACATAATCGTCGAGCTCAAGGGGCGCTTCTGTTTCCCAGGTGGCGACCGCGCTGTCGTAGATGTCCGGCACCGTTGACGTCGATGGGACCGGCGATGATGCCACTGGCGATGATGCCACTGGCTCCGATTCAGCCGGTGCCGATTCAACTGGCGACGATGCGATCGGTGCCGATTTAGCTGGCGTTGATGCGACCAGAGGCGGCGATACAGCGGCCGCGTTGGTTTCAGGAGGTGGTGAGGCCAGCTCCTCACCTTGGGATTGGGACGATGACGCCTGTAAAGGGTCGGGTGCAGTGGACTCGGCGCGCTCCTGAGCCTTTTGTCTTACGCGTTCCTGGGCGCGTCGAATCGCCTGCTCAACAACGTCATTATCCAATTGGTGACCGGCATCAGTAGGTGGGATGGCAGGGGACGGAGGTAGGTCAGCCGGATCCGTTGCTGGAAGGGGTGCGCTGCCGACCGCAGCTGTTGGGCCTCCACCAACCGCCACTCGTGATGTATCTGATACCTGTTGCACCTGTGCTACATTTGGCTCTTTATCGTCAATGATTTTTGGTTGTGGAATGCCTACCAGCGTTTGGTCGTGCTCTGTCCGTGACGTGGGCGCGTCCGTTTCCTCGGTTTTATCCGGCGTGCGCCTGAGGTATACGAATTCGGCATATTGGACCGCGTTTCTGCCAGCATATACCTCGAACCCAATGGGGATAGAGCTGCCACGACGGGCAACGGCGAAGATATTCTTGCACTGAGAGCAGCGCAACTTGCGGGGCTTGTCAGTGATATGTTTGTCCGGAACCTCGTAGTCAATCGAACAATTTGGGCATTTAATGAACATGTAATATCATTCCTGCTCAGTCCAAACTAACGCCCGGGCTGCCAATCTGGTTTGAGTGCATTTTGCACGCATGAAGCGATTCGGACAAGGAAAACGCTGCCCAAATTTTCGATCATTTATCTGGGCGGCAGGGTCGCAGTAGCAGGACCTTCTTCCCAAACTTCAGAAGGGCGCTGTTTTTCGAGCCATGCGCAAAACCTGTCAATACCCTCGCGGATGTCGACCTTGGGTGCATACCCCAATACCGCCTTTGCCCGTTCAACATCGGCAAAGGTAATCGGCACGTCGCCGGGTTGATCGGGTGCCTGCTTAATCAGCGGTGTCAATTCAAGTCGATTGCCGATAATATCCACGAGATCATTGAGAGCAGTGGTGTTTGATCCACCCAGATTGATCACGCTGAACCCGTCGCAATGGGAGATAGCAGCAACCACGCCGTCGATAATGTCATCGATGTAGGTATAATCTCGCGCTGACTTCCCGTTTCCGAATAAGGGCAACGGCTCGCCGCGCAAGATGTGACTTGCAAACAAATGGATGGCCATTTCCGGGCGCTGTCTGGGCCCGTACACGGTAAAAAACCGAAGCGCGTAAATATTGATGCCGAACAGGTGATGGAACGTATGACACAGGGCTTCCCCGGCTACTTTAGTCGCGGCATAGGGGGAGATGGGGCGGGTCACATCGTCGGTTTCCCGAAACGGCACGTCAGTGCGCCCCCCGTACACAGAGGAAGAGGAGGCAAAGATGAACTTGGGGATGTTGTGGATCCGACACTGTTCGAGAAGGTTTACCGTACCCTCGACGTTCACCCGCTGGTACGTGCTCGGTCGCTCAATCGACGGACGGACACCCGCATAAGCCGCGAGATGGACCACCGCGTCGAATGTATCGCCAAATACCTGCTCGAGAAGGTCTACATCTAAAATATCGCCCGTTATCAATGTGTATCGGCGATAGGACAGCGCCTTTTCGATATTTCGTTGTTTTAGTACCGGATCGTAAAAATCGTTGAAATTGTCGAGGCACACAACTTCGTGGGTTTCCGTGAGCAGTCGTTCTGCCAAGTGGGAACCGATAAAGCCAGCGCCTCCAGTGATGAGTATTCTCATGGGAGGAATGTACCAGAATCGCGGTTAGCGGCTAGAACGCCGAGCCCTAATTTTGTAAACGCCAACAAAGTCGTTCAACTCACGAACACAAACACCTTGCAAAAGAAGTATGCACATAAACAGCGTGTCTATCAATCCGTTATAATCTGTTTTGCGACGAAATCCATATCTTCGAGGCTGCTGCGTCGAGCGCAAATGGCATTTTGCAGATTTGCTGATGCCATGAGGTCCGATAGTTTGTCAGCTTCTAAGATATTTGCACCGGCAAAGAGCTTTAGTAAACGGGTGGGCACCGAGATGCCGATTTCGCTCGCCCAAAGTCGTGCCTGGGCCTTTTGGAGGACATCGTCTGATGTCGCGGCTGCGCGGCAAAGGGCCACGGCGGTCTCCACGTCGGCCATGGCCAAAGCGAGCTCGAATATCGCGTGCTGCTTTCTCGTGAGCTTGCCGCGAAATGCCAGGATCGTACATTCAGAGAGAAAACGAGCTGCTTGGGCAACAGTGCTGCCCCCCACACTATCTAGATCAGCTACCGCATCTGCCATGTTGCCGTAGAACGCACCCTTGGATTTCACGTTTTCCCGCATCCTAAAGACACCGATAATGTTCTGTTGGATCTCGGAAGTGCCCTCGTAGATGGTCAGAATTCTTGCGTCGCGCTTGATTTTTTCAACCTCGTACTCGTGGCAATAGCCGTATCCGCCCAACGCCTGAATCGCATCCTCGGCCGCCTGATTGCCGGCTTCGGTGGCAAACAGCTTGGCCACGGATCCCTCTACTTGGCGGTCTGCATCGCTCGAATCGAGCAGATCAGCCACATATTCAATGTACGCCTGGGCAGCGGCAAGGCGCACGCTGTTGGGCACCAGCAGCTTGTGGGTATATCCCTGTTTTTCGTGGAGATAGGTGCCGAATTGCTTTCGCTCCCTAGAGTAGGCAATGGCCTTTTCAAGCGCGGACAGGCCCCCACCCAGGCCAAACGCTGCCACCATCAATCGCGTAAACCCGAATACTTCGTTGGATTGCTTGATGCCTTGACCTTCCTGTGTGCCCACGATGTTCTCAGCCGGGATGACCGCGTCCTCGAGAATGAGCTGAGACGTGTTGGAAAGCCGAATGCCGTGTTTTTCCTCTTGTTTTCCAGGATTGAGGCCCGGGGTATTGCGCTCCACCACGAAAAATGTCGGCCCATCCGGTGCCTTTGCCAAAACAGTGTAGAGATCGGCAATCGCCCCGTTGGAGATAAACTGCTTGACGCCAGTTAACCTGTAATGGGTGATGTTGCCGGCTGGGTCAGTTATCCGCTCGGCCTTGGTTTTCAGGTTCTCCACATTGGACCCGGCTTCGGGCTCGGTGACGCCGTAGGCCACGATCAGCCCTTGGTTTGCGATACGGGTCATCCACTGCTGTTTTTGCTCGTGGGTACAGCCCACGCGAATGGGGTCTGTACCCAGGGCCACGGCGAGCATGCCGGTGGCCAAACCCAGGTCTATCTTCGCGAATTCACAAGACAATCGGTAGACATCATATGCACCGCCCCCCATGCCGTCGTACTGCTCGGGAATAAAGACCAGGTGCAACCCCACGTCAGGGCTGAGCATTTGCCGTACGACGGTTTCAGGGCAGACATCTGCCTTGTCCCACTCCAGTCGTCGGCTGAGGGGCATCTCCCGCTCTGCGAAATCTCTCAAGGTACCGAGAATGATTTCCAGTTCTTCTTTATCGAGCCTTTTGAGTTCCACGGTCTCTCTTCCTCTCTGTTGCGGCCACGAACCATGCCGGCGCATTTTTTCGCTCCGCCTCCTCTTTCGAAGAGACTCGGAACTCTACGTAGCTAGGGCATAGGATGTCAATCTAGAATAACAGGTATTCTAAAACATCGGCGCGTGTTTTCCAGGATGGTCTGTGCCAGGTCCTCGGGTACGACCCCTCTGAGCTCGGCGAGTTTTTCTACCACGTGGCGGACGCGGGCCGGTTCGTTCTCCTTGCCCCGGTGGGGCAATGGCGAGAGAAACGGGGTATCGGTTTCGGCCAGAATGCGATCGTCCGGTGCTGTTCGTGCCACGGCTTGCACTGCTTCGGCCTTTGGAAAGGTGACGATACCGGAAAAGGAGATAAAAAATCCCAAATCCAGGACCTTTTCCGCAAACTCAGGGCCAGAGGAAAAACAGTGGATGACCCCGCCAAGGGCGTCCGCACCCTCGTCCCTCAGGATGGCAGCAGTGTCCCCATCAGCTTCGCGGGTATGGATGACCACTGGCAGTTGAACCTGATGGGCCATCCTGAGTTGGCGGATAAAGGCGCGGCGCTGATCAGCGGGTGGGGAGTGGTTGTAATGGTAGTCGAGCCCGATCTCCCCCAGGGCCAGCACGCGATTGTGATCAAGGGCGAACCGCAGCTTATCGAGGGCATCTGGCGTGGCCCCTGATCCAGTGTGGGGATGGATGCCAGCAGCGGCGAAAATCCTTGCGTCAGTGCCGGCTATCTCGAGGGTCTCTTCATATTCACCGACCCGCGTGGCACCGGCAATGGCCATGATGCCCACGAGGCCGCCTTCCCAGGATCGCGCCAGCATGCCAGCGACCTGACCCGGGCGATAGGCTTTCATGTCCAAATGGGCGTGGGAATCAAACAAATCCATCTCTACGCGCCCTATGGCGCATAGGTCATTGAGACCAGCATGCGAAGCCTGGGTGCGCCGAGGAATGTCTCGCTTGCCGCAGACGCTCCCCCGGCGAGCCAGAGGGTGATCGCCCGGGCATCATCCGGGATATAGCCGACACCGCCCCGAAATTCCATGCCCACCCGATCGAACCCATCGATCTCCACCAGCCCGGTGCCCTCGGCGGACAATAGCAGGCGTCTATCGAGCAGATGACCGGTAACGCCCAGACCTGCAGTGCCTTGGTGTCCTATCTTAAAATCTTCCTTGACCAGTGCTTCAGACTCGGAAAAGCGGATGCGCGCACCCAGGTTAACGGCTGCGGAAAACATGCATTTGTGGAAATCGACGATCCCAGTGGGAAACAGCACCGCACCCTCGTCACCAGCAAAGTTCAGTTCGTCGCCCGTGGGCACGGAGAGGCCGATATCCAGGCCCAATCCAAGACCCCGCGTATCTGGATTGGCTGCCTTGCCCCCCAAAAACCGCCCCTTGACGTTGAACCTGAGGTCGCGAAGCGCAGACCCGGCCAGGACATAATCGGCGTCCTCCGCACCCACGGGTTGGATTGGGGTCACACCGACGCCCTTTTGGTCTAGGATGACGGGTAGGGCAAGACCAATCTGGGCATAGTCAAAGATGCCGAACGCCCAGAGAAAATCAGCGGTGAATGCATGCTTGACCGCCCACCCCTTTCCCCCAGGGCCTTCCAGCATTGGCATGGGCTTGTTGGCGTAGCCGAAAAGGGCGGAAAACGATACATTCTTGTGCCCGACAATATCGCTCGACTGGACCGTGGGGAAATTGCTCGGTCCTGGCGTGGGCCAAAGGACTTGGCTGTCGATCCCTTCACCGTCCAAAGTTGTCTCCTGAGCGTTGGCTGTCACGACCGCGGTGACAGCGATCACCAGGGCCAGGGCTCGTATACAGCGTTTCGTCCTGGGCATCATGTAACTCTCCTCCATTTGTGTGAACCAGCTCAACTCTGTAAGTGTTATCGCGACCGAACCGTTTGGGAAAGAGGGAAATGTCTTTAGGGTCAAAATACAGGGTTACGGGTGGGAACCGATAAGGGGTATTATTTTTTAGGCTCCCCCCCACCGGTCATAGAAATTATCTCGTTTATCGTGCTTACTTTGCCGGAGCGGATTCGAACGGAAATGCTCTTGCGATATCCGAGCTCGTCATTGATAAGCGTTATCCTGTGGATACCTGCTTTTAACTGTATTTTCTTAAGCGGTGTCGACCCCTTATCGAGGCCGTTAATTTGAATCCTCGCCCATGGACGCACGTTGATTTGAATGGATCCCATCCCAGTGCTACCCGTGCTGCCCTTACTACCTGCACCGCTGGGCTGAGGGGGGAAAGTGGGATCGCCTTGCATATCATCCTCGGATACTGCCAATGAAGCGGTTTGGTCCCGGGTATCGACTTCCCCTTGGGACAAAGGATCTGCCAGGTGGACGACAGACGGCTGGGTATCGGGTGCTGGTGCGGCAATGGTATCTTCAAAATCCTTAGTATCATTATTTAGGCTGGTGGCCAGCGCCGCTGTATCATGGCTCTCACCACGACCGATCAACATCCAGAGACCCAGGGCAACGGCGAGAACGAAGAACGCCCCTGCCCATAGCCACGCCGGACGGATGGCGCTGCGGGGCTCGGTTACCTCAGGTAGCGGGATGTTATCGGACTGGCGCATCTGTCCCAAGGGGGGCGCCTGGTGTTCCTCGACCCGATCCAGATCATCGCTATCCGATTTTTCATGATAGATCAGCGTTTTCGGCCGATCATTTGATGCTGGCACTGCTACGGGTGGATCGGCAACTGCATCGGCGACCTCTGGTTCATCCCGGCCTGCCACTGGTGCTTTAAGCCTATCTCCGGTCGCAGATGCATCGTGCAGTCCCAATGATATCAGCTGGCAAACCAACTCACTTGCCGTCCGTTCGCTACACGCCTCTAACTCGGTGCGCTGCAGCGCTTCCAGGGTCGTCTGGGCACTCTGGTATCGGTCTTGAGGATCCCATGCGAGGAGCTTTTGTGTAATGACGGTCAGCGGCCTGGAAATACCCTTCATCTCAGGCGGCCCTACTTTCAGTACTTGGGATATGATTTCAGCCTCGCTTTTTCCCCGAAAAAGGCGCCGGCCAAGCAGCATTTCATAGAGCAACAATCCCGCGCTGAACAGATCAGACCTGTGGTCGATCTCTTCTCCCCGCGCCTGCTCAGGCGATAGATATGCAAGCTTCCCCTTGATCATGCCGGCTCGCGTTGCCTGGGAAAGGCCGCGCACCTTAGCGATGCCAAAATCCGTGAGCTTAACGTTACCGCCTGTGGAGATGAGCAGGTTGTGGGGGGATACGTCCCGGTGCACTACCGGCTGCAGTGCATTGCCCATCTGCTGCTGGTGGGCGTGGCTGAGTGCGGCGAGAAGACCATGCATCACCCGCATCACAAATTCAAGGGGCAGTCTGAGGCCGATCCGAGCTGTTGCGACGAGAGTATCTTGCAAGTCGAGCCCATCGACGAACTCCATGGCTAGGAAAAGCTGACCGTCGTGGCTATCGAAATCAAATACTTGAACAATATTCGGGTGATGGAGCGTTGCAGCGATACGGGCCTCTCGCTTGAACATGGCCACAAACTCGGGATCATCGGAAAATTCTGGACGAATGCGCTTGAGGCAGACCGGCTTTACGAAACCGGCCAGCCCCACCTTGTCCGCTTTAAATACTTCTGCCATGCCCCCGCGGGCGATGCGTCTGCTCAAGTGGTATTTGCCCCACTGTTCAGCCATGTGGTGCTCCCCAAATAACGACTCGACATTCTCTAAAAACAATACCAGACCCGCGCTATCCGAAGCAACTCAGGTCCTTTTGGAAAACACCCTCAAAAAAAGACCCGGAAATTGGGTTTGCGAGAAAAAAATCTTACTGCTTGATTCTGTGAGGTGGACCAGGTAGGAGCTACACTTAAGTAGATCTTTGTGTACGAGGTAAAAATGGCTAATCGCGTTGGTATACGCCGGGAAGACAAGAACGATTGGGAGCGCAGGGTTCCCATTACGCCTGAAGATGCCGCCGGCCTGGTGGAAAAGAACATTGATATCCGCGTCGAACGCTTTCAAGGGCGCGTATTTGACGACAGTGCCTACGAAAACGCAAAGGCACGCGTTACTGACGATGTAGGGGATTGCGAGGTCATTTTAGGTGTGAAGGAGATGCCGCTTGATTACTTCAGACCGGGTGCCGCGTATATGTTCTTTTCCCATACGATCAAAGGTCAGTCCTACAACATGGATATGCTCCGCGCCCTTGTTGAGAAGAAATGCACCCTTTTGGATTACGAACTGGTGAGGGACGATATCGGCCGACGGCTTATCTTTTTTGGTCGATTCGCTGGATTGGCCGGTATGATAAACACCCTGTGGACACTGGGTAAACGGCTCCGCGCGCAGGGCATCGAGGGGCCGTTTGACCATCTTCGACCCGCGCATCAATACGCGGATCTCGAAGCGGCAAAGGCGGCTGTTACTAGTGTTGGCGATCGCATCAGGCAGGTGGGCATCCCCCAAGCCATCGCCCCCTTGGTGGTCGGCTTTACCGGATACGGCAATGTCTCCCAAGGGGCACAGGAGATCTTTGACCGCTTGCCCCATACAGAAGTAGCGCCCGGTGATCTAGCTGCCTTTGTCGCAGCCAACAAAGACTTGCGAAACCAACTCGTAAAAGTCGTTTTTCGGGAAATGGACATGGTCCAGCCACGGGACCAGTCCAAATCATTTGACCTGCTGGAATACTATGGGCAACCCGAGCGGTATGCATCCATATTCGAGCCTCAGCTCCAGCTGTTGAGTGTTATCGTGAATTGTATTTATTGGGAGCAGAAGTACCCAAAACTGGCGGACGCAGGTCAGTTGAAGCGGCTCTTTACCAATACTGCAAAGCCGCGCCTCATCGCAGTGGGGGATATTTCGTGCGATGTGAACGGGTCTCTCGCCTGTACGGTTCGGGATACTGATCCTGGAAACCCCGTCTATATTTACAATCCACTCACGCACACTGCTTCAGACGGATTTGACGGGCCGGGGATTGCCGTCATGGCAGTGTACAACTTGCCGGCCGAATTCCCAAAAGAAGCATCAGCTGCGTTCAGCCGAGCATTGACACCCTTTATTCCAGACCTATCTCGCGTTGACTTAAAGGGATCTTTTGGAAAGGCTGACCTGCCTAAACCCATTAAACGTGCCATTATTTTATGGCAGGGTAAATTCACCGCCGACTATAATTACATGTGGGATTTTGTGAGCAAGGGGTGATCACATGAAGCATATCCTCGTTCTCGGAGCTGGCTTTGTGGCTGGGCCGTTGGTGAAATATCTAACCGCTTGGCAGGGATGCCGAGTAACCATCGCGGATCTCATTGTCTCCCAAGCCGAGGCCCTTGCCGCAGGGCGGTCCAATGCGTGCGCTGTTGCACTCGACGTCAAGGATAATGCAGCCCTCGAACAGCTCGTCTCCCAATGTGATGTGACTGTCTCTCTTCTCCCTGCCACGGAGCACGTCAAGGTCGCGAAGGCTTGCCTCAAACACAAAAAGCACATGGCCACCGCGTCCTACATCAGTCCGGAAATGGCCGCGCTCGATACCGAAGCCAAAGCATTGGATTTGACCTTTGTCAACGAATGCGGTGTCGACCCCGGGATAGATCACATGACTGCCATGCGCACTATCCACACTGCAGCGCGCAGCGGCGGTAGCATCATTTCGTTTCGCTCTTACTGCGGTGGACTGCCGGCGCCAGAGGCGAACGACAACCCGATTGGATACAAGTTTTCCTGGGCGCCCCGGGGGGTCCTGGCAGCTGCCACTGCGGACGCGCGCTATCTCAAGGACGGAGAGGTAATTGATGTCCCGGGTCGCGAGCTTTTCAAGCATCCAGAGATGGTACGAGTTGAGGGGGTCGGCACATTCGAAGGATATCCAAACCGGGACGCCCTGCCGTACATCGATATGTACGGGCTAGCAGGTGTACAAACCATGTTCCGAGGCACGCTGCGACATCTCCACCATTGCGAGGTCTGGTACCACTGGGTGCAGCTCGGCCTCTTAAACCAAAATCAGCGCCGTGATCTTAAGAAACTTACATATCAACGGTTTATGCAGGGATTTGTAAACGGCGCCGGGAATATTGCCGCGGGCCTGGCTCTGGAAACCGACTTACAAGAAGACGCCCGAACCATCGCCGCCCTGGAATGGCTGGGCATGTTCAAGGATAAGCCCATCCCCATCACCAAAGGGGGCAATATCGACGTCATGGCAGCGCGACTGCTCGAAAAATGCCCCTTCAAGCCTGAGGAGCGGGATATGATTGTCCTGCAGCACGCGTTCCTCATCCAGTACCCGGACCGGGTAGAAACGGTCGCTGCCACCCTGGTGGATTATGGCATTCCAGGTGGCGACAGCGCCATGGCCCGAACCGTATCCCTGCCCCTGGCCATTGCCACAAAGATGATCGCCCGGGGTGTCATCACCAGCCGCGGCATTATTGCGCCCATAGCAGCCGACGTCTATACCCCCATCCTCGACGAGCTCGCCACCCACAATATCGTATGTAAGGAACGGACAGTCAGTTCAAAAAGGGCTACCTAACTTCAGGGGCATAGGTGCCCCGGGTGCATCCGGTGGCGGCGACCACAGCGCCTTCAAGGCGACCCAAGAGATTGCGATTATGGGCCACAGCCATCTTGAGCTGGTCAAACGGGGAGGCCAAATCGCACCGCGCAGCAATGGCGATGTTTGGATTGCTCTCGACAACCGCAACCGCGGCAGCGAGCAACACCTTAGACAAATCTGAATCCGGCGCAACGCCCTCGACAATAACAGCCAATCCCCCAATGCTGCGGAACAGTCGCCATGCTTGGACCTCATCTTCGGCAGCAGCGGATCCACCCCCCAAGGTGAAACAGCTGTTCCAGATAGTGAGCAATCTGTTCAAATCAACGGCAGCGTTCGATCCATCGAGGGCGAAAAACACCCGCTCCAAAACAGCCGTGCCAAGGGCACGACTCGCCATGCCCGGCGGGAGGGACGGCACTGTCTCGGCTTTTAAGGGGCCATAACCAACAGAACCAAGTGCGGCCTCTGAGATGAGCATGGCAGCTTCAGTGGAGATGGGTTTCTCTATGGTAAATGCGAGATCTAGCATTTCCACGGCAGCCGCAGCCGCGCCGATCTCGTTGGTTCCTTCAGCAAGGGCGACCACGGCCTTGGCTCCCCGCGAGGGCTTGGGCGTTTCAGCGACCAGGCTTAGCGCGACCACAGCTCTCATTGTGGGATCTGCCACGCCTCGATGCTCAGCCACGGATCGCGCTTCTGCAAAACGTCCTTGCCTCAGTAGCGCCAATGGGTCCGCCCCTTCTCTGATCTGTGCGCCGCCGCAACCGATAAAGAGGAAGCTCAATAGGACGTAAGGCAGGTTGACGTGTCTGAGGGCCATCATCTTGTTTCTACCTCTTTGAGTCGGTCGAGCGCTTCCTCGATTTTTACGAGAAGCGCGCTGTTTTCCTGTTGTTTCTCTCTCTCCTTGGCGACGATTGCCTCGGGCGCATTATTCAAAAACCCTTTATTTTCGAGCTTTTTCGTAATTCCAGCAATGGTTTTCGCTGTCTTTTCCTTTTCCTTTAACAGTCTGGCCCGTTCCGCACCGATATCCACAATGCCCTTGAGCGGTACCAATACCTCAGCCCCTGAAACCGCGGCCATGGCCGCACCTGTCATTCGGGGCGCGCCGTGTGGCGCAATATCCACGGCATCGACGCGCGCCAATGAGGCGATGAGGGGGTTGTTTTCATCTAGGACGGTCTTGAGAGCAGCATCATCGGTGTAGACGGCGATCGGTATGGCAGTAGCAGGTGCCACGTTGTAGTCCGCGCGAATGCCGCGCACCGCGCTGATAATCCCCATGAGGCGTGAGGCTTGATCCTCGCTCTCTTTGTCTGGGCGCCCGTCCGATGCAGTGGGAAAAGGCGCAATGGCAATGCTCTCAGGTTCGCCTTGTGGCTTGTGCAACACCTGCCATAACGCCTCGGTAATAAACGGCATGAAGGGGTGTAAGAGCCTCAGGGAAACGTCGAGCACGTGCCTGAGCACGTGTTTGCCCGCAACCTTGGCCGCCCCATCGCCGTCGGTAAAAACCGGTTTGATAAACTCGATGTACCAACTGCACAGCTCATCCCAAAAGAAATGGTACAGGACTTGGGTCACATCCCCGACCCGGAATGTCTCGAGCCCCTGGCCGACCTCGGCTGCAACGCTTGCAGTCCGCGAAAGGATCCATCGATCCGCCAGGGTCATCGGCTCGGGCACGCTGTCGGCGACGTCTAAACCCTCTAGATGGGGCAGGGCAAATCCCACCACGGCTTGCCAAATTTTGTTGCCGAATTTTCGATACCCAGCCACCCGGTCCACGGAGAACCGAATATCCTGGTCTTGGCCAGTGTAGGCCGCAAGGGTAAACCTGAGGGCGTCTGTGCCACAGGCGGGAAATCCCTGTGGGAAATGTTTGCTCTGATACGCCTCAGCCCGTTCGATTTCCGCCTGGGGCAGGGTGTAGCCCCGTGTCTTGTCCAGCAGATCTTTGAGGGATATGCCCTCGATAACATCCAGGGGATCAATCACATTTCCCCGTGATTTTGACATCTTGTTGCCGTCTTGGTCGCGAATCATAGGGTGGAGCAACACGTGGTGAAATGGCTTTTCCCCCATCAGCGCGAGCCCCATGATCATCATGCGGGAAACCCAAAAGGTGGTGATGTCATACCCGGTCTCGAGCACAGATGTGGGATAGAACGTGGACAAATCCGCCGTGTCATCAGGCCACCCCAGGGTGGAGAAAGGCCACAGGGCCGAGGAGAACCAGGTGTCCAGGACGTCCTCATCCTGATGAATCTCGCTGGACCCGCATGTTTGGCAGGCGGTCGGGTCAGTGCGCGACACGGTGATGCCTTCGCAGGCATCGCAGTACCAGGCTGGAATGCGGTGGCCCCACCAGAGCTGACGGGAGATGCACCATGGCAACTTCTTTTCGAGCCATTCAAAGTAGCGGTGTTCCTGGTGCTTGGGCACGAATTTGGTTTCATCGTCCCGAACCGCTTGCATGGCTGCTTCTGCCATATCTCCCGTATCCACGAACCACTGGGTCGACAGCTTGGGTTCTACCACGGAACGGCACCTGGAGCAGCGACCCGGGGCGTATGCGTGATCCTGTCGACCCCGAAACAGCCCCATCTCGGTAAGGGCCTGTTTGACCTTTTCCCGGGCCTCAAACCGATCGAGGCCGGCAAAGGGGGTGCCGTTGTCGTTGACCGTGCCGTCATCATTGAAAATGTCGATAAAATCCAATTGATGGCGGGCGCCGCACTCAAAATCGTTGGGATCGTGGGCGGGGGTGACTTTGACAGCACCGGTGCCGAGTTCGGGATCGGCGAGGATATCGTCTGCAACCACTGGAAAGGACCGCTCCTGGAAGGGGTGGGATATCATTTTGCCGATCAGATCTTTATATCGGACATCATCCGGGTGGACCACCACTGCTGTATCCCCCAGCATGGTCTCGGGCCGGGTGGTGGCCACGACGATCTCTCCACCGCCCGTTAGGGGATAGGCAAAAGACCACAGCTCTGATGTTTCGGGTTCGTCCCGGTCCACTTCCACATCAGACAGGGCTGTGCGGCAGGAGGTGCACCAGTTGATGAGCCGTTTGTCTCTGGAGATCTTGCCCGCCTCGTATAGGCGGACAAATGCCTCGCGCACCGCTCGCGAGAGGCCCTCGTCCATGGTGAACCGCTCTCGGGTCCAATCCAGGGAGGCGCCCAGTCGCTTGTGCTGCTCGGTGATGCGGCCCCCGTACGCGGTCTTCCATTCCCATACGCGCTCGAGAAACTTTTCCCGACCCAAGTCGTGTCGGCTCTTGCCCTCGTTTCGCAGCTGGCGTTCCACCACCATTTGGGTCGCAATCCCGGCGTGGTCTGTGCCGGGCAGCCACAGGGTATTGTGTCCTTGCATGCGCCGCCAGCGGATCAGGAGGTCCTGGATAGCGACGATGAGCGCATGGCCCATGTGCAGCGCACCGGTTACGTTCGGGGGCGGCAACACAATACAATAGGCCGGCTTGTCCGACGTTTCCGCAGCTACAAAGCATCCGGCTTGCTCCCAAAAACGGTAGATCTCCCGCTCAATGGCGGTGGGGTCGTATTTTTTCGGCAGTGAAATAGATAACGGGCCTTTCATGGGGTCTCCGAAGCGGGCAATCATAAAGCCCGCAAAAGGGTCCTATCTGGTAGCGATCTATACGGGAACCCAGCCGACTCGGCAAGCGCTGATCCAGCAATGCCAGGGCAATCGAGTTCTAAAATTGGTCATGCTCGCGTAGGCGAGCATCCAGCCTCAGCCTCCTGGGTATATGGGTCCCCGCTTTCGCGGGGACGACAGAGTGCTGGAAACAGCATAAAACTCGTTAGCCCTGGTGCACTGCTCAGCCAGGTGGTCGCCCTTACATTTTTGAGGTATACCTTATGATAGAAAGGTATATGTAAAGGAAAACACTTAAAATACCACGGGATACATGCCTATTGGGGGGTGAACTGAGCGTGGACCGGTTATTGGTTCTGACGGAAACATCGGAGTGCTACGATGTCGAATGATGAGCGGCTTGGAGAACTGCTGGTTCGCGAGAGACTGGTCTCGCTGAACGAATTGCGCCAAGCTCAAGAGTTGCAAAAATCTACCGGTGCCAACCTGGGCACCACCCTCACCAAGCTGGGTCATATCTCAGATAATGACCTGACGGACTTTCTCGCTACCCAATACAACATTCCTGCTATTGATCTCGCGGAATACACCCTGGACGCCGAGATGATTGAGCTCATCCCACAGGAAGTGGCCCTGAGACACAAGATTCTCCCGATCTCCCGGGCAGGCACCTCTCTTGTCGTGGCCATGGTGGACCCGACCAATCTCCACGCCATTGACGACGTAAAGTTTCTGACCGGATACAACGTAGAGCCGGTCATCGCGTCTGAAGCATCCATCGAAAAGGCAATCGAGCAGCACTATGCCTCGCCCCTGGATTCCTACGAAGACGTGATGGATGGGTTCGACGACAGTGAGTTCGAATTCGCAGAAGGAGATGACGACGACGAGAACATCTTGGAGCTGGAGAAGCTCAGCGAGGACGCACCGGTCGTGCGGCTGGTCAACCTCATCCTGGTCAACGCCATCAAAAAGGGCTCGTCAGATATTCATATCGAGTGCTACGAGAAGAATATCCGCGTGCGGTATCGGGTCGACGGGGTGCTGCACGAAGAGATGCGTCCACCCTACAAGCTGAAAAACGCGCTTATCAGCCGCCTCAAAATCATGAGCCGGCTGGATATTGCCGAACGCCGCCTGCCCCAGGACGGCCGTATTAAACTCAAACTGGGTAAGGGGCGGGAAATGGACTTTCGCGTGTCTGTATTGCCCACCCTGTTTGGCGAAAAAGTGGTCCTGCGATTGCTGGACAAATCAAATCTCCAGCTGGACATGACCAAGCTCGGGTTTGACTCGGTACCACTTCAGGATTTCAAATCGGCCATCCACCTGCCCTACGGCATGGTGCTCGTCACCGGACCCACTGGATCGGGAAAGACCACGACCCTGTATTCAGCCCTGTCTGAGCTAAACCGGATCGACGTGAATATTTCCACGGCCGAAGATCCGGTCGAGTTCAACCTCGAGGGCATCAATCAAGTCCAGATGCACGAGGATATCGGCTTGAACTTTGCGGCTAGCCTCAGATCATTTCTCAGGCAGGACCCGGACATCATCATGGTGGGTGAGATTCGCGATTTCGAGACCGCTGAAATTGCCATTAAGGCAGCGCTCACCGGCCATATGGTCCTGTCCACGCTCCACACCAACGACGCACCGTCCACTGTCAGCCGGATGCTCAACATGGGTGTGGAGCCGTTCTTGGTGACCGCCTCGGTCAACCTTATCCTGGCACAGCGACTCGGGCGAAGGATTTGCAAGGAATGCGCAAAACCGTCGGAGATCCCCAAAGAGGCGTTGATAGAAGCTGGCTTGAAGCCCGAGCAATTGACCGATGCGTTTCGCCCCATGGAAGGGGCGGGATGCGATGCCTGCAGCGATACGGGCTTCAAAGGACGCGTGGCACTTTACGAAGTGATGGTCTTCCATGACGAGCTCAAAGAGATGGTCCTACAGGGCTGTTCAACTGCTGAACTCAAGTCAGAGGCGATTCGGCTGGGCATGCAGACCCTTCGCATGTCGGGCTTGCGAAAGATCGGCGAGGGCGTAACCACCCTTTCCGAAGTGGTTCGCGTCACCGCGGCAGACTAGTATAATGTCAAACGAAATTTGTCAGGTGAAGTTAGCAAATTCCCCCTTGAAAAAGGGGGGAAGGGGGATTTTGTCACCTTGCAATGCCAGGGGAAAAGACGAAATCCCCCCGGCCCCCTTTGCCAAAGGGGGAGTCCTTTTACCCGACATCGAAGATTGGACAAAGCACTAGTAGGGCGGGGCTTTATGCCCCGCCGTCGGCGTGGGATAAACCCACGCCCTACAACATGAAACCCGGCAAAGTTAAGGAATTGAAACCATGGCGAATTTGCACCAACTCTTGACCGCGATGATTGAAAAAGGAGCGTCTGATCTGCACATCACCACTGGATCTCCACCGCAGCTCAGAATCGACGGCAGCCTTGTCCCGCTAAAAATGGATCCACTCACGCCAGTGGACACCAAACAGCTCTGCTACTCCATTCTCACAGAGGAGCAGAAAGTCAGATTCGAAAAAAACAACGAGCTCGACCTCTCGTTCGGCGTTAAGAATTTGGCCAGATTCAGGGCCAATATTTTTGTCCAACGGGGCGCTGTGGCCGGTGCGTTTAGAGCGATCCCGTTTAAAATTCTCTCCTTCCGCGAATTGGGATTGCCCCCGGTGATAGAGGAGTTTGCCGTAAAACCAAGGGGGCTCGTCATCATTACCGGGCCGACGGGATCTGGCAAATCCACCACACTGGCAGCGATGATAGATAAGATCAATAGTACAACGCGCCAGCACATCATTACTATCGAGGACCCCATCGAGTACCTCCATCCCCACAAGCGGTGTCTCATCAACCAGCGGGAGATGGGCAACGACACCCATTCTTTTGAAGGGGCACTCAAGTACATCCTGCGTCAGGATCCAGACGTGGTGCTGATTGGAGAGATGCGGGATCGGGAGGCAGTGGAGGCAGCGCTCACGATTTCGGAAACCGGCCACCTGGTGCTGACGACCCTACATACCAATTCCTGCGCTCAAACGATCAACCGCATCATCGACATCTTCCCACCCCACCAGCAGAACCAAATTCGCGCCCAGCTCTCGTTCGTACTCGAAGGTGTGGTCACACAGCAGCTGCTGGCCAGGGCCGGCGGTCCTGGGCGTGTCATGGCGTGCGAAATAATGGTACCGACCTCAGGTATTCGCAACCTCATTAGAGAGAATAAGATCCATCAGCTCTACTCGGCCATGCAGAGTGGTCAGGGAAAGTACGGCATGCAGACCTTCAATCAGTCCCTGTACTACCTGGTTCAGAGACGGCTCATTGCGGTGGAGGAGGCCCTGGGCCGGAGTTCAGACCCGGAAGAGCTCAGGAACATGATCTCCGAAGGCATGGGCTCTTAACAGGTAAGACAGCCCGATTGTCGAGTGAATTCTTTTAAAATTGAAGAAAAGAATGCGGTTATCTGGTAAGAATCAGGGGAATAAACTCAACCCTCAACTTGGAGACCGAGCACTGGCGGAAATATTCGGAATCTCAGACCACCAAGCCCGGACGAAATTTCCACACGGGCACTGCTCTGACGGAGGACAATAATGGCCAGCAGATCAGACCGTCTGACAATTCGAAATTTCGCTCAGATCGAGGAGGCCAAGCTCCTCCTTGGCGATCTCACGGTGCTGGTCGGTGCCCAGGGCACCGGTAAGAGCTTAGCGCTGCAGTGGCTCAAAGTGGCCATGGATGGCAAGCAGATTGTCTCGGCCCTTCATGATGCCGGTCATCCGACAGAAAAGCCTGAGGTTCTCGTCGACATCATCTTTGGCACGGGCATGGGGGAGGCATGGAAGAACAAGACTAGAGTCGAGCTCAACCGCAAGAATATTGCTCCCAAGGGTTTCGGACGCATTGGCGACGGCAAGGAGAAAGTATTTTACATCCCTGCCCATCGCTCGATGCTCATCGCCGACGGCTGGGCCGCGCCGTTTCAGAAGTTGACCTCTGACACGCCGGTGGTCGCTCGGATTTTCAGCCAGAATCTCTTCGACCAATTCAGCGGCAAAGGGGAAGGAGATCTGTTTCCGGTCGATCGTGTTTTAAAGAAGGAATACCGGGAGCAGATCAACAAGGCTGTCTTTCACGATGGTCGCATTGCTATAGAGGAAGATCGCCAACATGCCAAACGACTTCGCCTCACCCACGGCGATACACACTTACCGTTCATGACCTGGACCGCAGGCCAGCGCGAGTTCACACCGCTGCTTCTCGGCCTCTACCACTTGCTGCCACCGAGAAAGGCGATCAAGCAACCGACCATCGACTGGGTCGTGATTGAAGAGCCCGAAATGGGCCTCCATCCACAGGCTGTCACCGTCGTGATGCTGCTCATTTTCGACCTGCTGTGGCGCGGGTATCGCATCGCGATTTCGACCCACTCGCCTCAGGTGCTAACCGCTGTTTGGATGGTACGCAGACTCCAGGAGCAAAGGGCTCGCTGGCAGCTCATCTGCGACGCTTTCGACGTTACACCTTCCCAGCAGCTACAAAAGGTCGCCAAGTCTGCAATGAAGAAGAGCTATTGCGTCCATTACTTGGCATTTGAGGACGATGGCAGGGTCCGATCAAAGGACATTTCCACGCTGGATCCGAGCGCTGAAGATGAACAAGTCGCCGGATGGGGCGGCCTGACTGAATTCAGCTCTCGCTTTGGGGATGCCGTACGGGCTGCCGTCAACGAGAGCTAATGATGGCTTCGCGTAGGAAGAGCACAAAAAAGACGCCTGTTCGCCAAGCTCTCAAAGATGCCTCGGTGCTTCAGAAACAGGTGACCGACGGCATCGGTGCGGTCAATAAGTCACATCAGGCAATGCTTGCTGATGACGTGCGGGGATCATTTGGCGACAGCATCGATCTCGACGCGGCTTTGCAGGAAAGGCATCCAGGTGAGAATCGCTGGGATTATCTCTTGGGTCACAACCCGAGCGAGCGGGTTGTGGCAGTGGAACCTCACTCGGCAAAACAGGACCAAATCACGACGGTTATCAACAAGCGCAAGGCGGCGAAAGAGCAGCTCGCTAGACACCTAAAACAGGGAGCTCGCGTGAGCAAGTGGCTCTGGGTTGCATCCGGCAAGGTCTACTTCGCAAATACGGAAAAGGCCCGTCTCCGCCTGGATCAAAACGGCATTGAATTTGTGGGCAAAAAAGTCTTGGCAAAACATCTGCCTCAGGCAGACGCGGGGAAGTAGGGAGTCAGAAGGTAGGGGTCAGACTCTTCTCTCTTGTGAATTATGGCTATTCAACCGTGGCGCCTTACCACATCTCTGCCAGAATATATGAAAGGGGGTTGTTCAAGGGGATGGGGTCGGTCTCGATAGCGAGCGATATATGAGTAAAGATACAGTACAATACAAGACACTCAGCCCCGGGTGCTTTGTCGATGTTCAGACCCTGCCCCCTGACCACCTGGAAAACCGCATCATTGGAGGAGATCGGCGCCGATCAAGGCCTTCTGCTGGGCTCATTGTCGAAGCAGAAACCCCGTTTCCAGTGGGGGGCCTCGTGCTGGTGGACCTCAAATTCCCCGGCCAAAGCGTGACCTATCGCTCCCAGGGCATTGTGTCATGGGTGGTTGATAACCGAAAAACAGACCGGCCCTTTAAAATGGGGGTCCTGATTTTTGGTATGGATAAGCTGGATGCGAACGGCGTTTCCCTATCAATCGCCGCGCCCTCGCCTATCCCGGTCGATACGGACCCGCTGCCCGGGCACCTGGCATCGACACCCAGTGCCGGTGCTGAGCACCCGGCGGCATCGCCACCTTTGGATCAGCCGCTTTTCGCCGACACATCCTCGGAAGAAAAAACCCCATTGCCAAGTGCTGAACCACTCCACAGCAGCCCGGAAACAGATGCACAGTCAACGGTCGGCGATGGGATCTCTGTGTGTGCCGCGGATTGGAAAATCACCAACTGGCTCAGCAAGCCCCAGGGCGTGGGATCTGGCCAGACAGATGAGACATTGTTCAAACCACAGCATCTGTTCGACGACGTTGAGATATCTCAGACCGTCTTTCTGCCGCCAGAGGACACACGGCCCAATACGGAACTTAGCCAGACAGCTCCCGGTGCCCACCTGACGGAGTCAGATTTCAACGACTTGGAATTCCACCTTCCCGAGCATACGGAAGGCCCACATCAACAAGGCTTGTCACTCGACGTGTCGGCACTCCACAGCTTTGCAAGAGAAGACCAGGAAATTGTCGTCGAAGTGGACGTGGCAGAGGGATTCGATGCAGAAGGCAAGATGATAGAGGCGTTCGAGCGCATGCACGAGATGTATCTGGAAGGCGACCGCGACGGTGTGGCCAGGTTTACCCGCGTCCTCACTAGAGACCTTATCTTATGCGAAGAAGTACGCGTACTCCTCATTTCAGCCGAGAAATTCGAACTATACGCCGCAGCTGGTTGGGGATCGGGAGGTGGCTCAGAAGATCAACTGACCCGTCCGGTGACTGGCGGTGTGGCTGGGTTCGCAATTCAAACAGGGACCCCAATCCGCGTCCCCAACGCCGATACCGACCCCATTTTCGATGGGGCATTGGATGGTTTGAACAGCTTTGACACAGCCAACCTAATGGCAGTTCCCATCCACTACCACGGCCACACCATCGGGGTTATCGAGCTCAGAAACAGTCCGAGAAAAGGTGGGTTTGTGCAAGGAGAAGCCGACATTGTTTCGTATATTGCCGCGGCCATGGCCGATTACATGTACACCTCCCTACCGGTCAACAAACCCATCTGATTTCACCCCTGTGTGACGTCCCCCATTGACACGCAGGTCACCTTGACCACAATCAGAGAAACATCAGCCGAAAACCGGCGAGGAGGAGATGATGGTTTCAAAGGAAAAGCTAACTGCAGGGCTCAAGCGAACCCTATACAAGACCGAGTTTAGTGGATTTGACAATCGGATGCAGGGCAAGGTGCGGGATTCTTACGTCCGGGACGGCCGGCGCTTTATCATTACCACCGACCGCATCTCCGCATTTGACCGGGTGCTCGGCACACTGCCGTTTAAGGGTCAGATACTCAACCGCGTGGCAGCGTTTTGGTTTGAACAGACCCGGGAACGCGTCCCCAATCACATGGTGGGCACGCCAGATCCCCAAGTAATGGAAGTGCTCGACTGCACCCCTATGCCTGTGGAGATGGTCGTTCGAGCATATCTTACCGGATCCACGTCCACGTCCATCTGGACCCATTACAAAAACGGGGTCCGGGTGTTTTGCGGCAATGAGATCCCAGACGGCATGCGCAAACACGAGAAACTCTCAGCCCCAATCCTGACCCCCTCGACCAAGGCCGAGGAAGGAGATCACGACGTTTCCGTGTCTCGAGAGGAAATCTTGGCCATGGGAAAGATTTCAGCTGAGGAATTCGACACGATCGCCAAGTTCAGCTTTGAGCTCTTTGATTTCGGCCAGAAACACTGCGCCGAGCGCGGCCTCATCCTGGTGGATACCAAGTACGAATTTGGAAAGACTCCTGATGGCCGCATCGTGGTGATTGACGAGGTGCACACGCCGGACTCATCCCGGTTTTGGCAGGCCGCCACCTATGCTGAGCGCCTGGACGCGGGACAGGACCCCCAGGGGCTCGACAAGGAATACGTGCGCGTATGGCTCAAAAAGGAGCAGGGGTTTACCGGGGACGGGGACATTCCCCCGATTCCGGACGAGGTTCGCGTGGAAGCAGCGAGTCGCTATATCCAAGCCTGCCAACAGATCACAGGCGAGTCTTTTGAGCCAAACGAGGAAGACCCCATGCAGCGCATCGCAGCAAACTTAGGTATCGGCGCGCTATAGTAAAATGAAGCACGGGGATCGCGAGATCGACGTCCTTATCGACGCGGACGCGCTAAAACAGCGGGTTGCCGAAATGGGAGAAGAGATAACCCGCGATTACCAAGGCGCCCCTCTCACTGCCCTCGTCGTCCTCAAGGGAAGCTTTGTCTTTGCCGCGGATTTGATACGGGCCATCGATCTACCCATCAAGGTCGAATTTATCGGGCTGCGATCGTATGGATCGCGCAAAACCACCTCAGGGGTCGTGGAGATCACCCTGGATACAAAATACCCGCTCACCGATAAAGATGTATTGATCATCGAAGATATTGTGGATACCGGGCTCACCATCTCCTATTTGAAAAAAAATCTCGCAACCCGCATGCCTGCCTCGGTAAAACTCGCCGCCCTACTCCACAAACCCAGCCGAACGATGGTGGACGTACACATCGACTACGTGGGGTTTACCGTGCCCAACCGCTATGTGGTCGGCTATGGGCTCGACGACGCCGGATACCTGAGAAATATCCCGTTCATCGGCGCAATCCGCTAGCCTGAGAGGGGTGACCCCCCATACACGTTAACCGAATTGCTGGCATGCGGGAATATCAGATTCCCCCTTTGAAAAAGGGGGTTAGGGGGATTTTGTCGCCTCGCATCGGAAACTGGAGAAATGAAATCCCCCCGAC